>Ga0163144_10023841_pt1 | contig 12050 bp, 8 predicted proteins | sample OliLak19BULKMAT1_FD_123175 | JGI IMG/M metagenome (GOLD analysis project Ga0163144, IMG submission 123175) | Freshwater microbial mat bacterial communities from Lake Vanda, McMurdo Dry Valleys, Antarctica - Oligotrophic Lake LV.19.BULKMAT1 | ecosystem: Environmental > Aquatic > Freshwater > Lake...
AATGGCCCCGGATTACGACCTCGGCGATTTGCTCGACCGCTACGGGCTCGGCAGCCTGCCCAAAGCGGCCTGACCCTGTCCAGCGCACTGAAAACCAAGGCAAAACGGCTAGACCCCTGCATCCCCAACGGCTACGGGAAAGTCAGGTCCGTTTGGCAATATTCCCTTAGCTTCAAAGAGATTTGCCTTAGTTTGACAAATTTAGCGCAGATCCTTCGCATGATCAGGTGTGCGGACAACAACCCTTTCCATCATCGCCACCCTGGTCCTGGCCCCACTGGCCCTTGCCCAGATCACAATTTACCCCGGAGCCTCCGGGATCCCTAAGGGGACCACCCGGCAAATGTCGGCCTACGTGCCCCTTTCGCCCAATACAATCACCTGGGCCATCAATGGCACCGTCGGAGGCAGCGCCACCTACGGCACCATTACCTCCACGGGCAAATATACCGCCCCGGCCATCATCCCGCCGGATAACCAGATCACGATCAAGATCACCAGCACCGCCGACGTGACCAAGTTCAGTACCGCCCAAATCTCCATCACCCAGCCCCTCGTTTACATTTGGAGCTCCTACCCGAACACCGTCTCCCCTGGTGCCGTCTCGCTCAGCATCAATGGCGCCGGCTTCGTTTCTGGCGCGGTCATTACCATCAACGATCAACCCCTGCCCACCGCTTACCTCTCTCCCACCTCGCTCCAGGTCACCGGCAACGTCCCGGCCTCCATGCTCGGCGTCGCCAAACTCAAAGCGATCAATCCCGGCCCCGGCTCCACCATCAGTGACCCCGTCAATCTAACCGTCAAGTCCTCCGCTGTCAGCCTGTCGGTCAACCCCTCCTCCATTAACTTGCCCATCAATGCCAGCCAGGCCTTCAGCGCCATCGTCACCGGTAGCGCCAACACGGCTGTCACTTGGTCCGCGAGCGTCGGAACCATCTCCGCCGCCGGCCTCTACACCGCCCCCGCCGCTCTGCCCAATCCGCCCACCGCAACAGTCAAGGCCACCAGCGTCGCCGATCCCCTCGTCGCCGTCTCCGCCCTCGTCACGCTCAACCAGCCCGCGGTCACCGTCACCGTCTCCCCCGCCTCGGCCCAACTCTTCCTCAACGGGACCCAGCAGCTTACGGCCACCGTCGTCGGCAATGCCAACACCGCCGTCACCTGGTCCGCCTCCGCCGGCACCATCTCCCCGGCCGGCCTGTATACGGCCCCTGCCGCCATGCCGAACCCGGCCAACGTGACCATCACGGCTTCGAGCGTCGCCGCCCCCACGGCTCTCGGCAAGGCGTTCATTACGATCAAACTCCCCCCCCCGGCGATGCCGAACCTCTCGCACGCCCGCTTCCTCGACCAAGCCGCTTTCGGTCCCACCTCCGCCGAACTCCAAAACCTCGGCCAAATGGGCATCGACGCCTGGCTCGCGAACCAATTCAACCTGCCCGCCAGCCCCATCGCCATCCCGGCCACCAACAACCTGGCGCAATCGCAGTACCTCAATCGCATCGTCAACGCTCCTGACCAACTGCGCCAACGAGTCATCGCCGCCCTGAACAAAATCATCGTCATCTCCGCCCAGAAGAACCCTTACTCGGACGAAGTGGTCCCCTACCTGCAGATCCTCAGTAAACACGCCTTCGGCAGCTATCGCCAGCTTCTCTCCGACATCACCCTGAGCCCCCAAATGGGCAAGTACCTCGACCTGGCCAACTCGAAGCCCCCCGCCGCCAACGAGAACTATCCCCGCGAACTGATGCAGTTGTTCTCCACCGGCCTCGTGCTGCTCAACTCCGACGGCACCCCCCAACTGGACGCCCTAAACAATACCATTCCCACTTACAACCAAGCCGTGGTCGCCCAAACCGCTTTAGCCCTCACCGGCTGGACCTATCCCACCGCCCCTGGCGGAACCCCCAACGTTTCCAACTGGGAAAACTTCAGCGCCCCGGCCATGGAAGCCCGTGAACAGTTCCATAACAAGTCCGCCAAAACCATCATCGGCGGCTGCCCTATCCCCGCCGGCCTCACGGTCGCCGTCGAAACCAACGCCGTCCTCGATTGCGTCTTCAACCATCCCAACACCGCGCCCTTCATCGTCACCCGCCTCATCCGCGACCTCGTCACGAGCAACCCCTCCCCGGCCTATGTCCAGCGCGTCGTCGACGTCTGGAACATAAACGGACCGGCCGGTAAGGGCGATCTGAAGGCCGTCGTCGCGGCGATCTTGAAGGACGCCGAAGCCCGTCAGGATCAGGCCTCGATCAATCAAGGCCGTCTGAAGGATCCCGTCTATCACATCGCCTCCTTCCTCCGCGCCATGAACGGCAACATCACCCCGGACAACCTCCGCGGCTGGAACTTCGTCCAACTCGGCCAAGCTCCGCTCGCCCCCGCCTCCGTCTTCGGGGCCTACTCGCTCACCTACCGGATTCGTGGCGGTACCCTCGCCGGTCCCGAGTTCCAAATCTATACCCCCACCGAGTCCATGCTCCGCGGCAACTTCATCTACGAGATGCTCACGAACCCCAACCAGTCGGATCTCTCGATCAACCTGGGCCCCTTCCTGGCGCTCGCGGCCGACAAGAACGCCGTCATCGAACAGGTCAATGCCACGCTCCTCTACGGACGCATGCCGCAGTCTCTCAAGAACAGCCTCACCACCGCCATGGCCGCTGCCTCCGACAACAATCAGGCGGTCATCACCGCCCTCTACCTCACGGCTCTCAGCGGTTACTACACCGTCCAATACTAAGGAACTCACCATGACGAACTCCAACTCTCTCTCCCGTCGCTCGCTCCTCCGCCTCGCCACCATGGCCGGCGCGGCCAGCTTTGGCCAGCGGAACGCCCTGGCCCAAGCCCCTGACTACAAAGCCCTCGTGTGCATCTTCTTCTCCGGCGGCAACGATGGTCACAATATGGTGATCCCGCAGACCGCCAGCCAGTACAACCTGTACAAGGCCATCCGCGGCGCGCTCTCGGTGCCCGACAACAACGCCAAGCTGCTTCCCATTCAGACCAAGAACGGCACGCCCTACGCCATCAACGATGGCCTCTCGTTCATCCATGCGCTCTGGGGTCAACAGAAACTCGCCGTCGTCGCCAACGTCGGGAATATTGTGCAGCCCACCACTCGCGCCCAGTACCTCAGCTCCACGGTGAACCTGCCGACCAATCTGTTCTCCCATCCGGATCAATACGTCCAGATGCAAACCGCCACTGGCGGTACGAGCAGCGGCACCGGTTGGGCCGGTCGCACCGTCGATTCCCTCAACGGCCTCAACGGGGCCAACACCTTTCCAGCGGCCATCTCCATGTCCGGCCAACAGATCTTCTGCGCGGGCAACATCGTCCAATCCGCCAGCCTCATCCCCGGCTATGATATGGTCCCCTCGGGTATGAATCTCTGGCCCGCCTCTGCCGCCACCGCTCGCCAAACGGCGCTCCAGCAGATCCTGACCATGGATAGCGGCCTCGCCGTCGTCCAGTCCGCCAACAAAGTCCGGCAGGACGGCCTGGACCTCTCCGCCATGCTCAAAGGCCTCAACGCCGGCAGCCCATTCATCACGAGCTTCCCCGGCACCTCGATCGGCCAACAATTGAAGCAGGTCGCGCAGATCATCAAGCTCCGCGCCACCACCGGCATGCGTCGCCAAGTCTTCTTCTGTTCCGTGGGCGGCTTCGATACCCACGGCGGCCAGGCCTGGCAGCAATGGGACCTGTTCAAACAGATCTCGGACACCATGAATGCCTTCTATCTCTCGACCCAGGAACTCGGCGTAGCCAACGACGTCACCACGTTCACCGAGTCCGAATTCGGCCGCTCCCTGCAACCCAGCGGCTCCGGCTCCGATCATGGTTGGGGCAGCCACTTCCTCGTCCTGGGCGGCGCAGTGAAGGGGGGCGACCTTTATGGACAGTTCCCCGATCTCTCCCTCGGTGGCCCCGACGATAGTGGCAACCGCGGAACGCTACTCCCCTCGACTGGACTCGACCAGTACGGAGCGACGCTCTCCAAGTGGTTCGGGGTTCCCGATGCTTCGCTCAACTCGATCTTCCCGAACCTGCAGAACTTCGCAACTCGCGATCTCGGCTTCCTCGGGTAACCAAACAGCTCCGGCCCGCTCCTGGCAAATTCATGCTCTGAGCGGGCCGGAGCCTCTATATCTAGCCGACAACCCCCGGCACCCGCTTCCCCACCCCGGTCGCCCCCTCGAAAGCATTCCCCATTTGCAACACGCCCCAATCGTCCCGATGCCGCCCGGCTATCTGAATCCCCACCGGCAGCCCCTCCGCCGTAAACCCCGCCGGCACTGACAACGACGGACTCCCTACCGTCGAGATGAAATAGCAGCTCCGCATCCAGTCAATGTAAGTCCCCATCTTCGTCCCATTGATCTCGGCCACATAGGGCTGCTCCACCGGAAAAGGCGGCACTTGACTCACCGGCAGCACGAAGAACTCATACCGCCCCATGAACTGCCGCATGCGGTGATACAACTCTGTCCGCTTCATCTCCGCCTTGCCCACTTCCATCCCGGTCAGCTTCAGCCCCGCTCCACTTCGCCCAGAATCGTATCTTTGAACAGGCCTCGATGCTGCTTCACGAGCTCCGCCCTGCCCAACGCCCCCGCCCACTCTCGCAGCGTCTTGAACGTCTCGTCCGCCCCCGTAAAGTCTGGCTCGGCCTCTTCAACGATGCACCCCAACGCCTCAAAAACCTTTCGTTGCCCGTCCACGATGGCCCGTACTCGAGGGTCCACCGGCTGCCCTCCCAGGTCTTTCCACCAAGCCACCCGCACCCCCTTGAAACTGCGCCCCAACGGTCCCGCAAATCGGCTCCCCGGTTCGCTCAGTGACAACTGCGCCCGCGCATCCGGCCCCGCCAATGCCGACAAAAAGAACGCCACATCCGCCACCGACCGCGCCATCGGCCCTTCCACCGAAAGCGGGGACATACTCATGGGCGCCGGCCAACTCGGCACCCTTCCCGGCGAAGGCCGAAACCCCACGACATTGCAGAAACTCGCCGGATTCCGCAGCGACCCGCCCATATCGCTCCCGTCTGCCAAAGGCAGCATCCGGCAGGCGAGCGCCACCGCCGCGCCTCCGCTGCTTCCGCCGCAGGTCTGCGTCAAGCCATATGGGTTCCGGGTCGCCCCGAACACTTCATTGAACGTCTGCGACCCGGCCCCAAACTCTGGCGTGTTCGTTTTCCCCAGCAGAATCGCTCCGGCCTCGCGAACCCGCTCCACGAGCAACGAATCCTCGGCCGGCACGAAGTCTTTATAGATCCGCGAACCAAACGTCGTGCGGACTCCCTTAGTCGGCTGCAAGTCTTTGTGGGCAATCGGCAGCCCATGCAAAGGCCCCAGTTGGCCGCCCTTCGCCGTCGCCTCATCGGCCGCCCGCGCCGCGGCTTGCGCCCGCTCGGCCACCAGCGTCACGATGGCGTTCACCTTCGGATTCACCCGTTCAATCTGCAGTAGATGAGCCGCCAAAACCTCCCGGGCCGAAAGCTGCTTCGCCCGAATCCGCTTCGCCATCTCCACCGCGCTCAAGGCGCAAAGCTCCGGCACCGCCGCTTCCGCCTGGCCAGCCAAAGCCACCGCCGCCAATGCCGCCGCCTCTCTGCGATTCAGTTTCATCAGCCCATCATTACACCGGGCGCTACCATCAAGGAGGAGAGACCTAATGCATCGCCGTACCTTCGCCGCCTCCCTCCTCGCCGCCCCGCTCTTCGCTCAGCCCCTCGCCATCACCCAGGCCCTGCGCAAATTCAGCGTCCCGGCCGTCACCGCCGTCGTCGCCTCCCCCACGAAAGTCCTTTACTCCGGCGCCGTCGGCGTCCCCCTCAACGCGATCTTCTCCGTAGCCTCGCTCACCAAAGCCGTCACCACCGTCGCCACCCTGCAACTCGTCGAACAAGGCAAACTCTCGCTCGATGAACCCGTCGAGAATCGGTTTCCCGAACTCGCCCAGCTCCCTGTCCTGGAATCGCTCTCCGTCCTCCGTCCCGCCGCAACCAAGATCACTCTCCGCCATCTGCTCACCCATACCGCCGGCTTCGCCTACACCACCTGGGACCCCCTGCTGGCCAAGTACCGTCAATCCAAACCCGCCCCCGTCGGCGTCCTCCCTCTGCGCTTCGATCCCGGCACCGGTTGGACCTACGGCACCAGCGTCGATTGGGCCGGCCGTTTGGTTGAAACCATTAGTGGACTCAACCTCGAAGAATACTTCCAACGCCACATCTTCGCGCCGCTCGGAATGAAGGATACAAGCTACCTTCTGCCCCGCGCCAAGTTCCCCCGGTTCGTAACCAACCAACGCCGCCAGCGCAATGGCCTCCTCCGCCCGGACCCCCGGCGCCCCGTCCCCCCGGCGAAGGTCTTCACCGGCGGAGGCGGCCTTTACTCCACCGCGCCGGACTACGCCAAGTTCCTCCAGTTCATCCTCGGCTCCGCCCCTTCGTCCGTCCTCCAACCCGCATCGCTCCGTCAGATGGCCGTCAACCAAATTGGCTCTCTCGACGTGCCCGAGCTTCCCACCTCCTACCCCACCGTCACCGCCAACCTTCGCCTGAACCCGGATCCTCACGCCCACGATAAGTTCACCTTCGGCTTCCTGCTGAATCCGGTTGCCTACCCCGGCGGCCGCTCGGCCGGCAGCCTCGCCTGGGCCGGCTCGAACAATGCCTTCTTCTGGATCGACCCCGTCCGCCAGCTCTGCGCCGTCCTGCTTATGCAGTTTCAACCGTTCCTCGATCCCGCCGCTGTCTCCACCCTCCGCGCCTTCGAAAGGGCCGTCTACCGAACCTTTCCGCAATGAAGGCCGTGAACGAAGAGTGGCTCTGGGGTTGGGATCCCACGCCGGGTATCGTCTCGGTTTGGGCGGAAGCGAACGGTCGCGCCGTCGTTTGGCGACGCCATCCCACCACGGCCGCGGTCGTGCGGGAAGAGGTCCGTTTCCGGCCCTGGCTCCTGCTCGACCGGGTTGACGATCTGCCGGGCCTCGCCTATCGGGAACTCGATGGCCCCGGCGCTCTCCGATACTTTCTCTCCGCCGAAGACGGCACCGCCTTGGCCGCGGCCATCTGTCGCGCCCGTGGCGTGCGGCATCTCCGCGAACTCGGTCAAGAGTCCGTCCTCTCCCTCGCCCCCGAAGAACAGTACCTCGTTGCCACCGGCCGGAACTACTTTCGCCAGCTCTCCTACCGCCATCTGCGCCGCCTGCAGTTCGACCTCGAAACCACCGGACTCTCCCCCGAAGACAGCCGCATCTTCCTCATCGCCGTGCGCGATCCCGACGGCCACACCGAGCTCCTCGAAGGCCCCGACGAAGCGGACTTGATCCGGTGCCTCGTAGCCAAGGTGCAAGCCGCTGATCCCGACGTGATTGAGAATCACAACCTGCAAGGCTTCGATCTGCCTTTTCTCGACCATCGCGCGGGTGTCTTGCGCGTGCCCCTGGCGCTCGGGCGCATCGGGGCGCCCGGGCTGCGCCAGCGGCCGGGACGGCGGCGCGTTCGCTTCGTCGTGCCGGGGCGGGAATTGATCGATACCTTGGACGCCGTGCTGCGTTACGACTTCGCTGCGCGCGACCTGCCGGGCCATGGGCTCAAGGAAGTTGCGCGCCACTTGGGTATCGCCAAAACTGACCGCGAGAACATCCCCGGCGACCGCATCTACACCGTCTATCAAACCGATCCGGACCGCGTGCGGCGCTATGCCGCTTCCGACGTCGAAGAGGTTGCGGAGTTAGCCCAGATGCTCGGGGGAGCCGCGTTCGCCTTGGCCACGATGGCGCCACGGCGCTACGAGCGGCTCGCCGACGCCGGGGCCGCGACCGGGGTGATCGACCCGCTTCTCGTCCGGGCCTATCTCCGCTCCGGCATGGCCTTACCCGCCCATCGGCCCGGCGACGGGACCGCTCACACCGGTGCCGCGCTGCACCTGTTCGCCAGCGGCGTCGCCCGGCGGATCGTTAAGGCCGACGTGGCGAGCCTGTATCCATCGCTCATGCGGGCGTACCGCATCGGCCCGGAACGAGATCATCTGGGCGTCCTGCTGGCGACCGTAGACCAGTTGGTAGAGCGTCGCTTGGCAGCCAAAGCGGCGGCGCGGGCGGCCACGCCGGGCTCGGTCGCACAACACGAGCACGAAGCACTCTCGGCCGCCATGAAGCTCGTCGTTAACTCGGCCTACGGGTACCTCGCCGCCGGGGATGGCCTCACCCGGTTTGCCGACGTGCATGCGGCCAATGAAGTGACGCGCCGGGGCCGGGAGACGCTGGGCTTGATGTGCGCCGAATTAGCTGCCCGCGGCGTTACGCTGTTGGAAGCCGATACCGACGGCGTGTACTTTGCCGTCCCGGAGTCGTGGACCGAAGCCGACGAACGCCGCGTCGTCAGCGAGGTCAACGCGCTCTTGCCGCCGCTGGTCCATTTGGAGTTCGACGGCCGCTACGCCGCGATGCTCTCGCACGAGCCGAAGAACTACGCGCTCTTGACCTATGACGGAAAACTGCTGCTGCGGGGCGTGGCCTTTCGTTCGAGCCGCGCGGAACCGTTCGGCGAAGCGTTTCTGAAGGCTTCCATCGCGCGGCTGCTCCACGGCGATGTAGCCGGGGTGCGCGAGGCTTATCTGGCCACCGTCGACGCGCTGCGGCGGCGCGAGTTGCCGACCTTCGCGGTCTCGTCGCGCGTGCGGCTGACGAAAGCTCCAGAGCGATATTTGGAGGCGCGGGGCAGCCGCCGGGAACTCGCCTACGAAGCCATGTTGGCCAGCGGTCGGACGGCGTGGAGCGTTGGCGATAAGGTACGGGTGTACCGGGTGAACGGCGGGGCGGGAGGGGTGGTGGAGGATGAGGGTGTCGACCGCCGCGACTACGACGGCGAGCACTACGCCCGGCTTCTCCGCGAGACTTATGCGGCAAGGCTGGCCCGGGCGTTCACCCCGGACGACTTCGCCGCGGTGTTCGCCGATCCCGGCCAAATGTCCTTGTTTGGCCGGTCGCTGGCGACGATCCGCCCCCTGTTGACTCGCCACGACATCTGAGCCGCATCCGCACAGGCTGCCTGCGGCCGGCCGTTTGTTTCCTTCAGCGCCCCATCGGCCATCCACGTGCCTGGTCAGTGGGTCCGCGATTCGTCTTTTTCTTGCTGTTCCTTAGCGTGCCCGTGTTCGCCCAGTCCGACAAGCCGTTCTCCTTCTTCGTCGGAGCCAAGCTCGGGGCACCTTTGAATGACCCTCCATGGTTCCGACAAGGCCGGTGGACGGGCGGCCCCTCTATCGAAGTGCGTCTGCCCTACCGCTTTGCGCTGGAATTCAATGCTCTGTATCGAACCCGGGGAATAGACTACTCGTTTCCCAGCCAACTTTCACCGGCGAATAGCTCCTATCTGGTTACCGCTAGGGAGCGGTCGAGTATCTGGGACTTTCCGTTATTGCTGAAGTATCGTTTCAACTTGGGCCCGCTGCGGCCATTTGTCAGTGGAGGTTACTCGTGGTCTCATAACTCAACTCTGATCACAAATACCACCCGCTGTTTAGGCCCCGCAGGTTCGTGTTTTCCCGCGAATGCTCAGTTCCCCGAACCTAATCCTTGGTTCCGGAACGAATCGAAGACATTCCAGAAGGGAAGTCCGGTGGCCGGCGTTGGCTTGGAGTTCAAGACCCGCTACCTAACCATCGCTCCGGAAGTCCGCTTCGACCGCCCTCGAAACGAGTACACGATCTCCAACCGATTCACGGCTCTCGTCGGCTTCACGTGGGGGAGGAAGTAGGTCACGCGATAATCTGAGTGATGCCCTCCGTGATCGTGAGTTGGGAAGGAACTTGCGCGAAACCCGCCATCCAGCGGGATCTAACGCAGCGCCTTGTGCCCATCGCCGATCACTTCGACCGATTCTTGATCCCCAACTACTCGCTCACCAGGTTTCGGAATCTCACCCCCTCCCGCCCCTGTTACCTCGCTGCGTCCTCCGCTCCTGCCCTGGAACTGCGGAGCACGTTTCCCCGGTCGCCCCGACCGCGACCGGAAGAAGCCGGCGAGCCTCTCTCGCAGCCCCGCCTGAACGGCATTCAGTTCAAGCTCGCCGGCCCTGGGTTCTTCTATCCCGGCGAAGACGTCGTCAGCTTCGTTTTCCTCTCCGCCGAGGGCATTCCGGAAGGGAAGTTGGTCCAAGTCCGTTGGGAGCGGGACCGCATGCTCCTGCTCCGGCCCGAGGTGCACCTCCGCTACTCGCTCGAGACTTGGTTCGACTACCTACTCGCCGGAATCAAGCATTTTTACATCCCCGATCTCGCCTATTGGCGGCACACCGCCAACCCCGGCTACGCCAAATGGACCGGTGTCTCGCGGACCCCGCCGCAAGCCGACGCCTTCTGGCGGAAAGTTGCCGCCGGCCTCAATAGGGCTTCATAATCTTACTGAGGTCTTACCCATGGAAACCACCCGGCTCTCAACGAAAGGCCAAATCGTATTGCCCAAGGAACTTCGCTCCGCCCGAGCGTGGGTCCCGGGTACGGAGTTCACCGTCGAAGCTACTCCTGAAGGAGTCCTGCTCCGTCCCGTTGGGCGGGTTCCACGCACCACCCTGAGCGAAGTCGCGGGAATGCTCAAGCGGCCTGGAAAAGCCTTGACGGACAAGCAGATTGAGGCAGCAATGGATCGGGAAATAAAACGAGAGCATGAACGCGGTCGATACTAACATCCTCGTTCGGCTTCTCGTTGTCGACGACCGAGCCCAATTCGAAGCTGCTCAAACAGCAATTCCGTTGGCCCCGTCTGGATTGCCAAAACGGTCCTTATCGAAACGGCTTGGGTCCTACGCAGAGCTTACCGATTTGACGAAGCAACCGTTTGCCGCGCCATCACTAAGCTCCTTGGCCTCCCGAACATCGAGGTTGAAGACGCAACCGCGGTCTTTGATGCTCTTGACTTGGCGGCCGCCGGCCTCGAATTTGCCGATGCCATCCACCTGGCGAGCCGGCCCTCCGGCGCGGTCTTTCTATCCTTCGATAAAGCCCTGGTTCGCCGCGCCCAGCGGGCGGGCGTACCCTTAATCGCCAGCCCCGCGCAACCCCATTAGCCCTACTCCGGCTTGTGCGTTTTCCTCGTCCGCGCCGCCTCCCTTACTCCCTCCGGCAGACTCGTATTGAAGCTCGCCCCGTACCCGTCCGTCTGGCGATAAACATACCCCTGCCACGGGTCCTTACCCGCCGCCCGAGGATCCCCTGTCTCCTCCAAATATCCCTTCAACTGCGCCCTCATCTCATCCCGCTGCCCGGCGTACCGCGCGTCCCCGGCCAAATTCCTTACCTGCCCCGGATCCGGGCCCACCTCGTAAAGCTCCTCCGCCGGACGTTTCGCCAAACACAGCGCAACCTGCTTCGGAAACCGCGCCGCCGCCGTCGGGTCTAGCAACGCCTCCTTCGTTGGGGCGGCGTCAATATCCCCGTGGGGCGTCCTGTTCGACGACAGAAACTCTCCCCCCGTCGGCCACCGATCGGGAGCGTAGTTCTTGATGTAGAGGAACTCCGCCGTCCGCATCGAACGCATCGGATAGCCCGCCGCTTCCGGCCGGCACATCGTATGCCGCTCCATGCCGCTGAACACCGCCTTCCGCGGTTCCCAGCCCGTTCCGCCCAGCAGCAACGGCAGCATACTCTTGCCCGCCATCCCTGCCGGCTGCGCTACCCCCGCCGCCGCCAAAAAGGTCGACGCAAAATCCGTGTGGCTCACGAGGTCCTCCACCACTCGCCCCCGCTGCAACTTCGCCCCCCAGCGCACCGCCAACGGCATATGCACGCCCCAGTCATACAGGCTTACCTTCGCGTGGGGAAACGGCATCCCGTTGTCGCTCGTCACGACAATCAGCGTATTCTCTAACTCCCCCGTCTCCTCCAATATCCGCAGCGTCTTTCCCAACTGGGCGTCGTACCACTCGATCTCAAGATAGTAGTCGAGCAAGTCCGATCGCACCTCCGGCGTGTCCGGCAAAAACTCCGGCACCTGCGCGTCTTCCAGCTTCTTGCCCAGCCGCA
>Ga0163144_10023842_pt1 | contig 12050 bp, 9 predicted proteins | sample OliLak19BULKMAT1_FD_123175 | JGI IMG/M metagenome (GOLD analysis project Ga0163144, IMG submission 123175) | Freshwater microbial mat bacterial communities from Lake Vanda, McMurdo Dry Valleys, Antarctica - Oligotrophic Lake LV.19.BULKMAT1 | ecosystem: Environmental > Aquatic > Freshwater > Lake...
CAACAAGAAGGAAGACCCGGCCACCGGCCGCCTGCCCGACGAAAACTTCGCACGTGAAGTGATGCAGCTCTTCACCATCGGCCTGCACGAGCTGAACCTCGACGGCAGCGCAAAGCTCGACGCTGCCGGCAAGCCCATCGAGACCTACACCAATGACGACGTGATGGCTCTGGCTAAGGTGTTCACGGGCTACAGCTGGGGCTTCCCCGACAGCCAGCTCACCCAGGACTACTTTCTCTGGGGCAACCCCGACTACAGCGTGGGAAACGGCCAGGGAGTCGACCAGCAGAGGATGAAGTCCTACCCCGGCCAGGGCTCCAGCGCCGAAAAGCGCCTGTTCAGCGGCAAGCCGCAGGCGGTGACCATCAGCGCCAACGCCAGCCCCGCAGACAACCTGCGCATCGCGCTAGATACCCTCTTCAAGCACCCGAACGTCGGCCCGTTCATCGGCCGCCAGCTCATACAGCGGCTTGTCACGAGCGACCCCAGCCCGGCCTACGTGGCGCGCGTGGCGAGCGCCTTCAACAACAATGGCGGCGGCGTGCGCGGCGACATGGCCGCCGTCGTGCGCGCCGTGCTGCTCGACAGCGAGGCTCGCAGTGCCACGCCGCCCGCGAGCTTCGGCAAGCTGCGCGAACCGGTGCTGCGCGTCACGCAGTGGATGCGCGGCTTCGCGGCCACCTCGCTCACCGGCGCCTACATGATGTCCGGCGAGCTCGACACGCTGTCAGAACGCGCGCTGTACGCACCCTCGGTCTTCGGCTTCTTTCGCCCGGGCCACGTGCCACCGAACACCGGCTTCTCGGCACGCGGCGCCACGTCGCCCGAGTTCCAGATCGTCAACGAATCGACGACCGCCAACTGGATCAACAAGGCCGAGGCACTCAGCGGAAACGGCCTGGGCTGGACCGGCATGGCCAACGATGTCAGCAGCAACTACAGCACGCTGGCCGGCCTGTCGGCAGCAGGCAACCTGGCCGGCATGCTGGACCACCTGAACCTGCTGCTCTTCGCCGGCCGCATGTCGCCCACGCTGCGCCAGTCCATCCTGGACGCCGTCGGCGGGGTCGGCGGCAGTGACAGCGCCAGCCACCTCTATCGCGCCCGCGTGGCGGCATTCATCGCTCTGGCATCGCCCGAATACATCACCCAACGCTGAACCGCGCCAAACACCATGAACGCCTCCCGCCGACATTTTCTGAATACCGCCGCCCGCCTGGCCGCGGCCGCCAGCCCGCTGGGCGCCCGCGCCAGCGCACCGTTCGCCCTCAGCCTGGCTGGCCTGGGCGCCATGGCCGCGCAGAGCGCTTCCGCGGCCGACACCAGCGGCCCGTACAAGGCGCTGGTCTGCCTGTTCATGTCGGGCGGCAACGACAGCCACAACTGGGTGGTGCCGACCGACGCCAGCGGTTACGCGGACTACGCCGCTGCCCGGCGTGAACTGGCCTGGCCGGCCGCCAAGCTGCTGCCCATCACCAGCAGCACCCAAGCCGGCGGGCGCAGCTTCGGCATGCCGCAGGAACTGCAGCCGCTGCAGGCCATGTACGAAGCAGGCCGCTGCGCCGTGCTGGCCAACGTCGGCACGCTGGAGCAAGCGACAACGAAAGCCCAGTACCTGGCGGGGTCCAACCTGCCGAGCAAGCTGTTCTCTCACAACGATCAGCAGTCGATGTGGCAGTCGCTCTCTCCCGAAGGCGCGCTGTCAGGCTGGGGCGGGCGCATGGGCGACCTGCTGATGTCGGCCAACCAGAACCCGGTGTTCACGGCCATCTCCAGCGCAGGCAACGCGGTGTTCCTGACCGGCAGCGGCGTCACGCAGTATCAGGTGGGAACCGGCGGGGCCGTCAGCGTCGGCGCGTTGAACAGGGGCTGGACGCAGGGCTCGACCACCGTGGCCGCGGCGCTGCGCCGCGCCATCCAGTCCAGCGGCGGCAACGAGTTCCAGTCCGAATACACACGTGTGATGCAGCGCTCGCTCGACACCAGCGCCATGCTGCAGTCCGCGATGGCCGCCACGCCGTTGGCCGCGCTGCCCACGGTGCCGATCGTCCTGCCGAATGGCAGCAGCCTGGCGCTGGACAAGGACAATCTGGCCCAGCAACTTCGAGTGGTGGCGCAAATGATCGGCGCCGCGCCCCGCCTGGGCATGCGGCGCCAGGTCTTCATGGTCAACATCGGCGGCTTCGACAGCCATGCCAACCAGCTGAAAGACCAGCCGCTGCTGATGGCCCGGGTGGCTCAGTCCGTGAGCTGGTTCTTCTCGGCGCTGGACGGCCTGGGCATGAGCAGCAACGCAACCCTGTTCACCGCCAGCGACTTCGGCCGCACGCTCAACAGCAACGGTCAGGGCTGCGACCACGGCTGGGGCAGCCACCACTTCGTGGCCGGCGGCGCAGTGAAAGGCCGGCAGATCTACGGCAAGTTCCCGAGCACGGCCCTGGGCAGCGCCGACGAAATCGGCTCCGGGCGGCTGCTGCCCAGCACTTCTGTCACCGAGTACGCGGCGACGATGGGGCGCTGGATGGGGTTGTCGAGCACCGAACTGGCCACTGTGCTGCCGGGCCTGGGCAACTTCGGCACGCCGAACCTCGGGTTCCTGTAGCCCTGGCAGCGCTGCAAGCGGCAGCATGCCCGCGATGGCGCCGCTGTCGGACAGCCAATGCAACTGCACTGATGTGAAGGAAACACGCTTCCCCATGCCAGCACGAATAAAGTTGGCCGGGAGACCTTAGCGAATGCATCCAAACCGGTGTAAATTCTGTCATGAAAGCGCTTTCACTCGGCCAAGGCAAGTGAAGTGGGCGGTCGCGGGACAAGCGTCGGATCGCGTCGGACGGTGAGGCGTTGTGCCGGGTGTCTAGTTCCACACGGAAAGACAGGGCGGAGCAACAACGGCGTCGTGCCATCTGACAGTAAATTTGCAACGATGCGCAGCTTGATAAGCTGGAGCGGTTTAGGACTGGAGGTATAGGCGTGATCACGCGCGACCATCAATTCAACCAGCAGCTGAGCAACGATAGCGTCCTGCACTCCAACAACGCGTACAGCGTCTAGGCTAGTACGGAAGACTTATTGAAAATATAATGTTCGGATAGGGAATTTTCAAAGACTTTCATTCGTTTTCCCGCGTTTCGAGCTTCTTTGAAGAAGCGTGACTTGCAAAAAATGAAGCCAAGAACTTTTTTTTTCTGCAGCCTTGGTTATTGGCAGGCGCAAGGCTGGCAAAGCTACAGTCAACGCGAAGACGATGCCAGCGACGCGACCGTACTCGTTCACTTGATAGACCGCACCATTTCCGTACGAAAACTCACTTTTCCGTCCATGTAGCCGGAAAGTTCGTTTGTTGTTTTCCAGCGCACAGGCGTGGCAACAACGGCAACATTCGTGTTCGGGTAAGATCTACTGGCGATCATCCGGGGGAAAACCGAGGGGCCGAAATAGCCTGAAAAAATGTGCAACGAAAATATATTCTGTGCTTTTTGGCAATATAAAATCGATCCAAAGCCTATGTCTGTGCACGCAGTCAGCACGACGCCAGCCAGATTCACGCCGAATTACAAAGCATGATGACAAACACTGAACTTGAGTTCATGCGCTCTGCGGCGGCAGCTGACTCCACGATCACACCGAACAGCAGAGTCGTTAGCTGGCTACAGGAACGGCGAGACGCCGTGGGCGCCACCATTCGTCAGATACCACTGGCCGACATGGGAAAGTGGAAGTGCTCGTCGGAAACTGGCAACGTTGTTCACGACAGCGGACGATTTTTTTCGATCGAAGGCATCAGCGTCGAAACCGACTGGGGCAATGTCGGATATTGGGAACAGCCGATCATCAACCAGCCGGAAATCGGTTACCTCGGGCTGCTGGCCAAGAAGTTCAATGGCGTCCTGCATCTGCTGGTGCAGGCCAAGATCGAGCCCGGCAACATCAATGTGGTGCAGATTTCGCCGACATTGCAAGCCACCAAAAGCAACTACTCGCGGGTGCATCAAGGCGCCCGCCCGCGTTACCTGGAGTATTTCAACGCGGAGCGACAACGCCACCTGCTGCTTGACCAGTTGCAGTCTGAACAAGGCGCGCGTTTCCTGCGCAAACGCAACCGCAACATGATCGTTGAGCTGCAGGAAGATGAATATATCGATGTACATCCCGACTTCATCTGGATGTCAATCGGGCAGATCAAGCACTTCATGCGCCAGGACAATGTTGTCAACATGGACACGCGCACGGTTCTGTCCGGCATCAGCTACGGCACCTATACCGCGGAAACGCTGGAGGGCCTCTTCACGCTCAAGTCGACGAACCGGCAGCAGCGGCTGATGTTGACTTCGGCGCTGGTGGCGAGCAACGCGTTGCACACTTTTCGCAGCATCATCTCCTGGGTTACCGACCTCAAGTCACGCTACGAATTGAACGTCGAGCGCATGGCGCTCAAGCAGATCTCTGACTGGGTTGAAACCGATGGCGAGATCCGCCGTCCCGACGGCAAGTACTTCTCGGTGATCGGCGTCAACGTGATGATCGAGAACCGCGAAGTGCTGAACTGGGACCAGCCGATGATCAAGCCAGCGCAAGAAGGCTTGATCGCGTTCATAGTGCGGCCCATCAACGGCAGTTACCACTTCCTGGTGCAAGCCAAGCTCGAGGCGGGCAATTTCGACATCATCGAGCTGGCGCCAACCGTGCAGTGCCTGACGGGCAATTATCGCACAGGCAGCAACGAATATTCGATCAAGTACATCAACGACGTACTCGACGCACCGGGCAGCCGGGTGCTGTTCGATGCGATGCAGAGCGAAGAAGGCGGGCGTTTTTTCCACGAACAGAACCGCAACATCATCATCGAGGTCGACGAGAGCTTTCCGCTGGAGGTCGACGACAAGTACTGCTGGATGACGCTGAACCAGATGCTTCGCTTCATCGAGTTCAACAATTATCTGAATATTGCCGCCAGAAGCCTGCTGGCGGCGATCACTTTCGATTAAAGAACACACCAATGGAGCATAAGCGCATTCGGGTCGGCGTCATGGGCGCGGCCAAGATCGCACGCCGGTCGGTCGTACCGGCGCTTCTGCAGCTTGCTGATCGCTTCGAACTGGTGGCCGCTGCCAGTCGCGACGAAGCCAAGGCCCGGCAGTTCGCCGACGAATTCGCATGCCAGCCAGTGACGGGATATGACGCATTGCTGGCGCGCAACGACATCGACGCGATCTACATGCCGCTGCCGACCGGGTTGCACGCCGAATGGGTCGGCAAGGCAATTGCCGCTGGAAAACATGTTTACGTGGAGAAGTCGTTCGCATCCACGGCCAGCGAAACCGAAGCGTTGCTCGGCGCTGCGCAGGCCCGCAGCGTGGCCGTGATGGAAGGCTACATGTTCCTCTACCACCGCCAGCAGGCCGTGGTGGTCGACTGGGTCGAGCAAGGGCTGATCGGCGAGCTGCGGCATTTCTTTGGCAGCTTCGGCTTCCCGCCACTGCCGGCCGACGATTTCCGCTACGACGAGGTGACCGGAGGTGGTGCCTTGATGGACGCCGCAGGTTACCCGCTGCGCGCCGCTTTTCATCTGCTCGGCAACGAACTCACGGTGCAGGGCGCCAGCCTTCGGCGTTGCCCAAGTACGGGCACCAGTTTGTGGGGCAGCGCGTTCCTGACCCATGCCAGCGGGCTGGGGGCGTCGATTGCGTTCGGCTTCGACAACCACTACCAGTGCCGCTACGAACTTTGGGGCTCGAAAGGCAAGCTGGTGGCAGAACGGGCGTACACGCCAGGTCCAGCGTTTGCGCCCCGGCTCACCCTGGAGACCGCCGACGACCGGCGCGAAGTCGCGGTCGAGCCCGACAATCACTTCGTCGGCGCCTGGCTGGCGTTTGCCCAAGCGATCGCCGATCCGAACCATCGGTCTGAACATTATCGCCAGACCCTGGTGCAGAGCCGCGCTCTCCAGGCGATCAGAGACCTGGCGGGCCATTGATGCCACCGCAACGGATTCGCCAATGAAGTGTCTTTTGATCGGCGCCGGCGGCTACCTAGGCCGCCACCTCGCCCCGGCATTGCGGGCGGCAGGACACGAGGTCAACGCCGTAACGCGAAACGGCACAGCCGGGTTGGTGGCCGACATTGGTGACCTGCAAAGCCTGCTGGCGCTGGACTGGAACGTCGACCGCGTCTTCATGTTCGCCGGCGTCACCGGCACGACGGCGTCGTTCACTCAATATCAAACCTTCGTCACCGGCAATCAGATCGGTTTGCTGAACGTTCTTGAATGCATCAGACAGTCGGTCCACCGTCCGCGCGTGGTGTTCCCATCGACGCGCCTCGTCTACAAAGGCTCGGCGAAACCGCTGCAAGAGACTGCCGAGTTGCAGGCCAGAACGGTGTATGCCGCCAGCAAGATCGCCTGTGAATTTCACCTGCAAGCGTTCGCGCAGGCTTTTGGCATCGCCTACACGGTCTACAGGATCTGCGTCCCCTATGGCAATGCGCAAGCCGGGCGATACTCCTACGGCACCGTTGGCAACTTCATCCAGCAGGCATTCGACACCGGCCGCATCCGCCTGTACGGTGACGGCAGCCTGCGCCGAACCTTCACCCACGTCGACGACATTTGCCGCGCCATCGTGCTCGGGTCGCTGCGTGAGGACTTCGAGAACGAGGTCTTCAACATCCCCGGCGACGACTTGAGTCTGCTGCAAGCGGCCGGGCTGATCGCAACCCAATTGCAGGCGACCATCGAACTGGCTCCTTGGCCTGAATTCGACCTGCGCATCGAGTCCGGCAGCACTGTGTTCGATGGCGCCAAGCTGTCGGCCAGGTTGCCCTCGCCGACACAACGAACCATGAGCGACTGGGTCACCTCGATCCCGCCGCAGCCCGGGCGCTGAACTTGACTGCGCCTGAACTCAGCCCGGACCTCGCGCCCATGAAGCAGCCAGCACCCTACCGCGTCTCGATCGTCATCCCCGTGTACGCCGGCGAAAACACGCTGCCTGCACTGATCGCCGAAATCGCGCTGCTGACCCACGGCAGCATCACACCTGCCGGCCGTGAGTGGACCGTCTGCGAAGTGCTGCTGGTGCATGACTGCGGCCCGGACCGATCCGACAGGACGCTGGAGCGCCTTGCCGAAGAAAATTCGTTCGTGCGGCCGGTCTGGTTGTCCAGGAACTATGGCCAACATGCGGCAACGCTGGCCGGAATGGCGAACGCAACGGGTGACTGGGTGGCCACGATCGACGAAGACGGCCAGCAGAACCCGGCCGACATAGCGGCCATGATCGACAAGGCGCTGCAAGCTTCTTTGCAGATCGTCTATGCGCAGCCGACCAACACGCCCCCTTACGGCTGGCTGCGCAACCTGCTCAGCCAGACCGCCAAGTTGATCAGCACCCGCCTGCTGGGCCACCGTACGATCGGGCGGTTCAACAGCTTCCGCCTGGTCGAAGGTGACATCGCCAGGACTCTGGCGGGCTATTGCCAGAGTGGTGTCTACCTCGACGTCGGCCTGTTCTGGATCAGCGCGCGCATCGGCCACTGCCCGGTGCTCACCCGAAACCACCTCGACCGGCCGTCCACCTATTCGTATCTGAAACTGATCGGGCATTTCTGGCGATTGATCCTGACCACCGGCACGCGCCCGTTGCGTCTGATAACCATCATGGGTTTCGGATCGATGTTTCTTGCAGTGCTGCTGGCAATTTATGCGCTGGTGGCAAAGTTCTATGGGCAGGTGCCAGTGCAGGGCTGGACCTCGCTGCTGATCGTCGTCGCCTTCTTCTCTGGCAGCATTCTGGCCTCGCTCGGAGTGATTGCAGAGTACCTGGCGGTGACGATGGGCATCGTGATGGGCAAACCCTTGTTCGTGATCAGCAGCAAACCCACCCGACCAGCGATCCGCTGACCGAATGGCCTCCGAGCCCGAAAGCGCAGAAGATGAATGAAGCCGAATTCGACAAGTTCGCCGACGAATATCACGCTGCGCTGTCAGCCGGCATCAAAGTATCCGGTGAGGCGCCAGAGTACTTCTCCGAATATAAAGTCGCCGACATCGCAAGCCACTGGCGACCACGAACAGAGGTGAGCGCCGCACCCTTGCGGTTGCTGGACTTCGGCGCCGGCGTCGGCAATTCCGTGCCTTACGTTCGCAAGTACTTTCCAGGCTCGAAGCTCACTTGCCTGGACTTGTCTCAACGCAGCCTGACCGTCGCCGAAAAGCGCTTCCCGGCGGCTGCCGACTACGTGCACTTTGACGGCGCCAACATTCCTTTCGAACCGGCGCAGTTCGACATCGCCTACGCGATGGTCGTCTTTCATCACATTCCACACGAAGACCACTTTGCGCTGTTCAAACAACTGCACCGCGTGTTGCGTCCGGGGGGCAACCTGTTCATCTTCGAACACAACCCGTACAACCCCTTGACCGTTCGCGTCGTCAACGACTGTGCATTCGACGAGAACGCCAAATTGATCAACGGGCGGGCCTTGCGCAGCAACATCCTGCGCGCGGGGTTCGGCAGTGCGCAAACACGCTATCGGGTCTTTTTCCCTCACGGGCTGCGCGCGTTGCGATCCCTGGAGCCTGCGCTGGCCTGGCTGCCGCTTGGAGGGCAATACTTCGTGCATGCGGTCAAGTGATGGCGACGGGGGTTCGGCAACTCGGGCGGTTTCTCAGTGTCGGCGCAGTCAATGCCCTGCTCGGCTTGATGCTCATCTATGCCGCCAAGTGGTTCTTCGGAGCCGGAGACATCAGCGCCAACCTGTTCGGTTACGGCGTTGGCATGATGGTCAGCTTCGTTCTGAACAGCCGATGGACTTTTGATTTCGCTGGTGCATGGAAGCCTGCCTTCCTGAAGTTCATCGCGGTTTCGGCCTTGGCTTATACCGCCAACCTGTTGACGGTACTGGTCGCGATACGCAGCTTCGCCGTCAACGGCTATCTCGCACAGGCGCTGGGCATCCCAGTCTACACCCTGACCGTATTCCTGGCCAGCAAATACTTTGTTTTCCGGTCACACACCGTAGCCGGCAGGAAGACGTGACATGAATCAAGGTTTCGTTGCTCCGCGGGTTTCCGCCACGGTTCTTGCGGCTTTCATCGCCCTGCAAGTGTTGGTAATGGGGCTGGCGATCAGCACAGAAAGCCTTTGGATCGACGAATTCTGGACCGCCTACTTTGCCGAAGTGGGCTCGCTGCGCGAATGGGTTGATCTGGTTCTGATCCCGAGCGGATCGCAAACCCCGATTCACTTCTTCCACTACTTCGTCTGGGGCCGGATTTTCGAATCGACAGAGTTGTCGCTGCGCCTCGCCAACCTGCCACTGTTCGTCATCGGGCAGTTGTCGCTGTTCTGGGCATTGCGCAGTTATTCCAAAACGTTCAGCTATTTCTATCTGGCCGTCAGCGCGTTGCATCCGATGGTTTGGCAGTACGCGAACGAAGCACGGCCGTACATCATGATCTACGCCGGAGCACAGATGGTGATGGCTTATCTGCTGCACCTGCGCGCGCGCGCAGAGTGGCACCTTGACGATTCGCCGCTGTTCTCGGCCATTTTTGTGGTCGGTGGGATCCTTTTGTTCGGGGCCAGCCTGCTCGGTGCTTTCTGGGTGTTCGCCGGTGGCGTCTACGCGATCTACCTGCACCAGCGCCACCTGGGTTGGCGCTATCTGGCGCGGGGCATGCATCCGCTGCTGCTGGTTGTCTTCGCCATCGTTGTGTCGTTGCTGTGCGTGTACTACATCAGCAGCCTGATCCAAGGTGCCGGCGGCTCGCGGTTGTCGGCAACAACACCGGCCTCGCTGGCGTTTGCGGCCTATGAGTTGCTGGGGCTGTCTGGCATCGGCCCGGCCCGGCATGATCTGCGCGACTCGGGTATGGCCGCGCTGCGGCCTTACGTACCGTGGTTGCTGGCGGCGGCCGCAATCATCGTGTTCACGGCCCTGTGCGGGCTGCGTGAAGGACGGCGTCGCCTGGGGGCGCGCGAACTGGCCATCGTCGTGGCGCTGGCCGCGCTACCCGTTTTCATCGTTGTGCTGTCGGGCTTCGTGATGGGCTGGCGTGTGCTGGGTCGGCATCTTTTCGCGACGATTCCGGTTTTTAATCTGGTGCTGGCCCTGGGGCTGGCATGGCTTTGGAATGCATCGGCAGGCCGCGATCAAGTGCTGGGCCGGATGGTCGTCATCGCGTGCCTAGGCACCTTGGCAACCTCGGCACTGTCGATGCGTTTCGCGGACAGGCACCGCAAAGACGACTACCGGTTGGCCGCCACCATCGCGCAAGAGGGGCTCTCACGCGGCCTGCGCGTCTGGTGGGCAGCTGACTATCTAGGCGCAAACTACTACCGCGTGCCGGGCACATTTGACTACCGCGGTGAGTTGACCAGCGTGCATCAGCCCCCGTCATGCATCGACCTGCCCGGCGTGCAGGCCACGTCCAACCTGACCGCCGAGTGCATGCGGACCCTGTCGCCGCCAGACATCGTAATTTTCTCCAGACCGGAGACCTTCGATATGGGGGGCGACCTGGCCCGCTTTCTGAAGGCGGCCAATTACGTGAAGGTACAGGACATGCCGGCCATCGCCGTCTGGCGGCCGGCGGGGTCGAAGGCGCCTTGAGAAATCGCAGCTAGCTCGGGTTGTCGGCCTGGAGGTGCTCCCGGGTTCGGCACCGCCGACCCAAATTTCAGACACTCGCCTGCTCTGAAGCAATTGGAACTCAACCCGCTACGGATTGTTTTGAGTCCTTGAGAGTCAGCGGGCCACCTTGGCCGGCGAGTTCTGGCTGAACCCTTTATCGATTAAAAGCCTGATCGTCTTGGCGTTTGGCGACCGCACAACTCTGCCACTTCTTCGCAGCGCGGTGTCTATCTCCGGATCCCAGCCTTCATACTCACGGTACGAATGGTAGCTCCAGTTCCAGCCTTCAGCCTCGAACAGATCAATCACATCGGTCAGATAACGCTGGACAGAGTCACCTGGCGCCCAGCGAACTATACTGAACTCGCCGACGTAGATTGGCACCGAATATTTCTTTGCAAAGATACGAACCGGGTCCATATGTTTCGAAAGGCTGGCTTTTGATGTGTTGTCGTTGGGGTAGCTGATGCCGGCATGGGACTTGTATATGCCTTGGTGGGTCAGCTCATGTGGCTCGTAGAAGTGAAAGCTGTAGACGATTCTTTCAAACGGCAGTGGCAGCAGTGATCCGAACCCCTTCGGCAAGCCCCATGGTGAAGGTTCGTAAATGATGACGCTGCCAGGGTCCACGGCGCGTATGGCCTGAACGAGGGTGATGGCAAAACTTTGCCATTCGACAAGGCCGGCGTCCTGGCCGGCGGAATCCAAATCCGACTTCTGGAGCACCACACCAACCATCGACGTCGGGTTCCTGTCACGGGGCAGCACAGGTTCGTTGATCAGGTCATAGCCGGCGATGACAGGGTTGCCCTTGAAACTGGCCGCGACGTTGGCCCAGATCGTTACCAGACTCGCTCTGAGATCGGGCCGATTCCAAAGCTCGGCCTTTTCGCCACCCGGCTCGGGGGTCATCGCCAGGATCACCTTGAAGCCATGTTTGCGGCCCATAGCGACGGTACTTTCCATGTACTCACGCTCGGCGGGCTCCATGGTAAATGTCGAACAGGCATCGCACCGGCCCACCTTCACGCCGATGCGCACCAGGTTTGCGCCATAAGCCGCCAGTTGCCGGTAGTCGCCGTCGGTCAATGGGGGGGCTTTCATCGCGCCGAGATTGAACCCGCGCAGGCCGGATCCCTTGTCCAAGTCGCGCGCCACGCCTGCATCGGCAAGGCCGACATTCGCCTGCAGGCAGAGTGCAACCGCTAGCAGCACCTTGCAAAGCGACGCCAGGTCACCCCATCGAACCCGCCAATCACCCCACATCCGATTGACTCCTGCAACCCAATGGCGCGTCGACCCGCCACTACGCCGCTGCGCGCCAGCGCCGCGTGCGTTGATCCCCCGCCCGAATACTGTGCCGCAAACTGGCCATGACGACGCTGCACTATGAAGCATGGGCGTGCATCATG
>Ga0163144_10023844_pt1 | contig 12049 bp, 9 predicted proteins | sample OliLak19BULKMAT1_FD_123175 | JGI IMG/M metagenome (GOLD analysis project Ga0163144, IMG submission 123175) | Freshwater microbial mat bacterial communities from Lake Vanda, McMurdo Dry Valleys, Antarctica - Oligotrophic Lake LV.19.BULKMAT1 | ecosystem: Environmental > Aquatic > Freshwater > Lake...
CGACAGCGCCGCCTCGGGGTTGGACGTCCGCACCGTCAGCACCCGCTTGGGGCCGCCCTGCGCACGACAGACGGGCGGGGGGGGGGGGGGGGGGGGGAGGGGGGGGTGGGGGGTGGGGAGTGGGGAGTGGGGGTTTTGCAACGGGCTGGTAGCACTCGGGCTTGTAACGAGTCCAATTCTTTCTGATCAGGTGTTAAAGGATGTAGATGCAAGGCTTGTTGGGCTTTGCGTTAGTTTCAGTCCCCCGCTCATCTGCACGAGGTTTGTCGATGACATCGCCGTGTCGAGCCGTTGTGACTTAAGCGAGACTTCCGTTGCTCGAATTATTTCGACGGCGATGACAGAACATGGTTTTCAACTGAACCATAAAAGTGGGTATGGACGTTTCGACGAAGTAATGTCTATCACGAAACTTTGGCTTCGTTCCGGTAAACCGGATGTTACGGCTAAATTCATTCACGAACTTAATCGACTGATGCAGGATCATCTTGCGCTTAGCAATGATCAACCATTTCTCGGTCCGCTGTTAACAAGCGCGACATTGGAAGGAAAGGTGCGTCACGCAATCCGAATCAATCCAGGTAGAGGCCTTCGACTTTGGCGAAAGTTTCGATCGATTCGCTGGGACAAGGTTTGTTGGAATGCCAAGTCGCTCAACTTGCATCCAGCTAGTAAAACTCTTGTGCCGAGGGGCTCACCCCCGGTTGATTTTGGTAAAGCGTATTCGGACAGCGCAACCAGACCTAGCGACCATGATCCATGGATTGCTCCTGTGCCAGACGACACTGCCCCTTTCTAAGAGGGACGCAGGATAGTAGTTTGCGGCGGGCGGCATGCCGTCGCGTAGCGTCGACATGCTGGGGTGGGTGTTGGGCTCGATTGAGGTTTCGCCCTCATCCCCAGCCCTTCTCCCGCGGGGAGAAGGGAGCAGGTTTCCACGCGGAGCTTGGGAACGATGGTGTGAAGGCGGGCCGCTTCGAAAAGTGCTACATCTCTCCTCCGTCACCGTCTTGCTCCCCTCTCCCGGTGGGGAGAGGGGCTGGGGGTGAGGGGGGCGGCTGCTTGGGCGCTATTCGAACGCTCGTCGCTGGGCGCCACTGGCATCCTGCCAGTGTGAAGTGCCTGATGAGGCCGTGTACGGTTTGGGTCGCAATCGGTCAGTAGGAAAGGTCGCTTGCTGGCGTTAGTTGATGCAGCCCGTGTACCGACTTCTCACTGGCGACACGCCAGTGGCACTCTGCGAGCATGCCAGGCTACGGGGGAGGTGCAATCTTTACAGAGTTGATCTTGGCGGCGCGGGGTCGCGACCCAGGGTAGATCGCGGTTGCGATCGACCTTGGGTTGGAGGATGCAACGCCGTTGGCGTTGGGAATTTCGAGTCTTCGTCTCGCATTCGTGTCCCCTTCATGTCGCACGAAGTAACCGCCAACTTTGGCGGGGGGAATCGGTCGTCGCTGCCGGTATTCGTTGTCTCACGTCGCGCTGCCCCCGGCTTGAAGAGCCGGGGGCTAATGAGAATTGGCGAAGCCAGGAAGCTACGCGTTGCGGCAGTTCGCCGGCAATGGCTGCTTGCGGCTGCGCCGCCTCGGATCGAGATCCGAGGCCACCCGCCACCCACGAGATCCGAGGGCGCTCGCTGGGACAACTCAAAGAGGAAAGCTGGACAACCGATTACTGAAAGTTACGAATCACGAAACGCCTGCTGATTGGTTGGACAGGCCGTTCGGGCTGATGAGCATGCTTCTTGAGCTTCTGGAGGTCGGCGGAGCTCACGCCGAGCGGCGAAGTGAAGACCAACCAACTGATGATTTCGCTATACGGCTCAGAGGTCAGTGAGCCCTCGTAGCGATACCACTTGTCGGTCTTGGGGAGCAGCGTGCGCGGGTCTAGCGAAACTGTCTTGGTCGTCCGAGCGTCCGCGAACTTCGCCGATTCGGATGCCAATGTCTTGAATAATGCCGTTTGCGTCGCTGATTGGCTCTGCTCGAAGAAGACGCCGAGCACGATAAACTCCGAACCCGTGGCCGGACTTTCGATTATGTGAATCTAATGGACCTCGCCGCCCAGGTCTTGGCCCTCAACGTCATGTTCCGACGGCGTATGCAGGTGAATCTTGACGAGTTCCGCACGCACGTCGCCCACCGTAATGGACGGCGCGTGCGAGCCCGAATGCGGATGAAGCACAAAGTTGCCGTGCCCATCCTCGCCCCTAAACTCACCGTCGAAGGGCGCATCTCGGCAATCAACCTTGAAGTACGGCTTGGGCGTCTTCACATAGAGCGAATCGCCTCTCGTCAAGTTGATCGGCGGCTGCTGCGGCCAGTGGTGCCACGGGAACGGATTCTTGCCGCTCAGTCAGACGGACCTCAATGTCTGGCGCGTCAACTTCGGCCAGTCGATTCTCGCCGCCGGGACGCTGTCGCCAGTGCCTGAATCTTCAACGGCGCTTCTCTTGCCGTTAGGGGTCGCTGCGGCGCGTCGACGCGCGTGATGCCTGCAACGCGCGCGCTAATTCGGCTGAACGCCGGAATGACATTCCGATCATCCGGAATATCTTCACGACAAGTGTGATTTGGCCGCGGCGAATGCGCCGATTTGGCGCGTTCGTCTCTTGAGCGGCTTCGTTCGTCTACCGATATTGATTCGGTTGGCTGCTTGCATCAACTAATCGAGGTCAGTATGAGCGTCTGGGGCAAACGTCAGAATCGTTCCAAACCGCACGGAACTCTCCTGAGGTTCGAGCCGCTCGAACGGCGCGAACTGCTGAGCGCCAACTACATCTTCCCGCTCACCAGCGGCAACACGGTTTCGTTTAAGGACGCCGACGGCACGACCGTAAAGGTGAAGCTGACGGGCTCCGGCAGCGGCTCGTTCACGCTGACGAACGGACTGCAGACCGGCGCGCCCATTGCTTCGATGACCATCACCGGAACCGATAACACTTCTCAACTGAAGATCACGGCTGCCGGCGGCGGCGACAACGTCTCGACGATTCGCACGCTCACGGTCACTCCTTTGGCCGCCGGGACCGCCCTCTCGCAGCTCAGTACGTCGTCGATGAACGTCGCCTCCGGCGGGTTGCTGACGTTCAACGGCAATGTCGGCAGCATGACGCTGAACAGCGTCAACAACGGCGGATCGATCGACGTCACCGGCAACCTCAAAGCGTTCATCGTCAATTCGGTTGGGGCGAACGCATCCATCGACGTCACCGGCACGCTGACCTCAATGAAAGTTCAGAATCTAGGTGGCGGCAATGCCAATGGCGCCGGTCCTGCGCAACTCTCGGCTGGCCTGCTTTCGGCGCTCACCGTCACTTCTCAGATCAATAATGCCGTTATTGAATCCGAGGGCAATCTTAATTCGCTAGTCATAGGAAGCGTCATCAACCAAGGAACTGTGGCCAACTTAACCGTCTTCGCTGGCGGAAACATTGGCAATATCGTCGTCCAAGGAGCAGTTTCGAACAGCGGTTTCGCCGCAAACCGAAGCGCTGGTTCCGACAATCTTCTCGGGACAATCGACGACTATACGATCAATCCCTCAAGTATCAGCAGCTCGGTCACATCGGCGACATTTAACGGCACGGCAAGCAATGTTCAATTAATTGCAACGGGCGCCAATGGAACGCTTAGCGGCTCCGCAGCGGCTTCCGTCGAGCAGATCGACAACGCGATCTCGCAGTTCATCCCCATGCAGATCGCACAAGCCATGGCGAGCATCACCGGCTTCGACGACGACGAGATCTGGATCGCCGTGTTCGGTCAGGAAATCGTCGCGCCGACGGAAGGCGAGATTCCTCCGCCCGGCATGACTTACTACCTCGACGCCACGAAAATTAGCGGCAGCGGGGCGACGGCGCAGCCGATTCCGATTTCTACGGCAACGCTGTCGGTCGGACCAAATACTCCGAATCAGGCCATTCTGCCCAGCTTCACGCTGTTTCAATGGAAGAACGCATCGACTGCGTGGGGCAGCAATCTGCAATTCCCGATTCCGATTTTAGGGAATCAATACACGGGACGCATCGTTATTTCCGTTGGCGCTCCGGTTCAGGCGCAGGTGTCAAACGGGGCGCCTTATACCGTCGCTGCCCCTACCCCGGCCAGCGCGTCCGACGTCAGCAACGGAACGTTCTACGACTTCCTGGAGTTTACCGTCAATAACGCCACGCCGGCCAACGGCGGACTGACGCTGGACATGGATACTTCACAGGTCGATGCGTTCGGACTGCCCATGCAGTTGCAGTTCTTTCAAGACGCCGCCGGAACGCAGCCCTTCAACGTCGCGTTTCAGGGACTCGTAACTCCCGGGAGCGCCACGATCACTAGCGTCACCAACGTTTCCAATCTGCAGATCGGCCAGCCCGTCGTCGGGACCGGGATCGAGCCTGGTTCTCTCATCGACCATATCAACGGAACGACGATCGTCCTCAGCAAATCGGCTACGCCGGCCAACCCGGCGACGCCCTTCACGGCGTCGCTAACGGCATGGAACGCCGGCCCCGTCGGCCTCCAGGCGACGCGCGACGAGTTGCTCGCTGAATCGCAAACGCTCTCGCTGATGGAGTTTCTCCAAACCCAACTGGACGCCAACAACGAGAAAGTGCGCCCGTTCCTGCAGACGGCGGCGCCCTACCAAATTGCCGGCCCAGTGCCGATCACCGGCGCTGGGGTCGATACGATTACGCCTTCGTCCAATATCAGGATTTACACGAATAGCGTCGCCGGCCTAAACGCCAACGATCAGATTTCCGTCTACGGCGTTCAGGGGATGACGAACGCGAATGGCGTGTACACGGTCGGCTCGGTCGATTCAGCGACCAGTTCGTTCACGCTGCTTGGCTCAAGCGTCAATGCGGCTTACATCGCCGGCGGCGTCTGGTCGATCGCCATCACGGGGGCGACTACGTCCGGGCCGGGCAACACGATCACCGTCTCAGCGACGAACGTTTCCGGACTGAGCAACGGCGACATCGTGCAGATCGTCAATGTCAGCGGCATGACGGCGGCCAACGGCTTTTTCATTGTGGAAAGCGTTAACTCGCCAGCTAACACCTTCACGCTTTCGCAGTCCAACGGCGGCGGACAGACGTACGCCTCTGGAGGCACAGGTCCGGGAACGCTGGCGGGCACATGGTCGATCTACACGCGCAATCTAAGACTCGTCTCGCCCGACGATCTCGTCGCCGTTCTCCCGGCCCCGACTTCGCCTAACGGGCTCAACAACTACTACAACGACCTCATCGACGAGTTGTTTCTCACTTACTTGCCCTCCAGCGTCACGGTCACCGGCATGGACGGCGTTCAGCGCATCGGCAAAGGCTCGACTATTAGCATTCAATCCGATAAGTTTAGTGGTTCGATGGTAACCTATTCTGGCACGGTCCAGAACCTCGGCTCCGGCTCGAACCCCAATCAATGGGCGCTCCTGTTCACCGGAGGAGGCCAGACGTTCGTCGTTTACTATCCCTTCTCGACGGCGAACAGGCCTTCTCAAAGCGTTTATCAGCCGAAGTTTCAACTAGGCGCGCCGCAGCAATGGCCGAATTACGGCAAGTCGGCCTCGTACATGATCTTCGGCTGCGCGGGCGCTTTTGCCGACAACGCTTTCCGAGCAAGTTTCTACAACAAGTCGGACGACTGGTCGGCCACGCTCGGAGACTTGGAGAACTCGATCGCCGCCGCCTTCAACCGCGGCATCATCCTGAACGACGCCTCCACCTGGGGCGACAGGTCGACCTGGTTCTCCCAAACTGCGGGAACTCAGCCGCTGAACTTGCCTGCAACGCCTTCGGTGCAGCGGGCGGCGCTGTACGGCGTCTATAACTATTGGGTCGAGTATTGGCACAAGGGCGGCATCGCCGTCAACGACTTGGCGTACGCCTTTCCCTACGACGACAAGTACGGCGCGAGTACGAATCTGCAGCAGAATAACGTCGGGCTCGCTCAGATCTTGCTGAATCAATGGTCAACGACGCAGATATACGACACCACGACGTCCTTTGGCAACGTCCACTCCACGCCGACGATCACGCCGCCTGTATCGCCAGCCAATCCGACTCAAGGCGGCCAGGTGACGCTCACCGCCACGGTAACAGCCAACAGCGGAACCGCCAGCCCCAGCGGGACCGTCACTTTCTTTATCGACGGCGTTCCGGTCAACAAAAACAATTTTGGCGCCACCCCTCCGCTCCAACCAATAGCGTTGGTCGCGGGACCGGCGAACAGCGACTATTCGACGGCCAGCCTCGTGATGGCCAATCTACCGGCGCTCCCCGACGGCAGCCTCAACCACACGTACACGCTGACGGCCGTCTACTCGGGCGACGCCACGAACGAACCGAGCATCGCCTACATGCCGCTGGCGCTTACCGGCGTCAACGGCGACTTTCTGATGACGTATCAAACGACAGGGACGCCAACGCCCGGATCGCAGATCACCGTCTCCGGCGTACTCCCCGGCGGCGTCTACAACGGCACGCTCGCCTTCTCCATAGGCGGCCTTCCAATGGGGACGATCAACATCGGCGGTGCGAACTTCAGCGTGCCCCTGACAATCCCTGGCTCTCTAGCCGCCGGCCCCTACACAATCTCCGCCCTCTTCACGCCCCTCAGCGGCGGACCGTACACGGGGCTGATGGCGATTAACGTAAGCGCTTAAGCCGCCCGCTTTGGCCGGCGCATTCCAGCTGGCTTGAAATACTTGGAATCGAGCTACCGCCGCTGAACTCGGCCAAGCGCGCCGAGCCCGCGGCCGACGGCGTTGCCGATTGAATTGACGGCCGTGCTGAGGAAGTTATTGCCGATGGCGCCTGGAAGATTTCCCGGCTTAATCGTCGGCTGCCGGGTGACGTTGCCGCTGTAGCCACCGGCCAGGGGATGGCCCTGCATCGATAGCCCCGAGGGATCGGCGTAGTTGATCGGGTCGTTCCCCGCGAACATGTACCAGTTCGAGTCGTCTTGGATCGGGTCTTCGCTGACGAACCGGCCGAGGTCTCAAGCCTCAGCTAGGAAGCGGCAGCGGAAACGCCGGCCAATCGTCGTTCGAATTCTTCCGTTGGCAAACCGTAATTGTGGCCGACGTGAATCAGCGACTTAAGGGTAGCGATCATGAATAATCGCTTGAGTTCGTCTCGACTGGCGTGCTGGAGTTCGTGCGTGTCGAGTTCAATGGCAAGAGCCAGTTCTCCGTCTTCCTTGTCAATGCCTTGATAGAGAGGGGCGTCTTCGTTTTTTAAGCCAAATCGCAATGAAATTCCGACCCATGTAAAAGGAGCTTTGACCAAATAGTCAGTCGAGACTATTACTTGCTCCAATTCGTCTCTTACTTCAGACCCAACAGCGATTGTATGTCGATTAACGCGAGCTTGAGTAAGAGATGCGCCACTTAATGCCAATTTTCGACTGTGAGTCATGGTAGATTTATCGATTTGTCTTATTTCCAGGTAGCTTGTCATTGCCGAAGAGCCTTTTGAAAGTTTCAATAAACTTTGTTTCATATGTGCGAGCCGACTCCTTACCCGGAAAGCTGTTACGAATTTCGGAATAGTAGAAATCGCCGGTTTTCTTAGTTAGCGCCCTTGCCTGCGCCTCCCCGCGAATTGACGCTCCGTCGCCCACCCTAGTGCCTTGCATGCTTTCGCCAATTTTATGCGTACCGTGAGGCCCTCTGATAGCATAAACATGCGTGTCGCCGACATAATCGAGTGAGTTTCCGTGAGGCGCCTTTGGCGCCTCCAGCAACTGCCCGCGATTGATCCTCTGCTGCGCGCGGAACGCGGCGATTTGCTCGTCAGCCGTGCCTAAAGGGTAAGTCAGTTCCGACGTTTCGCCCAGAACGAATCCTCTTCCTGGCTGCGTCGCCCGCGACGCTCCGGCAAGTATCATTGGCCCGAAGAAGGAGGCCTGATTCGCCAGGCTGGCGGTGTCGGGCCCGCCTAGCCGCATCGCGGTGCGGCCGTCGGCGTACGTGACGTGCTGTCCCGGCGTCGTGTATCCCAGCACCGAGTTGGCGATGAATCCGGAAGTCTTGAGTCCCGCCGACGCCGTTTTATTGCCGAGATAGCCTGCCCAGGAAGACGACTCCTGAGCGGAGACGTCGTACTCCCTCCCCATCGCCGTCGCCCCGGCGCCGGCCCATCCTCCTCCAAACGCCTCGCTCTTGACCACCGTGTGGCGGTCGATTTCTATTTGCCGCCAATAGGCGCGCGTTTGCTGCGTTTCGCTCGCGAGCGCCTTGAGCGGATCGACGGTGCGGGTGACGAAGCCGGGGTCGTTGAGCGAGGTGAAGTCGTTGATCGACAGCGGCTTCGTACTGGGACGCACGGCAGGCGGCGGCGTCGAGCGCGGGGCGCGGCCGCTGCCGACGGCGTGGCCTAGCTGGTTGCCGAGGGTGCTGAGGGCGTTGGCGGGGATGTTTCCCGGGCGGATGCTCGGGGCTCTGGTTTGGTTGCCGCTGAAGCCGCCGCCGAGGGGGTGTCCTTGCTGCGACAGGCCCGAGGGGTCGGCGAAGTTGACCGGGTCGTTGCCGGCGAACATGTACCAGTTCGAGCCGTCCTGGATCGGGTCCTCGCTGACGAAGCGGCCGAGGTCGGGGGAGTACCAGCGCTGGCCCTTGTGCTGCAGGCCGGTGGCCGCGCCGGTGACTGATCGGCGACAAGTCCCCCTCGCCATTCGCGCGGCCAGTCCAGGCGAGGTTCTTCCGCGGGAGACGGGAAGCTATACTCGTTTGGAGTGGCGCCCCGTCTCTTTCGCAGGCCAGATCACCATGACCACGGCAATTGAAGTTCGACTCCCTGGGGAATTGCTGTCGCAAGCCCAAGAGTTCATCCGGGGCGGTTGGGTCGGCGATCTCGACGCGCTGCTGACCGAATCGCTGCGGCGCTATCTCGATTCACACGGCCCGGCGCTCGACGAAGCGTTCCTTCGGGAGGATGTCGCGTGGGGGCTTCATGGAGCCGACTGACGCGGCGATCCGCGTCGTCGTCTGCGACGCCGGACCGCTCATTCACCTCGACGAACTCGACGCCGTCGATTTGCTCGCCGACTTTCCGCGGGTTCTTGTGCCGACGATCGTCGGCGGCGAGGTCGAGCGACATCGCCCCGGCCTCCTTGCCCGTGCTCCGGCGTCGATGACGATCGTCGCCGCGACGACGAATCTTTCGGGCGAGCTGGCGGCCGTGACGAGGCTCTTCGCGCTTCATCGCGGCGAGACGGAAGCGCTGCGGATCGCCCTGGAAACGAAGGCCGACTTGCTGCTGACCGACGACACGGCGGCGCGGCTCGCCGCCGGCGCCCTGTCGCTACGGGTTCACGGCACGCTGGGCCTCTTGCTCCGCGCGGTGCGGCGCGGCTTGCGGACCGCCGACGAGACGGCGACGCTGTTGGAGTCGCTCCCCGACCGTTCGACGCTGCATGTCGGACGAGCGCTGCTGGCCGAGGTCGTCGCGCAACTCGATCGGCTGCGGTAACCAACCGCGTGAACGTCGCGCGGCGACCGAGGGAATGAGCGCACCTTAGCAGATGGCGCGGCCGTTTTCAGTAACTATTTTTGGCCAGGTGCGGCGGAGACGGAGTGCGGGCCGCCGCCGCTGGCGGCTTCGTCGACTCGGAGCGAGATTCGGGGGCGACTGACTGGAGGCCAAGGAGGGGGGCGTCGGTGCGAGGTGCGGATGAAGATAGCGTCCATGAGTTCGGGGCCTTTGATTTCCCCGACCCCCGTGATTGCCTCGGAAGTCATGCCGTCACCCGAGGCTTCCCGGCGCTTCGCGACCCTGGATCAAGATCCAGGGCCACCCGCGACTGACGGACGTACGTCGCGTCTTGGAAGTCGTGCGCCAGCACGACGCGGGTCGAGTGCTGGTGATCGCCCAAAGGGAGGAGCAGGTCTTGCTCCGCTTGCAGAGTCGGGTTGCCCGCGGCGTCGAAGATCTGGTCGAACAGCACCTCGCCCGTCGAGCCGTACCCGTAGCGACGTTTCACGTCGGCTTCGGTTTCGTAGGCGATGGTTGGCTCGCGGCCGGGGACTCGTCCGAAGTCATGCCGTCACCTGCGACTTCTCGTCGCTTCGCGAACTCGGATCGGGGCCACCGCGGAGCATCGAGGCCACCCACGGATGGTGTTTGAGATCAACCGCCGCTTGCAGAATTCTTCTGTAGTCTTTCAGCGATCGAGAGGCTCGTATTGTCGGATTCGCTGACTTTTTGGATTAAGCAATGGGTAAACGAGCCACAACGATTTGAAATCGGGAGGAAGTATAAATGATGCACCGTCCTCCGTAACTTCTTGAGGACCGACGTTAGCGATCTGGAACAACAAGTCGAACTGTGACGGAGACAACAGCTGTTTCAAGCGAGGCAACCATTCGTTGATTCGCCAGACTGTGTTTCCCTCATCTGCTGGGTTTAACCAGCAATTTTGAAGTTCATCTACTAACATCCAGAACAGACCGTCGCCAAAACATTTGCCGACGACAATCGCGAACTCTTCGTCACGCGGCGACATTATGATTGGGCAGTCGACTCCATTTTCACCTTGGATCCAACCCACCCACGAGCCATCCATTCCCTTAGCGAATGGCAAGAGATCAATGATTAAGTACTCCGGAAACGCGGCTTCTTGCGATTGAGATGGCGTTAGCCATTGATACCGAGAGAGTCGAATCGCATCCGGTGACGCACCTACAATGCCCGAGTTAAAAGCTTTCCGCCAGTCCGACCAGTGATTGTCGCTTGTCATGTCCAAGTTCTTACGCGAGCATGATCTCGTCCCGGCAACAGACAATCATCATGAGGACAAAGCAGGATCCATTCGATCAAATCAAGTGTTGGCGAGATCGCACTAATTGCTTTACTCCGAAAAACGGCTAAAGCGAGCTATCCAGCCATCCTGCCCCTGGATCTCGCCATGCAGCATTTCACTCGCTTCCGCAACATTCTTTCCTTTCACGAACACTTCGATACCCAATTCACGATCATGGGCATCCTGAATCGCAAAGAGAAAATCATGCAATGCTGTATCAATGGCGTCCTTTACAATCAGAGCAACGATCTCACGTTGATCGTCAGACATCTCGGAAAGACATGTCTGTATGCCTTGTAAATGCTCAGCGCGCAAGCGTCTTTGTTGAAGTAACGCATGTTGTTCGAGTGCCTTGTCGCGAAAGTTCGTTACAACAAATTGTCCAAAATCATCGAGCGCGTTGTGCGACATGATTTATCTGCCTCCCCAAGGAATCGCAGTTGGTGCGAAGACTCCGCTCCGGATCAATTGACTTTGCGATTGAATTACCAAATTCTTTGATACATTAGCAGGAATACCTGCCCTAACCATGGACTGATAGGCTATGCGCGAATGGTGTGTAAGTGTATTTGGCTGACCGGAAGCGGCAAATTCACGGAACAGCCGCTGTTGAGCGGAAGTCACATCAGCATGACGAACGCCATACTTTGAAAGTGTTTCTGCACTTACCGCCAAAGCTGAATTGGAATAGTATGCTGTGACTTCGGCAAATGCACGTTTAGAGTGAATGTGATGTCCTGCTACTTCCGCATAGCTGCCTGCGCCCGCAACTGTTTTCGGCGCTAGATGAATGTTAATAGCATTTAGTGGAATGCCTTGATTTAGCTGCACCGATTTGAGCGCCTGAGGATCTAGAAGCCTCACTCGCCCGGCGTCGCTAATCAGTTCCCCGAGTTGCCTCCCGCCTGCGGCGACGTTCCCGCCCAAGCCGAGGGCTCCGCCGACGATTTGCACGCTGTTGCCGAAGCCAAGACCATTCTGGCGAGCGTCGGCGACGCCGCGGCCGACGCCGACCGTGTTGCCGGCCGCGTCGAAAGCGAGCGCCGTCTTGCCCGCGAGCGCTGCGCGGCCACCCGCCGCGGCCCCAAGCCGTGCCGCTCCGCCGGTGGCGAGGCCGACCAGAATCTCCGAGCTGATGCCGGCGATGGCGCGCGAGGTCGCGTAACCGTTGTCGAGATCGCGCTGCGTGACGCTAAATGGCCCCTCGTAGAAGCCGAGCGACCCGGCCGAGGCGAACGAGTTGCCGA
>Ga0163144_10023845_pt1 | contig 12049 bp, 4 predicted proteins | sample OliLak19BULKMAT1_FD_123175 | JGI IMG/M metagenome (GOLD analysis project Ga0163144, IMG submission 123175) | Freshwater microbial mat bacterial communities from Lake Vanda, McMurdo Dry Valleys, Antarctica - Oligotrophic Lake LV.19.BULKMAT1 | ecosystem: Environmental > Aquatic > Freshwater > Lake...
CGGCATGACACTATTTGGCCTAGACTTGTATTTTGCGCTGCCGCAAGCCAGTGGGCTGTCCGGTTTATCGATCAGTGCCTTTCTGGCCACCCCATTTGGCTGGCGTTTAATTATTGACCTGCTGCTGATGGCGATTTTCTCCGGCTTTTTTATCGTGCCGTTATTTGCGCTTATCCAGCAACGCAGCGCTGCCACGCATCGCTCACGGGTAATTGGTGCCAATAACATTCTGAACGCGATCTTTATGGTCACCGCATCTGTACTTGGCTGGTTTCTGATGAATGGCATCGGCCTGACGCTGCCGCAGGTGCTGCTGGTCACCGCCTTGTGTAATGCGGTAGTCGCCATTTACATCTACACGCTGGTGCCAGAATTTCTATTGCGTTTCATCGCCTGGATTTTGATCAATGTATTGTACCGGCTGCGTATCCGGGGCATGGATGCGGTACCCGATGAGGGCGCAGCGTTATTGGTATGCAATCACATTAGTTACGTCGATGCTTTGGTCGTTTTGGGCTCGGTGCCTAGGCCGGTCCGTTTTGTGATGTATTACAAAATCTTTGATATGCCGGTCGCCAAACAAGTATTTCGCTGGGCTAAAGCTATTCCAATCGCCGGCGCCAAAGAAGATCCGATTCTCATGGAGCGTGCATTTGAAGAAGTGTCGCGCGAACTCAAAGACGGCAATCTGGTCTGTATTTTCCCAGAAGGCGGTTTGACCCGCGATGGTGAAATCGCGCCGTTCCGGCCCGGCCTGGAACGCATTATCAAACGTGACCCGGTGCCGGTGATCCCGTTGGCGCTACAAGGACTCTGGGGCAGCGTCTTTTCCCGGCAGAACGCGGCGCTGAAACGACTCAAGCTGCCGCGCCGCATCTGGTCACGGGTCGGTTTGGTGGTGGGCACCGCCCGCCCACCGGAGAACGCCAGCGCCGCCCTGCTAGAGAACGATGTGCGCGCGCTGCGCGGCGATTTGGCCTGAATCTCCGTTACTTGCGCGAAATCGCGCCCAAAATGCCGCGCAATAATTGCCGACCAAGTTGGTTGCCCACGGTGCGGGCGACCGATTTGGCGAAGGCCTCGCCCACACCCTGGCGCTGGCTGGCGCGCGGGGCCGGAGCGGACTTCGGTGCGGCGGGCGGGCGGGCGGCGGGCGGGCGCGCGGCGGGCGCGCGTGGCCGTGGAGCCGGTGCGGAAGAGCGCGGTGCGGACGGGCGCGGGGCCGGTGCGGACGGCGTTGCTGGCTTGCCCCACGGCCAGTTCAAGGTCCAACCTCCCTCCTGCGCCGGCTCTGGGGCAGGCTGTGGCTCGGCGCGGCGTTTGAGCTCTTCATAAGCCGAATCGCGATCGATCGACTGATCGTATTTGCCGCCGATCGGGCCATTGGCGCGCACCGCCAAGCGTTCTTCTGGAGTAATCGCGCCAATTCGGCAGCCGGGTGTCAATATCCACGCGCGTTCGACCATCGCTGGGCGACCACCTTCCTCCAGAAACGAGACCAAGGCCTCGCCGACGCCTAACTCGGTGATGGCTTTGACTACATCCAAACTCGGATTAGCGACAAAGGTCTCGGCCGCGGTTTTCACCGCTTTTTGATCACGCGGCGTAAACGCGCGCAGCGCGTGCTGAACGCGATGCCCCAATTGACCCAAAATATCACCGGGCACGTCATCTGGATTTTGACTGCAGAAATAAATGCCCACACCTTTGGAGCGAATCAGACGCACCACTTGTTCAATACGTTGGACTAACGATGCCGGTGCGTCATCGAATAACAAATGTGCTTCGTCGAAGAAAAACACTAACTTCGGCTTATCCAAATCGCCGACCTCAGGCAATTGTTCGAATAATTCCGACAACAGCCACAATAAGAAACTCGAATACAGTTTTGGCTTCAAAACCAACTGTTCGGCGCTCATGATGTTGATCACACCGCGACCGCTAGGATCGATACCAAAAAAATCTGGTAATTCAAAAGCCGGTTCGCCAAAAAACTCGCGCGCGCCAGCATCTTCCAAGCCCAATAATGCGCGCTGCACCGCCGCCACCGAGGTTGACGACACCAAACCCAACTCCGCCGAGATCGATTTGGCATTCTCCGACACATAATTGAGCATGGCGCGCAAGTCGGCCAGATCAATGAGCAGCAGGCCTTCTTGATCGGCTACTCGAAATACCACGTTTAACACGCCGGACTGAACTTCGTTCAATTCCAGTAGGCGTGCCAATAACAGCGGCCCCATTTCGCTCACCGTCGTGCGCAAGGGGTGACCATTTTTGCCGTAAATATCCCAAAACACCACCGGATTGGCGCCGGCCTGCCACGTGTTTTCGATACCCAATAATTTTAATCGATTACGTAATTTATCGCTGATCACCGCAGCTTGCGACAAACCCGCCAGATCGCCTTTGACATCGGCTAAAAACACGGGCACACCCTGCCTGGAAAAACCTTCGGCCAGATGCATCAGCGATACGCTCTTGCCGGTACCGGTGGCACCGGCGATCAAACCATGCCGATTGGCGTATTTGCACAACACCGACAAGTCGCGGGCGCCACGTGCAACAGGAATCAAGCCGGGTTGGATGGTCATAGTTTTACGTGGCGTCTGGGAAGCTTCTAGGCTACTGGGCTTGACGGCGCTGGGGAAGCATTGCGATACGCCAGGGCGGCTTTGAAACCCGCCCGTACGCGAGTTGGCGATTGATGCCACTCACGGCATGGTCAACTTGTCCATGCAAGATCGTGTGTTGTTTGGTTCATAGGGCGCCAAAACCGGGTACCAGCGAATCCGTTGACAATCATCGCCGGTGTCAAAAGCCATCCATTTGATGGCGTTGCTAAATTCCAAACGCAAATCCGCGCTAGGCAAGTTTCGAAACAACGCGGTCCACACTTTCAGCGCGCCGGTCGCACCACTGAGTTTGGTTGGTCCGTTGTCGTCGCGGCCCAACCACACCACGGCCAAGTGTTCGCCGGTGTAACCGGCGTACCAACTATCGCGCATATCGTCGGAGGTGCCGGTTTTGCCGGCCGAATCCAAACGCACTCCGGCGCCTTTGGTGAGGCTGCTGGCGGTGCCAGACAGCGTGGTTTCGTTGAGCGCCACAGTGACCAGTTTGACCACATCGGCGCCGGCGGCATTGGCCGGCGGTCGCGCGAATCGCGTGAGCGCGCGGCCCGTATCATCGAGTACCGCGCGCACCGCCACGACCGGCACTGGCTGGCCGCCATTGGCGAGGAGCTGATAAAGCTGAGTGACTTCGATTGGACTCAAATCGATCGACCCTAAAATCATCGACGGCTGTGGATCTTTGGGCACCGGCACACCCAGACTGTGGATCAAATTCGCCAGCGCTTTGACACCCACATCAATGCCCACCCGCGCGGTGGCCAAGTTGTAGGAACGCGCCAGCGCATCCACCAACGGTACAATGCCGTGCGATTTGCGATCGTAATTTTTCGGCGACCAAGTTTTGCCGGTACTCAATTTCAGCGCGATCGGCTCATCGGAAATCAGGCTGGCCAAGCTGTACCGATCGGGCTTAGACAGCGCCAGCAGGTAAACGAAGGGTTTGAGCAAGGAACCGACCGGTCGCCGCGCGGTCATCGCGCGATTAAATCCAAAGGAGCGCGGATCACGCGCGCCAATTAACGCCAACACCTCGCCATCCTTGGCGCGGGTCAGCACCAGCGCCACTTCGACTTCTTTGTTTTTGTCGATCGTCGATAAACTCGTCGTAACCGCCGCTTCGGCCAAAGCCTGAGCGCCTGGATCTAGGGTGGTCAGGATCGATAATCCTTCGCTCTGCAATCGCGACTCGTCGTAATCGCGGCGAATCTGCGCTTTGACCAACTCGATAAATGCCGGGTAACGCAGCCGCGCCGGTGGCCGTGGCACCACCGCCAACGGCGCTTTCAGCGCGTTTTCGTATTGCGCCTTACTGATTAGCTCGGTTTCCAGCATTTGGCCGAGCACCACGCGGCGCCGGATGATCGCACGCTGCGGATTGCGGCGCGGATCGTAAAAAGACGGCCCTTTCACCAAACCAATTAGCAGCGCAATTTCGGCTGGATCTAGCGAATCCAGCGGTCGGCCAAAATAAAACTCCGCTCCGGCGCCGAAACCGTGTACCGCCAACGCACCATTTTGGCCGATATAGGCGCGATTAAGATAAGACTCCAAAATAACGCGTTTTTCAAAGCGTGCATCGATCATCAGCGCCAAAGCCATCTCACGCAGCTTACGGCGCACGTCGCGCGCGTTCGTCAACAGCGTGTTTTTAACCAATTGTTGGGTAATCGTGGAGCCGCCTTGCACCCAGCGCCGCGCTTTCACATTGGCCCACATCGCGCGGGTAATGCCCCAAAGATCAATACCGGGATGGTCTTTGAAGTTACGGTCTTCTACCGATTGAATGCCGGACACCAATAACACCGGCATTTGGGAAATCGGCATGGGCAGGCGTTCAATATCGTCGGCTGGCTGAATGGTGCCGATGCGCGCGGGGTCCAAACGCTTACGTTGCAGCGCTTTACGATCAGCCAAGCGGATTAAACGGCTGATTTTACCGCCATCAAAGGCCACTTCGATGCGCTCGCTGCGCTCCAAGCCATCGCCAAACGCAAATTCGCGGGTGTGAATTTCAAAACGCTGGCCGTCGCGCCGATAACTGCCCGGCGAACTGGCGCTCACATCGCTGCGATAACGCGCTTCGGCCAGTTCGATCAACAACATATCCGCGCTGAGCCGCATGCCCGGCGCCAGCAGCAAAGGCCGCGCATAGACACGGCTGGCGACCGCTTGTTTGCCTAAATCGAAGCGCGCGTCGATCAGCCGATTCAAATAAATGACACTCGGGCCCAGCGCGCCGAGCACGAAGCCTAAGGACAACCAGAAGATTCGCCAAAACCAGATTCGCATGGCCGCGAGCATAGTCGGAAGCGCCCACCACGGCAGCGGGCGAATGGCGGGCAGGCGCTGGGCTGCTTGCAGCACTTTCGCCACGCGAGCCACTGACCGATACTCCGCCGCCCACGAACAGCCAGCCGCCTTATGCGGTTCACGGCGTCGCCACTCGATTGGATTGGATGTCCGACACGCACGTTCTTGCGCTATCGCGCCCAGCTTTGCTGGTCTTGCTACCGACTGGCAGCTGCAGTGATGCGGTTTTGGCGACTTGCGGCGCTGCCGCGCGGGTAGAACAGCGCCCGCAAAACGCCGATTGGCGTGCCGAATTGTTGCAGCTACGCGCCGAGTTTCCGGGCCAGTTGCTGTTACGGGTTAGACACGCCCATGTGTGGCTGGCCGACGATGCGATCGAAAGACTGATCAAGGCAGCCTTGCTGGCCGCCGGACCAGTCGCGCCGATGAGCAATACCGATGTGGCCTTGACCGCAGCGTTAGCGGATGGCGATTTGGGCGCGTTTGACGCGGCCTCGATTGATGCGGCTAGTCACGCATTGGGATTGCGGGCGCTATTTGACGTCGCTGCCAGCGATCCGCCGCTGTGGGTGCTCGGTGCGAACGCGAATCCCCACGCGCCATTGGCCGTGTTGGATCACGTTTATGTGCACGCGCCTGACTTGGCGATGCGTGGCCTGATTACGCCGGCCGATCGCCGCGAACGCGCGCCGGCGCACCCATTGGCCGCGCTGCGGCGCGCTTTGGCCCTGAGCGGGCCGCAACCGGCCGCGCGATGGTCGACGGCCGCGCGCGATGCTCGGCCGGTCGTGTTGCACATCTTGCACGGCTGGGGCGGCGGCGCCGAACGCTTCGTGCGCGATCTGGCCAACGTCGATACCGCACATCACCATTTGCTGCTGCGCGCAATGGGCAATCCCAGCCGCAAGCAGCATGGTGAGTTCCTGGAACTGGCGATGGCCAACGGTGGGCCAGCGCTGCGCCGCTGGCTGATGACACCGGCGATCGGCGCGATTTGCGATAGTCACCCCGCTTATGCGCAAGCCCTGCAGCAGCTGATCGCTGATTTTGCGGTTGAACAGATTTGGGTGTCTTCGCTGATTGGCCACGCGCTCGACGCCTTGCGCTGCGCTTTGCCGCTGCGCTGGATGGTGCACGATTATTTTCCGCTGTGGCCCAATTTGCATCGCGATTTTGGCGCGCCTGACGCACGCTTTGATGCCGAAGAACTCAGCGCCGACCTACTACTAGGCAAAGGCGGGCCATTCGCTGAACACGATCCGGCCTGGTGGACAACGATGCGCGCTAGCTGCATCACGCTGTTGTTGTCCGCGCAGGCGCAATTGGTCGCGCCCAGTCAGTCGACGCTGCGCAATCTGAGCAAAATCGCCCCAGCGCTAGCCGCATTGCCACAACGTTGCATCGCCCATGGCACCGCCGGTTGGCCAAGCGCGGCTTACACGCGCGCTGCTATCGGCCGCAAGGACAAGCTGCGAATACTGGTGTTGGGTCGGATTAACGGGGCCAAGGGTTTGGATTTATTGCGCCAGTTGACCCCACAACTGAGCCCCTATTGCGATCTGTATCTGATCGGCGCTGGCAAAGCAGCGGAAGCGCTGTTTGGCGTCGCTGGCGTGCATATCCAGCTCGATTACGCCTATGCCGACTTGCCGAGCATCCTCGGCCGCCTGCAACCGCACGCCGCTTTGTTGCCAGTGACGGTATCGGAGACCTTTTCTTACACGCTGAGCGAACTCTGGCGTTTGGCCATCGCGCCGATCGCGACCCGCATGGGTGCGTTTGCGGAGCGCATTGAACATGGCCTCAGCGGCCTTTTGGTGGACGCCAACGCGGCGGCCATCGTGGCGCAGATCGCCGCTTTGCAAAGCGATCGCCGGCCCTTGCAGCGCATTCAAAAAGAACTGCAGCGCAGAACGCCGCGCTCGCTGACACCGATGCGCAATGAGTACATGCCACTGCTGCCCAGCGGCGATCGCCCACCACTACGGTATGCGGTCACCCAGGCGGGGCCCAGCGATCTGGCGCGCGCGCTGCTGGCAGATACGCTGAGCGACACGGAAATGCGACTCGCCAGCGCCACGAAGCGGCTGCGCGAACAGGAGTTGGAACTCGCCAAACGTGCCGACTGGGGACTTGAACTGCAAGAGCAGCTCAACGAACGCACGGCGTGGGCGAGCAATCTGCGCCAGCAATTGCAAGACTTGGAATCGCAGCTGGAATCCGCGCACCTTCAGGAACTTACCGACGAACTGGAGCGACGCGCCAGCTGGGCGCTTGATCTGGATCAGCGTTTGGCCGAACGCACCAGCTGGGCATTAAATCTGCAGACGCAGATCGGCGCTTACGAAAAACAGCTCGCGCAGGCCGCGCAGCGCCTGGGCGAACAAGACCAAGAACTGGCGCGTCGCGCACTGTGGGCCACGGAACTGGATCAACAACTGCGCGAGCGCACCGCTTGGGCGCGGCAACTGAATCAGCAAATCGAGGACCAGGAAAAACAACTGAGCGCGGCGCAGGCGCAGTTGAGTGAGCGCGATGCTGAGCTTAGCCGCCGCACCACCTGGGCCTTTGAGTTGGATGCGCTGCTCGCAGAACGCACCCAATGGGCGCTCGACCTGCAGCAACAAATGCAAGACCACGAAAGCCACCTGCTTGAGCAAGACGCGCAATTGGCCGATCGCACCCGCTGGGCGCACGATTTACAGCAACAATTACACGACAACGAGGCGCAGTTACAAAGCGCCGCCGCCCAACGGGTTGAACAAGAAACCGAACTGGCAGCACGCGCGCAATGGGCGCAGCGCCTGGACCGCGAACTGACTGAGAGCACCCGGTGGGCGCAGCAGCTTGATCAGGACCTCAGGCAGAGCGTGGCAGAATCGCAAGAGCAGCGCATTCACTTCGAAAATAGCGTATCTGCACTTCGCGCAGATCTCGAAAAAAGCATGGAAGAAGCCAAGCATATGCAGCAGCAGTTGATGTCAAGGATTGATGAGCTACATGCAGAAAATGTGCGACTGAACCTGACCGGTGCCGATCTGCAAGTGCAAGTTTCGACGCTGGAACGCGAACGCCAGACGATGCGCGCCGAGATTGAGCGCTTGAGCGCGCAACGCGCCGAAATTCTCAGCAGCAGCAGTTGGCGCTTGACTGCGCCCTTACGCACCGTCGCCAATTTCGTAAAACGGCTGCGGGCATCCTTGCGTTTTCGCACTGCGCGCTTTTTCGGATTGCTGCGCCGCGTGCGCGGCAGCGTTGCGCGGCGTGGATTTGGCGGCACCGTGGCGCGCATCCGGCAGGAGTTTCGCAGTTCACCGCAGAGCATTGCGGCACCGGTGCTCACCCAAGCACCCGTTCCAGCGGCGGAATATCAGGGCTTTGTGCTGCCGAGCAGCGACACGCCGGTGGTGTCGATCATCGTGCCGGTGTACAACCAATTGCACCACACTTGGAATTGCCTGAAGGCGCTGGCCGAAACCGCTGGCAGCGTCAGCTTCGAAGTGATTGTCGTTGATGACGGCAGCAGCGACGACACCGCCAGCGCGGTACCGCGCATCGACGGCGTGCGTTTCCACAAAAACCCGCAAAACCTGGGATTCATCGGCGCATGTAACGCCGGCGCCGCGCTTGCGCGCGGCAAGTATCTGTTTTTCCTGAATAATGACACCGCAGTACAGAACGGTTGGCTGGAACCCTTACTGCGCACCTACCAAGAATTTGACCGCGTAGGTCTGGTCGGCTCGAAACTCATCTACCCGGATGGCCGCTTGCAAGAAGCCGGTGGCATTGTCTTCAAAGACGGTTCGGGTTGGAATTTTGGCCGTTTCGACCACCCGGACGACCCGCGCTACGATTATCCGCGCGAGGCAGATTATTGCTCGGGCGCGGCGATTTTGATCGAAAAGAGCCTGTTTGAGCGTTTTGGCGGTTTCGACAGTCTATACAAACCGGCCTATTACGAAGACACCGATATGGCCTTCAAAGTGCGCGCCGCCGGTTTGCGAGTGATGTATCAACCGGCCTCGCGAGTTGTGCATTTCGAAGGCATCAGCAGCGGCACCGATCTCACTAGCGGCATCAAGCGCTATCAGGTGGTCAACCAAACTAAGTTCCTGGATCGCTGGCAAAGCGAGTTGCTGCTACAACCAGAGCCCACCGATCACGGCGGGATATGGCGCGCCGCCACGCATCGGGCGCGTGGCCGAATTTTGTTGATCGACGCAACCACGCCGACGCCGGATCAAGATTCCGGCTCGGTGCGCTATATCAATTTGATTCGCGTATTGCGCAGCTTGGGCTGGCAATGCACGTTTTTCGCCGACAACCGCGCGTATTTCGGGCGCTATAGCGACGATTTGCGCGCGCTGGGCGTGGAAGTGCAGTTCCACCCGTGGTTATCCGATCCGATCACTTTTTTCCGCGAACGCGGTAGCCAGTTTGATGCGGTGATGTTGAGCCGCCACTATGTCGCGGCGCCCTATGTAGAGCTGGTGCGCGAGCACGCGCCGCAAGCGCTGTTGTTGTTCGACACCGTCGATCTGCACTATTTACGTGAACAACGCGCCGCAGCGCTGTCCGGCAGCGAAGCACTGGCCCGGCAAGCCCACGCCACGCGCATCGCTGAGTTGGATTTGATCGAGCGCTGTGATGTCACGCTGGTGGTCAGCCCGGTCGAACAACAGCTGCTGGCCAGCGAAGCGCCCGGCCAGCGTGTCGAAGTGCTGTCGAATATTCACGAAGTGGCCGGACGGCGTGCCGATTTTGCCGCCCGCAAAGACATCTGGTTTGTCGGCGGTTTCCAGCACACGCCCAACGTCGACGCGGTGCAATGGTTCGCCGCCGCCATCTGGCCGCGCATTCACCAAGCCTTGCCCGATCTACGTTTCCATATCGTCGGCAGCAAAATCACCGCCGACGTGGAAGCGCTGGCGGGCAATGGCATCGAAGTGCACGGTTTTGTCGAAAACATCGAACGCTTCCTGGATGGCTGCCGAATTTCCGTTGCCCCGCTGCGCTACGGCGCTGGCGTGAAGGGCAAAGTCAACCAAAGCATGGCCTTTGGCCAGCCGGTGGTGGCCACGCCGATCGCCGTGGAAGGCATGGAAATCGAAGCCGGCAGCGAAGCCTTGGTTGCCGAACACGCCGATGAGTTCGCCGATGCGGTGATCCGCCTGTACCAGGATCCCACGCTATGGCTACGACTGTCGGACAACGGGCTGGCCAACATTGAAGCGCATTTTTCGTTTGCTGCAGCCCGCGTCGCGCTTGATCGGATTCTGGCGCGTGGATGATCTCTGCCATGGATGACTACAAATCTAAACGCGCACGCAATTGCGGCGCGATGCGCGCCAGTTCGCGCAACGGTGGATAGTCCCAGGTGGCCGCAGTTGCACCGAGTGGCCGCAGCCGGCCCGATTCCACCAGCGCGCGGTGAAAGCGCCCAAGCTTGCCGCTCGGCACACCATCGCACCAGCTGTAGACGGGACGAGCGGTCGCCAATGCCTCACTTTGCATATTCACCGAATCGGCACTGACGATAAATCGATCGCCCCACGCCAAGGCGCCGCGATAGGGGTTTTCGCCATCTTGCGGTCCAAACCAGCGCAGTTCGACATCCGGTAGTTGCGCGCGCAGGCGCTTTTGCCAAGCAAGCGGCGTACGACGCGATCCGAGCAGCAAAACACTGCCGCCGTCGCGTTTGCGCCAGTTCGCTAGAACGGCCGCCAGATAGGCGAAACTGGCATCACCCAACCCCACACTGCGGTGCCGCCCACCCACCAAAACCACGGTGCGCGGACCAGCCAGACGCCGCAGTGGCACGTGCGCCAAACGTTCGCGCGCCAACCAAGCGGCATCGATAGCATTCAACGAGCCCTCGATGGCGATCACATTGGACCCCAGCAATTGATCATGCGCAGGCGCGATCAACAGGTCGAAGCGCGCCGGCGCAATTCGCGGATCAAGAATCTGCACAGTGCGCGTATGCCCCGCACTAGCCTGTTTGAAGGTCAACAAAGCCGCAGCGCCAACCCGCCCCGCCCCAACCGCCAAATCGGGCCACGGCTCAAGCAAAGCCGGCTGCCACTGCTGCGGCCGCAACACCGGCGCCCATTGCGGCGCCAACAGCGACCAAGGCCAGCGTGCCCGCACCCGCCAAACGCGCGGCGCCGCCTGGCTCAACTGCGCAGCCACCGCCAAGGCCTGCACCTCATTGCCAGCGGCACCATCACTGACAACCACAATGCTTGGAGCCAATTTCAACCTAGCAGCCTGTCGGACTTTCAGAATATGGGTTGTACCAGGGATTTTCCGAAGAAGCGCCGTATTGGGCTTTACGGCCGACTGCGGAAAATTCCTTATGCGAGCTAAAGACTAGCGAAGGCGCGTGCAATTTATGAAACATGCGGGCTAGAACCTCAGCAGAGTTGGACGGAACCATGCAAGCAGCATACGACGCGTTGGGTCACTCCACGCCATCCCCTGATCGAAGTACGCGGACCGTCTACCCGCCATCACGCACGCTACAAAAGAGCGCACTATGCTCGCCCTTCTTTGCTTCAGGGGTTCACCATGTCGATTGATGCATCTGCCCTCGCACAAATCTTCACGGCTGCGCGCACGCACAATGCTTGGCAGCCAAAACCGGTCAGCGATGAACTGCTGCATCAGTTATACGAACTTCTAAAATGGGGTCCGACCAGCGCCAATTGTTCACCGGCACGGTTTATATTCCTCAAATCGGGCGACGCAAGAGCGCGCCTGGAGCCAGCCTTGGACGCCGGTAATCGAGAGAAAACCATGGCAGCGCCGGTCACCGTGATCGTCGCCACTGATTTCGCCTTTTACGAACACCTAGGCAGACTATTTCCGCATGCGCCAGACGCGCGCAGTTGGTTCGCCGGCAAACCAGCAGCGATCGAAAGTGGCGGATTTCGGAATGGCACGCTACAAGGTGCCTATCTGCTGATCGCCGCGCGCGCGCTCGGCTTAGATTGCGGACCGATGTCCGGCTTCAATAATGCCAAAGTAGATGCCGAGTTTTTCGCTGGCACGGAAGTACGTTCCAATTTCCTGATTAACTTAGGTTACGGCGATAGTGACGC
>Ga0163144_10023847_pt1 | contig 12048 bp, 8 predicted proteins | sample OliLak19BULKMAT1_FD_123175 | JGI IMG/M metagenome (GOLD analysis project Ga0163144, IMG submission 123175) | Freshwater microbial mat bacterial communities from Lake Vanda, McMurdo Dry Valleys, Antarctica - Oligotrophic Lake LV.19.BULKMAT1 | ecosystem: Environmental > Aquatic > Freshwater > Lake...
GAGCGAATATCTTAGCCGTCTGAGCGATCAGGCCTGATCCTTGGAGTGACGGCTCGGTATAGACACTGCGCGTGGTACTTACATTCCCATCGGGTGTGATGCAAACTGTTCACGTGTCTCATGGTTTCTCCCTGGTGTAGTGCCTGGCGGCTCACACTTGGGAGTTACTATGGGATTCCCGGAACTGTCCAACTCTGGGTGCCTCCCCGGCAGAGCCGGGGGTCTCCGTTTGTACTGGAGAACCATCGCATCGTCTGGCCGGACAGCAAGACCGTGGTGGCTGGACGGTCAGCCACTATCCACATCCGTGGGGAGCTTTCGAGACTGGCAACGGCGTCACCTTATTGAGTGAAGGACGCCACGCCCGCCTTCACATCGACAGCAATGACCTGCCCGGGTTGAAACTCCCCGGCCAGGATGCGCTGCGCCAGCGGATTTTCCAACTCCTGCTGAATTGCCCGCTTCAGCGGCCGCGCGCCGTATACCGGGTCGAAGCCGGCTGACACCAGCCGATCCATAAAGGCATCGCTGATATCCAACCCCAGGCCCCGCTCTGCCAGGCGCGCCTGCAGGCCGCGCAACTGGATGGCGGCGATGCCGCGGATCTGCTCCAGTGCCAGTGGATGGAACACCACCGATTCGTCCACGCGGTTGATAAACTCGGGGCGAAAATGTGTCCCCACCACTTCCATCACAGCCGCCTTCATGGCCTCGTAGTTGTCCTCGCCCGCCATCTCCTGAATCAGGTGGGAACCCAGGTTGGAGGTCATCACCACGATGGTATTGCGAAAGTCCACTGTCCGGCCCTGGCCGTCAGTAAGCCTTCCATCCTCGAGTACCTGCAACAGAATATTAAAGACATCAGGGTGCGCCTTTTCCACTTCATCCAACAGCAGCAGGGAATAGGGGCGACGCCGCACCGCTTCGGTCAGGTAGCCGCCCTCCTCGTAGCCCACATAGCCGGGCGGCGCACCGATAAGGCGTGCCACTGAATGTTTCTCCATGAATTCCGACATATCCAGCCGCACCATGGCGTCGTCGCTGTCGAACATGAAGTTCGCCAGCGCCTTGCACAGCTCGGTTTTGCCCACACCGGTGGGACCCAGGAACAGGAAGGAGCCATTGGGGCGCTTGGGATCCGACAGGCCGGCGCGTGAACGGCGCACGGCATTAGATACGGCCTTGATCGCCTCATCCTGCCCGACCACGCGTTCGCGCAGGGAATCTTCCATGCGCAACAGTTTTTCCCGGTCGCCCTCCATCATCTTGGACACGGGAATTCCGGTCCAGCGCGACACGACTTCGGCAATTTCCTCATCGGTGACTTTAGTGCGCAGCAGCACGGTCTCTGTATTCTCAGATTCCTGCGCCAGCGCGAGCTGCTTTTCCAGTTCCGGAATACGCCCGTACTGCAGCTCCGACATGCGGGTGAGATCGCCCGCGCGGCGGGCCGCTTCCAGGTCCAGCTTGACCTGCTCCAGGTCGCTCCTGATCTGGGCGGCACCCTGCACGGACGCTTTTTCCGCTTTCCAGATTTCCTCCAGGTCAGAGAATTCCCGCTCGACCTTATCGATTTCCTCGTCCAGCATTTCTACCTGCTTTTTCGCGGCAGGATCGGTGTCTTTCTTTACTGCCTCGCGCTCGATTTTGAGCTGGATCAGGCGCCGTTCCAGTTTGTCCATCACTTCGGGCTTGGAGTCGATCTCCATGCGAATGCGGCTGGCGGCCTCGTCGACCAGGTCGATGGCCTTATCCGGCAGTTGGCGGTCCGTAATGTAGCGCTGTGAAAGTTTCGCAGCGGCGATAATGGCGCTGTCGGTGATATCCACCCCGTGGTGCACTTCATAGCGCTCCTTCAAGCCACGCAGGATCGCAATGGTATCTTCCTCGTTGGGTTCATCCACCAGCACTTTCTGGAAACGCCGCTCCAGTGCGGCATCCTTCTCCACATATTGGCGATACTCGTTCAACGTGGTCGCGCCCACACAATGCAGTTCACCGCGGGCCAGTGCCGGTTTGAGCATATTGCCCGCATCCATGGAGCCCTCGGCCTTGCCGGCACCCACCATGGTATGCAGTTCGTCGATAAACAGGATGATGCGGCCCTCCTGCTTGGACAACTCATTGAGCACCGCTTTGAGTCGCTCTTCGAAGTCGCCGCGAAATTTGGCGCCGGCCAGCAGCGCGCCCAGGTCCAGCGACAACACGCGTTTGTTGCGCATGCTTTCCGGCACTTCACCGTTGACCACGCGCTGGGCCAGGCCCTCGATGATGGCGGTTTTACCCACACCGGGCTCCCCGATCAGTACCGGGTTGTTCTTGGTACGGCGCTGCAATACCTGGATGGTGCGTCGTATTTCATCGTCACGACCAATGACCGGATCCAGCTTGCCCTGTTCGGCGCGCTCGGTGAGGTCGATCGTGTATTTATCCAGCGCCTGGCGGGATTCTTCCGCTTCCGGTTTATCCACTGCTTCTCCGCCGCGCATCATCTCGATGGCTCCTTTGAGCTCCAGTGCCTTTACACCACTGGCCTGCAACAGTTCTCCGGCCTTCGTTTTGCTTTCCAGCATGGCCAGCAACACCAGCTCACTGGATATATAGGTATCGCCCGTCTGCTGTGCCAGTTTGTCGGTGACGTTCAGTATCCTGCCCAGGTCGTTCGACATATGAATGTCGCCGCCTGTCCCGGACACCGTCGGCAGCGCCTCGACCGCCGCTTTGGTACGTTGCACGAGGCCCGCAATATCAGCCCCCGCCTTTTGCAGCAAGGGCCTGCAAGCACCGCCGCGCTGCGCCAGCAGGGCGCTCAACAGGTGGACGGGGTCGATAAAATTGTGATCCTTACCCAGCGCCAGGGACTGGGCGTCCGCCAGGGCCGTTTGCAACTGGTTGGTCAGTTTGTCCATTCTCATTCAGCCTTCTCCTTACTGTTTACCCCCGCAGGAGGTATTCACGCACATTGCAGGCATAAATGGGGGTTAAATTACCCTAATTCAAGTATGGAGATCAGGATTACGGGCATAACCTGGCTGTCATCTCTTCGCAGGTTGTTCGCTCGGGACACGACTTTAGAATCGACGTGGCGGCACTGACTTCCCCTGTTCATTCCTGCCAACGGCTCCGGCCGGACAATGCCATATACTTTTCATTCATGCGATCGGCTCCGGCCGGGAAGGCCTTTCCGCCTGCTTCCCCGATACTCGCAGACGAAAAGGCCTTCCCGGCCGAAGCCTTGGCTAATGTGCCTGCATGCAACATTTCTCTGCGTGATTGTTTGGCACGAGGGTTTGGGTGTCGGGTGTGCAATTCGTTCGCGAGTATCGGGGAAGCGGGCGAATTGCACACCCGACGGCCGAACCCGCCAGAGCGAATGATACGTCTCGAATCGACCTGGCAGACGTTTTCCGTGAACAACCTGGTGTGGGTTAACACACCTAGCGCAACAGGATCAGGCTTGCCATACGGCCAGTCTGGCCATCCCGGCGGTAGGAGTAAAAGCGCTCCGCGTCGCTGTAGGTACACCAGTCCCCGCCGTAAACGCGCGTCACGCCCAGTGTACCCAGGCGCACACGGGCAAGGGCGTACAGGTCGGCGAAAAAATGGCCGGGGTGGCCCGGACTGGGCGCGAAACACGCAGCGATAGCGGACTCCGCTGCGGGGCCAGCTGCCGCCAGAAAGCCATCGCAGACTTCCGGCCCCACCTCAAACGCGGTGGGGCCAATCGCGGGACCCAGCCATGCCAACACCTGGTCCGGGCTGGTGTGCATCGCTCCTACGGTGGACTCCAATACACCCGCCAGCAAACCGCGCCAGCCCGCATGCGCGGCCGCGACCACATCGCCGGACGTCGAGCACAATAGCACCGGCAGGCAGTCGGCGGTCAACACTGCGCAGGCAGCACCCGGACGGCGACTCCACTGGGCATCGGCGACCGGATACTGACCGCCCTGCTCCGCTTCCACCACAGCGGTGCCATGCACCTGCGACAACCAGGAAAGGCAAACGCCATGCGGCAATGCGCTGGCGAGAAGCTGCCGGTTTTCCGCCACAGCAACAGTGCTGTCGCCCACGTGGTGCGCCAGGTTGAAGCTCGCGCAGGGCGCCGCGCTGCGACCGCCCCGGCGCGTGGTGGACAGGGCCAGCACACTGGCCGGGGCCGGCCACTGTGGCTCAATAAACGGCGGCTTAATAAAGGGTGGTGTCGCGGGCAAGGGGCGGGTCTTCCTGTTCCAGTACAGAGATCAGCGCAAGAATATCGTCCGGCAAGGGGCATTCAAACTGCACCGGCTCACCCGTTGTGGGGTGAATCAACCCCAGCGCGCGGGCGTGTAGCGCCTGCCGGGGAAAGTGACGCAGGGTATCGATCAGCAGATCGGACGCACCCTTGGGTATACGCGGGCGCCCGCCGTACAGGGGGTCGCCGATCAGGGGATAGTGCCGATGGGCCATATGCACCCGAATCTGGTGGGTGCGCCCGGTTTCCAGATGCACCGTGATGCGCGTGTGGTGCCCAAAGCGCTGTGCCAGTCGGTAGTGGGTTATGGCGGGTTTACCGCCGGCCGCGAGGACCGCCATTTTCTTGCGCTGCCGGGGATGACGGCCCATGGGCGCATCCACCGTGCCGCCGCCGGTCATCGCGCCGATACACAGCGCGCAGTACTCGCGCTTGACGCTGCGCGACTGCAACTGCTCAACCAGATGGTGATGGGCCGGGAGCGTCCTGGCGACAACCAGCAGACCCGAGGTTTCCATATCCAGGCGATGCACGATGCCGGCCCGGGGCAGTTGAGCAAGTTCCGGAGCGTGGGCTAACAGGGCGTTTACCAGCGTACCCTGAGCATGGCCGGCGGCGGGGTGCACCACCAGCCCTGCGGGTTTGTTCAGCACCAGAATAGTGTCGTCCTCATACACGATATTCAGGTCAATATCCTGGGCCTGCCAGCCCACGACCGTCTCCAGTTCCGCGTCTACCTGGAGACAGGCACCCCCTGACACTTTATCGCGCGGACGGCACTGCTGCCCATCAACCGACAATGCCCCCTGTTTGATCCATGCCTGCAAGCGCGACCGTGAGTACTGGGGAAAAAGTTGGGCTGCTACCTGATCCAGCCGGTTGCCGTGCATCTCCTGCGGCACGCTGGCCTGCAGTTCCACCCTGTCATTCATGACAATTCCTGTTTATGCGCCAGCCAGCCTGTGGTTAAATACCGCTGCATCAGCTCCGGCGCTGCGTGCGATTTTAGCACGCCAGCCCGAGCCCATTAGGTGGAAGCATGAAATACGTCCTGATCCTGTTATTCAGCCTGGTCCTTTACGGCTGCTCCAGCAACGACGAGTTGCCTGATATCGCCGAGGATGCGGGTGAGCAGCAAATCTACGATGATGCCCAGCGCTACCTGCGCGGTGACAACTACGACCTGGCTGTGAAGAGCCTGCAGCTTCTGGAATCGCGCTACCCTTTTGGCAAGTACGCGGAACAGGCACAACTCGAACTGATCTATGCGCATTACAACGCCTATGAACACGAGGCGGCGGTAGAAGCGGCTGATCGCTTTACCCGCTTGCATCCGCAGCATCCCAATCTGGATTATGCCTATTACATGAAGGGTCTGGCGGCGTACTCGGGTAACGAAGACATTTTCGCCCGCTTCCTGCCCACCGACCCCGCCAAACGCGATACCTCCCATGCCAAGGAGGCCTTTGCCGAGTTTTCGCAACTGCTCGCCAGATATCCGGACAGCCCCTATGCCGCAGATGCCAAGGCCCGCATGGTCCACCTGCGCAACCTGCTGGCCCGCCACGAACTTGACATCGCCAACTACTACCTCAGGCGCGGTGCTTACCTCGCCGCCGTCAATCGCGGTCGCTACGTCGTGGAAAATTTCGAACGCACCCCCGCGGTGGCCGATGGACTGGCTATCATGGCCCAGGGCTATATTTTGCTGGGCATGGATGAGCTGGCCCAACAGTCCATCAAGGTATTGGCGGCTAACTACCCGGACTATCCCGCCCTCAATAAGAATGGTGAGTTTGAGAGCGGCTTTACCCTGGACGGCATGCAACGTTCGTGGCTTAACAAGGCGTCTTTTGGACTGTTTAATCCTCCCCGACCCCCCCAGTTCGATAATCGTCCAAAAATTTAATCCTGGGCGGAAGCTGACAGAGAGCTAGTTGTGTAAACCCACCAGGTTGTTCACAGGAACGTCTGCCAGGTTTATTCGAGGCGGATCATTCGTTAGGCGGGTTTGGCTGCCGGGAAGGCCTTTTCGTGTGCGAGTATCGGGGAAGCAGGCGAAAAGGCCTTCCCGGCCGGAGCCGATGGCAGGAATGAACAGGGGATGTCAGTGTCCCCACGTCGATTCTCAAGGTGTGTCCAGCGCACAACCTGCTGTACGCTGACAGCTAGTCGCCAAGACGCCAACCCGAGGTGATCGGATAGCGGCGGTCACGCCCGAACCCGCGCCGCGTGATGCGCACACCAATGGGTGCCTGGCGCCGTTTGTATTCGTTGATATCCACCAGCCGCAGCACTTTGAGTACCTGCTCGCGGTCCATGCCGGTGGCAATGATCGCCTCGGCGCTGTAATCCTGCTCGACATACAGGGCCAGAATCCGATCCAGCACAGCATAGGGTGGCAGGCTGTCCTCGTCCTTCTGGTCGGGTGCCAACTCCGCCGAAGGGGGGCGCTCAATCACCCGCTGTGGGATACACGGGCCCAGTGCATTGCGATAACGGCACAGCTCAAATACCAGGGTCTTGGGTACATCCTTGAGCACATCAAACCCTCCGGCCATATCGCCGTACAGTGTGGAATAGCCCACTGCCATCTCGCTCTTATTACCCGTAGTCAACACCAGGTAACCCTTTTTGTTGGAGATAGACATGAGCAACACCCCGCGACAACGGGCCTGCAGGTTCTCCTCTGTGGTATCCGGCGTGGTGCCGACAAACTCTTCTTTCAGGCTGCTCATAAATGCTTCGTAAATAGGCTCGATGGAAATCACCTTATGCGTAACTCCGAGCAACCTGGCCTGCTTCGCCGCATCCTCCACGCTCATCGGCGCGGTATAGCGAAAGGGCATCATTACCGCTGTGACCCGCTGCGCGCCAAGCGCCTCCACCGCCACCGCGAGTGTCAGGGCAGAATCGATACCGCCGGACAAACCCAGGACCACGCCGCGAAAACGGTTCTTGTTCACATAGTCGCGCACGCCAAGCACCAGGGCCTGCCAGGTGGCGGCCAGCTCATCCAGCGGCGGGCACAGCTCAGGACCCGTAATGCGGACCGGGCGGGCGCTGAAATCCAACTGCAACCAGTACACGCCTTCCTCGAAACTGGGCGCGGCAGCCACTATCGTGCCATCAGCGGCCACCACAAAAGAGCCACCGTCGAATACCAGTTCATCCTGGCCACCCACCTGGTTGACGTAGATGATCGGAATGCCGGCTTGCCGGGCGCGGGACGCGACCGTGTCCCAGCGTTCGCTGCGCTTGCCCCGGTGGTAGGGCGATGAATTTATATTCAGTAACACCTGCGCCCCGGCTTGCGCAGCCTGAGTGGCTGGTGCCTTCTCCCAGATATCCTCACAGATGCTCAAGCCAACTTGCACACCCTCGATGGTGACGACACAGGACTCAGTACCCGGGCTGAAATAGCGTTTTTCATCAAATACCTGGTAATTGGGCAGGTACTGCTTGCGATACTGGGCCACAATTTTACCCCGGTGGAGTACCCCGGCCACATTGTACAGAGTGCCATCGACAGACAGTGGATAGCCGATCACCGCGTAGGCAGGGCCCACCATGGCGGCACAGATTTTATCCAGTGACTGACTCACCCGCAGTGCAATGCTGGGGCGCAGCAGTAGGTCCTCAGGGGGATAACCGCAGAGCGTCAACTCGGGGCACACGACAACAGGCACCGCGTGCTCTCGTTCGGCCAGGATTATGATGTCGATGACTTTTTCTGTGTTTCCTTCAAAATCACCGACCAGGGTGTTCATTTGGGCCATCAATATATTCAGTACATTCGAGGTACTCATGGAACTCTCAGGTGCTCATGACTGCAGGCTGTTATTGTCCGGAAAAGCGCCGTCCATAGCCAGTCCTTCGCTACCTCAATCCTGTTACACTGCAGCACAGTCCTACGGCACGATTAGTCACAAGGCCAGCGCACGGTGAATCGCCCAGCCATACTTACAAAACCCGAAGCTCACTCACCGAGCCATCAAAACCTCGCCTTGTTCCGCGTCTATGTCGGCTATCGCTCCCTGCTTTCTGTGGTCCTGTTGATCATGCTGGTGAGCCCCAATACTCGCCAGTTGGTAGGCACACTCAACCCAACGCTCTACACCACCGTTGCCCTGGCCTATCTGGCCACCAGTATTCCCCTCGTGGGGTCGCTCTCCACGCGTCTCAATGAAAGCCAGAATCTGATGCTCCTCGTCTTTCTGGTGGACATCGTCGCCATCACGTTACTGGCCGACAGCAGCGGCGGAATGATCAGCGGCTTGCCCGTGTTGCTGGTCATTACTGTCGCTGCCAGCGCGGTGCTGATCGCCAATCGGACCATGGCCACGCTGATCGCCGCCATCGGTGTGCTGGCCATTTTGCTGGACACGAGCTGGCTGATACTGCACAACGTACTCGACAGCGGCTCGCTGTTTCCCGCGGGCCTGCTGGGTCTGCTGATATTCGGCGTCTCGCTAATGGTGCAGCCTATCGCCCACCGTCTGGGCAGAGCCGAGGAGCTGGCGCGCAACCGGGCCAGCGACCTGTACAGTCTGCAACGGCTCAACGAGCAAATCGTGCAGCACATGCAAACGGGTATCCTGCTGGTCAATAACGAGGGTGTGGTGCGGATAATGAACAAGGCTGCCATCGGACTGCTGGCGCCGGAGCGACCTGTCACGGTAGAGCAGGGACGGCAACTGGCAGACTACTGCCCAGAGCTGGCCTACCAATTCGAACATTGGAAGAATTCCGGAGTGCACCGGGCTAAACCCTTCACCGTCATGGAGGGTGCGCTGCCCGTGATCGCCAACTTTCGGGAATTGCAGCCCAATGCCAACCGCGAGGCCCTGGTTTTCGTGGAGGACTACACGCCCGTTACCCAGTACGCGCAGTCGCTGAAGCTCAACTCGCTGGGTCGACTCACCGCCAGTATCGCCCACGAAATTCGCAACCCCCTGGGTGCGATAAGTCACGCCGCCCAACTGCTACAGGAATCACCCGATCTGTCGTCCCCTGATAGCCGCATGGCGGATATCATTCAGCGCCATTGTGAACGCGTCAACCAGATCGTGGAAAGCGTTATGCAAATTTCTCGGCGCGAGCCTCCGAAACCGCAGTACCTGCTGCTCGCGTCCTGGTTGACGGAGTTCGTTAGCGAATATCTCAATGCGTTGAACCGGCCAGCGGAAGTGACTATCACTTGCGACTACAAAGAACTGCTGGTCGAATTCGACCCGGAAAATCTGCAGCGGGTATTTGCCAATCTGCTGGATAACGCCCTGCGCCACAGCAAACTTGCGACCGGGCGAGAGGTGGCGCGCATCGAGATCGACCTCGATTCCGCCCTGCACCAGTGCCAGGTGGATATCATTGACGCTGGCACCGGCGTGCCCACCGCAGATATTGCCAAACTATTTGAACCTTTTTTTACCACCATGGCAGAAGGCAGCGGCATGGGCTTGTACCTGTGCAAGGAACTCTGTGAAATTAACAATGCGGATCTCGACTATCGACTTACCAGGAAGGGTGAAAGCTGCTTCCGAATCTCTATGAGCCAACGAGCGCTTTAAATGACGAAGCAAAGTGTTTTGATTGTGGATGACGAGCCGGATATCCGCGAGTTGCTGGATATCACGCTGAGTCGTATGGGACTTCATACACACAGTGCAGCGACACTGGAAGAAGCCAGAGAGTTGGTCGCGCGGGTGAAGCCGGACCTGTGCCTGACCGACATGCGCCTGCCCGATGGCAATGGCATCAGCCTGGTGGAACATATCCAGCAGGAGTTCCCGCATATTCCCGTCGCCATGATTACCGCCCATGGCAGCGTGGAAGCCGCCATTTCCGCGCTCAAGGCCGGGGCTTTCGACTTTATCAGTAAACCGATCGAGCTGGAAAATTTGCGCAGACTGGTCAGTTCCGCGCTGCAACTGGAAGTCGACACCAGCCGCACGCAGGATGCCGTGGATGAGGAACTGATCGGCTCAGCACCGGCTATCCAAACCTTGCGCCAGCAAATATCCAAACTGGCGCGCAGCCAGGCACCCGTACACATCCATGGCGAATCCGGCAGCGGCAAGGAAGTCGTCGCCCGCCTCATTCACAACAATGGTCCACGGGCCGTAGGTGCCTTTGTCGCTGTCAACTGCGGCGCGATCCCGCCAGAACTGATGGAAAGCGAATTGTTCGGGCATATGAAGGGCAGCTTCACCGGTGCTACCCAGGACAAAATGGGCCTGTTCCAGGCAGCCTCCGGAGGTACATTGTTCCTCGATGAGGTGGCAGACCTGCCACTTGCCATGCAGGTCAAGTTACTGCGCGCCATTCAGGAAAAAACTATTCGACCGGTCGGCGCGAGTGCCGAGCAACGCACCGATATCCGCCTGCTGAGCGCTACCCATAAAGACTTGGCCAAAGAAGTTGAAGGTGGTCGGTTCCGCCAGGATCTTTACTATCGCATTAACGTGATCGGCGTATTGGTGCCTACTCTACGCCAACGACTCGAGGACCTGCCCGCGCTAACCACCGCTATCCTGAAGCGTATTGCCACAAGCGACGGCAAGGTGACGGCGCGCCTCGATAAATCCGCCCTCAAGGCGTTGAGCAATTACACTTTTCCCGGCAACGTGCGGGAATTGGAAAACATGCTGGAGCGCGCGCTGGCGCTTTCTGACGGGCAGAAAATTACCGCTGATGACTTGCAATTTTCCGCCACTGTGTCAGGTAGTCTCCCGGGGCCGAGCGGTGAGCAGAGTGAGCGCGCTCGCCACGGGGGTTCAGTGCGCGAGGCCTTCGGAGATCTGGAGGGCTATCTGGAAGATCTCGAACGGGAGATCATCAGCGCTGCCCTGGAGGAATGTCGCTGGAACAAAACCGCCACCGCCAAGCTACTGGGAATCAGTTTTAGAAGCCTGCGGTATCGGCAAAAAAAACTGGGGCTGGATGATTGACCGGCCTTACCAGCAGTCCCGCGCTGCCCCCTCTCCTGTTGCCAATTTGATTCCTGTGGAGTCCAGGCTCAAGGTACCGCATAAATGGTCCGCCACCTGCGTGAGTTGCGGTATAGCATACAAGTTATAGTCGTCCTGGCGCGTGGCCAGATCGATAAGGTAAATCCTGTCGTCTGCCAATACCGACACCGCGTTGCCTGCTGCGTCGATAGCGTAGGGACTGGTGGGGTAGTCCAGGTCCGTGAGCGCCCCGGCGTACTGTTTATGATCAAGAAAGTATTGTTCCTGCCGCAGCATGACCTGCAGTAACTCAGCACGACCCAGGCTGCGCCGGGTAGTGCTGAGTTGTCGCTGGTAAGCGGGCAACGTCAGAGCGAGTAATAGCGCCACGATGAAGACGGCAACCATCAGTTCGATGAGCGTGAAGCCTTTTTTTCGGCATGCCTGTACTCCAGCCCTGCTACAAGGGATCAACACCGGGCTCCCTCCAGTAGGTGCGATACAATTTGCCGGCCTGGCTAGGCAGCAACTGAACGGTATCGCGTACATCGTCGCCATCCAGGTCATACAGGTCGATGCCGCCGCCCGGAAGAAAAATGGTAGCGCCAACCGGCTGGGCAGCCGCTGGAATTCCGGGCTCAAGTTCATAGTATCTCTGCTCATTGGCCGCGGCAGTGGTGTTCGCCAGTTGCAGAACATGCAGTCGACCCTGCCCCGGCCGGACCGAGCAGGCTGTCACCGCACCGGGAATAAATGTGGATGCGAAGACCCTGCCTCCATCAGCGAGCGGGGTCGACAGACCCTTTTCTCCAGGCGCGAGGTAGCGAACTTTCCAGCCACTTTGCAGGCTGCGACCACCAC
>Ga0163144_10023848_pt1 | contig 12048 bp, 10 predicted proteins | sample OliLak19BULKMAT1_FD_123175 | JGI IMG/M metagenome (GOLD analysis project Ga0163144, IMG submission 123175) | Freshwater microbial mat bacterial communities from Lake Vanda, McMurdo Dry Valleys, Antarctica - Oligotrophic Lake LV.19.BULKMAT1 | ecosystem: Environmental > Aquatic > Freshwater >...
ATCAAAACCGCCAGGCGGTTTTAAACTTAGCCCGGACATCGTTGAGAGCCACGAATACAAACGGGAATTCCGGACACCGCGTAGCTTCGCCTACGAGCAGAGTGTGAAATGTCCGGGCTAGCCCGCTTCCGGTCGCCGCGGCCAAGGGGCGCGGGAAGCGTTTGGCGCGTAGGGGTTAAAGTGGATACAGTCCGTTCTTCTCAAGCGGGTTCATTTGACCGCAGGCGGAGAGAACCGAGCAGGCGCTCTCCCGATCGGAGGACGCCGCCGTCGTCCCGACGGCCATCGGTATTCGTGGCGGTCGGGAAGATCGCCGCCACCCTCCGTAGGCGCGGCGCTATTCTGCACGTTGCTCGTCCACACCGACGCATAATCCGTCCCGCCCGAGCGGCCGCGCAATTGCTTCGCCAGCGCGCATGGCTGAGATCGTGGTGCCGGAAATCCGCCGGTTGAATCTGTCGCTGGTGGAGTGGCTGCGGTGAGCGGAAAACGTTGAAGGTTGAAGGCCGGGGCGGGCGCGCGGATGCCGCGGGCCAAGTGCTTTCAACTCTCACCTTTCAACCGGCGCGCAGCGCCTCCGTCCTACTGCGCCGTCTCGCACTCCGCGACCCGGTCGAGGTAGAAGTTGTCGGTGAGCAGGCCTTCTTCGTAGAGGAGCTTGAGCTGCCGCAGGCGCGAGACGACCTGTTGCTTGGTGAACTGGGGTTTCGGCGGCGTGGCGGGCGGCTGGCTCACGGGCGGAGCGATGCTGGCCAGCACGGCGTTCACCGCGTCGGTCGGGAGAATCACCTCGGGGCGCGCCGGCAGGGTGCGTTTCGGTGGCGGCGGGTTTCGTGGATCGAAGGCGACAACCAGCAGATCGCTCGCCGGGACGAGATGCCGCCAAAGGAACGCCTGCATGCGATCCTCGGTCGGCACCGCTTCGCGCACGATCTCCTGTTCGGCGATCTTGGCGCTGCCGGTGATCGCCAGTGCCACGGGTTGGCGCGGGGCCGTGGCGCCGGCCTTGAAGTTGAAGCGCGCGGTGGTCTGGCTGGCGGCCAGCGTGAAGTTCGGGGCGGAGAAACCGGGCGGCGGATTCTTCAACGCGATCTTGATCGGGCCGGTGAAGCCATCCTTGCGCACGGCGTAGACGGTCACGGCGGTCGTGGTGTTGATGGGCAGGCTGATGCTCGAGGGCACGACGCGCAGCTCGAAGTCGGGTTGCGGTGCGCTGATGCGCAGCCGGTAGCCATACTCGGCGCCGCCCTTGCGCGCGGTATCGCCGATCGCGACGAAGTAGGTGCCATCGGCGGGGAGTTTCGCCGTGAGCAGGGAGTCCGCGTGGTGCGTGTTCACACCGGCGGCGAGATCCTCGCGGTCGTCGTTGAACGCGATCAGTTTGCCGGCGGCATCGGTGAGCTTGATCACGGAGTCGAGCGGCGACTCCAGCCGGCGCGCCTGCACCTCCACGACGACGGTGTCGCGGGTCTTGCCGGTGAATTGGAAGACGTCCGCGTCGTCCGGCCGATCGATCCGGCCGTTGATGATGACCGGCAACGTGACGGGCTGCGCGGCGGTCGCGGCGGAGTTGGGTTCGCGTTCGGTGATTTCCGGCAGACGATCGAGCGCGAAGGGCACGCGGTTGGAGGCGTTGCCGAGCCGGCCGGCGGCGATGCTGTGCAGGCCGGGTATGGCGCCGGCCGGCGGCGCGGAGACGTCGGCGTCGGCGATGTTCCAGCCTGCCACATTCGGCGGCAGCGCGGCGCCGGCGGTGGCACCGAGCGGAAACACGCTCGTGATGAACGGCAGCTCGCCGATGGTGATCCGATAGATGAAATCCTCGCGACCGCGGTAGATGCTGTCGTGGATCGCGAAGACGAAGTCGCCGTCGTGCGGCACCTCGAACAGAATCGTCGGGTCGGGCTGGAAGCGGTAGTCGTCGGCGAAGGCGAGCTCCCGGCCCTGCGCATCGGTGACGATGAGCACCGGCTGGAACCAGCCGGGCACGGCGTCGGCGATATACGGAATCAACTGCCGCGCGCGGGTGGAGATCACGAGCCGCTGGCCCTTCGTGGCGGTGAAACGGTAGCGGGCGACTTGCCCGGAGCCGATCTGGCCGTTGACGGTGCAAGGGAGATCGATGCGTTCCTCGAGCGGGCCGGCGGGGCGCTTGCGGAGCGCGAGGGCTTCCTTGCCGAGGATTTGAATCGAGGCGGTGATCATCGGCGGCTGCGAATATTCCGCGAGCTGGCCGACGTGAAAGACGAGCGGGTTCGAGGCGCCGCGCGGCGTCACCAGCCGCAGCTCGCGCAGGCCGACGGCGGCCTCGGGCGCGATCGTGACTTCGGCGACGACGATACTCGAGATCGAGGCGCAGGCCGGCACCTGCACCCATTCGCGCGTGCGCTGCTCGAGCCGGGCGATCAGGTCCTGGGTGGAAACGGTTCTGTCCGCCTTGGCCGAGGAAAGGGCGGCGGTCATCGCCGTCATCATCGCGGCGTCGTCGAGCGCGGTCTTCGGCGCCGCGGCGGTGGCGCCGGCCGGGGCGGCGCGCTTGAGTTGTCGCAATTGCTCGTTGAGCAACTGAATTTCCTGCGGGCCGATCTTGCGCTGGTAGGTGACGATCCGGGCGGTGACGTCGGTGCCGGAAACGTTCACCGCGCTCACGTCATCGAGATCCTGTCCGCCCAGCTTGATTTCAAAGGTCGTGGCCCGCTGGCCGCCGGCCGGATAAGTGTAGCCGATGTAGGGCCGGCGCTGGGCGAGGGCGGCGGGAGCGAGCGCCAGCGCCGCGAGCGCCCCGAGGAGAACGGCGGGATGGAGGAGCCGTTTCATCCCATGATCTCCTTGAGGAGTCCGCCCGACTTCGCGCCCTCGGCGGCGGCGGGCAGGACGTGCGCCTCGGCGCCCATCGGGTGCGGGAGCTTCGCGGTCGAGTCGATGCCGCTCAGCGCGTAGATGCTGCCGAGCAGATCGACCGGATAAACCGGCCGGTCCTTCACCTCCTCGGCGCGCTTGTCGGAGGCGCCGACGATCTGGCCGCCCTGGAAGCCGCCGCCGGCGACGAGCGCGGTGAAGACGTTGCCGTAGTGATTGCGGCCGCCATTCCACGGTGGCTGCCAGTCGACCTTGGGCCCGCGGCCGAATTCGCCGCAGCACCACACGATCGTGCTCTCGAGCAGCCCATGGTCCTGCAAATCCTGGAGCAGCATCGCGAGGCCCTGATCGAGCTGCGGGCACTGCCGGCGCATCGTCGCGAAGTGATTGCTGTGCGTGTCCCAGCCGCCGGGATAATTGATGACGATGTAAGGCACGCCGGCCTCGACCATCCGCCGCGCGGCGAGGCAGTCCTGGCCAAACGTGTGCCGCCCGTAGCGATCGCGCAGCTCGGGCTTCTCCTTGGCGAGATCAAACACATCGCGGCCGGGGCCGAGGATCAGCTCGTAGGCCTGCTTTTTGGCCTCCTCCGAGGCGGCGAGCTGCGGGCTCGCGGCCATCGCGTTGCCCATCGTGTTCATCCTGCCGAGCAGCTCGCGGCGGGCCTTCTGGCGCGCGTCGTTGATCCCGCGGGAGACGACGCCCTCGACCTCGAAGCGGGCCGCGTTGGGATCGCCGCCGGTGGCGAAGGGTTTCAGTTTCGGGCCGAGGAATCCCTCCTCGGAGAAACGGCCCTGCGGCTGCGTGAGCACGACGTAGGGCGGAATCAGGCCCTTGTAGCCGGCGCTCTTGAAGAGGGCGAAAACGGCTCCAACACTTGGATACGCCAGCCGCTCGCCAGGCGCGTGCGCCGTCTGCATGAGGTAGGCGGCGGTCTCGTGACCGTTGTTGCGGTGCGTCATGCTGCGGATGAGCGAGTATTTGTCGGCCTGCTTCGCGAGGCTGGGGAAGAGTTCGCCGACCTGGATGCCGCTCACGTTGGTCGGGATCGCGTTGCGGAACTCACCCATGTAGTCGTAGCCGGCCTCCGGCTTCGGGTCCCAGGTGTCGATGTGCGACATGCCGCCCCAGAGGAAAATCTGGATCACCGACTTGGCCTTCGCCGGAATCGGCGGCGCGGCGGGCTTCGGGGGCGTCGCACCCAGCACGGGCGTGTCCGCCAGCAGCAGGCCGGCGGTGCTGAAGAGGCCGACGCGCAGGGCGTCGCGGCGCGTCATCGGCAGGCTCAGATTCATGCCCATGAAATCCGCGGCGGTGAAATGGGATCGAGGTGTCGTGTTCATGGGGACCTTGCGGGGGCGGAGTGCGGTTAATGCCGATACAGAAATTCCGTGCTGTTGATCAGGGCCCACACGAGGTCGGCCCAGTCCTCGCGGCGCCGGACGAACGCGGCCTTGCCCGCCGGCTGCTTGGCGCCTTTCGGCGCGGCGGGCCGGACGATCTGCATCTGGCCGAGCGACGCCACGGTCTTCAGCTCGTCGGCGGTTGGCAGGCGCGAGAGAATGGTGAGGTAGAGTTCTTCGACGATGGCCGCAGGAGGCTGATTGGAGTCGATGAGGGCGCGGAGCTTCGGGCCCTGCTCCAGCTTGCGCTGGATGTGGGTCGAATTGAGGAGGTGCAGCCATTGCGCGGGGACGGGTTTGTTGTCGCGCTCGTTCGCGAGGCCGGTGGCGCGCGCGGAGCGGCCAAAAAGCGCGAGGAACGGACTCGTGATGCTGCCGTCGGCGATCGCGACGGCCGGCAGGCCTTCGGGAATGTAGGTGAAAGGCTCCGGGATCGCGCTGGTGTAGAGATCGGACGCGCCGGTGATCGCGTTGATCGCGTCGATCAACACCTCCGCATCGAGCCGGCGCAGCGGGTAGCTGGCGAAATTCGCCTCGGCGGCGGGCGAGTTGAAGCGCGGCATGGACGAGAACTGATACGTCTGCGAATTCAGGATGAGGCGGTAGAGCCCCTTGAGGTCGTAGTGCCTGGCAATCAGTTCGCTCTCGAGATAGGCGAGCAGCGCGGGATTGCCGGGCGGATTGTCGGGCCGGAGATCGTCGGGTTCGTGGACGATGCCGCGACCGAGCAGCCAGGCCCAGACGCGGTTGGCGATGCTGCGCGTGAACCAGGGATTGGCGGGGCGGATCAACCAGTCGGCAAAGACCTCGCGCGGATCGCCGCACTCCGGCGAGAATGCGACGCGCGTGCCGTCGGGGAAGATGCCGAAGGCGGGCGCGGCGGGTGGCGGCGCAGCCGGAGGGGCCGGCGCCGCGCCGGGTGCGGCCGGTGGCGGCTGACCGATGGCGGCGACGGCCGCGCGACCGGGCGCGGTGTTGCCGGCGGCGGTGCTGGTGCCGAGCGGATCCCAGAAAACGTGCTCCTCCTTCCACTCGCTCGTGGGCTTGTAGCCGACTTGGGAGAAAAACGCGGCCAGGCCGGCGAGCTGTTCCGCGGGCCAGGCTTCGGCGCGCGTGCCCATGAATGTCAGCGCGACGGCCGTCGCGAGGCCCTCGGGCCTGCGGTCCTGGATCGCGCGGTAGAAATTGACGGGCCCGACGCGGAAATTGCTGCCGCTCGAAGTGAGCAGCTCGCGGACGAAGCGATCGTAGGGCTTGTTGGCGGCGAGGGAGGCGCGGAGCCAGCGGTGATAGGCCTGCGCGGCGTTGGGCCAGAGGTTGACGGGAAACTCGGCCTTGATCCGCAGGATGTCGCCCCACTTCATCGCCCAGTAATCCGCGAACGCCTCGCGCTCCAGCAGTTCATCGATCAACCGGCGGCGTTTGTGGGCGGTATCCGGATCCTGGATAAATGCGCGCGCTTCCTTCGCGGTCGGCAGCGCGCCGATGACGTCGAGGTAGGCGCGGCGCACGAACACCGCGTCCGAGCAGAGCGCCGGCCGCAGGCCGAGCGGGGCGAGTTGCCCGAAGACGAGCTCGTCGATGCGGCCCGCGGCGACGGGCGGCGCGGGGCTCTCGAACGCGTTCGGGCTCGGGGCGGGCGCGGCCGCAAAGGCCGCGATCGTCAGCCAGGCCACCGCGAAGATCGATGGGACTATTTTCATGCGGGTGGGGGGGGTGGCGCGAAGGTCGGGAGAAGCAGGGGGCCGGGGTTGGCCCCGTTCACGCCCTGAGAATACCCGGAAGCTGCCGCGCGCCGCCGCGCGTCCATTGCCTTTTGTGCTGCATCGCTTGCCCGGTGCGGACGGGCCCGGGATCGGCGCCGGATGGACCTGCCCCGCGGGAATTCCTTTTTCGGCGCAGCTTTGGCCAAGAAATGCAGAGTAGGCGCGCCGGCGTTTGCTACGCTGGCGACTCGATCGCCCCAGATGGTGCGCCTTCACCGCCGCCCCATTGGAACGCCCGTTATTGTCCCCTGCCATGAAAACGACTTCCCTGCTTCTCCCCCGGCGCAGTTTTCTCAAAGCCGGCGCGGCGGCCCTCGGCACCGCGGCCTTCGGTTTCCCTGCGCTCCTCCCGTCGCGCGCTCGCGCCGCCACCGGCCGCCCCGGCGCCAATGGCCGCCTGACCCTCGCCTACATCGGCGTCGGCGGCCGCGGCATGGGCAACTTGAACGCCGTCGGCCCGCGCCTCGCGCGCGGCGAATTGGCGGTGGCCGCGGTGTGCGATGTGGACGAGAACCGCCTGGCGAAGGCGCTCGCCAAGGCCGGCCCGGGCGCCGTGCCGTATCGCGATTATCGATATATTCTCGAACGCAAGGACATCGACGCCGTCGTCATCTCGACGCCCGATCACTGGCACGCGGCGAACATGGTGCATGCCGCGCAGTGCGGGAAACACGTTTACGTCGAGAAACCCGCCTGCTGCACCATCGCGGAGGGCGTGGCCATGGCGCGGGCGGCGCGTGACCACAAGGTGTGCGTGCAGGTCGGCTCGCAGGGCCGTTCGCAGGAGGAGTGCTTCCTCGCCAACCGCTACATCGCCAACGGCAACATCGGCAAGGTGAGCCAGGTGACGTGCTGGCATTACGAGAGCCCGGTCGACGTCAACCCGGTGCCGGATGCGGCGCCGCCCCCGGAGCTCGACTGGGACCTGTGGCTCGGACCGCTCGCCTGGCGCCCCTACAACGCAAAATACTGCCACGGCACCTTCCGCTGGATCATGGAGTCGGGCGGCGGCCAGATTCGCGACCGCGGCGCGCACGTGATGAGCAATGCGCTGTGGATCATGAACGCGGATCGCCAGGTGTTCGCCGGGTCGAAGGATCGCGCCAGCCCGGTGACGATCGCGGCCAAGGGCACGCTGCCGACCCGGGGCCTGTGGGACACGGCCGTCACGATGGAGGTGACCTACCAGTTCAAGAATCCGGACTGGACGCTCGGGTGGTCGCAGCCCGGCGTGCGCCTGCCCTACTTCGACGCGGAGAAGGCGAAGGCCTTGAAGATCCGCGACACCTACGGTGCGGTGTATCATGGTTCCCGTGACAAGCTGATCGTGTGGGCGGGCGACGGGCAGACCTTTACCGAGCGGAAGGCGATCGACTGGGTCCCGGGCCCCGGGGCGAAGACCGTGCACCAGAGCCCGGAGTTCGATCACTACGCCGACTGGCTCCAGGCGATCAAGAAGGGCGGCGAGCCGGTGATGAACATCGAGGCAGGCGTCGCCGCCGCCTACCTGACCGTGCTCGGCAATCTCTCCCTGATCCTGGGCCGTCCGCTCACGTGGGACCCGGTCAAGCGCGAGATCGTCGGCGACGACCACGCGCGCCGGCTGATGAGCCGCCCGCAACGTTTTCCCTATGTGGTGTAAGCCGGCGCTGCCGCCCGCGCGATCAACCTCAACTCCTTCCTTCGATGCCAACGATCCTTTCTCCTGACGATCTGATTACCCGCCTGCGCAGTTCCGACGATACGGTGCGCGGGCCGGCGTGGCAGGGTGCCGCGACGGCCGGTGCGGCGGCGGTGAAACCGCTGGCCGGCTTGATGGCCGACGGCGAGCGCGAAACCGCCCGCGCCGCCCGGCGCGCGCTCTGGGTCGTGGTGCGGCATGCCGGGCGGCCCGGCGCGGCGAAAGAAGCGGCGGCGGTCACGCACGAGCTGATCCTCTGCCTGGAGAACCAGCCGGTGGCCGTCCGGCACGAGGTGCTATGGATGCTTTCCGAAATCGGCGGCGACGAGGCGATCCTGCCGATGGCGGTGTTGCTGTCGGATCCGTTATTCCGGGAGGATGCGCGTTGCGCCCTCACGCGCCTGCCGGGGCGGAAGGCCACCGCGGCGCTGCGGACGGCGTTCACCAGCGCGCCCGAGGACTTCAAATTCGCGCTGGCGGAATCGCTGCGCACACGCGGTGACTCGGTGCGCGGTTATCCCACGCGCAAGCTTGTGCCCAGCCGACCCACGACGGTCCGCGCCTCGAACGCGGGTTGAGCGACGACTCTCGCTGGTAGCGGAACGGCTGCCCGTTCCGGCGGAGCGGAAAGCAGATCCGCTATCGCCCGAGCATCCGGCGCAGTCGTGCCACGGTGCGAGCCTGATGCCGCCGGGCCAGGGCATGCTCCCAGATGCGCAGCACGCGCCAGGCGCTTTGCTTCAGCAGTCGCCCCACCGCGCGATCGCGCTTCCGGTTGCCGAGAATCTTCGTCCGCCAGAACGCCGCATTCTGCTTCGGCCACGTCGCGTGCGCCGGACAGCCGTGCCAGACTTGTCCGCCTTTGGCGGAAACAGCCATCGATAAACACGGCGAGTTTCAGTCGTGGAAAAACGAAATCCGGTCTGCCGAACGACGGTCGATGACGCCGCCCGTTGCCGACTGACTATCGGTTTGCCATGCGCCCGCCGACGGGCTTGGTTACGCACATGAGCAAGGTGGAGGAAATCGAGACGGCCATCGAACAACTCGATGTGCGCGAGCAGGTGCGGCTCCTGCGTGATTTACCCGCCCGGTTGAAAATTTCACCGGAGGATGTGGCCGCGCTGCGCAACGCCGAGTCGGCGTTCGCCTTCTGGGAAAATTCCGAGGATGCCGTCTACGACGATCTGTAAGCGTGGCGAGGTGGTGCTGGTGCCGTTTCCCTTCACGGACCTGTCGTCGGTCAAACCGCGGCCGGCCTTGGTGGCTTCGGCCGACCGTTGGAATGCAGCCCAGCCGGATGTCGTGCTCGTGGCCGTGACCTCGCAGATTCCCGCGACGTTGGCCCCCGGCGAGATTTCTTTAAGCGTCGCCGACCAGCAGGCCGGCGGGCTGCCCAAGCCATCGCTGGTGCGAACGGCGAAGATTTTCACGATGCATCAAGGCTTGCTTCGCCGGACGCTGGGCCGGCTTCCTGACTCGAAGGTGACCGTTGTCCTGAGCGAACTACAGCGGTTTTTTGCCTGATGGATTGACGGGCCGTATTCGTTGCAGCCGTCTCACGGTGTGTGCCTCGAATTTGCGATTTAACGCATGCTCCCAGATTCGCTGGGTGCAGAATTGGTCGGCGATCGTGGTCAGTTACGACGAGGATTTTGCCGACGCGCGCAGCTTTCCCCTCGGCGCACATCATGGCGTCATCCGGCTGCGGGTGTGGCCGACGACGGTGGAGGCGACCGTGGCGGCGTTGCAGCGCGTGCTCGATCAGTTGGCCGAGCAGGATCTGCCGCGAAACCTGATGATCGTGGACAACCAGCGCATCCGCCTGCGTCGCGCGCCGGTGCTGCCGTCCTGATTCAGCTTTCAAGAATTATCCGCCGCCGGCATCACCCCGACGACGACCCGCGCTTCGGTGGGGAGGGCGCGTTGTCCCTAACGGGGCGCGGCAGCGGCCAGCCCAAGCACACGCCGCAGACGCGCGACCGTGCGCGCCTCCTCGCGCCGCGTGAGCCCGTGCTCCCAGATTCGCAGCACTTTCCATCCCCGGGCGCGGAGCGTGTGGGTGACGAGCCGGTCGCGGGCCTGGTTGCGGGCGATCTTCTCGCGCCAAAATTTCGCGTTCTGCTTCGGCTTCGTCCCATGGATCGGGCAACCGTGCCAGTAGCAACCGTCGACGAACACCGCGAGTTTCTGCGTCCGAAAAACGAAATCCGGCCGCACCCGGAACGGCTTCAACTTCGCCCGTCCGACTTTCCACTGGAGCACCGCTCCCCGCCGCCAGCCCGTGATTCCATGCGCTCGAAAAGTCGTGATCAGTCGCAGCTCGGTGTCGCGATTTCCGCGGGAGCGGATGGCCGACATTACGGCGGAGCGTTTGCGCTTGGAGAAGACCTCGCTCATCCTGCCGGTGGCAAATCCTTGGCGGCCACGGCGAACATTTCCAGAAGCTGCTTTGCTTTCTTAAATCCAATCCCCGAACGACCGAGCAAACTTTCCCAGGACAGGTGAGCGTAAGTTGAAACCATGTCCCGGCGTTTGGCCCGGACCCACTGTTTTCCGGTGTAGGCCTCCAAACCTTCAATCGTTCGAGCGTCGTTTTTAAATCGATGACGCAGTATCTCCCACTCAGCTGCTGCCGCATCGCGTTCGGAAGAATGATCAACAAACGACGCTCCGGCCCACTCGCGTTCCCATCCTTCGTCGGCGTCCACCTTCGTCTCGCGGAATTCTTCCCAGCACTCCTGCTTCTTCGCGGCTTCGCCGACGTTGCCAATCTGGCCGGTGAGATGGGCGTGGGATTTGGCCAGAACGATCTTCAGGGCATCCCCCAAGGTCGGGGAAATCCATTGGTCGCGCCAGATGCCGTCGAGATCGATCCGCTGGTTGGATTGATTGGCCATCCAAGCCAGTGCGTAGGCCACCGCCTGCGCGCGATACTGCGGCAGTTCCAACGTGGAGAAAATCTTCTCCGCCGCCCGCCATAGAATCGCTTTGGCCACGAGGCGCTGAAAATACACTTCGCTCACTTGAGGCGCTCCTTCGTCCTCCTGCCGCTGCGCAAATTCCACGAAATTCTTCTCTGCGCCTTTGCAGACGAGATGAGGCAGCCCCGACCAAGTGTGATCGTATTTGGCAAGGTCGGTCTTGGTGAATTTTTGCTCGGGCGGTCGTTCACTCACCCACTGGCGAATTTTTGCCGCTGTGCCTTGGCGGGCCTTGTCATCCAGATATGAACCTCGCGCCCGCTCATAATACCACAGGGTGCCGCGCTCCAATCCACTGCGGGGCGGCGCCCACCGCATCCGTGACAGCCGTTCGATCTGCTGGTGATAGGGCCCGTTGGCGGAGAAGTCGGCGGCGTTCACCTTGTTCTGGCTGTTCGCGAATTTTGAAATCAGCGGCACGATGTCCGCCACGCGCGTTGGATCGTTGAGCACGGTGAGTTTCACCTGCACCACGACGTGCCGCACATCGATCTTCTCCTTCTTCATCGCGTGGAAGATGCTCGCGGTGGTCTGACCGCCGTTGACGATTTGAAAGTCACGCACGCTTTTCAGCCGCACGTGCCCGTCCCGCCCCGGCTCGATGTTCACTTCGGCGGCGGTGCAACACAGCCCGTTGTTATAGGCGAGAAATCGATTGGGCTCCTCGCGCAGCGTCTGCTGCAGCCCCTTGTTCACTTTCCCTTTGGCCTGCAGAAATGCGCGCACGTTGCGCTCGAGCAGGCGCTGGCCGTGCTCGCCGTAAATGCGCGCCAGCATCCGCGCCGGGAGAAAGGCGAGAAAGGTGCGATACTCGCCGGTCGCGTCCCGTGTTTCCAGCGCCGGGACGGCCCCGTCGTAGTCGCGCACGAAATTCAGTTCGATGGTCTGCCGTTCGCCGACGCGCAGTCGACTGAGTTTGGTGATGTCCCAGAAAACATAGCGCAGCTCGCAGCCCTCGATCTGTTCCTCCTCGATCTCAGTCGATTTCACCTCGCCGTCTGTAACGAAAAACAAGCGCACGGTGGCAAGCGTCTCCTTCGCCTCGTGAATGCTGTGCATGGCCGCAAACACATCGTTGGCTTCCTCCACCTTCGTATGGAATCCGTCAAGCGCGCGCCGGAGGAAGCCCCGCACCTGCTTGTAGTGGGTTTCGACCTCCAGTCGCGTGACGACATCGGGGACTCCGCCGCCGCGATAAAATGCGACAAAGAGATCGAGCGTCGCGCCATCGCCGGACAACGCCCACGCGTTGACCTTCGCCGCCGGCGTGCGGCCAAGGCCCCTGGCGTTCCAGTAGCACACGGACGCGCCGTCGGCCTCGTTGTGCTCGGCGAGCAATTCCAGCACGACCTCGG
>Ga0163144_10023849_pt1 | contig 12047 bp, 10 predicted proteins | sample OliLak19BULKMAT1_FD_123175 | JGI IMG/M metagenome (GOLD analysis project Ga0163144, IMG submission 123175) | Freshwater microbial mat bacterial communities from Lake Vanda, McMurdo Dry Valleys, Antarctica - Oligotrophic Lake LV.19.BULKMAT1 | ecosystem: Environmental > Aquatic > Freshwater >...
CCCACGGGCAGCCAACAGGCAGCCCGTGCCACGCACATTGCCACTCGCCTCACCATTCCGAATCGCGATAAAAATGCGGGGAGACGTCCTGAACCTGCGTGCGGATACGTTCGATTTCAGCGGTCGTAAGGAGTTTTTTCCATCTCGATATATTCTTTTTGCTATTCCGTTTGCAAAGGGGGCGGATTGCAGATCTCTATTTCGTCGTCCACTCGGTATCCTCTCCTGTGAACCTCCGTCACATTTTACACTTCTTAGTACGCTCCGCCGCCGAAGAGCACCACGCGAACGGTTCTTGCCAGGATGTAAACGTCCAGCCAAACCGACCAATTGCGGACATAATAGATATCCAACGTCAGGCGGTCGCTGAACGAAACTTCGCTGCGATCGCTCACCTGCCACATCCCTGTAATGCCAGGGCGGACTTTCAGGATTACTCCTTCCTTCTGCTCCATGTCGCAAATCTCGCGCTCCAAATATGGCCGCGGCCCGACCAGAGCCATTTCGCCTTTTAGCACGTTCCAAATCTGCGGCAGTTCGTCCAGGCTCGATTTCCTCAAAAACCGTCCGATACGCGTTATACGCGGGTCGTTCTTCAGTTTATGGTATTTTCCATATTCGGCGCGAAGTACAGGATCCTTTGCCAGCAGATCCTTCAGCCGCGCCTCTCCGTCACCCTGCATCGTGCGGAACTTCCACGCCTTGAAATGCTTGCCGCCCACACCCAATCTATTCTGAACATAGAATGCCGGTCCCGCGGAATCGAATTTAATCAGCAGGGTGATGATACCAATGAGAGGCAACACAATAATTCCGCCGCAGATGGTTATTGCCAAATCCAGAGTGCGTTTGACGAAGCGCGGGATCGGCATCAGAAGCTGCTGGCGCACTTCGAGCCCTAATATGCCGCCGATATCCCGGCTGGGCACGCGCAGGGTTGAAAATCCAAACAAATCAGGAATCACGATGAAGTGCGAAAAGGACTGGTCATATAGTTCAAGCAGTTCAACCATGCGTTCACACGGCACACCCGGCATGGCCATGATCGCATATTTGACGTTTAACTGCCGGGCGAGGTCCGGCGCGTACTTAAGTTCGCCCATGACTGGAACACCGGCGATTTCTCCGTGCTTTGACGGATCGTCGTCGAAGAGAGCGATCGGCTTCAGCCCCAGTCCCGGCTCCTTGTGAAGCGAGCGAACCACGGTCTCGCCAGTCTTGCCGGCGCCGAGAATAAAGACCGGGTAGCCCCACCATTTTAAATGCGCAACACGGTAGCGCAGATAAGCGCGCCCAAGGGGAACCAACACAATCGAAAGCAACCATCCCATTAGAAAGACTGCTCGCGAAAAAGCCTCGCCGCCTTTAAAGAGAAACGTCGCGGCGGCCAGAGCCAAGTAGATAAAAGTGGTACACCAAGTCAAGCGCCGGAACTCCTCGACGGGAGAGAGCGCCACGACGGGGTAAAGACGCGCGGCGGAATAGGCAATAAAAAAGACGCAGAGTACCGGCCAAAGCGCAACATAAATTTGAAAATCCAGCCCGGCGTCGAGAACCATCTTGATCCAGACGCTGGCCACCGACGCGAACATCAACATGGCCAAGTCCCAACCCATTAACAGCGCAATGCTCAAGTATGGTTTGGTGCCCGCCGTTTTGGTGACGGGCGCCGTTGTTCCCTCGTCTCTTGAGGGAGAGGGTAAGGTGAGGGGTGCCATTGTCGCACTTCGTACTTCATTTAATATTTTATCCATAATATTCACCCTTATTATTTCGCACTTCCTATTCGTTCGGCTTCGCTTCACAAATCGTACTTCGTATTCGGTCGGCCTCCCCGCCGATAGCGCTTAGATACGCGCGTAGTATTGTCTCCCTCGACAAATGGTTTTCGGCATATTTACGCGCCGCTTTTTTGGCTTGGATGCGAAGTTCGTCGTTTGCACCCAGCGTTAGGATCGCTTCGCTTAGACTGGCCACGCAATCCGGTTTGCAAAGCAATCCTCCGGCTTCCTTCACAACCTCCCCGACTTCAGTATCAGGCCTGGCCGTGGCTATGACCGAACCGCCACAAGCCAATATGCCAGTGAGCTTCGACGGCATGACCAGATCGGCCGCGTCCGCGCGCTGGGGAAGGACATGTATGTCGGCAACGTTCAAAAGATCGTTCAATCGTTCGAGAGGCTGCAATGGCATGAATCTGATATTCGAAAGTCCGCTCGCCTGCTCTTCCAGTTTGGCACGCGCGGGGCCATTGCCGCACAGCACAAAGAGTAATTGCTTGTGAGAAACAAGGCTTCGCGCGGCGTCTACGACGATGTCGAGGCCCTGCTTTTCGCCCATGCTTCCAGAGTACAGGACAACAATGGCATCCGGAGCGATCTTCAATTCCGCTCGCATTGCGGCGGAGCTCTCTTGCGGGAAGATTCCCTTCGTGTCGGCCCAGTTTGGGAAAAGAGCACACAGGCTCCGATCAACCCCTTTATCCGCAAGGCGCCGCAGCATTCTGATTGAAATAGTTGAAACAAGGTCAAAGCGCCGCAGCACGAACGACTCAATCCGTTTCAGTAATCTTTTAGCGGCAAGGCTTTTAAAAAGACCCAGGTCGAATGCAGCATCGAGTTCAAAATCCTGTATGTGCAGACAAGCCTTTGCTCCTGAGAGTCTAGCGGCTAATACGGCACCGGGCGCGCACAGCAATGTCGGCGCCATGACTACCACGACATCGGGCCGCCAGACAATCCCCTGCCAGAGCGCGACGGGCATGCTGCACAGTGCAAATGAGGCCAGGTGCAGCAGGCGCTTAATTCCCGAAGGCTTGCGCGGTATCCACAAAGGACAACGATATACCTTCGCTTCTGCCCTGATATCGCACCGGTAAAGCCAGGCTGAATACCCTTCACCAATCTTCCATGCCGGATAATAGGGAGGCGCCGTCACCACGCGCACACTATGCCCCTCGCCGTTCAGCCACTCAGCCATTTCACCTGTATATTTGCCGACACCGGTGAGCTCCGGGGCAAAATTAATGCCATATATTAGAATGCGCATACTAAGATGTGAAGTGTGCCTGATGAGTTATCCCAATTGATTCTTGGGAGATAACTGCACGCCATCGCGTTCAGTTTTCTCAGCGTTGAGCCATTGAACTGTTTGTTGCACCCCTGCCTGCATTGAAAACGGAAGCGGCCCAACAATTTGCTTGGCAGGCTCAAGATTATACACCATCGGACAAAGAAGATTATTCAGCCTGAAGCTTGTGAGCGGAAACCTGGACCAGCCGAAAAGTTTTAATACATCGCCCACCCTGGCTATAGCCATTAAGAATGGAACTGGTACTGAACGTATTTTCCCTGACATCATCTGTTGTTGAATTTCATTGGCCCACGCCCGTACATCAATAGGTTCGTAATCCGCCAGGTAAAATAGCTTTTTATGTACCAGACCGTCATCGGCCTGAAGCATCTTCTCCATTTGAAATATGGTATTCCCTACATAACCAAATGACTTATAAATATGCAGGCAACCCGGATGCATATACCTATCTCGCTGAATTGATAAAAAAAAGGTCTTGTAGGGTTCATCGAACCACGGTCCCCAGATCGATGTCGGACGCACTATGCACCAACTGAAGGGTAAATCCGTCGCAGACAAAATTGCCTTTTCCATGGCAATCTTGCTTTCGCCATAGGGTGTGTGCGGGCAGTAATCGAAATCGTGTTTCGGAATGTAATCGGTGCGGCAGACGAAGCGGCTGGAGGCGAACAAAACGCGGCGTACGCTCTTCGTCTTCCTGGCCGCTTCCATCACGTTGACAGTCCCCGTGGTGTTCGCTTCGTAATCCTTCGGCGACTTGCCGAGGAGGTCGGTCCGCGCCGCGAGGTGGCAGATATGGCTGGGCTCAAAATCGGCAACGATCGTTTGCACCGCAGCACCGTCCAAAATGTCCAGTTGTTTGAAGACCGGCGCATGACTGGCGCACTTAGGCTGCTTCCGATCGACCGAGAGCAATGCGTGGCCCTTCGCAACCAGAGAGGCCACGAGGTTCGTGCCAATAAAACCGGAGCCGCCGGTCACTAGGACTCTCATGTTATGAAAGCTCGATACGCGAGAATAATGCATCCATCTCGGCAAACAAGCCTTGCGCGTCCCGTGCGATTGCCAGGGGTGCGGCAAACGCATAGTTTACACTCTTCATATAATTAACTAAATCATTAAATAGGGGGGTATTTTCGTAAAGCCGCGCAAAAACAACCTCCATCAGGACATAGTCAACCCGTTTTAATGTCTCCGTTGCACCATCAAGCGCCGCGAGTTCATGGCCCTGTAAATCCAGTTTCAACAAAGCAGGCCTTTGAATATCGATCTTTGAAAAAAAAGTGTCAATTCGTGTTATGGGAACCTCCGTAGGATCAAGCTGTTTGTCTTGCGAGCACTTCGGTTGATGGTTTTCTGGAAATGGATGAATGGAAGACAATTGCGAGTATGCATTCGGATAAAACTTAGTCGTACCGTCGAAATCTCCCAAGGCACTTTCGATCAAACGAACACGACTGCACGCGGACAAGTTTTTACGAAACTTGTTGGCCGGCTCAGCTAATGGTTCAAACGAATAAACTTGCGTATTCGGATACAATTCAACAGAGGCGCGCGCAAACTGACCTACATTTGCGCCCCCATCAATAACCGTGCGAATATTTGGCTCTATCTTCGACAACGCGGACACCTGTTCGAAGGATGCCAGCGAAGGCGGCTTCCAGCGAAGCGCTTTAATGCCGCCTGACTTTCCAACAAATGCGACAAGTCGCCTAACTTTTTGTAACATGCGATCCAAATCATCCCACTTTCATTTTGTGATTAATGACGCATTGCCGGTCTGCTACGCCTTGGTTACATAAGGTCGCAACAAAGTCTGAAGCACATTTAACAATATTAAACTTCGAATTAAAGCATTCAAGGGCATGGGCACTCATAGAAGACCTATCTGAACCTGTAAGGGTAAGCCATTTCTCCAACAGTTCGTTCGTTCCCACTTGGTCATCGTTTGCGATCAATCCCGCGCCATACTCTTGTATCTCACGCCAGATATTGACCCTGTTCGAAATCAGGACCGGAAGGCCACAGGAGAGCGCCTCTACGACCACGCAACCGAAATTTTCTGTATGCGACGGCAAGACGAAAACTTCCGAGGAATAATATGCGCCCCATTTTAGCTCGTCGAGAAGCATACCCGTCCAGGTAAGCCGGCTATCGACGCCCAGACTTGACGCCTGAGCTTCAAGTTTAGATCGCAATCCCTCGTTATCAGGTCCCACCATAAGTAGATGCAGGCTTTCATCACGTTTGGCGACTTTGGCGAACGCCTTGATTAGCAGGTCACACCCTTTCTTTTCACTTATTCTGCTTAGAAATAACATTAGTCGCTTGTTTTTAAGAAAAGGAAACTTACTAAAAAAGACGGTCCGGTAGTGTTCTGGAACCCCGACCGGCTTCGATCCTCCAAAGCTCGCAATTACCTCTGAACACTTATAAAGCCAAAAGGATTGTCGCGCTAGAAGACGCTCCTCTTCGCAAAGATAGATAACTGCTCGTGCGTCGCGAAGCACTTGATATTCTGCCCAAGGCCAATACAGCCACTTCTTCATATGATTGAAAGGATGTGCCTTTTTAAACCAGGGGTCAAGTGCGCCGTGCACCAATACAAAGTACGGTATGTCTCTCTTTCGCAACGCGCGCCATGCGCCGAAGCTCTGATATTGCCAAATCCCATTGACAATTACGCAGTCATATCGTTTCTCATTCTGGACAAGCCATGGAACATACTGTACAGAATAATTGTACGGCATATTTCCTAATTTGAACCGTCCTGGTCCAAGCGCGTGAACTCGTGCAGGAAAGCTGGCAATCCAGGGCGCGTCTGGTGTATCAAGGCATACCACCTCGACTTGATTCCGGTTATCAGCAATTGCGAGGACCATTTGCTTGACATACTCAACTGGCCCGCCAATTTTGGGGTCCAATGTGGAAATGCTGTAAAGAATCCTCAAATGCGCCCCCTAGCAAAAAGGATAACTCAGATTTTGCTCTGATACGTCAGCTTCGCCGTTTCGAGCACGGCGATGGCAAGCGTAAGATTGAATGCCGCGCTCATTCGTCCTTCTGCGCCGAACGGTGAGAAAAGAATGGCCCAAACAAAGGAAGCAAGTAGAAAAAATAGTAATGGCGCTAACGGGTGCGCAGTCCGATGCAATACGTAAAGAGCGCGGATCGCAACGACCAAACACCAACCCCAGAAGAGTGCCCCCATCATCCCAGCCTCAACCCACGCACCGAAGAAATACGAATGTGAGGGTATGAGATCATTATCGGCGTCGTCCAATACAACTGAGTATCCGAAGCGGCGCAACTCTGTCAGATAATCTCGATACTTAGGATCCTTCGCCCAAGAGCCGTGCCCAATGACCGGAGAATCGACTATCGCTCTCACTGAAGCGAACATCTCGATGCGGCCCCCCACGAATGAGCCAAAATCACCACTTTGAGCTTCAATTTTGTCCGTGAGGCTATATTCGGTCCACGCGTTCTTTATTGTAAAATCATATAAGGCAACAAAAATAACAATGCCTACAACCGACAGAGCTAAGGTCCTGAGTACCAATGTCTGAGACCGACCTTTGCCAATCCCCTGGAATTGATTCTCGAACCATACGAACATTCCAGTTGCAAACACGAACCCGCCCATGCTTCTATACCCGAGCAACAGATTTACCAAGCACAGGGCCAGAAGAATGACCAAAGTAAGAAAAAGACGTCTTCGAAGCCTGGGAACACACAGCGCGCAAATAACCGCAAGCGTAACCGGGGTCCCAAGTCCAAATTTCCAGTATCCGTCTGCATTCCAACCCAAAGCGTAACCCCGCGGGTTAAGCAGATATTGAAGAGCGCCGCCCAAAGCAGTACCCACCGCAAACGCCAGAAGTCTGGCGTTGTTCTTATTAAGAAAGCGCTGCATGAACAAAAACAGCGACAAGAACACTATAATCTTGCTTATACCGCGAGACCAGTCTACGAATGGCGTTTCACGGATCGCATCAGTAGCGGCTTGAGCGATGAACCATAGTATGCCTAGCAGCAACGCACGCATCGCTATTCTCGGCATGTACAATCCAGATGTAAACAACCAATAAGCAAAGACCGCCAGCATTATGATTTCTGGCAGAAAAAGAAAGCCGATCAACTGAACATAAACAAAGGAGCAAGACGGGAGCAAGAACGCAAGCAATGTTCCCGGTGATATGGCATCACGTTCATATAGTCGAATGGGACTGGATTCAATAGAGCTATCGTGTGTCATCGAATCGTTAAGTACCTTATATGCCGGGCAACATTAAACTTGTACATCCACCGCTCAATCGTGGCACTAAACCGCCCCGGAATGGCGATCCCAGAAACGGATATCTTCCGGTTAATTCGCTCAAAGTCGCGCGCATTTACTGCCTTTAGCGCCCCATTATTCCAGATATTGTCAGTAATCGTGCCACGGTATACTCGCAGATCCCCAAGAGCTCGTCGTACAATGGCAAACCTTGCACCTGCCAGGGCCATATCGACAAGCAACTCTCCATCCCAACAGGTTCGATTTTCCAAGTTAAAGCCGGCCGTGCGCTCAAATATGCGGCGAGTAAAAAACGTGCCCTGTTGACAGACAAGGCACGTACCCGTTGCTAATCTCCGCAAGTCAAACGCGTCAGGCGTTCGTCCTCGAAATCGCGGAGTACCGTTTTCGTCTATAATTCGAATTCCACCACTTAAGACATCTACGTCGTTCGTCTTGGAAAAATAATCTGCGACGAGGTCAAGTGCACCTGGCACTAAGCGGTCATCTGAATTTAAGAACCCGTAGACATCCGCGTCGCAAACACTAAACCCTTTGTTTAAACCATCTGACGGTCCACGGTCAGGTTCCAGAATAATCCGGTGGAAGCGAGAACGATACCGTTCAATTATCGAACGGGAATCATCGGTACTGCCGGCGTCCACAATGACGTAACATAGCGAATTCGGCGCCGAGATGCAGACCGATTCTATCGCTTCCGCTAGGAACCGCGCCTGATTAAAGGATATCGTGACAATCCCAATCTTCATTTGGCTCCAGGATGAAATTATGAAAACGAGGATTTCCCATCCCACTCGCCCGACGCACGGAGTGGGTGGTCGTCCTTTAAGAACACAGCATCCGCTTGAGCTAGTGCTCCGTCTAAGGGACGATGCCAGAATCCGAGAATGTCGTACCAAACAAAATGGCGTTCTCGCATGTATTGTATTACGTCCGCTACAAGCGGCATGCCCGCCTGAAACGGTAACCAGCTAACCTCGAGTTGAATTGCTTGTGCTACCTTCATACAAGACACCGCACCGTCGAGCGCAGATAGCTCTCCACCTTGAAGATCCAATTTGATGTAATCTATGTTAGGGACATTGAATTCGCGGACTAAAGAGTCCAGCGTAGTCATTCGAACCCGATTACGTCTTCCGAATTGGCGATCTTTCGAATTATTTAGCAATGAAGTCTGGTCACCATGTTCGTTGATTTCACAGCTTCCTTCCGTGGCCCCTAGTGCCACATTGGCAACGTTGATACCCATTTGTGCTTGCTTCAGTGCCATAAGGGCGTTCTGAACGTCAGCTCGAGGGTCAATGCAAAGCACGCTGGCCCTCGGAAATACAGATTTGAAGACTTGCGTCCAATGCCCTGTCGCCGCGCCACCGTCAATAGCTGCACGTACGTTAAGCCCACGACTGCGTAGACATTCCAGCTTCTGTTGCAAGACATTATAATTTCCGCAGGGCCGCATGACATGTACGCCTTGACGCAAGAGTGACGTTTTAATTAGCTCGGTAATCCTGCTCATGAAGCGAAAACCTCCTTTGGATGTATGCTATCGGGCGCGCTGTTGCTGCAAGACTTTATCCCTTGAGAGAGAGACCACGTCCCAATCCACAAAAGCTGTATGCCCATTCATATCACAAACGTCGCCATTCCTATCCACGCCCCACGTTCTATATCCGATGGAGTCGAGGAACTCCAACACAATAGGTGTGCTAGACCATTGTGGTACCGCTTCAACAACTACTATTGGACGAAATGTGTTAAGTGTTTTTTTAGCGCCCACTAGGGCCAACGGCTCCGATCCTTGAATGTCAAGCTTGATCAAATCAACACCAGAAAACTGGTTTAGTAGGTCATCAATTGCCACAGTATTGACAACGTATCGCTGAACCTCAGAATTTGAAAGCGCCATGGCTTGGTTTTCCAAAAGCGTATTCCCGCTATTATCCGTCAGGCTTCTCAAAAACTCTTTGGCGCCTGAGCTGTCAGTTACGGCCACATTGTGAAGGATTACATAGGAACTCAAATCATTATTTACGACATTGTATTTCAAAATTTCATAATTTTCCGAATCTGGTTCAAAAGAATGAATTGTTCCCTGCCATCCACGTTTTCTTAACTCATACGCCACAATAAGTGTATACACTCCATGATGCGCTCCAATATCCAACATGATAAAATCCGGGTGCAACTTGTTAACCACGAACTGTACTAAATGATATTCTATTTCTCCTACATAATATCCTTGTATCGCCATCAAATTACCAAATGATCTTAGCATTATAGTTTTATTGTAAATTAAGAAGTCTTTGGGTATGTGTTTTACAAGTGCGAAATGCAATGGGGCTAATAACCGAGCCTTAAGCGACTGCCTGCTATCGTGTTGCAAAACCTTCGATTTGTGATAGTACCAGCGCATGGGATAACGCACCCAACAGGTTAAAAACGAAAACGGGCACCCAGCGTTAAGGTACGCACGATAAAAATATTTAAGAAAATTTCGCATCCACATTTCGATCAACTCCTTCATAGGTCTTTTACTTGAAGATTTTCAAATCCAAGATTATTCGCTTTTGAAAATGCAACGCATGTCAATGTCAACGTTAAAATGTAGACAGAATTGCCTATCACTGCGCCTTCGAAACCAAGTACATATGACCCGACGCCGACCATTAAAAGTGACCCTAGCCCCGCGCCAAATACAATCATTCCACAAAAAGCAACATTTCCGATTGCTAGATGGAAATAATACCCCACCGCATTGAATGAAATGATTGTATAAATACAAATTGCGAGCCGAAACGATAAAATATAATTATCGCGATGTAATTGTGGGAGCACGAATGCCAAGACCTGTGGAGCAAGAAGAAACAGACCGGCTCCAATCAACATCGCTATTCCCACATTTATTAAAAACGCGTTCTTAAGTATCATCGAGATATTCCTGTGTTCGGAACCTTGGGAGTGAAATAAGCGAGCAATTTCTGGCAACATCGGCTGTACAGCGGCGGACGACAGAACATTAATTTGAGACGCTACCGTGGCAATTGCCGAATATATGCCAGCGGCTGCCGGACCCAATATCAAGCCAACAACAATGCGATCCGCCTGGCTGAAGCTTGTCGTGCCCAGAGAGGAACACCACATGTATACGCCGTGCTTTATTAGTTTTTTAAGCATTCGCGGGTGCCATTTCCAGGATATAGGGAGGCAGAGGTTCTTCACTAAGAAATGTACTACAAACAGATGGCATCCAAGGCTCGTGATGCCGATCACCGCTTGCCATTCCAGAAGCTTAATGACATTACCGCCCCGTTGAGCAATTAGTAATAAGCCTATGTTTGTCAATACGACTTGAGAGACACTAAGGATATTAATGAATTTATACGCCTTTAAGGATTGCAACACTCCAACCGCGAGTTGCGTCGGTAACTGTGACGCACCGACAATCGCACCTATTCTAATTGCATAAAGTGCAAGATCGTTTTGAGGAACACCCTTCAAGAATAAAAAGCTTGATATCGGTCTGGCGGCAACCATCATCGCTGTTCCGACGCATAGCGCTAAAACACTAATTGCTAAAAACGCCGTTGTGAGAGTCTCTACGAAATCAACCCGGCTTTTATGAGCTAGATTGCGTGAGAGAAAAATGGTAGTCGAAAATGACAGTCCTAGGTCGGCCAAGGCCATCAGCGCTATAGTAGCGGAGACAATTGCCCAGTACCCAAAAGTCTCCACTCCGGAAAATTTTAGCAATAGTGGTATTGTGACGATACTGCATCCAAAACGTAGTATGGTACCAAGGATATTGTAAAAGCCATTCTTGTGCAGTTCGCTAATTTCTACCATATTTTAGAATTCGGATTGCGCAAGACGGCGTCGCCACATCCAGCATCAGTTCCAAACCCTGCTTCTCGCCCATATTTCCCGAATAGAGACCACTGTGTCTTTGTTCGAAAAAACGAGTTCGCCGTGGCGCCCGTGGACACACCCCGCAAGCGAATCTTTTTTGGGGTTCCAAATTCATCAATAAGGCGCACGCCTCCTTACTACTGCTACATCGGGATGACTTTTAAAATATTTGGCGACTGCCCGCAACGCGCCCGGCAACAGGACATCATCTGCGTTCAGCCAGCAGAGCACTTCTCCAGTGGAGCGTTCAAATCCTTTGAGATGAGATCGGATTGCCCCTTATCGCGCTCGGAAACCCAAAACGCCAAGCGCGATGAATACTGGCCTAGCTAGAAGTTCCACGCTGGCGTCCGTGCGGCCTCGATCCATCACGATGTACTTCGACGTGCGGGTAGTCCTGATTCACCGAAAGCATTGCCGTCTCCAGGAAACGCACTTGATTGTAACTGGGCTAATGACGGAGATAAGCAATGTCACAGGATTTTCACCGCAGAGGACGCGGAGGTACCTAGAGGACAGCCTACGACGGAACAGCTAAAAATATGAAAACAAAAATATGTACTGTGCCCGTTACAGCATGCGTTCTCCGATGAACACAAGGTCGCCGTCGTCCAATTCAAGATCTTGTTCTGAATTTCCGTCTTTTGTCACTGAGGATACGTCCAATCGCTGGACTTTCTTGGGGTCTGAGGCGCGGATGACCGAGACCGACGAGGTTTTGGCGTACTCGGTGAAGCCACCGGCCATC
>Ga0163144_10023850_pt1 | contig 12047 bp, 7 predicted proteins | sample OliLak19BULKMAT1_FD_123175 | JGI IMG/M metagenome (GOLD analysis project Ga0163144, IMG submission 123175) | Freshwater microbial mat bacterial communities from Lake Vanda, McMurdo Dry Valleys, Antarctica - Oligotrophic Lake LV.19.BULKMAT1 | ecosystem: Environmental > Aquatic > Freshwater > Lake...
GCGGCGGGAAAAAAGGTGATTGTTTGCCTGGTGAAAGTGCGTGAGGCGGACGCGAAGGCGTTTGTCGAGCACTTTACCAAAGAAGTGCTCGACCCATTTCCAGCGAAGCCAGCGACGGTGTTGACTATCCCTCAATTGACGTTCGAGCAGCAATTGGATCCGGTGGAGAAGGCCGGGGAATTTCGAGAACGGTTGATGCGGGAAGTTCAAGCCCTTACCGAGTCGACGGTAGAGGCGCGAAAACAGAATGTGCGGGCGGCATTGCAGAGTCTAAAGGAGCACAGCGCCGACTTGCAGGCGGTGGCGAAGAGGGATCTGGAGGCGCTGGACGGATGGCGGAGTTTGGTACAGGACGGCCAGGTGGAGTTCGAGCAACGCTATCGGGTCGAGTATTTGGCGAAGGAGCGATTGCGGCGGTTTGACGAGGCGCAATATCGTCTGCTGGACCTGCTCGACATGCCGGGTTTGGGCCGGGTGGTGAGCGGAGTGCTCTATGTGGTGCGGGCGCCGTATCGATTCTTGCGAGGGATGTTCGCGAAAACGGTGCAAGGGATTTTCGCGGCAGCGGCGGCGGAGAGGCCGGTGTTGGAAGGGGCGCTCGCGGGCTGGCTGAATCAACTTCGCAAGGAGGCGGCAAGGCACGCCGGAGAGCATCCGCTCTGGGTTCTGGTGCAACAGGGGTTTGCCCGCGACTTGGCGGATGAAGCGCGTGAGCGCTTCGAGCAGGGGTATCGCCGTTTTCAGGTGAATCTCAGCAACGAAATCGACGGGGCGGCGCGGCGAATCTTTGAGGATGTCGAACAACGTCCGTTGTTGTTGGCGGGATTGCGCTGGGGCAAGGTGGGCTTGGAGGGATGTTCGATTCTCGCCGTCTTGTACTTTTATGGCATTGGACTTTTGGATTTGATCTTCATTCCGCTGGCGGTGTCGCTGACGGATCACTTGGTGGAATTGCTGGTCGGCGCGTATGTCGACCTCAGACGGGAGGGGGCGAGGTCGAGACAGCAGGCGATGATGACGGAGAATATCGCGGCGCCGCTGGCGGATTGGTTGACGAGTTGGCCCGCAACGGGGGGTTCCATTTACGAACGTCTGCACATCGCTCTTCGCAGGATCGACCCGGTCATCACGCAATTGGATGCCGCGATTGGGAGCGTGTGATGGTGCAACGCTAAAGCAGGTCGTCAATGGCGGCGCCGCCGGGGAGAATCGGGATCGGCCGACCGGTGACGTCGGGAAGGGCCTGATCGAAGTCGATGCCGAAACGGCGGTAGATGGTGGCCAGGAGACAGTTGCTGTCCATGGGACGTTGCGTGGGGTGTTCGCCGCGTGGGTTGGTGGCGCCAATGACTTGGCCCATGCGGAGCCCGCCGCCGGCAAGAAGCACGCTCATGGCGCGGGGCCAATGGTCGCGCCCGGGTCGACCCGAGGGATCTTGATTGCGGATGATCGGCGTTCGGCCAAACTCGCCGCAGAAAATCACGAGAACATTTCGATCCATGCCGCGTGCGGAAATATCTTCGATGAGGGCGGAGAGAGAATGATCGAGGATCGGCAACTTGAGGCGGTAGGCCTGAAAAATGTCGGAGTTGACCGAGTGATCGTCCCAATTGGAGGTGCGAGCGACAGCGGCGGGAAGTCGATAGGTCGCCTGGCACTGCACGAAGCGGACGCCGGCTTCGACGAGACGCCGGCATGTCAGCAGGCTCTTGCCCCAGTGATTATCGCCATAGCGGCGGCGGACGAACTCGGGTTCGCGTGAAAGATCGAAAGCATCGCGGGTACGTCGGCTGGAAAGGATGTCGACGGCGCGGCGATGATGGCGATCCCAAGTATGTAGCGTGTCGGAATGATCCACCGCGCGCCGGAAGGTGTCGACGCGATCCAGCAAGTCGACGCGCTGGGTTAGGCGCACCGTGGAATCGGTGGCGAGGTCGATGCCCGCGCGGTCGCCGGGCGGATAGATCGAAATCGGGTCGTAAGTGTTATTGCCGCTCGCGGAAATCGGGTTGATCGCGTTGGGCATGAAGGGCGCGTAGGCACGGCCAAGGTAAGCGGGGCCGCCGCCGTAAAACTGGGTGTCGCCGATGAAAAGCGGTATGTCGCGTTGCCGGCTTTCCAGATGCTTGGCGACGATGGAGCCTATCTCGGGATTTTCGGAGTTGGGCAGATTGGCGGCCAGGGAGGAATGTCCGGAGAGAAAACGGTGGGTGCCGCCGGAATGCTCGCCGCGGTTGTGGTGGAGGCTGCGAAGTATGGTAAAGCGGTCCGCGATGTTGGCCAGGCGCGGCAGAAATTCGCAAATGTCGAGGCCGGGGACTTTGGTGCGGATCGGGCGGAAGGGGCCGCGAATTTCGGCCGGCGCTTCGGGTTTGAGATCAAAGGTCTCCAAATGGCTCGGACCGCCGTGGGCCCAGAAGAGGATGACGGAGAAATCGGAATCCATGGCCTGCGTTTCCGCTGAGGCCAGGAGGCGCGCCAGGTTGGGGCCGGGGCCGGTGCAAAGGGCGCCGAGACTAAGCCCCCCGATCTTGAGCCAGGTACGGCGATCGAGGGGGCCGGAGCAGGTCGAATTCCAAGTTTGACTTGTCACGGCTGCCGACTCGCAATGAGGAAGGTGGGCATGAGGTCCGAGACAAGTATAAACGGTGGGCGATCCGTTTACCAGCATCAAAAATCGAACTGGCAGCGCATGCCGACGCCGTTAAAGTCGCCCGTGCCGCCCGGTCCGACGCCGTAGCGATGGGCGTATTCGTAGTTCCACTGGAATTTGATGTTGGGGTTCAAGATCCAGTTGAGGCCGAAGGTAAGGTCGTTGAGCATGCCGCCCGTGACGCCGCGATTATTGGTATCGACGTTGCTGTAGCGCACGCCGACTTGCCAGGCGCCCGGACTCTTGCAGAGACCGTGTTCGCCGTTGACTAAGAAGAAGGGGCGATTGACGACATAGCGATCGGGGGCGGCGTTCTTCTTATCCCAGCGTGTGTGTTCGCCCGTGAGCCAGTAAAGGGCCTGGACGTAATAACCCTGAAAGAAGGTGGTGCCGATGTTGTTGCCCGCCAAGATGCTGTCGGAGTTCCGGGTGCCGATGTACTCGGCTTGGAGGGTGAGCGGTCCAAAGTTTGCGAAGAACTCCAGTGCCAGGATGTCTTGCGAATTCGTGCCGAAAAAGCCGGTGTCGAGGAAGACGGGAATGAAGGTAGTCTGGGGTCCGGCCGAACTGCGGATGGAGGGCCTTACGCGGAATCGATCCTGGCTGAAGACGGAGTCGCGATGGCTGCCGGCGATGCCGACATGCACGAGTGTGCGTCCTTCGTCTGCATAAAGCGGCAGGCCGGTGAGACGGCCGGTGACGACGTATTCCCCGTCGCCGACGCTGAAACCGCCGACGTTGTACGAGTTCTTGAAGCCGCCGATGGCCCAGGTCGCGCGTTCGTTGAAGGCGGTGTCGAAAAGCATGATGCCCGGAGAGAAACCGTTATTGAAAGCCGTCGCCGTATTGTAGTCAAACAGGGGAGATCGTTCCATGAACGGCAGGAAGCGATAACTTTCCAGGTGGTCCAGGCCGATCGGCTCCTTTTGATTACCGACGCGAACATTGCCGACAATCGGTAAATGGGTAAGAGTGATCCACGCATCGGTTGGGCCGGTCGTCATGAAGGTCTGTTGTTCGCTTAGGCGGTTAATACCGGCCGCGGCGCCGGGCGGCGTATAGGCGTTAAAGAACTCCAGCTCAAAACGATAGTCGACGACTTCCCAGACCTTGCCTTCGGCGCGTAAGCGTCCGCGCCGGAGATTGACGCCGTCGTCGACGACGCCGATGCTGCGCGGGCCGGTGACGAGGGATTGTGTGGTGGAGTAGAGACCCATATCGTATTGGACGGCGCCGCCAACGTGCATGCTGAAGTCTTTGGCGGGTGTCTCGAACCAAAAACCGTTGCGCCAGTTTACGGTCGCGCCGGTGAGATTCTTGCCGACGGTAAATTCGGGATCCTTATTCGATTCGGGCGCGGAAGATTTGGTTGTTGTGTTGATTGCTTTCAAACGCTCATCGACGAGTCGATCGACGAGCGCTTTGATTCGAGCGTCCTCCGCCTCTTTTTCGGTCATCGGCGGTCCGCTAAATACCGGCGAGGCCGACGGCGTTCCGAGTATCAAGGGCGGAGTTGTGTATCCATCGGGAGGCGTAGCGGATCGGGGCGGCGAACTGTTCACCACGATCGTCGATGGCAACGACGACGGCAGGGGAGATTGCGAAAAAGCGAATCCGGCCGACATTTGCAGTATGCCACCTAGCGTCAGGGTTGCGAGTAATGCGCCTCTCATCTGTACGTTTCCCTCTTAGTGAATACGCAGTCGGGCGCGATCTCTCCGCAATATGGAGTCACCCAAGGCCTCGGAACCGACACACGTCGTGCCGGCAGTGACGGACGGTTAAGCAAAGAAAGCTGGCCGATCCGCGAACTAATAGGTTTGTGGAGGGGGCAATATCGATTGACACCGCCGATGTCAATCAAAGGATGGGAACTGCTATCCGAAAAGTAACATTCAAAAACTCCCGGATCAACCAGTTTGCCAATAGCCCCAGAGTCGAGTAGTTTGGGGCCTTGTCCGTCGATTCGCCGGGAACGCACGGAGCCGTTTTCCGTTCTTCCGGTGTTGTATTCCCATTCCCCTGGACTCACCTCATGCCCCCAATGCCTCAATATTTGCCCGCGATTCCCGTGGAAGACGCCGCCGTTCGCATTCGCGCCATCGAAACGTCCATCCCCGACGACGTGATGCCGGGGCTGATGCTGCTGCGCATCCACACCGACGACGGCCGAATCGGGCATGGCGAGACGTATTACGCTCCCCATGCCGTGGCTGCGCTGATTCACGACTGGATGGCGCGCCGTCTGTTGGGCGGCGACGCTTTGGCGATCGAATCCCACTGGCGCTTCTTCTACGAGCGGGCGGCGAACTTCGGCGTGTGCGGCGCGGAACTGCGTGCCATCTCGGCCATCGATCTCGCACTTTGGGACATCCTCGGACAAGTATGCGGCCAACCGATCTATCGACTTCTCGGCGGCCCGGTGCGTTCGCGCATCCCGGTCTACAACAGTTGCGGCAATCCGGGTTATGGACGCAATCCCGGCGGCGACCAGGGTTGGCCGGGCTATGGCAGTCTGGGCAAACCGGGGCCGCTGCAGGATTCCTATCTTCTCTTTCACGACCCCTGTGCCCTCGTCGAAGAATTGCTCGCGGAGGGATATAGCGCCGTCAAGACCTGGCCTTTCGACGCGACGGCGCATGCGCACGGCGGCATGCGCATCTCGCTGCAAGATCTGGACGACGCCATCCGACCCTTGCGCGACATCCGCGCCAAGTTCGGCAACCGCATCGAGATCATGGTGGACGGCCATGGCTTCTTCATGCTGCCCGCCGCCTTGCGCATCGCCGACGCGCTCCGCGACATTCGGCCGCTTTGGCTGGAGGACGTGCTCAAGATGGACAACATCGAGACTTTGGCGGAGTTCCGACGGCAGAGCCGAATGCCGATCTCGGCAAGCGAGATGCTGCTATCGAGGCCGGACTTCGCGCGGGTGTTGGAGGCGCGAGCGGCGGATTTCGTGATGATCGACCCGACTTGGGCCGGCGGCATCTCGGAAAGCGTCCGCATCGCAAACCTTGCCCAGGCTTACAATGTCCCAGTCACGATGCACGATTGCACCGGTCCCCTGACGTTGTTCGCTGGTCTGCACGTCAATGCCGCCGTGCCGGGGTGTTGTTTTCAGGAGACGGTCCGCGCCCACATCCGCACGTTCTACAAGGATCTGATCGACGACAACGTGGTGATCCGCGACGGTCATGCGGAGTTGCCACGCGGGCCGGGTCTGGGCGTGCGGCTCAATCCGGACTTGTTCCAGGCGGATCGCGCGGGATACCGAATTAGCGAGGTTTAATTACAATGTTAGCACGACGCGCCAGCGAGTGAATTCACTCGCTGGCGCGTCGTGCTAACAAGCACCCGAGGCGATCGCAAACACTCCATGGATGCACATACGCTCGAACTGCTCGAATTCAACAAGATCCGTGAGCTTGCGGCAACCTATGCCTCGTGTTCCTTGGGAAAGGATCTCGCGCTATCCGCGGAACCCAGCACGAACGCCGACGCCATCCGTGCCGAACAGAACCTGGTTTCCGAGATGGTGGACGTATTGGGGCAGGGCCAATCGCCGCCGTTCGCCGGCCTTTCGGATGTTCGCCTGTTGACCAAGCGCGCCGCCATCGGCGCGATGTTGACGGCCGACCAATTGCTCGACGTCGCCGGCACGCTGACTTGCACCGGGCACATGTATCGCTTCCGCATGCGGCTGGGCGAACGATTCGCGGGGTTGATTGCGCTGCTTTCCCCCGTCGAAGATATGGGGCTGGTCGCGAAGTCCATCGGCGGATCCATCGACTCGCGGGGCCATGTGCTGGACATGGCAAGCCAGGAATTGGGCCAGGTACGCCAGAAGATTGCCGTCTTGGATGACAAGGTGCAGCAACGGATCAAGCACCTCTTGCGCGATCCGGATCTGCGCAAAGCGCTGCGGTATCCCAATGCGACCGTCAGCGGCGACCATTATGTTTTGCCGGTCGCCGTCAATTATCGGCACAAGGTTCCCGGCGTGGTGCATCGCACCAGCGCCACGGGTGAAACGATTTTCATCGAGCCGTCCGAGGTGGCGAGCCTCAGCGCGGAGCGCGTCATCCTCAAAGGCGAAGAAGACCGCGAGGTGCGCAAAATTCTCCGCAAGCTAAGCGCCGAGGTCGGGCGCGTGTCGCGTCCCCTGGGATTCGCGATCGACGCCATGGCCCGCCTCGACTTCATCACGGCCAAGGCACGCTATAGCCGTGACTTCGGCATGTTCGCTCCCGAGATGAACAGCGAAGGCAAGCTTTGGCTAAGACAGGCTCGGCATCCGATCCTGGAGCATTTGTTTCGCAGTCCGGCGCCAGTCGAGACGGCGGCCGATCTGACGGTTCGCGCCAAACCTCAAACGGATCGGCAAGTCGTGCCGATCGATATTCGCCTGGGCGCTCCGTTCAATCTTCTCATCATCACCGGCCCGAACACGGGCGGCAAAACGGTGACGCTCAAGACGACGGGACTCATCTGCCTGATGGCGCAGGCCGGCTTCCACATCCCGGCGGGGCAGGGGAGTTTGGTTCCGACCTTCGACCACATCCTCGCCGACATCGGCGACGAACAAAGCCTCGAACAATCCTTGAGCACGTTCAGTTCGCACATTTCCCGCCTCGCTTCGATTCTCAAAACCGCCGACGACCGATCGCTAATCCTGCTCGATGAACTCGGCGCTGGCACCGATCCGACGGAAGGCGCCGCGCTGGGCCGAGCCATCCTTGACAAGCTGGATCACATCGGCTGCCGGGCCATGGTGACGACGCATCTGGGCGATTTGAAGACCTACGCCTTTCACAATGAACGTGCCGAGAACGCGGCCGTCGAGTTCGACGTGGAGACGCTCCGGCCCACCTACCGCTTGCACATCGGCCAATTCGGCATGAGCAACGCCCTCAAGATCGCCCGCCGTCTCGACTTGCCGCGTGATTTGTTGCGTCGCGCCCATCATTACCTCAAGCGTCGTCAGCATCGCGGCCCGAACCTCGCCCAACTTCAGAAAAAGCGTGAAGAGGCGGAAAACGCCCGCGAGGAAGCGATGCGGGCGCAGGCGGACGCGAATCGTCAGAAGCACGAGTTGGAACAAAAACTCGCCGAGGTCGACCGCCAAAGCAAGGAAGCAATGACCCTCCGCGAAGCCCGCGCCCGCCTCCAACCCGGCGACAGCGTCGACGTCCCCAAGTTCGACAAAGCGGGCAAAGTCGTCCGCGTCGACCACAAACGCAACATCGCGATCGTCAGCCTGGGACTGGGGCAGTGGGAGGTGTCGCTGGAGGAGGTGTTTCCAAAGGCGAAATGATGCCGCTTGCGGCTTAGCGTCTGTGGTGCCGGTATGTTACCGGCACGAATATGGATGGCGATCGAGTTTGCGTAAGTCGGATACTGTCCGTTTTTCGTGCCGGTAACAAACCGGCACCACAACGCGCGATGGGTATGGCCGAATGGCCAAAGTTGCCAACACAAACCAAACCTGACACTTTTTTGTCCGCAAAACCGGAAGGCTTACGGGGAAACAACTTCGTGCGCGATGCAACCGACGCAATCCCCTTGCGCCACCAGCGACGGCGAGCGCACCGCGAGCAGATAGCCGACGGAGAGGGCGGTGACGACGACGGGGTTCCGATCCGGGCGTTCCAGAAAATGGATTTGGCCGATGGGCTGGTTGGCCTCAACGGCGTCGCCCAGTTCCAGGACGGATTCCCAGATTCCCGATTCGGGCGCGAAGCGATAATCGTCGCGATCGAGCGCCTGTACCCAGCGTGTCGGCGGCAGGCCCTGGGACTGGCGTGTTTTTTTCTCGCCGCCGAGGATGTGGAGATGAATCAGCACATTGCGCAGGCCGTCTTGGGTCGCGCGATGGATGTGGGCATGCACGGTTTCGCTGCCGCCCATCTCCGTCGTGATGACGATCTTGCCTTGCCGTTCCGCTTCGACGGGCAGGAGGCCGGCGCCGGCGATGTCGGCATAGAGGAACGCGAAATCGGTGTTCCAGGCGAGCGTGCCCTCCATCATTTGGCGTCGCTGTTCCAGGTCTGGAACCAGGTGCATGTGGGCGCAGGGATAGAAATCCATGCTGCGCCCGCCCGTGTGAATATCGATAACAATTTCTGCCAGGGGAAAAAGTACGGTCGTCAGATAATGGGCGACCATTTCGGTGACAGTTCCGTCCGCCTTGCCCGGAAAGGAGCGATTGAGATTCTTGCCGTCCAGGGGCGAAAGGCGTGTCGCCGCCTTGGCCGCGGGCATGTTGAGAGCGGGAATCAGGATGAGTCTGCCCTGGATTTGCGCCGCCTCAAGCTCGCGCATCAACTTCAAGACGGCGACTTGGCCGGGATACTCGTCGCCATGATTCCCGGCCATGACGAGGGCGGTCGGCCCCGACCCGTTTTGAATAACGGTGATGGGCAGCAGCAGGTTCGCCCAGCCGCCGAGGTTGTAAGAGTAAGGCACGCAAAGATGGCCGCTCTGTTTGCCGGGCTTGGCGAAATCGACCGTCGAATGAAGTTGCGAGCGTTCCATGGGCATAGCGGTTTCGTTAGGACTCGTGGAAGAATAAATTCCCGATGTTGAATCGGCGCTGCGGGCGCTAAGCCGCGAGCGGCGATCAGATCAACGGCAATGAAAACCGGCCCACCGACACCGGTTCGGTCGCGTCGGGTTCATATTCCGCGATCGTCGTATCGCCCATCGCGCCGATGACTTCCCCCGTGACGACTCGGCCGAAGAGCGTGAATGACGTCGCTTCGTCGATGTCGACGTCGATGAATTGGCCGGTCAAACGTGGGTTGCCGTCGAAGACGACGATATGATCCGTGCGGGTGCGACCTGTCAGTTGCATGGGTCCGCTCCCGGAGGTCGTGTCGCCGCCGGCTTTGAGGACGCTTTTGCTGGGGCCTTCGACGAGGATTTCGACGCGTTTGCCGACGAAATCCAGATGGCCCTTCAAACTCACGGCATTCTGGAAACCGAGTAAATCGTTGTTGCGGCGTTTCTTGGTTTCCTCGGGGATGTCGTCGGCATAGAGTTCATGGCCACGGGTGCCGGGGCGGGTGCTGTACTTGAAGATGTAGCTGTTCTTGAAGCCGCTTTTGCGGACCAGATCGCAGGAGCGTTCAAACGCTTCCTCGGTTTCGCCGGGGAAGCCGACGATGAAGTCGCTGCTGATGGCGACACCGGGGATCGTCTCGCGGCAGCGGGCCAGCATGTCCACGTAATAGTCGACCGTGTACATGCGCTTCATGCGGCGAAGCACTTCGTCGCAACCCGATTGCACCGGCACGTGCAGATAGTGCGACACTTTGGGCAGATCGCGGACCGCTTGGAGCAGGTCGTCGGTCATGTCCTTGGGGAAATTGGTGATGAACTTGATGCGGCGGATGCCTTCGATGTCGTGAACGAGGGACAGCAGATCGGACAACCGCGTTTCACGTCCGTCCCCGGAACTGTATTTGTAGCTGTTGACAGTTTGGCCCAAGAAGGTGATCTCCTTGCAACCTTCGCGCGCGAGTTGACGGACTTCGGCGGCGATGTGTTCGGGAGGCCGACTTTGCTCGGGGCCGCGCACGCTGGGGACGATGCAATAGGTGCAGAATTTATCGCAGCCGATCATGATGCGAACAAATGCCTGGAACGGCGAAGGGCGCATGGAGGGATCGCGCATCGGGTCGTAGCTTTCGAAGCTGCGTTCGACCTCGTGGCGTGATTCGGTGCGGTCGAGGCTCAAGGCGAGTTGCGGTTTGCCGGTCGCTTTAACTTCGTCGATGAGCCTGGGAAGCTGGGCGAGTTGGCCGGTGCCGACGACAAGATCGACGTGGGAAGCGCGACGGCGAACCAGTTCTTGATCCTTTTGCGCCATGCAGCCCAAGACGCCGATGATCTTTTCGGGATGATCGCGCTTGTGGCCACGCAGGCGTCCGAGTTGGCTGTAGATCTTGTCCTCGGCATGTTGGCGGACGGAGCAGGTGTTGAAGAGGATGACGTCGGCGTCGGTCGCCTCGTGGACGATTTCATACCCTTGCCGGCGCAGCGCCCCGACGACCAATTCGCTGTCGAGCACGTTCATCTGGCAGCCGACGGTTTCGATATAGAGTTTTTGCGGCATTGGAGACGATTTACTTTCTTGCTAACCTGATAATCGATAGTGAAACATCTTCCGCGCGACGGTCGAGGTGTCGGCTAACCGGATTAGGGCATATCCGAGTCTGCATTCCTCCGTTTGATTTCGTTCTCTAAACGACGAAGACGCTCCTGGAGTGCATCCCGTTCCCTTTCTGCTTTTTCGCGTGCGGCTTGCTCATGCCGTCGTTCCAGTTCCGCTTTTTCGCGTGCGACTTGTTCAAGGCGCGCCCGTTCTTCCGCGAGGTGCATCCCTTCTGCGTATTCCTCCGCTTGCTGGGGGCGTGCATAGCGATGACCCGTTTTCGCGTTCACAACCCGCAGACCATCGTGCTCGATCACGAACCGAACCGCTAAGTCGCTTGTGACGCCGTCGTCCGCGTCGAGAGTATCACGATACTCGCCGTCCTTGCCAAGCCGCCTGAGCAGCAGTTCGCCGGGAGAATGTTTTTTCGTGATGTCCAAGAGCACATATTCCGCAATCTCGAGTTTTTTGTAGAGGATGCTCTTTTGGATAAGATCCCGATGTTGCCCCGCGCCTGGCGACATTACCTCGATCGTGAGGAGGGGAGCCGGGCCGTCCTTGCCGATGGTGTAGGAAGTCGTATCCGCGGCCAGGGGTTCGAACGGCTCGACGACCATGACATCCGGCGAAACGTAAGGCAGCGACCCCGTTCGCGGATGGGGTGGGCCGTCTCGATAATAATAGAGATTCATATTGGCGAACGCCTGGCACTTGGGCCGATGCTTGCGTAGAAATGCAGTCAAGCAAAGGTGAAAAATCTGGACGGTCAAGACGTGGAGGTTCGCTTCGCCCATTTCGTCCTCATCCTCGTCTTCATAGAGGATCGGAATCTCCCCCTGTGACGGAATGGGCCAGGCGTAGTTGTCCCAGGCGACGGGGGTGATGGGGGTATTCATGACGCTCTCATATTGGAATCGGTCTCGGCTATTGTACCGAGGAGGGTATTCTCGCCCAATCCGTAACTACTCGTCCAGCTTGCCGGTACACGGAGAGCCGGATCACAGCAATTCCGAGTTGGCGTCTCGCCGCTTGATCTCTTCCTCTAACTGCCGAATACGGTCCTGGAGCGCGTCCCGTTCCCGTTCCGCTTTCTCGCGTGCGGCATATTCCTGACGCGTCTGCTCCTCCGCGGCGCGTTTAGCCTTGGCCAGTGTCTCCGCTTCCGTGGGGCGCGCATATCGATGCCCCGTGGCCGTTTCCACAACCCGCAGACCGTCGACCTCCATCACGAGGCGA
>Ga0163144_10023853_pt1 | contig 12046 bp, 7 predicted proteins | sample OliLak19BULKMAT1_FD_123175 | JGI IMG/M metagenome (GOLD analysis project Ga0163144, IMG submission 123175) | Freshwater microbial mat bacterial communities from Lake Vanda, McMurdo Dry Valleys, Antarctica - Oligotrophic Lake LV.19.BULKMAT1 | ecosystem: Environmental > Aquatic > Freshwater > Lake...
ACATTTAATATCTTGTGTAATTGTATCTCTATCATCTTTTTTAGCTTTTTTTTGATAAATTTACGAAATATTTGCCATCAGTCCAAAATCTGGTATGAGCCTAAAAATTAATAACTCACTTAATTTAAGTGGAAGATGGTTTTTTTAGTTCTTCTACCAAGTATTCTTTGATTTGTTTTTGATTACACGCTACACCAATAAGATAGATTTTTCTTTCATCAGTGAGGTATTTTTGATAATATTGATTGTCTTTGATTTGTTTGAGTGCATTAGTAGCACTGTCATCTACCTTAAATTCAAGCAGATAAATGCTATCTTTTGTTTTGATGGTTACATCTATTCTGCCTATAGCAGTGCTTACCTCCGAATCAGCATAATAGCCCAAAAGTGTGAAAGTTAAGAAAATAATGCTATGGTAATAGCTTTCTTTTTTAGTTTCGAAGATTTGATAGGGGATATTGCCAAATAAGCTGTTTAAGTGAATAAAAAAGCTTTCCAAGTCATTGCGGTCAAAAGCTTGTTTGATTTTAATAATAAATCTCGCAGGTTCACTGCCAGATAACTCGGCATATTCAGCTAAAAGTAACTTTAGCATTGCATTTTTGACTTCTTTATTGGGGTAGCCAAGTGAATAGATATCTTCTATGAGCTGCTCTTTTAAAGTCAAATAACCCGTCTGAAAAAGCACTGTCACAGGGTCTAGTTTTTCTATTCTGAAATTACCCAAAGAAATAATATCTGTTTCTATATTATCCATATCATAATATCCTCCTTCTGCCAATAGCTTAATCAAAAAAGTAGGTGTACCTGTCTCAAACCAATAGTTATTGAAACTTCCATCAGACATAAATTTAAGAATCGAAAAAGGATTATAAAGCCTTGCACCTCCAAAGCTGTAGCCATTGTACCAGGCTTTGATACTTATCTTGATTTCTTCTTTTGAAGTTTGTTTTTGTGTAGATATTTTGGTGATATTTTCTTCAAAATAATGATATAATTCATCTTCTGTATAACCTACCAATGTTTCACCCAAGCGATTTAAAGTCAAATCATTTAGATGATTTAGCTCTGAAAAAATAGATACTTTACTAAACTTTGAGACTCCAGTCAAAAAAAAGAAGCGAATAGAAGCATCTAAATCCTTGATAGGAGAATAGAATTCTTTGAGAATATCTCTATTTGTGATGGCAAACTGTTTCTCATCTTCACCCAAAAAATCAATAATAGGTTTGTCATATTCATCAATCAAAATTACCACTTGTTCTTGGTGTTTTTCTTCTAGTTTCTGGATGAGTTCTTTGAATTGATTGCTTATGTAAAGATTTTCTGAGTCTATTTCTATTTCATATTGCTTTGCAACTTCTAAAAGTTTGATTTCTATTGATTTCTTAAGACCTAACTCCTTATAATCTGAGATAGCAAAACTCAATTGAATGATAGGATATTTTTTCCATTCTATTTTATGCTCTATCCAAAGGTCTTTGAATAGATACTGATTCCCTAAAAAAATCTCTCTCAATGTATTGATAAGCAATGACTTACCAAACCTTCTAGGGCGAGATAGGAAATACATCTTTGAGTTATCTATTAGCTCAAATATCTTTTCTGTTTTATCTATATAAAGAAATCCCTTTTCTATCAGTTCTTTAAAACTTTGAATACCAATCGGTAATTTTTTCATTATCGTGCTTATTTAACATTTAGTAAAGATACAAAAAATAAGGAAGTAGCAGATATAGTTATTAAACTATGAATCGCTGAAAAGTATTTTTGAGTAATTTTACACTGTTTTTGCAGAAATCCACTCTACAGCCTAGCTTTAGCAGTTTTATTTAAAAACCTAGTGACAATTTGTTGGTTTTTAGTTATCTTAGTGCAAAAAATGAGCAACTATGAACAACCGAATTTCTTGGAACGAAATCAAATCAAGAGCGATTACATTCAGTCGTGAATACCAAAGTACCGAGAAAGAAAACGCTGAGGCACAGACTTTCTGGAATGATTTCTTTTATATCTTTGGGATAGACCGAAAAAGAGTTGCTAGTTTTGAGCATCATGTCAAAAAACTCAACAGCAAGACAGGTAGAATAGACCTTTTTTGGAAAGGTATGCTCATCGTAGAGCATAAATCTAAAGGCGAAAACTTAGACAAAGCCCTTGACCAAGCTATGGGATATTTTGAAGGCTTGAAAGATTATGAACTCCCAAAGTTTATCCTTATTTCTGATTTTCAGCAGTTTAGACTGTATGATGTATTAGAAAGAAAGATGCACGGATTTGCTCTTTCAGAATTTTATCAGCAGATTAGCTTGTTTGGGTTTATGATTGGAGCAGTTAAAAAAGAAACTCGCCCCGATGACCCTCTCAATATAGAAGCTGCCGAACTGATGGCTACTATCCACGACCAACTTTTTGAGAGTGGCTACAAAGGAGAGATATTAGAACTTTTTTTGGTGAGAATTTTATTTATGTTTTTTGCAGATGATACTGCCATTTTCCAAAAAAATCAACTCCTAGAATACATTGAGCAACGTACCAAGGAAGACGGCACGGACTTAGGTATGCACCTTGCCCAACTATTCCAGATACTCAATACTTCTGAAGCTCAAAGACAAACTTTCTTAGATGAAGATTTGGCTGCTTTTCCATACATCAATGGAGACTTGTTCAAAGATATTATCCCTATTCCTCAATTTAATAGTGCTTTGCGTTACGATTTTTTGAAAGCCTGTTATTTTGATTGGTCTAAAATCTCTCCTGCTATCTTTGGGTCTATGTTTCAATCGGTGATGGATACCCAAAAACGCCGACACTTGGGGGCTCACTATACCTCCGAAAGCAATATTATGAAGGTGATAGAAGGTTTGTTCTTGGATGAACTCAAAGCCGAGTTTGAAACCTCTAAAAAGAACAAACGGAAACTCATTGAACTCTACGGAAAACTAGGGACACTTTCATTTCTTGACCCTTCTTGTGGCTCAGGCAATTTCTTGATTATTGCTTATCGTGAGATTAGACTGCTAGAGATAGAGATCTTAAAAATACTCTATGCCAATACTACACAGCTAGACATCAGCACACTCAGTAAAATAAATGTAGATAAATTTTATGGCTTTGAAATAGAAGAGTTCTCGGCTAGGATTGCAGAAGTAGCCCTTTGGCTGATAGACCATCAAATGAATCTTTTGCTTTCACAAACTTTTGGGCAGTACTATGCCCGTATTCCTCTAAACACCTCTGCTAAGATTTACCATGGCAATGCCCTACAACTCAAATGGGAAGATTGGGTAAAGCCTCAAGACCTAAGCTATATCTTAGGGAATCCGCCTTTTATAGGCAAACAGCTACGCAACACACAACAAAAGGCAGACATGGATTTGACTTTTGCAGGGATAAAAAATTATGGTGTATTAGATTATGTAGCATGTTGGTATCTCAAGGCTGCTCAATATATCCAGCATAACCCAAGAATCAGAGTCGCTTTTGTTTCTACTAATTCTATAGCTCAAGGCGAGCAGGTGGGTATTTTATGGCAATCTTTATTTCACACTTACAAAATCAAGATTCACTTTGCACACCGTAGCTTCAAGTGGAGCAATGAGGCAAAAGGCAATGCACAAGTTTTTGTGGTGATTATCGGCTTTGGGGTGGGTGATATTCCTAAAAAGAAATTATTTGACTATGAAACGCCAAAATCTGAAGCCTTAGAGCGAGTAGTAAATAATATCAATGCTTATCTGGTGAATGCCCCTGATATTTTGGTAAAATCACAGCAAAGGCATGTTGGCAATATGCCTGCAATTTCTTTTGGAAGTATGCCCAATGATGGTGGTCATTTACTGTTTACTGATGATGAGAAGAATGAATTTTTGCAGAAAGAACCACAAGCCACTAAGTTTATACGCCCGCTTGTCAGTGCTAGAGAGTTCATCAATGGAATTTCTCGATGGTGTCTGTGGCTTTCTCAGGCTAATCCTAAAGAACTGCAACAAATGCCTGAAGTAATGAAAAGAGTAGCACAAGTAAAGCAGCACCGACAAGCAAGCAGCAGAAAAAGCACCCAAAAGTTAGCCAATATCCCTGCCCTTTTTGGAGAAATCAGAGAGCAAAAAGGAAATTATATTGTGATTCCTAGAGTTACATCAGAAAACAGAAATTATGTCCCTATGGGCTTTCTTACCAACGGTCATGTAATTAGCGATAGTTGTCTATTCATCAATGATGCAAATTTATTTCATTTTGGGGTAGTGAGTTCTGCCATTCACATAGCTTGGCTCAAATTTATTGGAGGAAGATTAGAAGGTAGATTTAGATATTCAGGCAGTATTGTCTATAACAATTTTCCATTTCCCAAAAATCCTGATAAGAAGCAAGTAGAGAAAGTACAGCAAGCTGCTGAAAAAGTCTTAGAAGTAAGAAAAAAATATCCTGAAAGTAGTCTAGCAGATTTGTATAACCCACTCACAATGCCCGCAGACCTCGTAAAAGCCCACCAAGCTTTAGACAAAGCAGTAGATTTATGCTACCGCAACACAGCCTTTGCCAACGAAGTAGAACGCATCGAGTTTTTATTTGAGTTGTATAATTCTTATGATATGGGTTGTTTTGAAGCATATTTCTCCATATCCGAGAGGTTGCAACTTCTCGGATATAAAAAAATAAGATAAAATTATTATATTTTCAAGCAATGAAACAGTAGTACGGAAAAATCATTAATAAGTAATAACCTCACCTCTTTCAAAATCATACATCGTTAGTTGGCGAATTTGGTAATAAGATTGCCAGTAATCACGCAAAGTAGCTAGGTAGCTTCTTTTGGCGATGTCTTTTTCTTGCAAAGCGATATTGAGGTCAGTGATAGAGATTTTAGCTATGAGATAGCGTTTTTGAGCAATAAAATACCTTCTATCAGCGATTTCATCTGATTCTTTACCAATCAAAAGGCGATCTCTCAAAATATCAAATTGCTTCACTTTCAGATAGACATCTTGCTCAAAGTTAAGTTCTTCTTGTTGCACCGTAGAGTTTACCAGTTCTTGGTTGGCTATGGCAGTTTGAATTCTAGCTTTTTGTCTTCCCCAGTCAAGGATAGGCACTTGAAAACCAATCTGCACGCTTTGCTGGTCTTGGAGCGTATTGTAGGCATCTGTCAGGGTAGTTCCTCTATCCGTAAAGCCTAGAGTAGCAAACATATTGACATTCAAGCCACTTTCACCTCTTGCTCTTGCTACATCTCTCTCAGCTTCTAAAGCTTGACGTTTAAACCTCAAAAACTGCTCACGATTGGCTTTAGCTTGCTCCATGGCTATTTTGGGATCTATGATTAAGATAGGAGTTTCGGTAGGTGCTATGAGCTTAATTTGGCTTAAATCCTCACTATTCCCTAGAAAAGCCTTCAAAGCAAGTTGGCCCGTTTCTATGTCTAGTCTAGCCTGTGTGAGTTGCTGTGAAGAGTTCATGAGGTTGAGTTTGAGCTGTAAAAGGTCATTTTCAGCAATCTTACCAAGGTTGTATCTTCCTTGTCCGATTTTGAAGATAGTATCATTATTGGCTACATTTTTTTCGGCAATCTGATAAGCAATCTGGGCATCTAATAGGTTGAAAAACAGCCGAGTAGCTCCCAAAGCAATTCCCTCCATGTCTTCATTGTATCGCTTGGTAGATTCTTGATAGCGAATAGGTTCTATTTTTTTATCCCATTTGAACTCATTAAAATTAAAAAGAGGCTGTCTAAAACCTACCTGCATGAGGTCAGAAGACCATTGCGTACCGATGCCAATGCCTGAGAGGTTTTGAAGCCTTGCCAAACTACTTGATACAAAAATTTCCCCTCCTGTGGCGGTAATCACTTGACTTAGAGATAAGTTCAAGTTTGCATTGATATTACTGACATCTATAAAGCCAATACTACCATCATCATTTCGGTTTTGGATAATGGCTCGGCTAAAATCAGGTAAAGTACCATTGAGCAAAAGTCTAGGCTTAAAATCAGAGAGATAAGTGCGATACTGCCAAAAGCGATTTTCACGCAGATTTTTGGCAACTAATGCGTCTAATGATTGTCCTTGTGCTATCTGCACTACCTCTGGTAAAGTATAAGATCTTTGTGCAAAAGACCGATGGCTGATTAGGCTCATTAAAATAAAAGCAAGGAAGTAGGTGTGTTTGAAAAGCATAATTTGGCTAATTTATTAATGGTGATTATGGTTTTTTTGACTGATTACTATTTTCAATCTAAGAATTGGAGTATAGAGTTATTTTAAGTTCAAAGATATTTATTTATTCCAAAATAACTAAAAATTGAGCATAGTAGAATGCTTTAATTTTTGTTTTTAATAAAATCGCATGAAAATATTTTTTATTGAGAAACTAGTGTTGCATTTTGGTAATTTTGTCGGAAAATACATCACCTCGTAAGGTGTCTCACCTTCGAAAGCTTTGGTGTCTCACCTTCGAAAGTTTTGGTGTTTCACCTTCGAAAGTTTTGGTGTCTCACCAAAATCTTATCCGACTATTTAACCAAAACAGTACATTAGCTAGGTTTTCTTAACTTTACTGATGTGGAGACCCAAGAAAAGTATTCTAGAATAAATGTAAGGATTATATAAACAAACGTATCACTTTTTGGAAAAGTGATACGTTTGTTGGTGGAAAAAGTAGTATTTATCTTATTTAAGCATCTTCGTTTGAGTGGGAATTACGCAATATAAAATATTGTAATAATCTCTATATTCACTATCCATTTCTCCATAGCCCAGAGGTTGCAACTTCTGGGCTATGGAGAAATGAGGTAAAATTACTGTATTTTCAAAAAACATATCGTAATAATCTCTTATTTCACAGTAATGATTTTTTTGGTGTGTATTTTACCATTGACTACAAGCCGTAAGAAGTACATCCCTTGTGGATATTGACTTAGGTCAATTTGCCAAGCTGTTTTGGTGATAGGGCTAAAGTTTATCAAGGAGTTTCCTTGTGCGTCTAGGAGACCCCAGCTTGCTTGTAGTAAGTTGCTTTGCCCTATGTTGATACTCACTTTTCCATCATAAGTAGGGTTAGGATAGACAATGTATTCGCTTTCTGCTATGCTTTCATTTTGTAAAGCTACTATAATAGGTGAATAGACTTGAGTCCCGTCTAGGTCTGTTTGTTTAAGGCGATAATAATTCCAGTCATCTTCGGGAGATTCGTCTAGCCAAGTATAGTTTTTTAACTGATTGCTATTGACTAAGGCATCTACTCTAGCTATTTCCGTAAAATTTTGTGCGTCTTTGCTACGCTCTATACTAAAAAAAGCATTGTCTAACTCATAAGAAGTCTGCCAAGAAAGTAAGTTCTTATTACCTTGCTTTTCCCCTCTAAAATATACCAAGCGAATAGGCAAAGAAGTATTCTCTACAATCATTCCTTCAGAAGGCTCACCTACATAAAATGTGGAGCAGTAACTTGGGCTTACAGTATTGCCTCCACAACTCCCTGAACCTTGTGTGCCATTTGAGCCAGAAGTAGCACTGAGTGTTACATTGCTATGGTTAGTAATACTACGGACAGATTGAAGTAATCCACCTCCACCAGCACCACCAGGCCCGTGACAGCCACCTGCGTTTCCACCATTGCCACCATTGGCTCGGATATTTAGATTACCAGAAAAACTAATTACATCTATCAGAATAGTACCACCTGCACCACCTCCACCTGCACCGTCTCCACCTGCATTGTTGGCATTATTTCCATTAGAAGTAATGCTAAATCCATTTCCTTGTACAGTATTGGCTTTCAGGTAAATAATACCACCACCATTGCCACCGGCACTACTTACATTGTTATCTTGCTGACCGCCGCCGCCGCCACCACCCATAAAATATTTTACTCCGAAAAATTCACTGAGTTTGCGTCCACCCACACCCCCAACTTGGTAAAACTCATCACAACTACTATTTTGCACTCCACACCAACCACTAAAAGCAGTTCCCGACCATTCACGTCCACCTCTTGCACCACGCCCTGTGAGGCTTCCACCACCACCACCTGCATTGTGTCCATTGCCACCACCGCCGCCATTTGCTAAAGCACCACGTCCATTCAGGTTATTATTAGGTTCTATTGCTATTCCTTCACCTTTATACCCTAAGTCAGTTTGTGTAGTTCGGTATGTTTGTACGCTGCAGTTACCACCAGAACTAGAAAAATCTCCTCCTCTAGAGCCTCTTCCATTCATTTGGATATTATCATTTAAAGTAAGAATATTATTGACTTCTATAGCAAGCACTCCTCCTACTGTACCATTCCAAGCCAAGCCAGTAAGCCCAGTAGATAGTACATTAGCATTAGTATAAGTAGCTACTCTGATAATTTGTAATAAGCTAGTAATGCTGTAATTTCTATTAAGTGGAGTAGTAAAGGTGATTTGTGAAGCAGAAATGGAAGCAATCGTAGCAAACTCATAGTTACCTGCTTCGTGATAAGAAATAATCTCTCCATAGTTAGCACTTTCAGTCGTATTGATTTCTGCCCCTTTCATCTGGATAATCATTACTTTATTGCCCACTGCGAAACTACCAGTACCCGAAGTAGTGCCGATATTTACACTTTCGTTGGTACTATTGATGCTCAAAATAGGGGCATAAGAATTGACAATGCCCGAGATGTTGGTTTGGGCATGTGCTTTTTCACTCATTATGAATATGATAGATGAAAAGTATAGTATAATAAAGAAGATATATTTTTTCATATACTAAAAATTTATAAATAAAAAGAATGATTTTAGTTTGGGTTGGTGCTTTTTGGTTAAAAATATAATATCTAAAAATAAGCCAAAGATTAAGTGTTTGATTATCAGATAACTAATGAAATTAATAGTTTAAAAAATTCTCTTTAATAAACTTTTTCTTATTTTTGGAATAAGTAAAAGACAAAAATATCTTATAAATTTAATGATTTTTACTAGTTTAATCTTATATTGCTTTATAAAATAATATTTCATCTACTAAAAGTATAAAAATGGAACTCTTAGATAGACAACTTAGCACACAGTTACATCAAATCGGAAAAGAAGCGGAAAATCGCAGAGAAGAGATAGAGAAAAATCGTTGTATATCTCATGATTTAATACACAGTATCAAAGAAAGTGGTGTATTGCGTCTTTGGGTTGCACAAGCCTATGGAGGGATTCAAAGCCATGTGCAAGACTTATCAAATGCTATTCAAACTTGTGCTTATTATAATGGCTCACTCGGCTGGGTAGTGGCAGTAACAGGCACAGCTTCTTTGGGGTCTGGATATTTACCTCCCCAACAAGCCAAAGAAATCTTCGGAGATACACATGCCATGACCGCAGGATGGGCAGCACCTGCTGGCAAGGCAAAAAAAGTAAAAGGAGGTTTACAAGTTTCGGGGCATTGGGCTTGGGGCTCAGGCATCAGGCATGCAACACACATCGTGGGAGGAGTCATGATACAAGCTGAAGGAGAAGAAAGACCTCAATCAGCGTTGGCTTATTTTGATCCTAAAGATGTTCATTTTATAGATAATTGGGACGTGTTGGGTTTAAAAGGAAGTAACAGTATTGATTATGAGGTCAAAGATTTGTTTGTGCCTGATGGCAAATGGATTCCTTTTCCTGTCCAAAAACCCTACATAGATGCCACACTCTATCGTTTTTCTTTTCTAGGTGCATTGTCGACTGGTGTGGCTTCGGTAGGCTTAGGATTGGCAGCAAGGGCATTACACGAAATAAAAGTGCTTTGCCAACAAAAAACACCCAACGGAGCTTCTCGAACACTATCAGAAAGACCTATTGTCCATGAGCAAATCGCCAAAATGGAAGCCAAATATCAATCTGCAAAGCTATTCTTAGAAAGTGTCATTCAAAAAAACTGGAAAGAAGCCGAACAAGGAAAACCTTCTACACAGACCAAAAGCGAGCTTAGACTAGCAAGTACATACACAGCCGAATGTTGTGTAGAAATAGTACAACAGGCTTATAAAATAGGAGGAGGCTCTAGCATCTGGGAGGGAGTCAAGCTACAAGAATTACTACGTGATGTGCAAGTGATGAGTCAACACGGACTTATTTCAAGCAGTAACTACGAAATCGCTGGGCGAGTAGCTTTTGATTTGCCTGTGAATACTTGGCTGTTATAAGTGTATTTTTAACAAAGAGCAATAATTGCTTGGATAAGAACTGAGGCAGAATGATGCATAAGTAAGGACAATCATACATCTATATATTTCAATAATTTGTTAAATAATAAACATTTGTAAGCAATAATTCGTGCATGTGTCTTTATTTTACTTCTATGTGGATACAAGTTTTGATTTTATTAATCACTCCCATCTTCTTTATTTGGCTGGCTACTCGTTGGGCATTTTTAGAAAAGATAGGAGTTGTTACGGTTTGCTATATTTTAGGCGTGTTAGTAACTAATTCGCCTGGCATAAAGGTAGATGAGACTACTTCCAAGCAAGTCATAGAGATTGTAGTTCCGTTATTCTTACCACTGTTGCTCTTCAATGGTCAGTTAGAAGTATGGCAGAAGCTTGGGAAAAACATCTTAATTTCCTTTCTCTTTTGTGTGCTTTCTGTTACAGTGAGTGCAATCCTTGCTACTTATTTATTCAAAGAAGTTTTACCCAATGTGTGGCAACTATCTAGCATGATGATAGGCGTTTATACGGGTGGCACGCCTAATTTATCTGCTATTGGACTTTCTCTAGATGTCTCTCCTGAAATGTTTATTGTCTTAAATGCTACGGATTTACTTTTTGGAGGAACTTGGCTTATCTTCTTATTAAGTTTTGCAAAGCCTTTTTTTTCTAAAATACTTCTTCCCAATACCCTCACCAAAGCTTCTAGTTATGATTATCAGTTAGATGAAAAAATATACCCTTCTTCGGCGATTGCTTTGCTACTATCAGCAGGTATTCTAGGTATTTCCTTGGGTATTTCTAAGTTATTGCATAATGAGATTCAAGAGATTACGGTGATTTTGAGCATTAGTACTTTGGGAATTATAGCCTCTTTCTTTAGACCTATACGCAGACTCAAGGGAAGCTATGGAATGGGTAATTATTTATTATTGGTATTTTGCTTGGCTGTAGGGAGCATTGCTGATTTTAGTAAGATATGGGACACAGGACTTATCATTGTATTATTTGTGGGTTTTGTGATGTTGGGCTCTATTTTGATTCATTTGATGCTCTCATATATTTTTGGAATAGATGTAGATACTTTTTTGATTACCTCTACGGCTGGCATCTATGGGCCTGCTTTTATCGCTCCTGTGGCTAGGTCTATTGGCAATCCATTGATTATTCCGATGGGAATCGCTTCAGCTTTGCTAGGCTATGGAGTAGCAAACTATGTTGGGATTTCAATTTCTTTCTTATTAAGATATATCTAAGATACATTTATTTATGTAAACACAATTAAATGTGTATATAATTTGATTTGTTCATTTTTTATGATAATTTTAAGAAAACTTAGTGGATAATTGTACTTTACTTACTTAAATAATTATGGCAGACTACTCATCTGATTCAAATAAAAGCATCATTTCAAAAAAGAAAAAGGAAAATTCAACTGGACAGAATCCTTTTCAGACATCTTCTTATTCGGAAAATCCCTTTGTAAGTGCAAATCAGGGAAACCCTTTTGAAACCAATAATGGTAACTCAAATCCCTTCATCTCTTCTAATAATACTTCTGTAATACAACAAAAAACTATTCAGAAGAATCCAGATTTGGAAAGGAGAAATGCAGTCAAAAGCCTGCCTCAAAAAGCAGGAAGTAATGTGCCTAAAACTAGGGCAAGGAGCAACGCTGTTACAAGTAGGCCTCAAACACCAGTAAGTGGTTTACCTAAAACGAGAGCAAGAAGCAACGCCATAAGTATTCCTAATGGACCTAATGCTACTGCACTATCAGGTATGGAGGGCGATACCAGTACTGCTACAAATGGAGAACCACACCCGTTTGAAACGTTAGAGGAGGGAGTTGATATTTTAAGTTCTGATAATTTGGGATTATCTGGTGATATAGCTGATG
>Ga0163144_10023854_pt1 | contig 12046 bp, 8 predicted proteins | sample OliLak19BULKMAT1_FD_123175 | JGI IMG/M metagenome (GOLD analysis project Ga0163144, IMG submission 123175) | Freshwater microbial mat bacterial communities from Lake Vanda, McMurdo Dry Valleys, Antarctica - Oligotrophic Lake LV.19.BULKMAT1 | ecosystem: Environmental > Aquatic > Freshwater > Lake...
GGAGGATGGCCTTGTAAGTCGCGTTGACGGAATCGAGCTGCGCCGACGGCTTCACCGCGAAGACCAGTTCGTTCGTCGCCACGCGGGGAGTCACGGGGTTCGACGAGCCGGGAGTGTACGAAGCGATGATGGAGGTGTAGTTCGACACGGCGAAAGCCAGCGGCACCAGAGCGTCGGTGGCCGCGTTGCGCAGCTCGACGTCGAGCCGGAACGGCAACGCGTCGAGCGACGGCGTGAGAGCCTGGAAATTGTCGTACCGACGGATGACGACGTCGTTCGTGAGCAGGAAGGTGTTGCTGCCCGGCGCGGTATTGAGCAGCCAGGTGCGTTCCCAGCCGAAGCCGGCGGATTCCACGATGGCGTTGAGCGCGGGGTCGGAGTTGACGAGGTTCGTGAAGTGATAGAAATGCAGCGGGCCGTTGGTGGAGTTGAACAGCGTCGCGCCGCCGGGCCGCGACACCGCGACTTCGACACGATACGAAGTGCGATGGTCGAGGCGGGCGGCGGGCTTGAGCAGCGCGGTGGCGAGGAGGTTCGTCTCCTGCGCGACCGTGAGCAGCGCGGCGTTCGTGATGATGTGGGTGTAGCCGGCGTTGGTGGTGGTGCCGGCGGCGTTGTAGATCGGGAACAGCGTGCCGTTCGTCTCGCGCAGCCGATAGGTGAAGACGCAAGGAAGGTTCGTGGAACCGCCGGAGAAATTTTCCAGCTCGAGCGTGGTCCTGGCCTGGATGGTCTCGCGATTGAAGGCAGCGTTGGTGTTGCCGGCGTCGGAGTCGATGACGTAGCCGGTGAAGTTCACAATGGAAAGGTCGGTGAGCTGCTCGGTCACGGGCGTGGTGGACCCGGTCACTTCGATGTCATCCAGATAAAGCCCCTCCGCTGTTCCAGAGCCGTCGCTGGTGAAGACAAAGCGCAGCAGACGGCTCGCTCCCAAGAAGCTGTTCAAACTCAGACGACGCTCGGTCCAGCCCGCGTTGGTCGTCGCGGTCGAGACCAGGATGGTGCTGCCCACATACGTGCGCCACAGATCCCCGGCGCCGATGCTGGGCAGATAATCCCAGAAGCGCAGGTTCGCGTAAGTGTAGGGAGCCAGATTGATCGTCCGGCTCATGGTGGACGCGAGATTGTTGCTGTAACGGGAGGAGTTGTTCACGAAACCCAGCGTTCCCAGCGCCGCGCAATATTCTTTGCCCCCACGGCTGTGCGAGAGACCGGTGCCGTAGGTGTCTGTGACGGAGCCCCACCACAGGGCCGGTGCGGCGGCATTGCTGTCGCCCACGTTCCAGGCGGGCGTGAGGACGGCGTTGAAGCGTTCCGTGAGGACGGCGGTCTGCGCGTGGCTGAGCGGGGCCGTGCTGGCTCCGGCGGCTGCTATCGCCAGAGTCCAAATCAATCGACGGATGGTGTTCATGTTTTCAAATCGATTCTAAGACGCCTGTCCTGCAGCCGGCCTGCTTCTCAACGTGCATGGCCGATGCCAGTGGAATCCGGGATTTAAAAATCATCGTTCCAAGGCAGCAAGAAGCTTTTCCGCGTCAGTTATTAGAGGAAATCCATTCGACTCTTTTGAAAGCCAGTGTCCGTCTGGCCGAGTCCGGCAGGCTCCCTTTCGATTTTTCAGCCTGCCAACCATGAAACTGTAGCTACATGCAGATGAAGCCACGAAGAAACCAGACTAAAATCCAATCCAGCAAAACGCCGAAGGGGATTCAAAGCGCGGCAAGGCAAGGGGGAAGCAACTCAATAAAGGCAGCTCCGATTATGGGCCACCTCAGCCCAGGGCGGCCATCTGGCGCTTACCTTCTCCCATGAAGTCGAGATAGTATTCGAGGCGGGACTTCATCTCCTTGCGCGGAACAATCGCGTCGATGAGTCCGCGGTCGAGGAGGAATTCAGCGGTCTGGAATCCCGGTGGAAGTTCGGCCTGCGTTGTGTCCTTGATGACGCGCGGGCCGGCGAATCCAATCATGGCGGCTGGTTCCGCGAGAATCAGATCACCCACGCTGGCGTAGCTGGCCATGACGCCGGCGGTCGTGGGATGCGTGAGCACGCTGATGTAAGGCAGCTTGGCCTTCGCGTGGTATGCGAGTGCTCCGCAGGTTTTCGCCATCTGCATCAGGCTGAACATGCCTTCATACATGCGCGCGCCGCCGCTGGTTGAAATGATGACGACCGGGATTCCACGATCAGTGGAGGCTTCAATCAAGCGGGTGAGTTTTTCACCGACTACGGAGCCCATCGACCCGCCGAGGAACGCGAAGTCCATGACGCCGAGGCCGACGCGGCATTCGCCAATCTTGCCGACGCCCGTGATGACGGCATCTTTGAGCTGCGTGGTCTTCTGATAGGCGTCCAGCTTGTCCCGATAGGCGGCGACGCCGGTGAACTGGAGAATGTCCACGCTGACCATGTCGGCATCCATTTCTTCAAACGAGCAGGTCTCGACGAGGGAATGGATGCGTTCGCGGGCGCCGATGGGAAAGTGATGGCTGCACTTCGGACACACCTTCAGGTTCTCATCCAGCTCCTTGTCGAAAACCATGGTCTCGCACTTGGGACACTTGGTCCAAAGCCCTTCGGGAATGTCCCTCTTGCGCTGTTTGCCCCCGAGCTTGGGTTTCTTGAGGAACGCCGTCTCCGTGCTCGCCGGCGGCGGCGTCACGGCGGGTTCCACGTCGAAGCCCAAAGATTTTTTCGTGAACGAGGTTGTTGCCATAATTGATGCGCTCAGTCTAACAAACCGCGCGCCACCGTCCATACACAAACTTCCCCGGCCCCACAAGCGCGGAGGACAGAGGCACAAGCGCTTGTGGTGGCACCCGTGGTTAACACGTCATCCACCACAACCAGTCGTTTGCCGCGGATGCCAGCCTCATCCCGTCCGGGGGCGAATGCGCCGGACATGTTCTGCGTGCGCTCCGCGCGACTGAGACGCGTTTGGGTCAGGGTTGGATTGATGCGGCGAAGGAAATTTGACTGAACCGGAATCCGCGCCGCCCGGCCTAGATGTCGCGCGAGATGTTCCGCCTGATTGAACTCGCGCTCGGCCTGCTTCACGGGGTGCAAGGGGACGGGCACGATGCAATCCCAGCCGCCTTCGCGCAGGGCGGGTTCCGCCTCGCGAATGAGCAGCCCGGCAAGAAAAGGCTCAAACCACAAGGCCCGGGAGTATTTCCAACGGTGAATGATGTCGAGAACCATGCCCTTCGCCGCCACGGCGGACCTCGCCGTGGAGAAGGCCAGGTCGAAGCCTCGGCAGTTGACGCACTCGAACTGGTCTGAAATCTCGCCTTGAAACGGAAGCCCGCAGCGGTCGCACATCGGCGGGACGACGAACCGCACCTGCCGCCAGCATTTCGAGCAGACGTAGCCTTCGGGAGCGGTGGCGTGCGCTTCATTGCATACCTGGCAGACGTCAGGATAGACGAAGGTCAACGCGGTCTGCGCAACGTGATGCCATGATTTCGCCAGCATGGATGAGGTGTTCGTGAGCGGAGAATACAGGATTTCGCGGGATGAAGGACAGCGGAGTTTCCCGGGCAGAGGAGAAGCTAGTTTCTTGGCGAACGGAATTATGCCTCATGGAGATCTCCAGCATTACGATATGTTTTGCGGTGTTACTGCTGTCGTGTTAAACGCTTTCGCCAGCAGGAACAGCCTATGTTGTCCGACCGAGATTCATCAAGCGATGAACGCCCTACGCCCAAACCCGGAGCGTTCGGGCGGTTCTATCTTCAGGAGCTGATCAACAGCGGCGGCATGGCGGACATCTGGCTCGCGACGGATGCGGATCAGAAGTCTTTCGCGCTTCGCAAGCTCCACGACAAGCTCCGCTTCAATCTGCTCGCGCGCCGGCGCTTCGTTCGTGGCTGCGAGATTCTCGCGCAAATTCACAGTCACGAGCACGTCATCGGCTTCATCGAGAACGGGAAGATTGGCACCACGCTCTACTGCCTCATGGAGTATGTGGAAAGCTCGAACCTGAAGCACCTCATCGTCCGCCAGGATTCCATCCTGACCGAGAACGTCGGGAACATTCTCATCGACATGGCGGTCGCGCTAGAACATGTGCATGACAGCGGCTTCATGCACCTTGATTTCAAGCCGGAGAACGTGCTCGTGACCCGGAACGGTGCGGTGCGTTTGGTGGACTTTGATCTCGCGCAGCCGAAGCCGGACAAGCCGAAGAAGTCGGCCAAGAATCCTGGCACGCCCGCCTACATGGCCCCGGAGCAGTTGCAGCGGGAGCCGTTTGATCATCGCGTGGATGTCTTCGCCTACGGCGTGACGGCTTTCGAAGTGTTGACGGGGCAGAAGCCGTTCCCGGGCGAGACGCCGGATGAAATTCTCCGCAAGCAACTGGATCGCTCCGGCTTTGTTCCGCCGCGCCAATTGAATGACGGCATCCCGCCGGCGGTCGAGAAGACCATTCTCAAGAGTCTCGAGATCAATCCGGACAAGCGGCACCCGATCATGAGCGTGCTGGTCCTGGAGTTGAAGGCGGCACTGTACGTTTAACGAGTCAGGGCGGCCAAAGCATCAGGGCGTAAAACTATCTTCAGGAAAACTTTCTTTTGTTAAATTCCCCGGAGACTCCACCCGTCAGACTCACCAGCTTGAAGCCGTACGTTATGAAAACAGTCCTTGGTTTTTTCGTGATGTTGGGAATGCAGGCAATGTGCCTGGGTGAAGGCCTGCCGGTCACGTTCCACGCGCAGCTCATTCGCGGCACCGACACCGAAAAACCCGCCCAATCGACGTGGAAGCCAGTGGGACCGAAGCTGAGCAAGCAACTGAGCCCGAAGTTTCGCTGGACGAATTACTGGGAGGTCAGCCGCCGGGCTACGAGCGTCGTTCCGGGCAAGATTACCCGCCTCCGTCTTGCTCCTGACCGGGAGATCGAGCTGGAACTTCGCGAGGCCGATTACGAGGTCCGCATTTTCAATGGAGGAAAGTTGTCGCGGCGTTCGCGTCAGAAGCTCGAATCGAAGATGAGCATCATGGGCGGAGGTTTGGAGGAAAAAGAGTCCTGGTTCATCGTGGTGCGACAAGATCCCCCGACCGTAGAATAGTTTTCCGCCGCCTCTGCAACTGCGTCTTCTGGTGTCTCGCCTGTCATTTGGACCTCCGCTCCGTTTTACGTTTTACGTTTCCCATGTCGTTTGCATAATCCTTCCGTGCTCGACATCAAATTGATACGTGAACAGCCGGACCATGTCCGTGAGCGCCTCGCCGCACGCAGGGCAGGGGACGATGCAAAGATTTCGGAAGTCCTCGACCTCGATGAACATCGTCGCAAGGCGCTGATGGAAGTGGAGCAGCTCAAGGCTGAGCGCAACAAGGTCTCCAAAGAGATCGGCGCGTTGATGGGGCAGAAGAAACTCGAGGAAGCCGAGGCCCGGAAGAAGCAGACCCGCGAGATGGGCGACCGCGTCGCAGTCCTCGACAAACAGGTGGCCGAAGTGGAAGCCGCGTTGAACGCCATTCTTCTGCGCCTTCCGAATCTGCCTCACGCCAAAGTGGCCCTGGGCGGCACCGCTGCTGACAATCCCACGGTCCGCACCTGGAATGACAAGCCGACGTTCTCCTTCAAGCCGAAGTCCCACATCGAGATCTGCGAGCAGCTCAGGCTCGTTGATTTCACCCGGGGCGCGAAGCTTTCGGGAAGCGGCTTTCTTCTCTACACGAACTGGGGTGCGCGACTGGAACGCGCTCTGATTCAATTTCTCCTCGATCTTCACACGACCGAGCACGGCTACACCGAGGTCGCGCCACCCTATATCGTCGGGCGCGAGTGCATGGTCGGCGTCGGGCAGTTCCCGAAGTTTGAAGACCAGGCCTACGCCGTCCAGGAAGGCCAGGACAAGGAGACGATGGGCAAGCTGTATCTCGTCCCGACTGCCGAAGCGCCCGTGGCGAACATCCATCGCGAAGAGATTCTCAAGGAAGCACAACTGCCGATCCGCTACTGCGCCTACAGCCCATGCTTCCGTGCTGAAGCCGGGGCGGCTGGTGTTGGCACGCGTGGAATGATCCGCGTCCATCAGTTCGACAAGGTTGAGCTGATCAAGATCGTCAAGCCCGAAGAAGGCTACGCTGAACTGGAGAAACTGGTCGGCAACGCGGAGCGCGTGCTGCAAATGCTCGGACTGCATTACAAGGTCATCCAGCTTTGCACCGGCGACATGGGCTTCGCCAGCGCCATGACCTTCGACATCGAGGTGTGGGCTCCCGGCCAGGATCAATATCTCGAAGTCTCGAGCTGCTCCAACTGCGAAGACTTCCAGGCGCGCCGGATGAACCTGCGTTTCAAAACCGAGAACGGCGACAACAAGTTTCCGCACATCCTCAACGGCAGCGGAACCGCGCTGGCACGGCTGTTCGTGGCTCTGCTTGAAACCCATCAGCAGCCGGACGGAAGCATCCTCATCCCTGAACCGCTGCGGCCCTACATGAAGGCGGACAGAATTCCGGCGTGAGTCAAGCGTCCGCGACCCTGCATTACCCATGAGATTGTTGCTGGCGAGCAGCGAAGTTCATCCCTACTCCAAGAGCGGCGGCCTGGCCGACATGGTTGCCGCGCTGGCCAAAGCGCTGGGCAGGGCAGGGCACCAGGTCGGCCTGGTCACCCCGCTCTACCGCGGCATTCGTGCGCGCTTCCCGCAGATGCAGCGGCTGGATTATTTCCTCGAAGTCCCGCTCGGCAATCAGCGCGTGCAATGCGAAGTGTGGACGCTTCAGCCCAGCGAAGGGCTCACGATCTACTTCATCGACCGTCCTGAATTCTACGATCGCAGCGGGCTCTATCTGGAAGGCGCCAGCGATTACGCGGACAATGCGCATCGCTTCATTTTCTTCGCGAAGTGCGTCGCGCATCTCGCGCGTTATCTGACGTGGCAGCCGGAGCTCGTCCACGTCCATGACTGGCAGGCGGGCCTCGTCCCGCTCCTGATGAAGCATCAGCGGCAGCAAGACGGCTGGGCCACCATGCCGAAGAGCTGCCTCACCATTCACAACCTGGCGTATCAGGGGAATTTTTCACGCGCCGAATATGCGCTGACCAACCTGCCCTTGGACTATTTCCATCTCCACGGCGCGGAGTTCTTTGGACAACTGTGCTGCCTGAAGGCCGGCATCAACTACGCGGATTTGCTCACCACGGTCAGCCCTCGTTACGCCCGGGAAATCACCACCGTGGAGTATGGCTGCGGACTTGACCCGGCTCTGCGCGCGCGTCAGTCGAGCCTCGTGGGAATCCTGAATGGCGTGGATTACGACGAGTGGAACACCACTTCAAACCCCAGCCTCAAGTTCAGCTACAGCTCGAAGGTCGTATCGGGCAAAGCCGAAAACAAAGCCGCGCTCCAGGCTGAACTTGGATTGCCCGTCGATGCGGCGGCGCCGTTGTTTGGAAGCATCACGCGGCTGGCCGACCAGAAAGGCGTGGACATCCAACTGGGCGCACTCGAAGAGATGCTCGCGTCGAACATGCAGTTTGCGCTGCTGGGCAGCGGTTCAGCGGAATTCGAACGCGCCTATCAGAGCCTGGCCCGGCGTCATCCCGGCAAGGTCTCCGTCACGCTGGGCTACAACCAAGGTCTATCCCATCGGATCGAGGCGGGTTCGGATTTCTTCCTGATGCCGTCCCGGTTCGAGCCGTGCGGGTTGAATCAGATGTATAGCCAGCGTTACGGCACGCTCCCCATTGTGCGCGTGACCGGAGGGCTGGACGACAGCGTCACGGATTTGACCGAGGACGAACGGCGCGCCAACGGGATCAAGTTTCAGGAGTATTCCGTGAGAGCCTTGGGCAAGGCGGTTCGGAAGGCGCTGGTTCTGTATGAGAGCAAGCCGCTGCTCAGGGAGATGCAGCTAAACGCCATGCAACTGGATTACTCATGGGAACGCACGGCACACGCTTACGTGGAAGTCTTTCAAGGGACGCTCAAAGCGGGCAGGTAGAAAACCACCGTTTAAGTGAACATAACGGAAATTGTGCGATACAATGAAGCCTCAAAAAATATCGCTGCGATTTGATTATGGGCCTTCTGTCCGATTGATGGTGGTCCGCTCTAGTCCCGCGTAAGCCCGAATCTGCTCTTGCGGTCATCTTGCTTTCCAAATGGCCAGTAAACACACAGCGACTTACCGATGACGTTCTCGCGTGGAAACGATCCCCAGGTCCGCGAATCTGAACTGTTCACCGTGTTGTCACCCATCACCATGTAATGGTCCTGCGGCACGTCAAAGACGGCTGAAGCATTTTCAAACAGCGGCGCGAGATTCCCACGACCGGCCTGCAGGCGTCCGGTGATTTCGTTCACATGGCCAGAGTAAAAGCTGTCCCGAGCAGGCGTTGCGGGATCAAAGGAATACACGCCGCCAAAATGCGGCGTGGATGCGTCCAGCCGCTTTCCGTTAATGACGAGATGCCGGTCGTCGCCAATCTGAACTTTCTCGCCGCCTAACGCCACCAGACGTTTGATGTAGAACTGTCCGAGCTGGTCAGGGCTCATGCTGGGAATTTCCTTCGTTTCAAACACAATGATCTCGCCGCGCTGAGGCCGTCTGAAATTGTAAGTGACACGATCGACAAAGAGATGGTCTCCGCTGTACGATTTCATCTTCACGATGTCTTCGCCAGGCTTGAAAACCTTGCGGTTGACCCGGCCTGATCTGTCCACGAGTCCGGCTCGCTGGAGGAATCGATCCGGGGGAAACCAAACGGTATAAGTCTTTCCGCCAACAGCAAAATCCTGCTTGAGATTGAACAGCAGGAACCGCTTTGGTTCATCTGCTGTCGTCTGCATGGAACCTTCCGTCTCGGCGACCACATGCTCGTAGCTGACTCCGGTAAACCAGTACAGCATGAATCGTTTGACCCGGTTCGGCACTTCAAAATCCGGATACGGTCCCAACTCAGACTCGCTGGCACCAGAATTTATGAAGTCCGGGTTCGACGTCACGCCGTAGAGCGTGGGCTGCATGGAGCCGGTGGGAATCTTGAACGGCTGCGCCACGAAGGTGCGGATGCCCATCGCGACCGCGATGGCCACCAGCAAAACCTCAATATTTTCCCGCAGCGCCGGGCTGGGATAAGGCTTCAGCCATTGGTTGGCGACTGATTCCAGGTTCGCCATCTCCTTGTCCAACGCAGCCTTGTCCAACGGGCCTCGGCACACTTTGTCCAGGTCAGCCAAGGCGCGTTCGATGGGCTCAATGGCCTTTGCGGACAGCAGATCCCGCTGGGCGCACAGCAGTTTCCAGACATGCTTGTGCATGTGCGAGGCGTGCCGGACTTTGCTGGAGAGGAACCAGTTGATGTTCATGACAGAGTTAATCGGAAGTCGGACGCAGTTGGCTTACGCCTTCAACACTTCAATGAACGCTTCCTGCGGGATGTTCACGGTGCCGAAGGATTTCATGCGCTTCTTTCCTTCCTTCTGCTTGTCGAGCAGCTTTCGTTTGCGGGAAATATCGCCGCCGTAGCATTTCGCGGTGACGTCCTTGCGCATGGCGCTGACCGTTTCACGCGCGACGACTTTGCCGCCGATGGCCGCCTGGATCGCCACGACGTATTGCTGCTTCGGAATGACTTCTTTGAGCTTCGCTGCGAGAGCGCGTCCGCGGGTTTCCGCTTTGTCGCGGTGAACGATGCACGAAAAGGCGTCCACCGACTCGGCGTTCACCAGCATGTCCAGCTTCACCATGTCAGAGATTCTATAGCCCTCGTGCTCGTAATCCATCGAGCCAAACCCGCGCGTGATGCTCTTGATGCGGTCATGGAAGTCGATCAGGATCTCATTCAAGGGAATCGCGCTGGTCAGCATCACGCGGCGCGAATCTAGTGTCTCCGTGTGATCCACGAGCCCGCGCTTCTCGGACACCAGCGCCATCATGTCGCCGATGTATTCGTTCGGGCAGATGATGAAGGACTTCACCATTGGCTCCTCGATCTTCTCGATGTAATTCGCCTCGGGCAGAAATGCCGGATTATCGACCTCCTTCACGACGCCATCCGTCATCGACACGCGATACACCACGCTCGGATACGTCGCGATGATGTCCATGTTGTATTCGCGGCGCAGACGTTCCTGCACGATCTCCAGATGGAGCAGTCCTAGGAAGCCGCAGCGGAAGCCGAAGCCGAGCGCGACCGACGTCTCGGACTGATAGACGAAGGCGGAATCGTTCAACTGCAGCTTGCCCATCGCGGTTTTCAGGTGCTCGTAATCCGCCGTGTTGATCGGATAGATGCCGCTGAACACCATCGGATGAATCTCTTGGAAACCCGGCAACGCCGCCGACGGAATGCGCGCCTCGGTGATCGTGTCACCCATCTTCACATCCTTTGGCGTCTTGATGTTCGCAGTGAAATAGCCGGTCTCGCCCACGTCCAGCTTGTCGCGAATGTACGGCTTCGGATTGAAGCTCCCGACTTCCTTCACCTCCACGTTGCGCCCGGAATGCAGCAGCTTGACGTTCATGCCCGGCTTCAACGTTCCGTTGAACACGCGCACATGCGTCACCACGCCTTTGTAAGTGTCGAAATAAGAGTCAAAGCACAGCGCCTGCATCGAGGCTGCGCCCGTGGGCTTCGGCGGCGGAACGCGCTCGATGATCGCCTCCAGGATTTCTTCGATGCCAATGCCTTGCTTCGCGCTGGCGCAAATGGCGGTGTCTCCTGGAATGGCCAGGATGTCTTCGAGCTGAATCTTCGTCTGGGGGACGTTCGCGTGCGGCAAGTCGATTTTGTTGATCACCGGGATGATCGCCAGGTTCTGCTTCATCGCGAGATGGACGTTCGCGACGGTCTGGGCCTCGACGCCTTGTGCGGCATCGATGATCAAGAGAGCTCCTTCGCACGCGCTCAGGCTGCGCGAGACTTCGTAGGCGAAGTCCACGTGACCGGGCGTATCGATGAGGTTCAGCTCATAGGTCTCACCGTTCTTGGCCTTGTAATACATCGTGACCGGATGCGCCTTGATGGTGATGCCGCGCTCGCGCTCGAGATCCATCGAGTCGAGCAACTGGTTCTCCATGTCGCGGGTCGCAATGGTGCCGGTAAGATGCAGGAGACGATCCGAGAGCGTCGTTTTCCCGTGATCGATGTGGGCGATGATGCTGAAATTTCGTATGTGCGCTGCGTCCATCTGTGATTGTTCTGGCGTTGAAGCTCGATTTCCCCCGGCCGGCTCCCCTGCCCGGCTCTCTGGTATCGAGTCGCAACCGCTTATGATTCCGCGAGAAGATACTGGCGTTGACCGTTAAGAAAAGCGGATTCTGCGGCTCCGCTCGTCATCGGCGCGGCTTTGATGAAAAGAAAAAGACCCGCCTTAGGCAAAGGCGGGTCAGGAGTTGTAGCTGGGCTAACTTAGGTAGCAGGCTTCACTACGCCAAGGTTATCGGCGGCCCCGTCGCTGACTTGAGCAAAGTTTCGAGCGTCTGGGATTAACCCGCAGAAGAACGACGAGCTGGGCCTTTGCCCCAGTAGGACAGGCTTCCAGCCTGTCTCCGAACGACCGCGACTCACCCCAACGGTTCCGTGCGCGCATCAACTGGTTGAGCAACTGGGCTAAAGCTTCGTCGCAGACCTTCGAGACAGGCTGGAAGCCTGTCCTACGGTTTAACGAATCCGTGCCTGCAACCATCCGGCCAGCTCCGCAATCGGCAGGCGTTCCTGCCGGCCGTCATCACGATGACGAATGGTCACGGTGTTCAAGAGCTCCGGATTTTCACCCAACGTATCGAAATCCACCGTCACGCAGTACGGCGTCCCCGCCTCGTCCTGACGCGCATAGCGGCGTCCGATGGCTCCGCCGTCGTCGTAGAACGCCATCATCTGGGTGCGCAGCGACGCGAAAATCTCCTTCGCCTTCGCCACGATCTCCGGCTTGTTCTTGAGCAACGGAAAGATGCCGACCTTGATCGGTGCCACTCGCGGATGAAACTTCATCACCACCCGCGTCTCGCTCTTGCCCTTGTCGTCCGTGGACGTCAGCTCCGAGTAAGCATTGGCGACCAGCGCGAGAATCAAACGATCCAC
>Ga0163144_10023855_pt1 | contig 12046 bp, 13 predicted proteins | sample OliLak19BULKMAT1_FD_123175 | JGI IMG/M metagenome (GOLD analysis project Ga0163144, IMG submission 123175) | Freshwater microbial mat bacterial communities from Lake Vanda, McMurdo Dry Valleys, Antarctica - Oligotrophic Lake LV.19.BULKMAT1 | ecosystem: Environmental > Aquatic > Freshwater >...
CAGGCAACGCGTCTCACGACGGGTTGTTCTGCATGCAGTTGCCTCCGGCTCACGGTTGCTACCAACTCCCCCCGTGAAGGACTTCCACCTCCAATCCAGTGCCCATGCCGGGCACACCTCCTGTCGCGAAGCGATAGGAGGGGATGTTGATGACTTGCGGCGCGGCGCACGGGCAAGCCGGTGTGTTCGATCTATTTCCATGTCGATACGGTGCCGCCGGGCGCGGGCTGGACGCGCGCGCCGTTCGAACTCACGCGCGAGGGCGACCGCCTCTACGGCCGCGGCGCCGCCGACATGAAGGGCACGATCGCAGCGACGCTCGCCGCGCTGCTGGCCGCCGACGCGGCCGGCGTGAGCCTCGCCTATGATCCCGTGCTGCTGTTCTGCACCGACGAGGAAGGTGGCCTTTACCCGGGCGTGCGCTGGCTGGCTGAGCAGCATCTCATCGAAGGTCATGTCCTCTGCCTGAACGGCGGCGCGGCGCCGCGGATCTGGGCCGGCTGTTTCGGCAGTCTCGATCTCGCCATCCGCGTGCAAGGCCGCTCCGCCCATTCCGGTGATCCCGGCAGCGGCATCAACGCCGTCGAGGAGGCGCTGCCAGGCGAATGCACGATCATCGTGAACCGACGCTACCCGCCGGAGGAGGAGTTCGCCACCGTGCGCGCCGAGTTGGAGAAGACGATCCGCGACGCCGCGTCCGGCTCGCGCGCGCTCGGAATCGACATCGATCTCGTCGGTCATCTCGCACCGGTCGCCGACCCTGATGCGGGTCCCTATTGGCCGCGCTGGTGCGACGCCGTCGCGTTCGGCTTCGGCTACCCGCGCGACGGGTTCCGGCGCTGGGGCGCGTCGTCGAGTTCGGATATGGGATTCGTGCAGCAGGCGAGGATCACCAACATCCTGCTCGGCGGGTTGAGCCGGCCGGAGCGCAACGTCCACGCCGCTGACGAGCACACCACGATCGGCGACGTGACCGCGCTGGCCCGCGCCTTGCTCGTCTATCTTGCGGACTCGGTTCCGGGCATCGATCCGGCGTAACCTGCCGAATGAAAACTCCAGAGGGGGCACGACCATGAACCATTTCACGACGATCGATCGCCGCCGCTTCATCGCCGGATCGGGCGCGCTCGGCGCCGGGCTCGTCCTGCAAGGCAACGCAGCGCGAGCGCAGGGCGCGGCGCGCCGCGGCGGCGTCTTGCGCATCAGCGTCGACCAGGCCGTCGCCAAGCTCAACCCGCTGGCCACGCGCGTGAACCCTGAATACCTCGTCGCGGAGCTGCTCTAAAGCGGCCTGACCCGCCTGGGCGTCGACATGACCCCAGTGCCGGACCTCGCGGAATCCTGGAGCGCCTCGGCCGACCTGGCGCAATGGACATTCAAGCTGCGCAGCGGACTCGTCTTCCATGACGGGACGCCGTGCACGTCAGCGGATGTGGTGGCGAGCTTCGAGGCGATGCTGGATCCCAAGACGGCTTCGCCGGCACGGCAGAACATCGGCCCGATCGACAAGCTGAGCGCGAGCGACGCGACGACGATCGTCTTCACGCTCAAGGCGCCCTTCGCGGATCTGCCGGTTTCTCTCGCCTACACGAACGCGCGCATCGTGCCCAAGGCGATCATCGCGGCGGGCCTGCAGCGCCTCGATCGCGAAGCGATCGGCACGGGCCCGTTCAAGCTCGTCTCCTTCGAGCCGGAGCGCCAGGTCGTCGTACAGCGCAACGAGCGCTATTACGATCCCACGCGGCCCTATCTCGATCGCATCGAGGTGGTGATCTATCCGGATCCGACGGCCGAAGGTTCGGCGCTGATGTCCGGCCAGACCGATCTCACCCTGAACACCTTGCCGACCGAGTTCGCGCGGTTGCAGCGTGCACCTGGCGTCAAGACGCTGCGCACGCCTTCCGGCCAGTTCTGCAACGTGAATTTCGGCTGCGACACGAAACCGTTCAGCGATGTGCGCGTGCGCCAGGCGCTGGCGCTCTGCGTCGACCGCGCGGCGATGGTCGATTTCGTCACCGAAGGCTTCGGCACGCCCGGCAACGACACCGCGCTCAACCCGGCATACACCCACTATGTCGACCGGCCACTGAAGAAGCCGGACATCGCCGCGGCCAAGAAGCTGCTCGCCGAGGCCGGCTACGCCAACGGCCTGCAGGCCACGCTGATCGCGTCGGACCGCCCCGCCGTGCGCACGCAACTGGCGATCGCCTTGCGCGAGATGGCCAAGCCGGCGGGTTTCGACATCAAGGTCGAGACGATGCCGCATGCGACCTATCTCGATCAGGTCTGGAAGAAGGGCTCGTTCTATATCGGCTTTTACAACATGCAGGCGACCGGCGACGCCATCTTCGCCTTGCTCTACACCTCCAACGCCGCGTGGAACGAGACGCGCTGGAACAACACGGATTTCGACAAAATGGTGAACGAGGCGCGCGTGACCATCGATCCCGTAAAGCGCCGCGCGCTCTATGGCGAGGCGCAGGCGCTGATGCATCGCGATGTGCCCTCGCTGATCCCCGTGTTCTTCGACCTGCTGGCGGCGCGCCGCGACTACGTCCAGGGCTATGAGCTGCATCCGCGCGGCGCGGTGTTCCGGCTCGACTACGCCTGGCTCGCCGAGGGCGCGCCCAAGCGCGGCTGACGCGCGACGGCGGCACGACAAGTGTCCCTCGCCTATCTGCTGCGCCGGATCGGGCTGACGGCGTACACGCTGCTCGTCGTGTCGCTGATCGTCTTCGGCGTCACGCAGATCCTGCCCGCCGATGCAGCCGCCGTGCTGCTCGGCGAGGCGGCGACGCCCGATCAACTCGCGGCGTTGCGCATCCGGCTGGGCCTCAACGATCCGCTCTGGACCCAGTATCTGCGCTGGCTCGGCGGCGTGCTGCGCGGCGATTTCGGCACGTCGATGCGCACGGGACAGCCCGTCGCCGCGACGATGCTCGAGGCGCTGGGCCGCTCGCTGCTGCTCGCCGCGCTCTCGATCACGCTGATGCTGCTCGTCGCCGTGCCGCTGGGCATCCTCGCGGCGACGCGGCGCGGTCGCGCCAGCGATGTCGCGATCGGTATCCTCTCCTATGTCGGCGTTTCCGTGCCCGAGTTCGTGACCGCCACGATTGTGCTGCTCGTGCTCGCCGATTGGCTGCAGCTGCTGCCCGCCACCGGCTACGTGCCGCTGACGGAGAATCTCGCGCAAGGCCTCAAGCATCTCGTGCTGCCCACGCTCACCGTCTCCGTCATTCTCGTCGCCCATGTCGCGCGCATGGTGCGGTCCGAACTCGTCGATGTGCTGCACACCGACTACATCCGCGCCGCGCGGCTGAAGGGCCTGCCTGAACGACGCGTGCTGTTCACCCACGCGCTGCGCAATGCGCTGCTGCCGACGATCACCATCGTCGCGCTCGATGTCGGCTACCTGCTTGGCGGCATCATCGTGGTCGAGGAGATCTTCGCCATCCCCGGCATCGGTCGCCAGCTGATCGTCGCCATCCAGGCGCGTGATCTGCCGATGATCCAGGCCGGCGCGCTGATCATGGCCACGACCTACAGCCTGGCCAATTTCGCCGCCGACATGACCTATGCCGCGCTCGACAAGCGCATCCAATATGGCTGACCTGCTGCGACGCCTGCTGCGCACGCCCCAAGGCGCGATCGGCGTGACGATCGTGATCTGCATCGCCTTGCTGGTCGCGCTCGGCCCGCTGCTGGCGCCCTACAGCCCCGAAGGCCTCGCACCGCTCAATCTCTACAAGCCGCCCAGCGCCGCCTTCTGGCTCGGCACCGATCAATATGGCCGCGACATCTTCAGCCGGCTGCTGCATGGCGCGCGCGCGACTGTCGTGATGGCGATCCTCGCCACCAGCTTCGGCACGCTTGCCGGCGCGCTGATCGGCACCAGCTCCGCCTTCATCGGCGGACGGGTCGACGAAGCGGTTATGCGCACGATCGATGCGATCATGGCCGTGCCGACGCTGCTGATGGCGCTGCTCATCGTCTCCACCCTTGGCAAGAGCAGCACCAACGCCGTGCTTGCCATCGCGATCGCCTCGACGCCGGGCATGGCGCGAATCACACGCTCGGTCGCGCTGGCGGTGCGCAAGCAGGATTACGTCAGAGCGGCGATCGCGCGCGGCGAGCGCGCGTCGTTCATCATCTGGCGCGAAATGCTGCCCAACGTGATCGCGCCAATTGTCGTGGAATGGACGATCCGCATCGCCTTCGCGGTCATGGTCTTCGCCACGCTGAGCTTCCTCGGCCTGGGCGCGCAGCCGCCGGCACCGGAATGGGGGCTGATGGTCGCCGAGGCGCGCAAGTTCATGCATCTCTCGCCATGGATGATCCTGTGGCCAAGCCTCGCCATCGCGACGGTGGCGATCGGGTTCAACCTGCTCGGCGACGGCTTGCGCGACGCGCTGAACCCGCGGACGTGAAGCGTGAGCCCTGTCCTCGCCATCCGCGACTACACGCTCGACTATCTGACGCAAGGCGGCGCCGTGCGCGCGCTGGACGCGATCGACCTCGACATCGCCACGGGCGAGATCCTCGGCCTGGTCGGCGAGTCCGGGTCGGGCAAGACGTCCCTCGCCTGGGCCATCCTGCGCTACCTCGCCAGCAATGCGCGCGAGCCCAAGGGTTCGATTCAGCTCGCGGGCGAGGAGTTGGTCGGCATGCCGGTGTCGCGCCTCGGTGCGATCCGGGGCAAGCGCATCGGCATCGTCTTCCAGGATCCCAGCACGTCGCTCAACCCGACGCTGACTCTGGGCACGCAGCTCACCGAAGTGCTGCAGCGGCATCGCGGTCTCGATGCGAAGGCGGCCGAGGAAGCCGGCGCGGCGATGCTCGCACGTGTCGGCCTGCATGATCCGCGGGCGATGATGAAGCGCTACCCGCACGAGGCCTCGGGCGGCGAAAAGCAGCGCGTCGTCATCGCCACCGCCTTCGCGTGCCGGCCCGAGCTGATCGTCTTCGATGAGCCGACGACCGCGCTCGACGTCATCACCGCGCGCCAGATCCTCGACCTCTTCGCCGAGTTGCAGGCGCAGACGCGGATCGCCTCGCTCTACATCTCCCACGATCTCGCGCTCGTCTCGCGCGTCGCCAGCCGCGTCGCGTTGCTGCACAAGGGCCGCATCGTCGAGCAGGGCGACGTGCGCGACGTCTTCGCCCGGCCGCGGGACAGCTACACGCGACGCCTGGTCGACGCCGTGCCGCGCGCCGGCTCTCGCCTGGTTCACACCCAACCCAGCGCCGAGACGCCGATGCTCGAGCTGCGGGGCATCACCGTGCGCTACGGGAGGCGCTCGCTGATCGCCGATCTGCTGCGCCGGCCGCGCGCCGAGACGATCGGCAGCCGGGATGTGAGCCTCGACGTGAAACCCGGCGAGATCATGGGGATCGTCGGCGAGTCCGGTTCCGGCAAATCGACGCTCGCCCGCGCCCTCACCGGCCTCGCCGCCTTCGAAGGCGAGATCCGCTTCCTCGGTCGCAGCGTGACGAGTATCCGCGATATGGACGATGCCTATCGCCGTGACGTGCAGATCGTGTTCCAGAATCCGGACTCGTCGCTCAATCCGCGCCATCGCGTGCGCGAGATCCTGTCGCGGCCGCTGCTGCTCCATGGCGATCCGGCCGGCCGGCCGCTCGACCAGGCCATCGGCGAGTCGCTTCGCGAGGTGCAGCTCGGCGCCGAGTATGCCGATCGCTATCCGCATCAGCTCTCGGGCGGCGAGAAGCAGCGCATCGCGATCGCGCGCGCCTTCGCCTCACGCCCCAAGCTGGTGATCTGCGACGAGGTCACCCCTTCGCTCGATGTCTCGGTGCAGGCGGCGATCATCCAGCTGCTGGTCGACCTGCGCGGCGCACCGGCGCGAGCGCGCTGTTCATCAGCCACGACATCACCCTCGTGCGCCAGATCGCGCACCGCATCGCCGTGATGTATCGCGGCGATCTGGTGGAAACCATCGCGACCGATGTGCTCGCGACGCGCGGGCCGATCCATGACTACACGGCGGCGCTGCTCGCCGCCGTGCCGACGATCCAGACCTGAGGGGAGAAGCGACATGAATGCGGACGAGCTGATCAAACGCGTCGACGACAAGGCCAGCCTCGACTTCCTCGCCGCGATGGCGCGGCACAAGAGCTACTCGCAGACCGAAGGCGAGCGCCAGCTCGCGGCGTTCATGGCGGAGCAGATGCGGGGGATCGGCCTCGATGCGCAGCTGCAGAAAGTCGAAGGCGAGAGGGTCAACGCGATCGGCACGTGGCGCGGCGCCGGCGGCGGCAAGAGCCTGTTGTTCAACGGCCATCTCGACACCAACCCGGTGAGCGAGGGCTGGACGGTCGATCCCTGGGGCGGGCTGGTCGACGACAAATTCATCTACGGCATCGGCGTCTCGAACATGAAGGCGGGCGACGCGGCCTATTTCTGCGCGGTGAAGACGCTGATCGATGCGGGCGTGAAGCTGCGCGGCGACGTCATCCTGACCTACGTGGTCGGCGAGCTGCAGGGCGGTGTCGGCACGCTGGCCGCGATCCGGCAGGGGGTGAAAGCCGATTACTTCATCAACACCGAGCCCACGGATATCGGTGCGCTGACCATGCACGCCGCCGCCTTCACCTTCATCATCGAGCTGACGGGAATCACGCGCCATCTCTCCAAGCGCGAGCAGGCCGTCGATGCGATCACCGCCGCCTGCGATCTCATCCCGCGGCTCAACGCGATGACGTTCTCGGGCGCGCGATCAGAGGCGCATCGCTCGATCAACCGCGCCCATGTCGGCGTGGTGCATGGCGCGCTCGGCAAGGAACTCGCGGAATGGCGTCCGCCGCAGGTCGCGGATTTCGTGCGCATCCGCGGCTCCGCGCGCTACGCGCCCGGGCAGAGCGAGCCGCAAGTCCTCGCGGACATGCAAGCCGTGCTCGACGATCTGACGCGCCGTTTTCCCGGCCTCAAGGCCAAGCTGATTCCCGAGCATCAGCTCGGCCGGCCGATGATGCCGCCCTTCGAGGTCGCGCAGGATTCGCGCATCGTGAAGACAGTCAACCGCGCCTACGAAAAACTGCGCGGCCACAAACAACCGACCGGCCCCCTCGGACCGCCCGGCTTCTACGGCACCGACGCCGCGCATTTCTACAGCCAGCTCAACATGGAAGGCGTCGTCTGCGGCCCTGGCGGCCGCTACAACACGATGCCCGACGAACGCGTCGACATCCCCGACTACCTCGACGCGATCCGCATCTACCTGCTCGCCATCCTCGACATCTGCGAGGTGGTGTGAGCGATAATTGCCGGGATCGGCAGGTAATTGGCTACCATTGCGCCAAGAAGTTCGCGACGACGTGATAGTGATCGGCAGGGCGCATCCTGCGTTCGAAGCTTCGCACGGAGCGGTGTGGCGGCACGCTCGCCACGAGACGTTCGCCACGCGGTGATCGGCCGCGATGGCGGACCATCTTCGTCGTGACCGCCGTCTCGTCGATGAACACGAGGCGCGGCGCGGCAAGCTTGGACTGCTCGGCCTTCAGTTCCGCGCGCGCAGCCGCGACGTCAGGGCGATCCTGTTCCGCGGCGTGCAGCGTTTTTTGAACGTGATGTCGTGGCGTTCGTACAGGCGCCAGACCGAAATCGTTCCGCTCTCCAGCCGTTTCTCGGGCTCGAGCTGCGCGCGAATCTCTTCGAGCGTCAAATCCGGCTCGTCCGCGACGAGATCGAGCAGCCATCGGCGATGTACGTCGAGCGGCGAGCGGCTGTGGCCCGAGCCGGGCAAGGCAGCTACACCGCCCGTCGTCGGCCAGTGCTCGAGCCAGCGGATCGCCGTCGAGGCACCGGCACCGACAACGCGCGGCTTCTCGTCGGCTTTCGCCGTCTTCGACAAGCGCCGCCGCCTGTGCCCTGAGATCCTTCGCCATCGCGCGCTCCAATCGTTGCCGTCCGGGCAAGTCGAGTCAGCAATACGAATCAGATCGCCGCGCCAATGGGAACACCCTTTCGCAATTCCGATTCAGTCCAGCCGGACGCCGCTCGAGTCTCGCCGTCATCAATAATTCCTGGGGCTACGCGACCTTCTTCTCGGACAATTTCAACGCCGGGATGGCGGCGTCGGAAAGTGCGCTCATCAACGGCGTGGCGAACGGCAGAGCCGGGCTCGGCACCAGCCATGTCTTCGCGGCCGGCAATGGACGCAGCGCCGGCGACGACACCAACCACCACAATTTCATCAACTCGATCTTCACGACGACGGTGGCGTCGACCGACGTCAACGGCGTGGTCTCCGGCACGTCAACACCGGGCGCATCGGTCCATGTCTCCGCCCCGGGGGTCGGCATCCTGACGACGGACATCACCGGCAGCGCCGGCTGGTCGGGCGGGGATTACGTGACAGCCAACGGCCCCTCGTTTGGCGCCCCGAACGTGACCGGCGTGATCGCGCTGATGGCGCATCAACATCTTCGGCGACGACACGATCAATGCCAGCGCCCTGCCCAGTGACGCGCTGATCGATCTGCGCAGCGGCTCAACCTCGCAAATCGCCGCCGCGAATATGCTGATCGAACGGGTCTATGCCGGCGATGGCAACGACGTCGTCTTCGGCAATGAACTCGCGAACCCGATCTGGGCGGCCGCGGGAACGATGTCCTCACCGGCGGCGGCGGGGATGATCGCTTCGTCTTCGGCATCCATTCCAGCCACGACACGATCAGCGATTTCGGCGGCGGCGACAAGATCGTGCTGACGGCCGGCGTGAGGCTGGCCGCGATCGCGCTTTCCCTCGCCACCCTCAACGACGGGGCGACGATCACGGCCGCGAATAGCCATCTCTGGCTGAGTTTGGATTTCCTGCTCGCCTGACCCGGGACACAGTCACAGAGGGATGCAAGCGTAGGCTGCGGGTCTCGCGTCGGGCTGCGCGACCGCCGCCGAGCTTGCTCATCCAACGGTTGCATCCCCCTCGCTGCTGCGCTCGGATCAATGACCCATTACGCCTCGCCGGCGTTGGGGACGAGGTTGTAAAATTCTTCGCCGTGACCGTCGAAAAACTTGACAGTCTGGTGGCGCGGCAAATCCATCGACGGAAATTTAGCCGTAAAATCAGTCGTTGGCAGCAGTCCGAATATTGGCATGAGTGTTGCTCACCCTCGGTATAGGTCGATCATGGCAATGGCCCGCAATGGTATGCGGGGCGGCCAGCCGAAAGCTGAGGAGGGTGAATAATGTTCAAGAATTTCGTGCGGGGTGAGGTGACCCCTTCGGTGCGTGGGCTGAGTGCCGGTAGGACACCGGGGCAAGCTATCATCTCGAGGATTGCGGGTACGGCCATGGCGTTGGGCGTTTTCGCCTGTTCGCACGTCGCGTTCGCTGCGCAAGTCCTTTGCCCCAGCACTTTCGTAACGGACGGGACTGCCAAGGTCAGTCATTTCGGCATCGCTGGCGTGCTGTCCGCGGCCAATCTCTGCGAATACACTTCTCCGCCCGACAACAGCGTTGTAGCGAATGCGACGAACGTGAATGCGGCCGCTTTCTTTACCAAGACCGATTGGTTGGTGGTAACGGGCTTTAGTCAGCTCGAGCCCAGTAACGGCCAGTCCGGCAGCTTCGAACTCGCCACTGCCAACTTTCCCACGAAAGAATACATGGTCGTGTTCAAGGATGGGAGAGACACCAATCTGATAGGTTTCCTGCTAAACGAGGAGTTGGACAATGAGGGTGTCGCGACCGCTGGGAAAGTGAAAATTGCCTGGACCACGCCATTTACCAATCCGCCGTTTACTGCTCTGAATACAAACCAACAGAAGGACGTCTCGCATTACACGGTGTTCGAGCGTAACTGCGGCGTTACTACTGAATGCCGTGGGCCCGGTCCCGACCCTACCGGCGACCCCAATGGCGTCCCTGTGCCAGCGACTTTAGCGCTGCTGGGTGTCGGCTTGATCGGCTTGGGCGCCATGCGGCAGCGAACGCGCTGACGCGGCGCTCAGCCTCGCTGTGAGAATGGCTCGCGGTTCATCCGCGGGCCATTTTCTTTCGTAAGGGGGGGGGGCGACGGTTAACTCAGGACGCCGCTGTCATTTTTCCTTGAGATCGAACCAGACGATGGCGCCGACGGGAATTCGGGCATTCTCCGGTAGCGGTTGAACCAGCTCCCTCGAATCCATACGCCATTGAATCAGGTCGATTTCGCGGCTGCGTTCGATCCTTTCAAGCGACGCTACTGACAACAGGAACCCATGAGCGTCGAAGAGCTCACGCAGTTCCTTGAACACATCGGCCTCCTCCATGGCCGATCGAAGCCGCCGATGAAATCCCGACGCGTTCGGCAAAGTCGTGAGTTGATGCGCCAGTGACGCGTTGGCGATCCGGATGCGGAATTCAGGCTGAACCACTCGGCCGAGAAAAAAACCGGTGACTCGCGCTCGATCCGGAATCTTGGTCATCAAGGCCGCGAACGCCGCCGTCATCACCTTCATCTCATGTACGAGAGGCAACTCTTGACAGCCCTCTGATCGATTATAAGCAATGTTGACCCGATTCAGATCCGATCGCGCCTGGGTGTTGGGGACCGACAGCGTCTGCATGCATTCACCCTTCACGTAGCTCACCAGAAACTCGTCAGTCCACTTGTCCGGAACGACGATCGGCTGCTTATCCTGACCCCACGACGCGGTCGCGGACAGCGCGCCCAGGGCGACGACGCCGATACGCGCCACCGCTGCCATCAACCGGGGTGAAAACAACGGGGTCGACATGCGGCCTGCCTCTGCGATCCGATGTGAAACACGCACGACCGATTATTACCATGGCGCAGCCAGGAAGTCAGAAGGCGAAACTCGGGCGGCGCCGCATTCGCCGGCGGCGTAGAGTCCCGCGATCGCGCGTCCCGACGGATCGAGCACGCGCTGGCGCGCGTCATTGACCGGGCCGCCTTGCGTGTTCGACACGCGCGGCCAGACCGGTGCGAAGGTGAAGGGCGGTCGCGCAATCGGCACCATGCTGGTTGCAGGCCGGCGCCAAGCCACGTCCTGGGCGAAGGCGGTGGGCGATGAAGGCGGCGACGACGCGCCGCGCGAGCTTGCGAAAGAACGCGACCCAGAACGTCTCGGCTTTGGAGGCGCCGCCGCTGACGATCGCGGCAGCGGCGCGGTAAATCCGTCCTGCGGCCCATCCCCGCAGGGCGTAGAGCGGCCGGTCGCTCGGCCGCTCTACGCTATGGGTCGTCTCGCGCCGGTTCAGGTCGCGCGCGAGACGTATCTACGATTGCATTCGTTGCCACTGACTTCAGAAAATGCGCGCGGCCAGTCAGCCGAAGATGAAGTCGGTGTTGAGCCAGACGTGACCGTTCGCGGCCGTGAGCGTGGTGCCGTCATTGAGGGTGGCGAGCGTCACCGCGATCGTGGCCAGCTTCACGCCGGCAGTCAGCACGACCTTGTCGCCGCCCCCGAAGTCGCTGATCGTGTCATTGCCAGAATGGATGCCGTAGACGAAGCGGTCGTCCCCGGCGCCGCCGGTGAGAACGTCGTTGCCGCGACCGCCCCAGATCAGATTCGCGAGATCATTGCCGATCAACGAATCGTTGCCGTCGCCGGCATAGACCCGTTCGATCAGCGTATTCGCCGCGGTCGCCACTTGTTGGCCGGCGATCTGCGAGAACGCGCCGCTGCGCAGATCGATCAGCGCGTCGCTGGTGAGGGCGCTGGCGTTGAGCGTGTCGTCGCCGCTGCTGTCGATGAGCGTGCGCCGCGCCGCATCGGCGGGCGCGTAGCGGGCGAACTCGTCGGTGTAGACGTACACGTCGTTGAACGTGACATCGTCGCCGAAGACGTTGATGCGCCAGGAATTGAGCTTGCCGATCTCGCCGCCGTTGAGATCCTCGACCCGGAGCGTCCAGCTGCCGGTCGAGGATTCGCCCCAGAACTGGTTCGACACCAGGGAGAAGACGATGTTGTCCGTCGAAGCTGTGCCGCTTCCCGGGCGATCGATGAGATAGCTCTGGGTGCCGGTGGGGCTGATCAGGGCGACGCGAAGATCGCCGATGAAGCTGTGCTGCAGATCGAG
>Ga0163144_10023857_pt1 | contig 12045 bp, 12 predicted proteins | sample OliLak19BULKMAT1_FD_123175 | JGI IMG/M metagenome (GOLD analysis project Ga0163144, IMG submission 123175) | Freshwater microbial mat bacterial communities from Lake Vanda, McMurdo Dry Valleys, Antarctica - Oligotrophic Lake LV.19.BULKMAT1 | ecosystem: Environmental > Aquatic > Freshwater >...
ACCAAGGCGGTATCCCATGCGGCGACGTTTGGGCGTTGTACGCGGGAGTAGCTCAGTTGGTAGAGCGCTAGCCTTCCAAGCTTGATGTCGCGGGTTCGAGCCCCGTCTCCCGCTCTGATCGAAAACACACACACAGGTCGGCCTCAGTATTTGGGGCCGGCCTGTGTTCTTATCAGGTGGTTTCCCGACGCCACCTTTCCCCATCGTCGTTACAACGCCGCAACCGACCGCGGCAATCTGCTCGACCTATGAAAAGTGAAATGTCTGGTTTGACAAGTCACATGCGCTTATGCAAGTTGCATGCGTCTACGCAAATATGATAGTCCTCCGACAAATCCGCATGACTGCCTGCGCCATCGAACCAGACGCCCAGTACACCGCCGACGCGGACATTCACGTCGATGACCTGGACGCCCTCTTTAAAGGCTTCGCCGACCCCACCCGGCTTCGCGTGCTGAACGCCTTGGTCGCGGGCGAACTTTGCGTGTGCGACCTGGTCGACCTGCTGGGCATGCCGCAACCGGCCGTGTCCCGGCATCTCGCATACCTCCGTCGCATGGGTCTGGTCACGGCCACCCGCGAATGGAAATTCGCGCACTATCGCCTGGCCGAACCGCGCAATGCCGTGCATCGCAATCTTGTCGCGTGTGTGCGCTCGTGCTTCACCGGCGTGCCATCGCTGGACGCCGAGCGTGCTGCGGCGGTCGTGATGGTTCGTGCGCGTGCGGAGTCGCCCTGCTGATGACCGTTTCTGCGGACAACGCCATGCGCGCCAACTCCTCGGCGTCGGCACTGGGAGCGGCGCCAATTCTCAAGCAGCTCTCCACGCTCGACCGCTTTCTGCCGTTGTGGATTTTCGCCGCCATGACGTTGGGTCTTTTGCTGGGTCGAGTGTTCCCCGACCTGGGCGCCACGCTCGATCGCGTGCAGTTCAACGGCGTATCTGTTCCCATTGCCGTTGGCTTGTTGTGGATGATGTATCCGGTGCTCGCCAAGGTGCGGTATGAAACCATCGGACCGCACCTGCGCGATACGAAACTGCTCGGCACATCGCTGCTGTTGAATTGGGTAATCGGCCCCATCCTCATGCTTGCGCTGGCGTGGATCTTCCTGCCGGACATGCCGGCTTATCGCAACGGGCTGGTGTTGATCGGTCTTGCGCGCTGCATCGCGATGGTGTTGATCTGGAATTCGCTTGCGTGTGGATCGGGCGAACTCGCCGCCGTGCTGGTTGCGCTCAATTCCGTTTTCCAGATTCTCACGTACTCGGTGTTGGGGTGGCTCTTTCTCACGGTAGTTCCGGGATGGTTTGGCGCCGACACGGCTACGCTGCATGTTTCCATGGGCCAGATTGCGCGCAGTGTCGCGATCTTTCTTGGGGTGCCGCTCATTGCCGGCTATCTCACCCGCAAGTCACTGGTCGCGACGAAGGGCGCGGCGTGGTACGACGGCGTGTTCATGCCGAAGTTCGGACCCACGGCGTTGCTTGGATTGCTGTACACCATCGTGTTGATGTTTGCGATGCAGGGCAATCGCATTTTGTCATTGCCGCTGGATGTGCTTCGCATTGCGATTCCGATGCTGGTGTATTTCGGGGTGATGTTCGGACTCGCTTTTTGGCTCTCGCGCCGGTTGGGTTTCGACTACGAAACCACGGCGTCGCTGTCCTTCACTGCGGCCGGCAACAACTTCGAACTTGCGATTGCCGTGGCGGTCGCAACCTTCGGCATCGCCTCGGGAGAGGCGCTCGCAGCGGTCATCGGTCCGCTCATTGAAGTGCCCGCACTGGTGGGGCTTGTGTACGCATCGCTGTGGGCGCGTCGTCGCTATTTCGGCGCGGCGCAACCGGTTTCGGCGGCGATACGCGCGTGAGCACCCCTACGCGACCCCTGCGCTTCGTGTTGCCACTGCGCATACTCGCGCTTCAATACGCCCATTCCACCGCTCCGTCCAACACTACAAACTGACCGACCGATGCACATCGCGCTCATCTCAGATATTCACGCGAACCTGCAGTCGCTTGACGCGGTGCTTGCCGACATCGATGCGCGTGGCGACGTTGACGCCATCTACCACGCGGGCGATCTGGTGGGTTATTCCAGCAACCCCAACGAAGTTGTTGCGCGCTTGCGGGAGCGTGACATTGCTGGCATTGCCGGCAACTATGACTCGACCGTCGCAACGGACTACAAACACTGCGGTTGCAAAAGCGAGACGCCGCGGCAGGAAGCACTCGCGCATATCAGTTACGACTACACGCGGGGTGCGGTCACTGCTGCAACCAGGCGTTACCTGGCCAGCCTTCCGTTTTCCCTCGACATGCGGCCGCTTGGTGGTCATGCTGCGGGCCCGCGCCTGGTGATCGTGCACGGCACGCCAACGCTGAATACGTTGTATTGGACCGAAGATCGCTCGGACGAGTTCTGTCTCAAGATGGCGGCGAGTGTGTCGCTCAAGCGCGGTGACGTGATCGCATTCGGGCACACACACACACCGTGGCACCGTGCAGTGGAGGGCATTCACTTTATCAATACCGGCAGTGTCGGTCGACCGAAAGATGGAGATTGGCGCGCCGGCTATGTGCAACTCACGCTCGGCGACGGCGAACCGTGCGTGGATTTTGTGCGGGTGTCGTACGATGTGGAGGCGGCGGCACGCGGTGTGATTGCCGCGGGGCTGCCGGAGGAGTTCGTGGAGTTTCTGCGGACTGGCGGAAAGCCTGCGCCCAGCGCAACGGCGTCAGCGCCCTGACCTCGTTCATTGCGCGGGTTCGAGCCCCGTCTCCCGCTCTCGAACATTACAAATCGTCCCGAACGCACTTTCGCCCGCTCTATTCACCCGATTCGGGCGATTGAACGTTTGGCGTTTTCGCGAGTGCGTCGATACTCCTATGCAGTGCTGCCGTCGGCAGCACACTGTCACGCAATGGAGTGAACCAGCATGTCGAAGTGTCCGTATACCTGGGTGCGAGGACTGTTTGGCGCGGGCACGCGCACTGCCGCCGAACCAGACGCGCCGGCACGCAACCTGATGGTGCTGGTCGTGCGCGATGGCGTGGAGCGCGTTCGTGTCGCCCTGCCGTCGCGGAGCGCACGATGGTTGATCGAATTGATTCCGTCAGATGTTGTGAACAAAATCAGAGCTGAGGACATCCCGCTTGACGCCATTGCCGCCGATTTGAATGGGCAGGCGACGTTGTATCCCCGCGAGATCTTTTCACTTCACGAGTCGCACCGGCAAATCACCGTGTGGCTCGAATAATTTACACGCACTGCCTTGGCTCGCGTGGCGATTCCGTCACGCGGCCTGGGCAGCAATTGTGTAGTACTCCAGATCAATAGGCCGACAGAATACGCCTGACACGTGATTGGGCACACGCACCACGCTGGTCGTGATACCGAGGGTACTCTCTGTTCCACCAAGAAAAAGGCTGCCGCCGCGGGTCAGGCACTTTGCCATGCGATCGATGACATCACGCTTGGTGGCCAAATCGAAATACAGCAGCACATTGCGGCAGAAGATGATATCAAACTGCCAATGCGCGGGCATTGGATTCAGCAGATTGATTTCCTGATACGTGACCCGTTGGCGGATGTCAGGAACAATCTCAAAGTCTGTCCCGATGGGGCGGAAATACTTCATGAGCAACTGCACCGGCAAGCCGCGCTGCACTTCGAATTGGTTGTACACGCCGGCCTTCGCGCGTGCGAGTGCTGCGTCCGAGAAATCCGTGGCCAAAATGTCAACGCGAGTGCCAGCCAACGTGGACTCCATCCCAGCGACCGTCATGGCGATCGAGTACGGCTCCTGGCCGGTTGAGCTGGCCGCACACCAGATTCGCACGGGGCGTCCCTGTGCGCGCGCGCGCGCGACGACCGCCGGAAGAATCTCTTTTTCCAACGCGACAAACGGTTTGGCATCCCGATAAAACAACGTTTCGTTTGTGGTCATTGCGTCGCACACCAACTTCACCACCGCTGCCGGCGCACCCGCGCGCAATGCCTGGATCAATTCAGGCAGGCCAGCGTGCCCCAACGTCACGGCCACTGGCGGCAACCGGCTCTCCAGCAGGTACTCCTTGCCGGCTCCGAGCGACAGCCCGCTGTGATTCTTGAGCAGGTCGCTGAGAAAGGCGTAGTTGGACGGATCGATCATGAGGACACCATGCCTGCGGGCGACATGAAGGTGGTCACGGCGCAGGAGGAAAGAATCGTTGAGGCGATGTCGGATAACGGCGCGATACTCGCGGCAATTCCAGCGCCTGCCACTGCGCCCGGCATGCCCCACACCACACTACTCGCCTCGTCCTGCACCACGATTCGACCTCCACGCGCGTGAATGTCGCGGCACCCGCGCACACCATCGTCTCCCATTCCAGTCAGGACCACGGCAAGGGAGGAAGATCCGTAAATCGATGCAACCGAGCGAAACATGGGATCGGCCGCAGGACGGCAGTAGTTCTCAGGTTCTGACTGTGTCAATCGAAGATACGGTTGCCCTTCATTCGTCTGCACAATCATATGAAACCCCCCAGGCGCCACATACGTGTGATTGGCCCGAATAACCTCGCCATCGCGTGCCTCGGTGCAGGGGCGTTTGCCGTCGCGTTCGAGCCGTTGCGCCAGCATAGCGGTGAAGAGCGCGGGCATGTGCTGTGTGATCAGAATGGGAATGGGAAAGTCGGCGGGCAAGGCGCTCAGAACTTCGGCGAGCGCGTTGGGTCCGCCCGTGCTTGCTGCGATGGCGACCACGCGGACACTCGCGACCGGGCCACGCGATGCCAACAGCCCCGTGAAGGGCCGGTCTGCAACAACCGAACCCGAGTTTGCTGAGTGCGCAGCGGACCGTCCGCGCGCACGGCCAATTGCCCGAACTTTCATCGCAATTTCCTGCGCGATGCTGGCAAGGGCGGCGGCGCCGGTTCGGGCGGCCGGTTTGGCAATAAAGTCTGCGGCACCCAGCGCCATGGCCTGAAAGCTGATTTCTGCGCCACGCTGAGTCAGACTGCTGGCCATGATGACGCGTATGGCCGGGTACTGCGCGAGAATGAGCGGCAAAGCCGTCAGCCCATCCATCACGGGCATCTCGATGTCCAGCAACACCACATCAATGGGCGTGTGTTTCAGGGCGTCGAGCGCGACCTGGCCATTCGGTGCCGTCGTTACTACTCGCATATCCCCTTCGGCGTCGATGATTCGGCCAAGCGCGCCCCGAACCACCGCGCTGTCGTCGACGAGCAGTACCCGAATTGGGTCGGGGGGCTGACTCATGCAATCCCGCAGACTTCAAACTTGGAGCTGATGATGTCCGCGTCAAACGGTTTCATGATGTACTCTGACGCGCCAAGGGACAGTGCAGACTGAATGCGCTCGAACGCGGTGTGTGTCGTGCACATGATGATCGGTGGGGCCGTAATATCACGCGAATCCTTCACGGCCTGCAGGAATGCCAACCCATCCATGACCGGCATGTCGATATCACACAACACCGCGTCGAACGCGGGCGAATTCCGAAGCGCGGCGATGGCGCACACGCCGTTCTCGGCCTCTTCAACGCCATAGCCGAGCGACTCAACAATGCGGCGAATGGCTCGACGAATCGTGCTGGAGTCGTCCACGATCAGGATACGTTTCATTCGATTCTCAGTCAGCGTGAAAACTCTCCCAGCACTACAACTTGCGCATCTTGAGGAGAAACTCGGCCACCGCGCTATTCAGGCGCTCTGCTTCAACCGACAGGCCGCCCGCGGCGGACCGGATGTTCTCAGCGGTTCGACCGCCCTCTGACGCGACCTGCGTTACCGTCGATATACTCGAACTGACCTCGGCGGTCCCGCGAGCTGCTTCGCTGACATTGCGCGAAATTTCACTGGTCGCAGCGTTCTGCTCTTCGACCGCTCCGGCAATGGTTGTCGAAATTTCGTTGATTTTGTTGATGACCGCAGCAATTTCGCGAATGGACGCGACGGCGGACGTCGTCTCCGCTTGCACTCCGGCAATTTTGTTTCCGATATCCTCGGTCGCTTTGGCGGTTTGCCGTGCAAGTTCCTTCACTTCGTTGGCCACCACGGCAAATCCCTTGCCCGCTTCGCCGGCGCGCGCGGCTTCGATCGTGGCGTTCAGCGCGAGCAAGTTAGTCTGCTGCGCAATAGACGTGATCACCTTCACGACCTGACCAATTTCCTGGCTCGACACTCCGAGCTTCGCCATGGTGTCCGTCGTCAACGCCGCCTGTCGTACGGCCACCTGCGATATCTGCGAGGCTTCCTGTACGCGTCCTGCAATCTCACGAATGCTGGCGGTCAGCTCCTCAGCCGAACTCGCGACAGTCTGGACGTTGCGGGTCGCCTGTTCCGATGCCGCGGCTACCGCCTGCGCCTGGCGCGACGTCTCCTCTGATGAGGCCGCCATCCCTTGCGCACTGGCTTCCAGCTCGGTGGACGAGGCACTCACGACATGCGCAATGGCCAGAATAGTTGATTCGAAATCGTCAGCGAGTTTCACGGTGTGGGTCACGATTGACCAGTTCACCATGACGCCCGCATACTTGCCGCTGGTGTCGTAAATGGCAACGGCGTTCAGGTCCAGTGTTTCCGGACCGACGCGGATCTTGGCATTGTGTGGCAAATTCTTGGCACTCGACAGCAGCGCCCGCTGGTGCGCCGGGTCCTTGTGAAAGATGTCGATTTTCGAGCCCACAACCCCGCTGGCTTTCACCGGAAGATGTTGCTCGATACTCTGCAGGGTCTGTAGTGACGCCGGATTGATGTACTGGATGGTCAAGTCGAGATCGCAGAACATGAGATTGACCTTGGCCGATTCCACCATCGGTTTGAACAATGCCATGTCCGATCGCATTTTGACCATCGCCGTCGCGTCTGTCGCAAATTTCACGACCTTTGCAACGCGACCGTCACGGTCATGTACGGGATTATACGTCGCCTGCAAGAAACATTCCTTTCCACCACGGCCCAACCGCCGAAACTCTCCACTAAATGCTTCTCCGCGATTCAAACGCAGCCAGAAGTCGCGGTACTCAGCGCTGTTGCGATACGCTTCGTCGCAGAACATGGAATGGTGTTTGCCCTGAATCTCCGCAAGCGTGTAGCCGACCAGCGCGAGGAAGTTGTCATTCGCCGTCAACGCGGTGCCGTCGAGATCAAATTCAATGACGGCCATGGAACGACTGATCGCAGCAAGTTGTGCCCGCGATTCATCGCCAGCTTCCAGCGCGCGTTGTTGGTCGGCAGCGCTGGTTCGACTCGCGACAGATTTCCTGGCTGGACTTGCGAGCGCGGGCGTGCGGCTGGCGCCGGTGGTTTTGGTGTCCGCCTTCGATGGCGAACGCGTGGTGGCAGTGCTTTTGGTTGACATCAGGGGTTAGGTGGAGGGTTGTTCAAGACGCAGCAGCTCGTGCACGTTTACGACGACAAGTATTTCCGACTCTCGCCGCACGATTCCCGAGCAGACCGCGCTCCAGCGTGCGCCCAGCGTCGCGGGCGTTGGTTCTATGGAACTGCTGGTGACGGAAACGACGTCACCCACTTCATCCACCATGAAGGCGAACAGCTCGTCTTCGTGGCGCACGACCACATTCATGAATTCGGCGTCGGCCGGACGCGGGGGGAGTTCCAGCGTGGTGCGCAGTTCCAGCGCGGTCACAATCTGCCCGCGAAGGTTCAGAAAGCCCGCGACTGCGTCACCGGTCAGTGGCACCAACGCAATCCGCTGGGCCGTCAGAACTTCCTGCACCATCATTACAGGAATTCCCATCCACTGTGAATGGACGCGAAACGTTACATACTCGGCCTGCTCAGCCTTGGTGTGCGTGCGTTCCGTTCCTACGGTAACCAGGCTCATGCGGCCTCCTGCATGGTTTCGAGGAGTGTGCGAACCGTGGTCAACGCCGTAGCGCTGTCGAGTTTGGCGAGGTACTCATCCAACGCGAATTCCGGGCGAGAATCGGCGCCTTGAACGTCAATTCCGTGTTCTTTGTGCAGGTAGTAGCTGGGATCGATCATTTCGGTCGCCCGCCCGGCAATCACACAAACACCACTCACGCCCGGACGTGGGGCTCGCCGCTGCAACTGAATGTGCTCGTCAACGATGTCTCGAATTTCGTTCACGGCGACTCCGACCGTGCGTCCATTGGCCGAAAAGACAATGACGGGTCGCGGATCAATCGCTCGCATATCAATCGCGGGGTTCGCCGCGATGATCGGAATAAGATCGCCGCGATACTGCACCAGGAAGTGACCGTTGGCTTCTTCAATGACTGCCTGCGGAAATTCTTCAAGACGTGCGACGAGTGAGAGCGGCACTGCCTGCAAGGCCGGGTACCCCGCATCGAACAGGATGAAACTTTCCATCGCGGCATCAGTCGGCCCGTTCAGCGAACTACCAGCGCTGTCGTTCACGTCGTGCAGCGTCTCGATGTTGCTCACTCTCGCCGCCGCGGCGATACCGGCATTGTCCAGAATCATGATGACACACCCATCACCAGTAATCGTGCATCCGGCATAGGTCTGCAGGTGTCTGGCGAGGCGGCCCACGCGTTTGACGACAATCTCCTGCGTATCAAACACCTCTTGCACCACGAGACCATATCGCAGCGATCCAATCTGGCATACCACAATGTTGTAGCCGGCGTCCGATTCCATTGCCTGGAGGCCCAGTAAGGAATGCAGCGAGACCAGAGGCAGCAACGAGTCGCGAAGGCGATAGAACTGTGCACCATTGACGGTCTCTATCAGTGCGTGTCGTTCTTCAGTCACGCCTACCACTTCGACGACTCCAATTTGTGGCACGGCAAACGTCTCGCCACCAGCGCCCACGAGCAACGCCGAGATGATCGCAAGAGTAAGCGGAATCTTGACGCGCACGGTGGTGCCTTGTCCTGCCATTGAGGACAGGTCTACGGTTCCGCCAATCAGTTCGATATTGCTACGCACGACGTCCATTCCGACCCCGCGGCCGGACACGTTCGTCACTTGTGCGGCCGTCGAAAAACCCGGCTCAAAGACAAACCGCAAAACCTGGGCGTCTGGCATCGCCGCGACCGCATCCGCTTTCGCCAGTCCGCGTTCTACCGCCTTCTGCCGCACGCGACCGACGTCAATTCCTACACCGTCATCCGCAATCTCGATGACGACGTGGCCACCTTCGTGTCTTGCAGACAGCGAGATCGTGCCCTCGGCCCGCTTGCCGGCGTTTATTCGCACGGAAGGCTTCTCGATGCCATGATCGGCCGAATTGCGAATCATGTGAGTGAGCGGATCCTGAATGGCCTGGAGAATTTGTCGATCCAGTTCCGTTTCGGCACCGTGCATCACCAGCGAGATCTGTTTCCCATTGGCGGCCGACAGGTCGCGCACGACTCGCGGAAGCTTCGTCCAGGCGTTCCCGATGGGTTGCATGCGGGTCTTCATCACCGCTTCCCCTCAGTGGACACCTCAAATCCGGCCATCGATGTACACCGCAAATCCGGCCACCACGCCGACGAGTTGAGACTGGTTAGCGGAAGGCCGTGACCGGGGATTCGGTCGCGGTGTGAAGTTTCGTGCGCCAGCTGCGCGGCCCGCAAGTGAGCACGTGCGCGTGGTGGAGCAGCCGGTCGAGCAGCGCGGTCACCGCGGCGGTGTCGCCGAGCAGCTTGCCCCAGTCGTCGACGGGCCGATTCGAGGTCAGGATCGTCGCCGCGCGTTCGTAGCGCCGCATGATCAGTTCGAGCAGATCTTCTGCGGCCGTGGGCGGGAGCTTCCGCATCCCCAGATCATCGATGATCAGCAGCGGGACGGTGCTGAAGGCGGCGAAGACGTCCTTGCGCGTGCCATCGAGCGTGGCGTCGGTCAGCTCCTCGAGGAGCAGATGGGCCTCGCGGTACAGCACGCGATGGCCTTGCTGGATCGCCGCTTGGCCGAGCGCCTGCGCCAAGTGACTTTTCCCCGTGCCGGGGGGGCCGACCAGCAAAATATCTTCACGCTGGGTGATGAAACGACCGGTGGCGAGTTCGAAGAGCAGCGCGCGGTTCATCTTCTTGTTGAAGGTGAAGTCAAACGAGTCGAGCGAGCGGGCGGGATCGCGGAAGCGCGCCTGGACGCGACGTCGTTCGAGCAGCCGATCCTGTCGCCGTTGCAGCTCGTCGTTGACGAGCATCGCGATCAGGTCGAGCGGCGGGAGCCGCTCGGCTTGGGCGTGGCGCAGCCGCGCCTCGAGCACGTCGGCCATGCCGGAGAGGCGGAGCGTGCGGAGCGCGCGGTCGAGTTCAGCGAGGTTCATGGGCGGTGCCTTGGCGATCAATGAGATCGCGGTAGAGGGTGAGCTGTCGAATGAGAGGATCGATTTGTTTGAGGGCGGTGGCGGGGACCTTCACGCGTTCGAGGTAGCGCCGCAGAAAGCGGTACGACGGCGCGCCCGCTTCGAGCGCGAAGTGCGCGGCGTCTTCCGTGAGTGCGGGCCCGTGTTTCCGCGCGAGCGCCAAGACGCCGAGAATGCGGCGCGGCGCGAGCACGCCCTCGGTGCGGTGGATGGCGTCGCACACGGCGCCGATGGATGTCCCCGCCCGGCGCGCGACGTCGAGGAGCGCCAGTGTTTTCGTCGGCGTGCGCGAGGGGCGATCGGCGTCCGCGACGCGATGATGCCCACGGCGCGTGCCGAGGTGTTCGCGCAGCAGCTGCCCGGTGCGCGGGTCGAGGACGCGCACGTGGAGGTCGTTCCACTGCACGGCCACGCGCTGACTGATCCAGCCGGGTGGCACGCTGTAATACGCGGCCTCGACTTCCACGCAGCCATCGAGGTGGACGCTCCGCATGCCGTAGCGGTAGTAGCGAAAGGGCTCCAGCGGCAGCGCGCCCAGATGCGGGCGCTCCTCCGCAAACATCGCACTCACCTGGCGCTTGGTCGTGCCATGGATGCGCGTGTCCGCCCAGCGCGCGTCCCACTGATCGAGGTACGCTTGCGCGGCCTCCATCGTCTCGAAGCGCATCCCACGCAGCGGGGTCTTTTGCGTGTGCCCGATCCCCGATTCCACTTTGCCTTTCCGATCCGGATCGCGCACGCGGCACGGGAGCGCGACGACGCCGTAGTGCGCGAGCACGTCGCGATAGAGCGGGTTGATCTGCGCGTCGTACACATCGGGCTGCAGCACGCCTTCGCGCAGATTATCGAGCACGACGACGCGCACCGTGCCGCCGAGTCGCCGAAACGCTTCCTCGTGCAGCTCGGCCCAGCGCTGACTGCTGGAGCGCCACGTCAGCAGGCGCACGGACTTGCGCGAAAAGCCGAGCGTCAGGACAAAGAGCCGCGTGCGACGGTATTTCCCGCTCGTCGGATCGCGGACCATCGGCCCTTCGCCGTAATCGACTTGCGCCTCTTCGCCGGGCGCCGTCGTGATGATGCCCGACGGCTCCGGGGTGTCGGTCCCGCGCAGGCGCCCGACGAAGCGACGTACGCTCGCATAACGCCCCGCGAAGCCGTGCCCGTCGACCAAGTCCTGAAAGATCGCCATGGCGTTCCGGCCGCGCCGCACGCCCTCGATGATGAGCGCGCGGTACGGCTCGCACGCGCTCGCGGTCGGCGCTCGAGCCGACGCGGCCGGTGCCGCCGGCGCGTCCCCCGAGTCGGTGGACACCGCGGCACTGGTGGCCGGATTTGGGGGCGGCCACTGCGCCGGCTGGCCCCCGCGCCGCCGGACGGCGACGCCGGCGCCCTTGAGATAGCCACTGATCGTCTCGCGGCGCACACCGGTCGCCGCCTCAATCCGTCGAAGCGACCACCCCAGTCGCCCCAAGCCGATCACCTGCTGCTGTATGGATTCGTGCAAGATGTTGCTCATCGCAGTGAACGCCCCATCGGGGACGCACCGCTGTCAACGTCTCAGCGCGCAACGTGTGGTGGCCGGTTTTCAGGTGTCCACTGATGGCCGGATTTGGGTGTCCACCGAGGCGCTTCCAGCAGGTCGGTGGTGATGCGATTAATTTGGTGCGCCGGATTCGCGAATTCGGAATCCTCGTGTGCTGAAATAAGTTGCAGCAATTGGTTGCGGCCA
>Ga0163144_10023860_pt1 | contig 12044 bp, 4 predicted proteins | sample OliLak19BULKMAT1_FD_123175 | JGI IMG/M metagenome (GOLD analysis project Ga0163144, IMG submission 123175) | Freshwater microbial mat bacterial communities from Lake Vanda, McMurdo Dry Valleys, Antarctica - Oligotrophic Lake LV.19.BULKMAT1 | ecosystem: Environmental > Aquatic > Freshwater > Lake...
CGCGTAGGGAGCGGTGGACGTGACGGGCGCCGCGCAGATATTAGAGGCGGAGTTGGCGGCGCGGCTCAGGGGAACGGATAACGGATCGAACGGAATCAGCTCGGCGCGCAAGGACGGCAACGTCGTGGGGTTGCCGGAGCCGAGAACGCAGAACGACATCCTCGGCGCGACGTTTAGGATGCCCTCGACCGAGCTGACCGCCACCGTGAACGGGATTCCCCCGGCGGTCTTCGTTGAAAAGCCGATGACGCCGGAGAACGAGACCGAGCCCGTGACCGCGTACGTAGACCCCGACACGTCGAGGGACAGCGTTGAGGTCGTGCCGTCAACAAGAGCCGCGCGGCTTCTGGACAAGCCTCCATTGGCCGCGAACAGAACGGAGACCCTTACGCCGCCAGGCGGAAGAGCGGGAGAGAAGGCGGTGACACTCGAACAATGAAGCTGGATGAACGCGCCCGTCGTCGACGATATCTGAACGCGATTCATCTCTATCGAACCCATCGCGGTCGCGTCGCCGAATGCCAGCGGCGCGGCGCCGTCGGGCTCGATCAGCAGGCCCAGCGAGCGGTACGACGTGGTCGACCGGCAGGCGCCGCCGGCCAGCGGAGGGACCTGGACGTTCACGCGCAGCCGCGCCTCGAGCTTGGTGAGCGACAGCGCGGCCGCCGCCGTGCCCCCCGCCGCCACGGCCGCGCTCGCGCCCTGCGGCGGCGCGAGCGCGAAGCCCGGCAGCGACGCACGCACGGTATAGGCGCCCGCTTCGAGCCCAGAGAGGACGAACGCCGCCGACGAGAACGAGACGTGGCCGCCCAGCCTCAGGCGGGCCGCGTAGCGGTCCAGCCGGCCCACGCCGAGCGCCTCGATCTCCACCTCGTAGACGCCCAGCGGGCACGCGCCGGGGCCGCCGCCCGCGGCCGGGAAGCACTGCGTCGCCGCGCGGGTGTCGCCCGGGACCGTCAGCGTGCCCGTGATGGTCGCGCCCATGCCGAGCGCCAGGTTCGCGCCGAGGACGTCCGACGTCCCGGAGATCGCGAGCGTCGTCGACGAGGCGGCGAAGCCGGGCGCGCGCGCCAGGATGGTCCAGGTCCCGGGATCGAGGCCGTAGAGCGAGAACGCGCCGCTCGAGGGCCCGGACAGCGGGGCCGACGAGATGTAGAACCCCGAGTACGCGCCGGGCTCCGCCTCGCCTTCGCGCCGCGCCTGCACGGTGACGAACGTCCCGAACGCGACGGTCGACGGCAGCACGACCCAGCCGAACACGTTGGCCTTCTTGACGAGGGACACGGTGAGGTCCGTCCCTGCCCCGGCGCCCAGCAGCACGCCGGCCGCGCGCGTGGAGAGGCCCAGGTCCGGGACCTCGATGTCGACGTCGTAGAGCCCGGGCGCGCCCACGACGACGCTCCAGGTGCTGGCCGAGCGGCCGAAGAGCGGGCCGCCGTCGTCGGAGGACGCGGAGCCCGACGAGAGGCGCAGCGTCCCGGAGAACGCGGCCGTGCCGTCCGGAAGGCGCGCGATGAAGCCGCCGACCGCCTCGCGCGGAGCCGGCGCGGGCGCGAGGAGCGCGACGCGCAGGTAGCCCGTCGCGGGGAAGCCGAGCGAGCCGAGGTCGGCGAGCGGCGACGCGGCCGGGGCCGCCGCGACCGCGGTAGACAGCGCCACGGGACGTCCGAGCGCGAGCGACGCGGTCGTTGCGCTTACCTCGTATCGCTGTCCCGCGCGCAGGCCGCGCAGCTCGAAGTAGCCCGTCGACGACGCGACGGCGAAGCGCCCGTCGCCCGCGCCCGGGCCGCTCGCGCGCACGCGCGCGCCCGCGCCGCGCGCGCCGAGCCGGCCCGCGTAGCCCGCGGTCTCCGGCACGACGATCACGAGCGACCGGTCGAGCGCGGCGCCCCCTCCCGCGCGCAGGCGGACCTTGAAGCTTCCGGCCGCGGGATACGCGGGCGCGGGCCGCGTGCGGTCGAGGCCGTTCCAGGACAGCACGATCGGCCGCGCCGCGTCGCCGAAGCCGGCCGCCGAGAGCACTGGCGACGTGAAGTTCACGCCGTCGCTCGAGACGACGGCGTCCCAGGGGAGGTCCGGCTCCGCGAACGTGAAGCGGATCTGCGCGGCCGAGCCCGCGGGATCGGCCGCCGAGAGCGCGGCGCTCGTGGCGCCCGGGGCCAGCGTGCCCGTGTCGATCGAGACGGCCGTGAATCCGGGCAGCGCCGCGCGCAATCGGATCGCGCGCGAGGCCTCCGCGAGCATCGGCCCGAAGCCGGAGCCCGAGAAGGTCACCGTGGCGCGCAGCAGGAGCTCGGCGGGAGCGTCGGTCGCGGTCCACACCGAGAACGAGGGCGACGCGGAGGCGGCGAGGCCGGTCGACAGCCCGATCGAGTAGATCTGGCCGCCCGCGGCGTTGTAGAACCGCGCGGTCGCGTCCTGGACCGAGACCCCGGGACCGGGCGCGTACAAGGACAGCGCGACGGTCCCCGACGAGATGCCCGGCTTCGGGTTGCCGCAGAGGTCGGCGACGAGGAACTGCATGGTCCCCGAGGCGGTCAGCGGCGTCAGCGACAGCGGCGACGGGTCCAGGAACGTTAGGAAGCTCGTCGTGCCCGCCCCCAGCGTGACGCCCGTGGACGCGGCGAGCGGCTGGAGGCCGCCCGAAGCGGAGCCTCGCGTCATCAGCCCGAACGGCTGGACGCCGCGGCCCGCGGGCCCGAACGGCGGCCGCGCGCGATAGGTCAGGACGACGTTCTGCCCCGGGAGGAAGGACTGCGCGGAGGCCGTCGCGACGGAGAGCAGCAGCCAGCCGGGCCCCAGCGCGACGGGGCCGGACGCCGCCGGGGAGACGAGCGTGAAGGTCGAGCCGAGAGACGCCGCAAGCGAGGTCGACGCCGCGTGCCAATAGCCGAGCGGAGGCGGGAACTGCGCCGTCGTCCCGAGCGGCAGCGTCCAGCCGGCGGGCGCGCGCGCGGCGAGCGCGCCGCCGGGCCCGATGCCCGAGGCCCCGACGGTCAGCGTCAGCGTCGTCGTGATCTCCTCGCAGCCGGCGGCCGTCGACGGCGACACGCCCGCGAAGCCCTGGCCGTCGCTCGCGCCGAAGGCCAGCATGCCGCGGTCGAACGTGAACGTGCTCGTCTCCTGGGTCATCAGCCCCGTCGGGTTCTGAGCCTGCGCGGTCAGCCGGATGCGGCGTCCGTCGGTGAACGCGGCCTCGGACGCGGCGCGGAACCAGGTCGTGCTCACGCCGAGCGGCGAGCCCAGCGTCGCCGTCGCGAAGAACGGCACGACCGACGAGAACGTTTGCGCGTTCCAGTCGAAGTGAAGCGCCGCGTCGAGATCGCGCAGGTCCAGCATCACGCGCCCCACCGAGGAGCCGTCGAACGCCGAGCCGCTCGGCCCGCCGCCCAGCGTCGCGACGCGCGCGCCGTTCGGCACGAAGCCCGAGAGCGTCGGGCTCGAGTTGCTCGGCGGCGAGACGCCGAACACCGAGCTCGTCGCCGCCGTCACGCCCGGCGCCGTCACGTCGGTCGCCGACAGCGTGAACGTTCCCGTGGAGTACACGATGATGCCCGAGAACACGGCCTGCCCGCCCGCGAGGGCCTGCGGCGCGGGCAGCGTCGCCGACGCGGCCGAGATCGAGAGCGCGGCGGTGTCCGTGACCGACGAGATCACGTTCCAATAGGAGTCCACCGCGCGCACGGTCGCCGAGAACGGGACGCCCTTCACGCGCGCCGACGCGCCGCCGGCCATCCCGGTGATCGTGCCGGGCACGGCCGCCTCGCCCGGCAAGATCAGCTGCAGGCGCGCGAGCGCGTTGGGGATCACGCTGAGCGGCGCGGCGCCCGAGGCGAAGCTCGCGGTCGCGGTCACGAGCGTCGTCCGGGGCGACGGCTCGGCTCCGCGCGGGATCAGCGTGAACGAGGTCGCGCCCGCGACGAGCGCGAGCGCCGCCGGCGCGGCCGTGCCGATGTCGTCCGTCGCGAGCGTCACGGCCGCGGTCGAGGTCGTCTGATCGAAGCGCGAGGAGACGGCGCGCACGTCCACCGTGATGGGGACGCCCGCGGTGGAGACGGCGGCCGCGCCCATTTTGCCCGGTGAAAGCCCGGGTGTAAAAACCTCTCCGGGCAAAATAACTAATAGGCGGGACGTGAAGTCCCAGTTGACGTTGCCGCCCAGATCGACGCTGCGCGCGTCGTCGGCGTCGATCGTGATCCCGCCGCTCGCGTCGGAGTCGGAGACGGCGGTCAGCGTCACGCTCGAGGCCGAGAGGACGTTCAGGAACCAGGGCGAGCCCGGGATCGTCGACCGCAGGCGCAGCGGCGTCCCCGACGCCGCGCCCATGCGAAAGTCGCCCGCGGTCAGCGTCGCGCCGGCCGCGACGCCGATCGTGCTGCCCGCGACGGAGTCCGTCAGGACGTTGACCTCCGTCGACGTCCGGAAGGTCATGCTCGACGTCGCCTGGACGAGCCCGTTGAAGCTCCCGCCGCCCAGGAACGTGATCGACTGCCAGTTCTGCCCGACGATCCCGCCGTTGAACGTGACCGTGCTGCCCTGCCCGTCGAACGTCCCGAGCGCCGCCGTGACGAAGTGCTTCAGCAGGAAGTGGTTGAACGCCCCCGCCTGGAACGTGCCCGCGGCGACCGTGAAGTCGCCGAGCGTCCGGATCGCAGAAACCGCGACCACGGTCCCCGTCCCCTCGGCGACGAGGTTCCACAGCGTCGTGCCCGGCAGCAGCGCGACCGTCTGGGTGCCGCCGCTCACGAGCCGGATCGTGCCCGTCGACGCGGTCCCGAAGTCGACCAGGCCCCCGAGCTGCAGCAGATCGCCCCCGAGGGTGATCGTCCTGGCGCCCAGCGGCCGCAGCGTGCCCGTCGAGAGCACGAGCGAGCCGAGCAGGTTCAGGTTCGGCGCCTGGAACGCGTGCGTGTTCGAGCTCAGCGACACCTTCACGCTGCCGATCGTGTTCGTCGAGATGAACGCGCCGCGCGTGCCGCCCGTGCCCTCGAACACCATCCAGGAGTTCGCGACGTCGCCCGTGTAGAACCAGTTGGCGCCGGACGACGGGCTCAGGTCCGAGCTGCCGCGGAACGTGATCGTCGAGCCGCCCGGCGCGTTGACGACGGTCGAGCCCTGCCTCGGATCCAGCGAGTTCCCCGCGCCGTCCACGAACAGGCCGCCCTGCAGGACCGCGGTCTTGTTGATCGCGAGCGCGAGCCTCGCGTTGACGATCGACCCCGCGCCGACCGTGATCGACGACGCGGGCGTCCACGTCACGGCATGCTGCTGCGAGACGGACGTGTACGTCGCGAGCGCGGTGTTCCAATGGTCGCCCGTGATCGCGAGCGTGCGGATCCCGCCGTCGAAGAAGCGGCCCGGGTTGACCGTGAAGCCGCCCCAGGTCGAGTTGAAGCCGAGCTTGACCGGCTGATAGTTGTCGACGATCACCGTGTCGAGCGTCGTGAAGTTCACCGTCTGCGTCGAGACGCCCGAGAGCGTCACCGTCGAGCCCGCGAACGACAGGCCCACGCCGTTGCCCTTGACCAGCATGTCGCCGCCGATCGAGAGCGCGCGGCCGGCGAAATCGAGCGACCCGCGGTCCCACTCGAACGCGGACGTCGCCGCGAGCGCGGAGGCGATCGTCACGCCGGCGGAGCTCGACGACGCGAACATCGAGAACGTGCCGCCCGCGCCCTGAACGACGACCTGCTGGGAGGTCCCGTCGAACACGAGCCGGCTCGTGCCTCCGAGGACGAGGCCTCCGGCCTCGCTCCAGCCGCCGCGCACGGAGACCGTCGACGCCGCGAGGTCGAGCGTGCCCGCCGCGATCGTCATCGTCGAGCCGATCACGACCGTCGTCGAGAACCTCACGACCGCCCCCGCCCCATCGACGCGCAGATGGTCGAACGTCCCGCCCGCGACGACCGACAGCGTAGAGCCCGCGGCGCCCTCGAACGTCACCGTCGTCAGCGGCAGCGCGACGGTCCCGTAGGCGCTCCAATGGGAGGCGACGCTGATGAAGGCCCCGGTGGCGCGGAGCACGGCGGCGGGGTCGACCGTCAGACCCCCGGTCAGGGAGAACGACGACCCCGCCGCCGTGGACAGCGTCAGCCCGCCGCTTGCGTTCGACACGCGCAGCGAGCCCAGATTTCCGTTGATCTTCGTCCAAGTCTGCGTCGAGCCGCCGCCCGCGACCGTCCAATGGCCCGTCGACGCGGTCACGCCGCCCGTCCCGAGGAATCCGGCTCCGTTCACCGTCAGCGTGCCGGTCGTCAGCGCGAGCTGCGCGTCCGCGCCCACGAATACGCTCGAGGACACCGTCAGCGAGCCGGTCACCGTGGCGGTCGCCGCCCCCGCGCCGCCGATGACGACATTGCGGGCGCTCGCGTTGACGAGGACGATCGTCCGCGCGCCGCCCGCGCCCGCGACCGCGATCGTCGAGAATGAGAGGTTCAGGCGGCCGCCCGTCTGCGCAAGCTCGCCGTCGACGCGCAGCACGAGCCCCGGGGCCGACGTCATCGTGCCGCCCGCCATGTCGAACGTGCCCGGCACCGTGAACGACGAGGCGAGCACGACCGACGTCGAGAACTGAGGCAGGATCGTCGCGCTGCTGGGCGCGACCTGAAGGTCCCAGATGCAGGCCTTCGCCGTCGCGCTCGAGCCGAACACGAGCCGCGCCCCGCCCAGCGGGACGGCGCCGCCGCTCCAGTTGGCCCCGTTCGAGGCGACGGAGTCGACGCCCGCGCCCGTCCAGTGCTGCGGATCGAGAAAGACGGTGCCGCCCTGGCCCGGGGCGCCGAAGGCCGCGCCCGCTCCGAAGCTTCCGCCGGTCGCGCGCAGCGTCAGGGTCGAGCCCAGGGAGGCATAGTGCCGCTCGAGGATCCACAGCCGCCCGCCGCCGCCTCCTCCTCCGCCCACGTTGGCGCCCGTGCCGCCCGTCCCGCCGCGCGCCGAGATCGTCCCCGTGCCGCGCAGCACGTCGGCGGTCACGATGACGGAGCCGCCGGCGCCGCCGCCCGCGCCGTCGAGCCCGAGCGAGACCGCGTCCCCGCCGTCGGCGTCGAGCAGCCCGTCCAGGACCGCGGTCGACGCGTGGATCCGCAGCGCGCCGCCGCCGGGCGCGCCGTCCGCGAAGTTCGTGCCGCCGCCGCCCGCGCCGGCCTCCGCCGGCAGCAGCGCGTCGAACGCGGGGCCCCCGTTCGCCATCGCGGCCCCGGCCCCGCCAGCCGCGCCGTGGCCGCCGCCGCCGCCCCCGCCGCCGACCGCGCCCGCGCCGCCGCCGCCGCCGCCGAAGCCGGGCGACAGGCCGGTCCCGCCCGCGTAGCCTCGCCCGCGCACGGTGACCGTCGAGCCTCCGGCCAGGTTGAACGTGCCCGACGCGTAGATCCTCAGGAAGGCCGGGGTCCCCGAGGCCGCCGCGTCCACCATGAACGCGATGCTCGTCCCCGCGAGCAGCGTCACGTCTCCCGCCGCGACGGCGGCGTCCGTCGAGACCTGAAGCGCCGCGCCCTCCTGCAGCAGCAGCGTCCCCGTCATGAAGACCCCGGTCGAGGCCTGGAGCACGGCGGCCGGGACGACGCCCGGCTCGCCCAGCGTCATCGACAGTACGCCGAGCGCCGGGTCCGTCGAGTACGCGACGACCGTGCCGGACGGGATTGAGACCGCGTCGAACGCGCCGGGCACGGACGCGGGCGTCCAGTTGGCCGCGACGTTCCAGTCTCCCGACGCTCCGCCCGTCCACGTGATCGCGGCCGCGCGCGCGGAGCCGGTGCAAATCGCAAGCGCCAGCAGGACGCCTGATAGCGATTTCACCAATCCCACCTGAAGCCCGCGAGCGCGCTCGTGGCCTCATAGCCGTACCGGTAAAAGCGCTCGAACCGCTGGTTCGAGCTCGCGCTCGCGCGCTCGAGCATGAATACGAGGCTGAAGCGCGGCGCGATCGGATACGTCAGCGTCCCGGCGAACGTGTACTCCGTCGTCGACAGCGCGCCTCCTTCGTAAGCTCCCGACGCGACCTGCGCGCGGCGGTTCACGTACGCGCGCCGCCGCCAGCCGGCCGCGAGGTCGAGCGTGACGGGCGCGCGCGAGCCGCCGATCAGCAGCTTCACCGCGGGCGTGAGCGACAGCTCGCGGTAGTCGTAGAACCGCGGCATGAACTTGCCCCGCGTCGCGTCATAGCCGTTCTGGTTGGACGCGAGCGCCCCGACGCCGAGCGTCAGCGAGCCCAGCGCGCTGAGGTCCGCGTTCCACTCGTGCGGCATGCGCGCCCCGAGCTCGACGCGCGTCAGGAAGTCCTCGCGCGTGTCCGCCTCGAGCTGGCCCGCGTCGTTGACGAGCCGCTGGCGGCCGTAACGCGACCACACGGTCGAGAGCGAGGCGTCGAGCTTCACGCGCTCGCCGGCGGGCGCGTCGAACGCGATCCCCGCGCGCGCGCCGTCGCGGTCGAGCACCCGGTCTCCGACGAGCTCGCGCGCGACGGGCTGCCCCTGGAACTGGAGCGCGGCCTGCGACTCGAGACTCGTGTAGTTGGGATAGGCCGCCTGAAACCAGTCGAGCGAGAAGCGCGCCGAATGCGGCTCGCGCGTGAGCAGCTCAGCCTCGGCGCCGACCGTCCACAGGCGCTCGTCGAGCAGCCCGCTTCCCCACTTCTCGTCGCGCGTCTCATTGAGATAAGACAGCTTGTAGGATACGCCCGGCTTCAGGCGCCAGCGGGACGCGGGATCGGCCCAGACGGCGCGGAAGGCGGCCTTCAGCTCCGCGCGCTCCTGCAGCGGGGTCGCGGTCCCCAGCACGTCGGCGACGCGGCGCGTCCCTTCGTAGGTGGCGCGCGCGGACGGCAGCAGCGACCACTTCTCGTTGACCCGGATCGCGGGCGCGAACACGGCGTCGGCGTTCCCCGACACGACGCCGCGGTCGCCGCGGAAGTAGTGCGCGCCGCCGAGCGCCTGAACGCCGGCTATGGGCGTCCAGTCGACGGCGCCCGCCGGCGCCGCTGCAAGGGACGCGAACAGGATCAAGATCCTCACGGCGTCTGCCTCGTGACGCCCGGCGCGTCGGACGGCATCATGATCTTGATCGCCGCGTTCCCGAACGACGTGCGCTCCTCGACGCTCGCGTCGGGCGAGCCCAGCGAGGAGCGCGGGGCGACGCCGCCGCCGAACTCGAGCGTCAGGCTCTCGCGCGAGATCTGGGTGCCGTCGCTGTACGACTCAAGCGTCTGTTCCCGCGCGCTCGCTGCGTCCGGGAAAAGAGGAGGCGTGATCGTGACGGTCGCCAACGGCGCGCCAAGCGCGGCGCCCGTAAGAGGATCGTTGGTCGTGCTCGTGCCCGTGGCGCGGTCGGAATAGCTCTGGAGCCCGACGACGGAATATCCGCGCTTGAGCACGCCGTTCGCGTAGAGCCCATAGCGGTCAAAGAGGGTCTTGAACGCGACCGCGCTCCCGGCCACGTCGTCGAATGCATCCGCGTTTGAATTGACGTCCACCTGATGACCGCCCGACCCTCGTTCAACGATAGAATCAGGACCATTGGTACGTGTGGTCGTGAAATCGGTCACCGTCCACGCGGTCGCCGCGCTCCCCGACAGCGCGAGCCCCGCCATCACGGGCTCGAGGTTCCTCGGCAGCGCGACGTCGAACCGCCCGTCCCACGAAAAATAAGACAGCCCGTCCGACCTTCCATTCATCACGACCAGCGCGAGGCGGTCCCCGGACGGCCGCACGACGTACTGCTCGACGCGCACGCGCCTTCCGTCGGAATCGGTGAGCAGGCGTCCGAGCTCGCGCTCCTGCCGCCGCGACTCGCGCGCGGCCGCCTCGAAGTCCGCGCCGCGCCTCAGCTCGAACCCGAGTTCGCGCCTCATCAGCGACGTGAAGTCCGTCTTCCGCGCCTGCAAGGGCGTGGGCGCGGCGGTCGGCTCGTGCACGCCCGCGAGGTCCACGTCGACGCGCTGGCCGGCGCGCAGTATTATGGCGGTCCCTCGATTGTCTTCGACGCCGGCGACGCCCGACACGACCTCGACCGTGGCGCTTCCTCCACCGGATACCGTCAGGCGGGCCGTCATGTTGTCCCCGCGCGCCCGCACGACGCACGTGGGGGAGCGCATCGACACCGAGCGCCCTCCCGACGCGGACGCGGTCAGCCTCATCGTGCCGAACAGCGCGTTGACGTTCACGTGCCCGGGCTTATCGACTTCGATCGAAAAGTGGGCGTTGCCGGCGGCCTCTAAAGTAGACCCGCCCGAAAGCTCGACGAGCGCGCGCGCGTTGAAGCCAGTGCGCACGCCGTCTCCTTCGCTCAGGATCCTGGGGGTCTTGCCGTAGGGCTTCCAGCCGTCGGCGCCGGCGGCGCGCACCTGCACGAGGCCCACGGCCTCGCGCAAAACGGCGGCGCGAAGAGAGCCTGCGGCGCTGAAAAACAGCGCCGTGAGGAAAAGCACCCTGACCGGGGGCATTCCTTTAGTGTAACAGGGGTGTCTCCAACGTCTAGGACACTTTTGTTACAGGGTTAGCCCGAGAAATACGTCGCTTTTCGAGGTTTTGGGGTCTCTATTCGCGTTCTTCGAACAGGAACCAGCGCTCGTCGAGCTTCTTGTACCGTGTGTGGCGCCCGGCCTCGTAATTGCGCCCCCACTCCTTCCCCTCGTAGCAGGGCAGCAGCTGGTAGGCATCCCCCTTCTTGGGCTTGCCGCAGTGTATGTAGCTCTTGGCGGCAAGGGGCACGGGCTCGCCCCACGTCCACGCGTAGATCATTGTCTCGCCGGAGCCGACATCTCGAATCACGCCGCGGGGGATCTTGGCGCGCTTGAAGATCGTCTTGTACTCGTCCCAGCGCGCCTTCGAGATGCCCCACGCGGGTTCCGGTCGGGGCCACGGGGAGCCGCCGGCCAGATCGATAAACTCGTGCGTCACGATGCCGATTCCCTTATCTTCGTTCATCATCACGACGAGCCGGTCGAGATCGGCGCGGTACGTCTTGAACCTCATCGCGATCTCGGCGTCGGACATGGGCGGCGGCGGCAGCGACATGAGCCTTCCCACCACGATGGCGACGAACGCCGATCCGAGCAGGATATATAGGGCTCGCTTGAGCTTGGTCATCTCAGGATCAGGCTCAGGCAGGTGGTGCCGGCGTCTCCGGCGTGGAACTCGCCGAGCTCTACCGAGTGTACGTTCATGCCGCGCGCCGACAGCATTTCCGCCGTTTTCGGGGCGCCGGCGCTGACGATCACGTCTCGTCCGACGGCCATCACGTTGGCGCCGAGCAGCTCGTCGGTCTCGAGAACCTCGAATCCTTCAAAGCATCCTTTGGCGTAGGCGCCGCGCGCTTGGATCAGGGTCTTCTCGTCGACGGGGGTGACCGCGGTCTTCAGGTGCAGCCATTTGCCGAGAGGGATCAGCTTCACTTGGAGCCCCGACAGGCGCTCGAGCTCCGAGGCGCCGATGTGGTCGGTGCGCAGGGACAGGCCGACGAACGCGACGCCGCCGATGACCATGACGTCGCCTCCATCCAGGAAGCCGCGCTCGATCCTTCTGCATTCCAGGACGTTCTCGAGCGCCTTCAGGACGGTCGGGATCTCGGGGCGGCGCGAGGCTGCGCCGGGCTTCGTGATGACGGCGATCTTGCCGCAGATGACGGCGGTGTCCTCGACGAAGCAGGCGTCGGGGAGGTCGGGCTCGGCGTCGAGCGAGATGAGGTCGGTGAACTTGCTCAGCGCCGCGCGATAGCCGTCATGCTGGAGCCGGGCCTTGGCGGGGTCGACGGCGACGGACCCGTCCTCGCGCAGGCAACGTGCGTACGCGTCGGAGGGCGGCCTGACGAAAGCGCGTGGTTGCATGGCTAAAGAATACCACAACGACTAATTGGCAGCACGCTGGAAAGCATTGCGACCCCTTGTTCCGTAAAGGCATACGGATTGGCCCTGCGTGCTCAACCCCAACTTCAGACCTCCTGACATAGCCCTGCCGAAATTGTCCGCTTTTTCGGTTCAGGCCGCGGCGGCGACACTGTAACGCAGGCGCAGGTTCGTCCCTGGGAAGCAGGCATTGCTGGCGTTGAGTTCC
>Ga0163144_10023862_pt1 | contig 12043 bp, 11 predicted proteins | sample OliLak19BULKMAT1_FD_123175 | JGI IMG/M metagenome (GOLD analysis project Ga0163144, IMG submission 123175) | Freshwater microbial mat bacterial communities from Lake Vanda, McMurdo Dry Valleys, Antarctica - Oligotrophic Lake LV.19.BULKMAT1 | ecosystem: Environmental > Aquatic > Freshwater >...
CTGGCTCGCATCACGCGATACTTTGGCAGCCTTGCGAAGATCCGCCCCCGAATAATCCGCTCGTAATCCGATAGCCGTTCCCATGGCGCGGTCCTCCTCGACCGCCATCGAATCAGAAGTCGGTCAGTTTGGGAATCCCAGTGAGTCGGATTTACTGCTCGTTGGTATAACTTGAGCTCGACCGGATCGACCTCCACAGCCTCCTTGCGATCGAGATAACTGCGTCCATAGACAAGGCGACCGACAGGCGCTCCCGTCCGGTCGGCCGTCAATTGAAACCGGGCGGCAAGGTCATTTTCGAGCAGCGCCAAGATGGCAAGGTGACGTTCCACGAAGGCTCGCTAAAAGCTGGAGAAGCCCGGAAGGCTCGGACGGCGCAGGTGGACGGTGAGGCTGCGGGCGCCATCGACACGCGCCTGGAGGTGTCTGGCCCGACGGCGGATTATATCGGCTTGCACCGGCATGCTGCCGCGCAGGTGAGCCCCTACCCCTAGCCCGGCCATCGCGCTGCGCCTGATGGCGGCGCATGCGCTCTGCGGCTCGGCGCTGTGGAACGTCCGTATGCACACGCCGGGCGCCGTGAAAGAGGGGACAGGCCATAGCATTGAAGGAAGCCCTGCCGCCGCAGAAGTGTGCGCTTCACGTGAAAGCGTGGAGGCGCTGTTTGAAGCGCTGGATGCGCCGGTCCCTCGCCGGAGCGGGGGCGCGTACCACCTTTGCGAAACCTTCGCGGCGTTGCTTGCCATGTCGGACGCCGAGGTGGTGCAGGTGATGGTGCTCGCAATGGCGGACACGCTGGACTCCGGCAGGCCTGCCGTTGAAGCCGGCCTGCATGTGCTCCTTCGGGAATGGTTGGGTTTGGTTGCACAGAGGCCGTTTCTTTATCTTGTCTGGTACAGGCCTACGCCGAATGAACCGGTGCGAACTTGATTCGTAACCTTAAATCTTGCCTATTCAGGCCGAGGATCATTTCGGAGACCGATCACGAATTCTGGAACGGATCGCTTGCTGATGCGCGGAATACCTCTGCGCTTCGACGAAAACGCGAGAAACCTGCGGATGAGCGGCCCGGATGCGCCGCTCGATAGCGCTCGTCGCCTCCTCGACGTCGATTGAGGAGATATGGTCCGAAAAATCCAGGCTGAGCGCAACGAGCACATCTCGCGGCCCAAAATGCATCGTCAGCACTTCGTTGATGCCGGCAACAGCTGATACAGACGCCGCGATCTCCCGAATATCGTCGCGCACTTCGGGATCGACGGCCTCGCCCGTGAGAAGGCTCTTGGCTTCGTTTGCCAGGAAGGCCGCTGTGCCCGCAAGGATCAGGCCGATAATGATGGAGGCTATACCGTCGAGGATCGGCAGATCGAACACTTGCGAAAGCGCTATTCCCGCCAACGCGACCAAAAGGCCGGACATGGCCGCTGTGTCCTCCAGCAGGACCGTGAACACGACCGGGTCCTTGCTGCGCCGGATTGCGGAGAGCCAGCCCCGTTGTCCCTGCGTACGCCGGAACTCGCGGAATGCGATGACCCAGACGACGCCTTCGAACACCAAAGCGAGGCCGAGTACTATATAGCTCACATAAGCATTTTCGACCGGATGCGGCGCACGGACCTTTTCGATGCCGTGTAACAGCGACAGCCCAGCCCCTACGCCAAAGATCAGCACCGCAACCACGAAAACCCAGAAATAGAGTTGAAGGCTATGCCCAAAAGGATGTTCGGCGTCGGCCGGTCGCGCGGCCCTCTTCAGGCCATAAAGCAGCAACACCTGATTTCCGGTATCGACCGTCGAGTGTATGGCCTCGCTCAACATGGCGGAGCTTCCCGTGAACCCGGCTGCGCCGTACTTGCTGATCGCAATCAGCATATTGCCGGCGAGGGCTGCGTAGATCACCTCTTTCGGCGAATGGACCGCCATCGTTCAGGCCTCGAACCGACATTCGCCGGATGACCGGTACTTCAGTTCCATATGATCATTCCTGTCTCTGTTCGTATACGCACTAGCGCGCTCCGATTGGGGGTACTGCGCCGCCAGGCGACCCCTTCTCTGGCAAAGCATACGCGACCAGCTTGTCGCCAATTCTGGTTTCCATGAAATGATGACCGCCGGCCATGATCAGAACATATTGCCGGTCCTCGTATTCGTAGGTCATCGGTGTCGCCTGCCCGCCAGCGGGCAGGATATCAGTCCAGAGCGTTTTACCTGTTTCGATATCAACGGCGTTGATACGGTCGTCGGTCGCAGCCGCGATAAAGATCAGACCGCCCTTCGTGACAACGCTGCCTCCATTGTTCGGCGTCCCGATTGTAAAGGGCAAACGCGACTTGATACCGAAAGGACCATTATTGCGGGCCGTGCCATAGGGCCGATCCCAGACAGTCTTTCCTGTTGCCAGATCTATGGCGCGCAATCCGCCATAGGGCGGCTCTTTGCATAGAAGTCCGGTGAATTTCAGGCGCCAACCGGCATTGACGTCGATGGCGTAAGTCGCGCCTTTCTGCGGCGCCAGATCGGCATGTCCGCCGCCGGCGCTACCGGCCAGTTTCCGGTCTGCTTCGGCGCGGGCGACGAGGCGGTTGTGGTTTGGCATGTCATTGTAGTTAGCGATCAGCAAGCCCGCATCGGGGGATATTGAAACGCCGCCCCAATCAGAACCGCCATTATATCCTGGATACTGAATCCAGTGCCTGTCGGCCGTGGGAGGCGTATAGATCCCCTCATAGCTCGCTTTCCGAAAGCCGATCCTGCATATCATCTGGTCAATCGGAGACATGCCCCACATGTCGCGTTCTTCCAGTGCAGGTTTCGCGAGCGTGTTCCAGGTCGAAAAGGGCTGGGTTTTGGTCCGCAGGTCGGGCTCAACGCCGCCCTGCGCAACCGGCCGCTCCTCAACGCCGGTTAGCGGCTCGCCGGTCCGGCGGTCCAGGACATACAGATCGCCTTGCTTTGAGGGCAGGATGAGAGCCGGAACCGGTCCATTCGCGGTTTGATAATCAAACAGTGTGGCCTGCGACCCCAGATCATAATCCCAGACATCCACACGGGCCGTCTGAAAATGCCAGCGCGGCTTACCCGTCATGACATCAAGCGCAATCAGGGATGTGCTGAAGGTGTTTTCCTCCGGCGTCCGGTCGTAGCTTACATAATCGCCCGCAGAATTGCCCATCGGCATGTAGACAAGACCAAGTTCTTCATCGCCCGATGCCGTTGTCCACATATTCGGCGTACCGCGCGTGAACTCGTCCGGCGACGGATTGTCGGGCTGCACCATATCCCAGGCCCACAGACGCTCGCCGGTTATGGCGTCAAAGCCCTGCAGGACGCCTGATGGCGCATCAATGCTTACACCGTCTTTGACCTGATGGCCGGTAACGATTACGCCCCGGACGATCGTTGGCGGCGAAGTCATTGCGACCATTCCGGGCTCCACCACGCCCATTCCAACCGTGATATTGACGCTGCCTCCTTTTCCGAAACCGGAACAGGGCTCACCCGTTCGGGCGCTGACAGCGATCAGGCGTGCATCCAGTGTGCCTTCGATGATGCGCTGCGCGCAGCCCTCGCCGGTTTCGTCGTTGCGGGATGGCATTTCGCTATTCGGGGTTTCATTGCCGCTGGCATTGCGGCGCATTGCTTCTGCATCAAAATAAACAACGCCCCGGCATGAAGCTGAATAGGGAATGAATGCGTCCTTGACGCCGGGATCGTACCGCCAACGCTCGCTGCCATTCGCGGCGTCGAGCGCTATCAGTATGTTCTTGGCAGAGCAGAGGTAGACGGTATCGCCAATCTTCAGAGGCGTCGTTTCTGCGGCGTAGCGACTGTCCTTGTGTCCTCCACCGGGCAAGTCACCGGTTTTGTAGGTCCAGACCTTCTCCAGCAGCGCTACATTGGTCCGATCTATCTGATCCAGCTTCGAGTAGCGTTGCGCGGCGTAGGTTCCGCCATAAGCTGACCAGTCCGCATCACTCCCCGAATCTGTGAATTGGCTCGGCGCTGGCCTATCGCGAGCACCTGCAACCTCAGATGATCCGTAAAAAAACGGGACGACGACAGCAGCCAGAATGAGCGAGAAGCTACCGCCCAGGACGCCGCGCCAACGTACTCTGTCTTGCTTGAAGGTTGGGCTCAACAACAAGACTGCGATCATGAGCACTGTTGGCGCAACCAGGCGTGGCACCAACGCCCAGACATTGTTCCCGGCTTCCCAGAACGCCCAGATCACCGTCAAGGCGAACACCGCTGCATAAAGCAAGACGCCGACCAGCCGTCCCAATGCGATGGCCAGACCCGACGCAGCCAATCCCAGACCCGTCAGCACATAGTAGGCGCTGCCGCCCAGCCAAAGCAGATTTGCTCCGCCTGCAGTCAGTATAAGCCCGATCAGTAACAGCAGGCCGCCAAATATTATTTGAAGAACGCGCATGGTTTGGTCCAAATTCTTTCATTGCCCAAAGCGCGGCGAACGAACTTGAAGCCGATTATTGCAACACGCCGTAGCGCCCATCGTTCCCCGTCCGGAACACAAACCTACCGGTTGCGTTCTGGCCGGGATTGTCTCCCGCTTGTCTGCACGCTACGGAGCCGAACGGCGGTGAAGCGTCTCCAGAAGCGGGGGATTCTATGTGCTTTTTCCCCGGCGCCCCGGCAGTCTGCGATCGCGGCGATTTTCAACCGCGTCCGGGGCCAGGCCCAGGCCACTCCCGGCACGCGTCTCGCCCGTTGAACCGCCGATATCGAAACCCGGCCGGTCGACCGGCACGGGTTCGGCCGAACGGTCTAAGGGCTTGCCCCCGTCTGTCCCGGAGGAATTCTCCGCCGCTGGCGTCCCGGTTTTTTTCTTAGCCATGATCTGGTGTCTCCTTAGTGCTTTGATTTGCTTTTCGGGCAGTTCTTGATCGCCTAATGATCGCTTGTCCGGATCGTTTCAGCACCCTTCACGTGGCCACGTTTGCCGAGGCTCGACTCAAGGACGCGCTGCAACTTTCTGGTAGCCCCCGAATAGGCCCCTTCGAGCGTGGCAGCCTCGTCGCTCGCGACTTCCGGCTGTCGCCCTTCGAGGCGCGCTTCGATGAGGCAGCGCTTGTCGGACCCGCCGGACTTGTTCGCGTTCTCATCGCTGAGGTGCACTTCGATACGGGTGATGTGCTCGCTGTAACGGTCCAGTCGTGAGCGGATCTCAGCCGAGACCAGGGCGGTCAGATCTTCGCTGCCCTCGATGTTTTCATCTGTGTTGACCTGGATATGCATTTCTGACTTCCTTTCTCCGGCCTCCGCCCCTCAGCAAAGTTGCGAAAAGCGGTAGTTCGGTCCTTGTTTCTGACCCGGTCGAAAGTGGAACTGAATCCACGCGATTACAGGAAAGCGTAACACGGCATCGAATCTCGCAGACTGATGCAAATCAATCTTCGTCACTTATCGCTGCGAAGGTCAAAGGTACTTAAAAAAGGCTGCACTGAAAGTCGTGAAGCCGGAAACCGCTTTGCTGTTTCGAGAGTCTTCCCCGGATCATCCCGTTCGGTAAACTGACGTCCGTTCGCTTTCCGTGATGTTTCCGAAACGCGCAGGACCGGTGCCGTGAGTGAGGCAGGGATGTTTTATATGAAAACGTCCGTCTACGGAACACAACAGACAGGCACGGAAGTTCTGCGTCTCTCAGTCACCCGTCTAACAGACGCACCTGGCCAATACGCTCATCCTCGCATCCAGCAAGGTCGGGCGAATGTCAACCCGTAAGCGAATGCTTGGCCACTTGCGCCATATCGACGAGCCGCCCGCCTAAGAAGTGTGCGACGGGATTGATCTGCCGGATCTTCCCGAAAAAGTGCCTTTCTCGCAGCAGCCGATCAACGACCTGCCGTCAAGTCCCGCGCTTTCGATAATGAAAAACGGCCGGAAAGCTCCAAGGGTCGCAAGCTGGGAATCTATATCGCCGAGGGCGCCGATGCCGGAGTGGTCATGGCGTTGAAAAAGGCGGCGCTGGATGCAGGCGCGATGGCCGGTATATCGCGCCGTACGTGGCCGGTGCAAAGCTGTCTGACGGCACAGTTATGGATGCGAACGAGAAAATCCATCGTGGGCCCTCGGTGATATTCGACGCTGTCGCGGTCTTAATGGGGAGGGCGCGGCCGACCGCTACGCTCATGACAAGGCGAGCCAGGATTTCATGTCCGACGCCACCGCGCATGCCAAGTGGATCGCATTCACCCCGCAGTTGAACCGCTGTTCGAAGCCGTGGGAAGCGCAAATAGAAAAGATGACGGTTTCATGGATGTCTCGGGCGCGAAATCTGCAGCCAGTTTCGTTAAGACATGCGGAAAGCTGCGCTTTTGGGTCCGGGTGTCAGCCAAACAGGATTGATCATGGCAACAGTCAGGAACCAAGCTCGGAATTACCCATACGGTAAAGGGAAGAACGCAAAAAACAGATTGTGCGGAAGGCAACTCCTGATAGCCGGTTCACCGGACCCTCGCTGCGGCAGCACGATCGTTCCTGCCTCGCCCTGTCGATAGTAATGGCTGTACACTTGCAATTTCTTGTCTGTCAGGGTTCATGCGGCCTATAGGGGATGGCTCTGCACCGCCGCAGCGCGATCGCGTCGGGATCGCTGTTTCCACACAGGCTACGCTGCGCGACGGCAAATGATCGAGCCCGCCTGAAAGCAGTCGGGAGGCAACGGAGCGCCCTCATGCACGCCAAACTCGTCAAGATTTTTCTGGACCTGCGCGCAGGCTACTGGTTCATCCCGACTTGTATGGTTTTGGTAGCGATAGGCCTGTCGGTGCTGATGACCTGGCTGGACGCGAACTACGAGGCGGACTGGATTCGCGATTTTGATTGGCTGACAGCGGCGAGAACCGATGGCGCCCGCTCGGTCCTCACTGTCATTGCGGGTTCAACGATTGGCGTGGCGGGCGTGACATTCTCTATCACGATTGTTGCCGTTTCTTTCGCCAGCGCCAATTTCGGTCCGCGCCTGATCGCGAACTTTATGCGCGATCAAGGCAACCAGATAACGCTCGGTACTTTCATTGGAACTTACGTCTACTGCCTTCTCGTACTTCGGACGGTCAGGAATGCATCGGCGCCCGATATCGAGAACAGCTTCCAGGCCTTCGTTCCGCATTTTTCAGTGCTTGTTGCGCTACTGCTTGCGTTGTCTTCGGTCGCGGTCCTGATCTATTTCATCCATCACGTTCCCGAGACGCTGAATGTTGAAAACCTCGCGGCGAAAGTAGGGCGGCAATTGCAGCGGGGCATCAATGACCTTTTCCCAGACTCCAACAGAGATGCAGACGCGGGCGACCTCGCGGACGAAATCTGGGAGTCCCGGCGGGAAGCAATGAACCACGCCGGAATAAGGTCGCAGAGCGAGGGGTATATTCAGACGCTTGATCTGGGTCATCTGGCGGATCTGGCAGAGGAGAACCAGCTGCTGATCCGTGTTCAGTACCGTCCAGGCGATTTTATTACCCGGGGAAGCGTTGTCTTTGACATTTGGTCAGATAAGCCGCTTACCGATTTTGACGGTGACGAGTTGCTGGCCTGCTTCGCCCTTGGAACGGAGCGCACGGCTCACCAGAATATTCTGTTTCTGGCTGACCAGCTTGTCGAGATCATCGGGCGGGCGTTGTCGCCGGGGATCAATGATCCGTTCACTGCAATTACATGCCTGAACTGGCTGAAAGTCGGTGTCTTGCAGATGCTTCAAAACGATGGATCCAGATTAGAGCCGCAGAAAAGCGATCGTTTGCGAATTCATGCCATTACGCTCGAACGTTTTGCTTCCGCAGTGTTCGACCAGACCCTGCCTTATGTATGCACGGACAGAAATGTGACGCTTCATTGCATGGCAATTCTGACCGAGCTTGCATGTGCGACTCAGATGCTCGAATCCCGGCAGATTCTTGTCACCCATCTGTCCAGACTTGCAGCGGCAGCTGGTAGCCAGATGCCCGTCAACGCGGGCGGAAGGGATGTGGCGGCGAGATACGAAGAGGCCGTGAAGGTCTTGTCCGATCCTGAGGCGTTCGAGGCTTACAGGCAAAGTCAGGGCTGGTTCGGCGGGCGGGCGTGAATGGCCGGGCGCCAGCAGTGTAGGAGGAGGGAAGCTTTCACGCCGTCCTGGCACTGTCGTCCCATCTCAGGACTGCAGCGAGATTCTCGCCAGCTTCGAATTCAGTTTCCGGGCGCCATTCCAGGTTCGCCCCCGTCGCCATTGCGGCGACGATCAGCTTGTTCGCTTCCAGTGAGGCGGCAAATTCTGAAATGTCACGAATACGCAGGTGCTCGTCCGCATCATCTGCATCATCCTCCAGCTGGCTTACGCCTTCGCTGATGTAGAGAAGTTCGATCTGGCCGCCATCTGCCTTTGCTGAAATTTCGCTTGCAGATGAAATGCTTTGCCTCATCGGGGCGCGGTCGACTTGAAGATCTTTCAGGTTGTCCAGAAGACGCTCAGGCTGAAGCGCCTCGCCCGCGCGGTGATGCTGCACGATCGAGATTTGCCGGGATCCGATGAGTTTCGCAAACTCGCCGACCACGCCTGGATCTCCTGCGACGTGCAGAGTTCTGACCTGTGCTGGCAGGCATGCGTCCAAAGCGTCAATCACATCTTGGAAGTATTCGCCCTCTGTCTTCTCCGACTCGCCGGACCTGTCAGCGCCGAGCGCGTGAAATTTGGAGCTGGCGTTGCGCAGAGAGCCCCGCGAGGACGTATGAAAAAAGACGTCGTCCTGGATGCTGCGTCGATCCTCGACATCCTCATATGTGGGGGCGTCAAAAATCTGCTTCTGGTTCATCAGGCGCGCATCAGTGCTCAGGTAAAGCACCGGACAATCCAGATCGAGTGCCAGCACCCAGTGGGTACGGCGATCTGAAAGATCGGCGAGCACCGGAACAAGATAGGGCGCTGACTCTTTGACAAGCATGGCGAACGGCCGGCGAGACAAATCCGCCGTCTTGAAATGCCCTTCGTCCTCCCAGACTGCGATGCCCCTGCCGCGGAAAGCCCGCATTTTCAGGTGCTCTACATAGGATTTTGTCCGCTGTGCTTTCGGCGCCCGCTCATTGAGCGCTGAGATGAGGTTTTTCTGAAGAATTCGCCATTTTTCGCCGAAATTCTGGATATCGGGCAGGGGAATGTAGAGGCTTGTGGTTTCGTCGCTGAAGCCTTCAAGGCTGTCGCGCAATGTAGCGAATGTTGGAAATTTCGTCATCTACGAGGTGTCCTTGGTGCTCAGTCGCGCCGCCATCGGCAACAGGATTGCAGCGATAAATCAGTTGAGGTTTACCGCCGCGGTGGTCCCGAGGTTGGGCGCCTTATCCTTCAATTGAGCGCACAGTTTCGCCGCGCCGCCCTGAGCGGGTTGCGGCTCATCGCCCAGATTGCAGCTTGTGCCGGCTGTAACCGCAACATGGTCAACGTCAGGTCGGTCTTTCCACCCGCAAACCAGGCCGCAACTTCCCGCCAACAGGATCGCTCAAGCGCGCCAGGTTCCTTCTTTTGCTCCAATTGCCGTTGAAGGCAGGCCTGATAGTCACTGGCGACAGCGCATAATTGAAGCCCTGCGGCTGAGTTGGCGACTGCTTTGATCAGATCGTTGGACGTTTTTACGTAGAACCAAGCTACCCCGTCCTCTTTATCGACGAAATGCGTCTTGGACTTCATGTGCTCGTTGAAAGAGGGAGAACCAAGCATTACGAAACAGTATCGTACGGAATATCCCAGAGCCGAGCTGCGGGACCGGCGTCTGTTTTTTCAAGGTTGGCCATTATCGGTTCTCCATCTTGGATGGGCGTCCCTTCTGGCAGGACGCTATGCTATTCCCACCATTGTATAGTCAGGGTGTTTGAAGTTATGCTGCCGCTCTGATGAGCTCACAGGAACTGCCAATTCACTCAGTTTCCAGCGTATGCCAATCCAACGCGCTGCGTGGGGTCCGGTTCCATCGACGCAATGTTTTCATGCATCAGGACACCCGGCTGTTGCGAAAGATCGCCGCTCGTCGCCGCTGCGCCCGGCGGTTCAGGAAGCGTCTCCAGTTTTGAGCATGACGGGCATGGGTGCGCACGCGGCCGGGAAAGCGCCTGGTCCCTTGCCGGCAGGGAACCCGCCGCCGACTGGCGCGTAGATGCAATGTCAACCACTGCAAAGAGCGCCATGAGAACCTTCGCCGCAGCCATGTCCCTGCTTTCTGCGGCCAACATTAACGGTATGCGACCTCCCGGACCCTTCGACCAAGCCGGCTGGAGCCGATCCACAGGCAATCACATCTGAGACGACCGCAGCTGAAAACCCTTTCGAGGCGGCGATCGGCGGCATTGGCAAGGCGGCGGACGAACGGCTCGCAGGGCAGGCGGGCACTGTCTGCAAGATCAACGCGGGGATGAAAGAAAACGTCGATCCGCCGGGTCGGCCAGAGACAGGAGAAAATCAATGACCAGCCAGGCGCTAGGCGTTTCAAGCAAGACCTTCGATACACGGACGGGCATTTCCGCCAAAGATAGAGAGAAGATTGCCGGCGCGCTCGGCATCGTCCTTGCCGACAGCTACATGCTCTTTATCAAGACCCAGGGTGTCCACTGGAATGTGACCGGACCCGCCTTCATCAGCGTTCACGAACTGACCGAAGCGCAATACGAGAATCTCTACGCCGCGATCGACGTGATTGCCGAACGTATCCGGGCCCTCGGCCAGAAGGCGCCGGCAAGTTATACTCGTTATGGCACACTGTCCTCGATCGATGACAGCGAAGATCCGGAAACTGCCGGCGACATGTTGAAGATGCTGATCGCCGGACATGAGACGGCTGTCGTCCACATGCGTGCGGCCATCGAATGGTGCGAGGAGAAAAAGGATTTCGTTACCGCCGATCTCCTGATCGGCCGGATGTCCTGGCATGAGCAAGCCATCTGGATGCTGACGGCCTTGTCGGACGAATGACGTGGTGCGACGCGCGCAGTCGTCGTAAAGGGCAACCCATGCTCGCCCGCAGATCCCGGCAGCTTGGCGCGTCGGTTGTATTCGCCCTGCTCGCCGCCTGCGGTCCAGGCAGCGCCAGCAAGCCAGGCCCGGCGCCCACATTACCAAAAGTCTACACGATTAACGTGGAGCTCAAGTCTGTCCCGAACATCGTGGAATTGTCGGGCCGTGCACGCGCACTGATCAGGGCTGAAATCCGTCCGCAAGTTTCCGGGATTATCCGGGAACGCCTGTTCGCCGAAGGCGAAGTGGTGATGAGAGGTCAGGCGCTCTACCAGATTGATCCGGCTGAGTATGCGTCTGGCGTCGCGAGCGCGAAGGCGACACTGGCGAATGTTGAAGCTGCCGCAGAATCTGCGCGGCAAACCGCAACACGCTACGAAAAACTGGCCGTCGTCAGCGCGGTGAGCCAGCAGGAATACGAGCAGGCCAGCGCCGCGGCAAAGCAAGCAGAAGCGGATATTGCCTTGCAGCGCGCTATTTTGAATAGGGCCGAGATCGATCTGTCCCGAACCCGCATCGTTTCGCCTATCACTGGAAATATCGGTCGATCCGAAATCACCGAGGGCGCGCTGGTTACTCAGAACCAGCCCACTGCGCTGGCCTACGTGGTTCAGCTCGATCCCATCAATATTGATCTTACTTCAGTTGCGCGTATCATGAATATCCGCGAGCAGATCGCCAGCGGTCAGATCGTGACAATTGAGGGCGTCATCCCTGTAACCGTCAAATTCGAAAACGGTGAAATCTACAAGCATCAGGGCCGGCTGCAATTCAGTGAAGTTATCGTCGATGAAACCGCCGGGACGGTGGGTGTTCGCGTCGAAGTCGCTAATCCGGACAGCGTGCTGCTGCCTGGAATGTGAGCTGGTCCTGTTTTCCTGCACAGTTTTCCGGCCTTGCTAAGAGTCTGAATCAAAAAGAGCTCCATAAAATCAGGCTTTTGCAATTCGTCTGGTCATGAGCCGGATGTTGGCGATGAAGAGCCAGGCGATAGCGCTTTCGAGGGATTGCTCCCAGTCTTTTGCGAGTCTGCGTGATCGTCCGAGCCAA
>Ga0163144_10023863_pt1 | contig 12043 bp, 14 predicted proteins | sample OliLak19BULKMAT1_FD_123175 | JGI IMG/M metagenome (GOLD analysis project Ga0163144, IMG submission 123175) | Freshwater microbial mat bacterial communities from Lake Vanda, McMurdo Dry Valleys, Antarctica - Oligotrophic Lake LV.19.BULKMAT1 | ecosystem: Environmental > Aquatic > Freshwater >...
ACAGATAGAATATTAGTTGCAAAAGTTAGTAACCACACTGTAGGTTTTTGTATTGTTCAGAAGTTTCCAGAAAAAAATCAGCTTAGAGCAATTTATATCCATCCTAAATTTCAAAGAAAAGGAGTCGGTGGAAAGTTATGGAAAGAAACGCTTCATTTTTTGAATCTTCTGAAAGACACGTATGTAGAGGTCGCTGATTATAATATTCAAGCAATTAAGTTTTATAAAAAACTCGGTTTTGTAGATACGGGAAGACGATGGAGTGACGAAAAATTTAAAATGAAAAGTGGGGCAGTGATTCCTGAAATGGAAATGATGAGGAAGGGGACCGCCAGGTAACATGTATATTGTCAAAATATCCCTCTAGTTAGGGGTATTTTGATAGCCTAATATGTTTGACAATAAACTTAATTATGATATAATTTATACAGATTAATCTTTCATAGGAGAAGCATATGAACGTTTTTTGGAACTACGTCATCGCGATTGTCGCTGTCTGGTTCACTGGATTTGCGACAGCGATGATCGTTGGCCAGCACGGCAGATACCTCTCGTTCACTAAGCGGCAGTTCAAGAAAGTTTGGACTACGAACAAAACGAGAATTATCTGGTTTGCTGTTGGGTTTGGGCTCGCGATTGCGTTGCTCAATAAATAACACTCGGCATTTACGGCCAAAGGCCAAGAGGAAGTATGTTGGTAGATTTAAATGGAAAAAAAGTTGAGATTTGTGCGGGGATGTTTTTCTGGTACTGCCAAGCTACACAAGCGTTTTGTATAAATGGAGGCGTTGCTGGTAGACCACACTGGTACAACGAACTTCATCACTTTGGACCCGACGACAAATTCCTAGTCCCTCGGTTGTCAGATCACCAGGCAGTCCGGGTCATGAGATTAATGGCAATGACTGCAGGTTTTGAGTACGAAATTAGGAAAAACTCAAAAGGAGAAACAATCGTAACATTTTTATAACCCCCGTGAACAGCAAAGCCTGCTTGTTCACGGGGTTTTTGTTTTTCTCAATGTTTAAAAAATATTTATGCTAAAATTACAGGATGGATTGGGCTACTCGGAGAAAACTTCAATACTTTGCGATTATTGTGGCGTTTGCACTCGTGTTTTTTGTCATACCTTTTTACATGTTTATTTATAAAGCGCCGACATGCTTTGATAATTTAAAAAATGGGAATGAAAAGGGAATTGATTGTGGAGGGGATTGCAGACTTCTGTGCAGTGCTCAAATTGCAGAGCCTGTTTCAAAATGGGATCCAAGGGTGTTTAAAGTTTCAGAAGGTGTTTACAGCGTCTTAGCATATTTAGAAAATCAAAATGTTACTGCCGAAGTGCTCTATGCACCATATACGTTTAAACTGTACGACAGGCAGAATGTTCTTGTAGTAGAAAAATCGGGCAGCTCCTTCATTCCTCGTGGAGCAACGTTTGCGCTCTTTGAAGGAAACATTCGTACGGGCGAGCGTGTGCCAGTGAGGGCAACGTTTGAGTTTGGAAAAAAATTAGAGTGGATCAGCAATACCGCTGCACCCGCTCAAATATCGGTTGAAAGCAAGGCGCTTTCAAAAGAAGACACTACTCCGCGCATTGATGCGGTTGTGAAAAATAATGAGTTCCAGTCAGTTAATAATATTGAATTTACTGCGGTTGTGTATGACGGCCAAGGAAATGCTATCGGGGCATCCCGCACTTTCGTCGAGAGTTTACTGAAAGGGGAAAGTGAGCCGCTGGTATTTACCTGGCCGCAGCCTTTTGCTACCAAAGCTGATGTCTGTGATGCTCCTGTTGATGTAGCACTCCTCCTTGACCGTTCTGGATCGATGGCAAGCTTAGGGGATAACCCACCTCAACCCCTTACGGACGTGAAAAGTGCCGCAAACTTTTTTACTCGTCAGATGGGAAGTGGTGACAAAGTCAGTCTGATCTCCTTTGCAAATGATGCGACGAGCGACAAGACATTAACAGCGAGTTTTGACTCTGTTACCGCTGCTATTGATGGACTTTCAATTTTGAAAAATGGCACCCAAAACACCAACATTGCCGACGCGATCGACAAAGCTCGCAGTGAGCTCGGCTCTACCCGACATGCCGATATTTCTGCTAAAGTAATGATTCTCCTTACTGACGGTATTGCAAATCGTCCAGAAAAAACAGGAGATGCAGGTTTTGCTGAGTCATCAGCACTTCAGAGCAGTGTCCTCAGTAAGGAGCAAGGGATCACCATGTTTACCATTGGTCTTGGAAAAGATCTTAATACTGAATTTTTGAAACAAGTTGCCTCGAGTACCGAAGAGTTCTATTTGGCTCCGACCACAAAAGAGTTGACCAGCATCTATGAACAAATCGCAACGAAGATCTGTAAACGAAAACCTGCAATCATAGAAATCATTCCTCGGGTATATCCAGTCGGCGTATCGCTGCCATTCTAACCGTAATGCTCAATATTATTTGGAAAAAAGTTGAACGTATCAGCCCCGTCCTTTTTCATATGGACTGGCTTTTGTTTTTCTCTGCGTTTCTTATTTCTTTGGCAGGGCTGGTGACGATGAACTCGTTTGCAGAAGAGAGTTATTTTTTTGATCGACAAATCATATGGCTTGCAACAACCTTAATTATTTTTTTTGTAGGCAGTCTTATCGACTGGAGATTTTTGCGAAGGACTCGAATTATTGTCTGGCTTTTTAGTATTTCCTGCATCCTTTTGATGCTTTTGTTCTCAGTGGGTCATGTGGCAAAGGGAGCTCAAAGCTGGTTTAACTTCGGGGGGTTCTCTTTCCAACCATCGGATCCTATCAAGATCGTCCTGATACTCTTGTTGGCAAAGTATTTTTCTCGGAGGCATGTGGAGATAGCACACATCAGACACCTTATCGTTTCTGGTGCGTATGCAGGGATCCTTTGTCTTCTCATTTTGGTTCAGCCTGACTTTGGATCTGCCATCATTCTTTTCTCTGTATGGTTTGGTATGGTACTCGTTTCTGGAATTTCAAAAAAACACTTGTTTGCGGTAATCATGATGGGTGCAGTAACATTTGCAGGGCTCTGGTTTTTTGTTTTTCAAAACTATCAAAAGCAGAGAATTGTAAATTTTATCCACCCCTTGGCTGACATTCGAGGAACTGGATACAACGCTTATCAATCTACAGTTGCGGTTGGGTCCGGTAAAATTTTAGGAAAGGGGATTGGGTATGGTACTCAATCGAAACTACAATTTCTTCCTGAATATGAAACCGACTTTATTTTTGCGGCGTTTGCCGAAGAGTGGGGATTTGTTGGGGTTATTTTATTATTTATATTATACGCGGTGCTGCTCTGGCGAATTGTTGTGAATGCCACGCTTGGAGCTAGTAATTTTGAAACGTTTTTTGGACTTGGGCTTGCCATTCTTTTTATGGTGCACATTATTGTCCACGTCGGTATGAATATCGGACTTCTTCCGGTGACGGGTACGACGATTCCTTTTATGAGTTATGGAGGAAGTCATTTGCTCGCAGAATTCGGAGGGCTTGGAATTCTAATGGGAATGAGAAGGTATAACAGGGCAGCTCATAGAGAAATGGCGAGTAACGAAATGCATGGGATCTAAAAAGTTTTAAGTTGTTACCTGCCTCGGCAAGGCGGGGTTTTAAGTTTTAAGTTAATACCAATATAAAAAAGCTTGCAGGTGCTAGCTTTTAGGTGTTAGTTAAAAGTATAAAAGCCTGACATACGTTTTAATTTGCTATATAAAATAAATAGGCAGAAGTTCACTTTTTCTCGGTTAAGGAGGGGGTATGTACAAACCAGTGTGGGAACCTGTATCAAATATGCCTTATGATGGCACTGTAACCCGCATGCAAACACCTCAAGGTTGGTTGGTGAGAGTTATTATGAGTCATGGAAACGGTCCGGCTGTCTCACTATTTCATGTTCCTGACCCTGAACATGATTGGGTTTTTGAGAAAGAAAAGACAGAAGAGAAAGTTGCAAAAAACGATCAACCTAAACGGTTACTTATGAGATGTCGTAAAGTGGTGGATGAGCCGGAGGAAGGGAGTATCTTTTATAGAGTGTCTCAATTCTAGTAGTTTCAATCCCTGATGACCGAAGGTTATCAGGGATTTCGTTATTCTGGATCTGCATTTTCTTGTTACTTTTTACTATTCGTTATTCAATATTCGCTATTCTTTATTCTTCTTACTCGCCTCGCAAAGCTTTGGCGAAGCGAGTTCATTCCAATTCTTCTTATTCTTTTGAAATTTAGTAAAGCTCGACCGTCTTCTCCAGCATCTGCTTTAGGGAGAATTTTTCTTCAACATCTGCTTTGAGTGCTTTACCTAAGGTCACCCTCCTCATTTCATTGCTTAAGAGCTCAAGAAGGGAATATTCGATATCGGATATGTTCCCAACTTCAACAAGTACGCCGTTTCTTTTCTGTTCAATGACCTCCGGAATTCCACCAACACGGCTCGCAATGACTGGAAGCTCAGCGAGACCTGCTTCGAGAATGCTGTACGGGAGCCCTTCAGATCGGGAAGTGAGAGTAAAAATATCAAATGCTTTAAGATATTTAGCAGCGTCCAATACAAATCCAGCAAGGTGTACCTTACTCATTAGGTTTTTTTGTTTGATAAGTTTTTCAAGTTTTTTCCGCTCTTGCCCTTCACCGATAATAATAAGGGTTGCCTCAGGATGAGCGACAGACACTCCTGCAAATGCCTTGATCAAAAAATCCAAACCTTTTGTTTCGTGAAGCTCGCTTGTCGTACCAATCCAGAGAGGTTCTTTGAGGGTTACTCCAATTTCTAATCTGGCGTCTTTTTGATCAAGAAAATCAATTGATCCCGTGCCGTTATGAATAAGGGTGATCTTATTCATAACAAAAGGAAAGTGAGAAATTTGCTCAGCTATTTTTTTTGAAACAGCGATGGTTTTGTGCGAAAGAAGGATGGTTATGGCGTGAAGGAGCGTGAGGAACAGTCGTGAAAGGACGGAACGATTTTCGTTAAATGCCCAGCCGTGACCCGTGAAGATGGCTTTACGTTTTGCGCAGTTTGGAGTTAGATTAAAAATATTAAGGATGCGGACTGCGAGGGCGCCTAAAAGTCCTGCTTTGGAACTATTGAGATGGACAATGTCAGGACATTCTTTTTTGAGGAGTGAAATAATTGCAAAAAAAGTCGAGATATCTGAATATATATTTATATCGCGTTTTAAGCTGGGAAGGGAAATTGTTCGAATATTTTTTTCTTCGAGTTTTTTAAGCAGGGCGGTGCCTTCGCCCATAGCAACGACGACATCAAAATCGTTCTTTGATAGATTTGTGGCTAAATCAAGCACATAGCGCTGGGCGCCACCAAAGTTACCTTTTGTAATAATGTAGAGAATTTTTTTCTTCGCTTCCATGCCTTAAGAGTACAGTATTTTAAGCTTTACTTCTTGCTAATTTTATCGGTTTTAAGTGAGCGGCAAGAGAGAGTGCGAGGGCAACAATGACAATATTTTTTATAATATACTGCCCCTCAAGGGTTGGAACCAAAAAGGATTGCCAGGTCACGGCCGGAAGAAGAATGAGGGGGAGAATGGTGGTGACCATGTGGGGAATGAGAAGGGCAATTGCAACTCGTTCAAATCCTCGAATAAGAAAAGCAAGGCCAATGATCATTTCGTATATACCAAAAAGAATAATGAATTGTTCAAAAGTGATAAATGGAAGAGTTTTTTCAAGAAGGTCTGCAATCAGGGGGTTGGCAGGGCTTTCTGCCACAATTTTTAAAATTCCAAACCAAAAGAAAACGACAAAAATAGCAATATGGGCCATTGGAAGAGAGATCCTGCGAATAACGTGAATAAGGGCTCCGTCAACTTTGGATAGATCGGTTTGATTCATGTCTGTATTGTATCTTGAGCAGAAACTTCAAGCCAGAGGCGACCCATTCTCCATAGTTGAAAAAAGCCTGTCTTTGTATAGTATGAACATACTATTATGAAAACACTCAATAGAAAGGAGCCGTTTATCCTGCTTTTAGGCGACCTTGTAGCTTTTTATATGGGGCTCTGGCTTATGCTTGTCTTGCGCTATGGGCAGCTTCCTCAAAACGAGTTTTTCACTCTTCACTTGTTCCCATTCTCAATCCTTTTTGTTATCTGGATCGTCGTATTTTTTATAGCTGGACTATATGAAAAACATACCCTGTTGCTCAAAGGGAAAATCGCCAGCGTTATTTTGAGAGCACAGATAACGAACAGTATTCTTGGAGTTTTATTCTTTTATTTTGTTCCATTGTTTGGTATCGCTCCAAAAACAAATCTTTTTATCTCTCTCGTAACTTCATTTATCTTTGTGATGCTTTGGAGAATAGAACTCTTTCCAACGTTTGAAGTTCGAAAAAAAGAGCGTGCTATGATTTTGGGAGTAGGAAGTGAGCTGCAAGAAATTGAAATGGAAGTGAATAACAATTCCAGATATGACCTCCAGATTGTCTTTTTAGACAATCTGGATTCTTCAGATTCAGATAAGGTTAAGGATGAGATTTTACAAAAGATATATACCAACGACGTCTCTTTGGTAGTTATTGATTTCAAGAATGACAAAGTCGAACCCATTCTTTCGAACCTGTACAAGCTTATTTTTTCAGATGTAAGGTTTGTGGATATTCACGCGATGTATGAAGATATCTTCGATCGCATTCCACTATCTCTGGTGCGGTATAGTTGGTTTTTGGAGCACATTTCAGGCTCGACTCAGAGAGGGTATGATTTCTTGAAGCGAGTAATGGATATTTTTGTTTCTTTGATTTTGGGAATCGTATCTCTGACCTTTTATCCTTTTGTGTATATTGCAATCAAGCTCGAAGACGGTGGCCCAGTCTTTTTTACACAAGAGCGCATCGGTCAACATAATAGTCTTATAACTCTCAAGAAGTTTCGTAGTCTCAAGGTTCATAATGATCCTGAAGGCTTAGCGAAGAACCCCACCGTTACCAAAGTCGGTGCATTTATTCGCAAAAATCGCATCGATGAATTACCACAACTCTGGAATGTTTTTCTCGGCGACCTGTCTCTTATTGGACCTCGACCGGAGGTGCCCGCACTGGTGCGAGTCTATGAAAAGGAAATTCCGTATTACAACGTGAGGCATTTAGTCAAACCTGGACTTTCCGGATGGGCACAACTGTATGGAGAACACGCTCATACAACGAGTGATGTTTCAAAAACTAAAAATAAGCTCTCGTACGATCTGTATTATATTAAGAACCGTTCGCTCGCACTTGATCTCAAGATAGCACTCCGCACTATTATGACAGTACTTTCTAGAGAGGGACTTTAGGCTTACAATATATGTATGAAAAAATATATTCAGGTATCTTTGTTCTTTATTTTATTTAGCTTCGGACTGTTCACTTCCGTAAGTGCTCAAGTACCTTCAAATTTTTTGAACGCTCAAGCGAGTGAGGATTCTCGAGAGCTACTCAAGTCTCAAATACGTGCATTAATTTTTCAATTAATTTCCCAGCTTCAAGAAGAATTGAGAAGTCTTGGTCATTCTGATTCGACATATAAACAGGTTTCCATGGAATCACTTTTAAAGAGTGAAAAGACGATTGTATATGAGTACGCAAATAATCCTTGCGGAACCCTAATGATGGATTTTACAGATCGTGGCAGTGTGAGTGTTGGGAGAGGGCCAGTATACAGTTCAGCTTTGAAAGTCTGTCAAAGTAATGGGTCAACTATGATTCCTGACGATTCATCTTTTCGAGCTTATGCATGCGGAAATATTAAGATTGATAACGGGCCAATTTTTGCACAGGCAACATTTGCGTTTCAATGCGTCGAGCCGGCCCAAAATTTTACAGCTATTTCACTCTAAACATTGTGCCAAGAGATGCTCTTTCTTGATTTCTGACACAAAATCCCTATACTAGACTCCATGTTAAAATACCGAATTGGGAGTGTAATACTCATTATTCTAGGGGTTTTATTGGGCTTTTTTCTCTATGCCTCTCAGAAGCCGGATGCGCGGTTTCCATTCAAATTAGGTCTTGATCTCGTTGGCGGAACTGAACTCATTTATCGAGCAGATTTGACCCGAGTAGCCGGAGGAGACATCAACACTTCCATGGACGCGCTTCGCGAAGTAATCGAACGTCGAGTTAATATTTTTGGAGTTTCTGAGCCAATCATTCAAGTTGAACAAGCTGGTCTTATTTCAGGAAATACTGACCATCGCCTTATTGTGGAGCTTCCCGGCGTCAAGGATACCAATGAGGCTATTGCTATGATCGGGAAGACTCCTATTCTTGAATTTCGTTTGGAAAAAGATGGACTCAAAGATTTAACTGAAGAAGAAATTAAAGCGCTTACTGCTGAAGAAATGTTTACTCCGACTGGAATTACTGGTGGGCTTCTTAAAAATGCTCAGCTCCAATTCAACGGTACCACCCAAAGACCTGAGATCGTTTTAAATTTTAATGATGAAGGGAAAGCACTTTTTGCGAAAGTGACCAAAGAAAATATTGGAAAAACGCTTGCTATTTTCCTTGATGGACAGATGATTCAAGCACCCACCATCCAAGATGCGATTGAGAGTGGAACGGCTCAAATAACAGGTGCGTTTGATGCAAATGAAGCCAAAGAGGTAGTAAAGCAACTTAACTATGGAGCGCTCCCTGTGCCCATCGAGCTTGTCAGTCAGCAAACAATCGGAGCGTCCCTAGGCTCAGCCGCGCTAAAGGCAGGTCTTAAGGCCGGCCTTGCTGGGTTCGCTCTTTTGTCAGTATTTTTAGTCCTCTGGTACAGACTTCCTGGAATTATTGCAGTAGTTGCTTTGGTACTCTACGTGCTGATCTCGCTTTCTTTATTTTTGGTAGTGCCAGTTACCTTAACGGCTGCTGGCCTTGCTGGATTTATTCTTTCCATCGGGATGGCGGTGGATGCAAACGTTCTTATTTTTGAACGTATGAAGGAAGAACTTGCCAACGGCAAGAATCTTGATGACGCGATACATGAGGGATTCAAACGTGCGTGGCTTTCGATTCGAGATTCAAATATTTCTTCATTTATTACCGCACTCGTTCTCTTCTGGCTCGGCACCTCTGCCATTAAAGGATTTGCCCTAACTTTGGGCCTTGGAGTAGCAGTCTCAATGTTCACTGCAATTACCGCATCTCGAACATTTTTATTTGCTTCGCAAGTTGGACGAAACAATTCTTTTACCAGATTTCTGTATGGCTCAGGGTCTACCAAAAACTAACAACTTAAAACTATCTCCATGCCTATCATAAAACACAGAAAACTATTTTTTATTCTTTCAGCGCTCCTCGTTTTGGGCTCTCTTGCGGCGCCGCTTATCTACGGATTCCATTTCAGTACTGACTTTTTAGGTGGATCTATTTTGGAAGTTTCGTATGCAAATAAGGGTGAGGTTCCAAGTCTCGAGGCAGCAAAAGCTCAGCTTGAGCCTCTTAACCTGGGAGAGTACTCACTCCGTCCATCAGGAGATACCCATTACGTGCTTCGTAGCCGTGAGCTTTCTGCTCCTGAAAAAACATCAGTCGAAAACGCGCTTTCGCAAAATGGCAAACTGGTCACTAAGACAGAACGCTTCAACTCAGTGGGTCCGATCGTGGGGGAAAGTTTGAAAAACAAATCATACATCGCCATCGGACTCGTAATTTTTTTTATCGTCCTTTTTATTACCTTTGCGTTTCGAAAAGTCTCAGAGCCTGTTGCTTCATGGAAATATGGTTTAGCTACAATCGTAGCACTTGCTCATGACGTGGTTATTCCTACTGGAATCTATGTTGTTTTCGGACATTTTTTTGGAGCAGAAATTGACCTTCTTTTTATTACTGCGCTGTTGGCAATCCTCGGATATTCAGTCCACGACACGATTGTGGTGTTTGATCGAGTTCGAGAAAATCTCCAACACAACCTTGAATATCGAGTAAAGGAGCCCTTTGAGGAAACAGTTGGGAAGAGTTTGTCACAAACGATGGCTCGCTCAATCAATACTTCAGTTACTATTTTCCTCACACTTCTTGCACTCTATGTAATAGGAAGTGACGCTACTCGAAACTTCGCCTTCACCCTCCTTGTGGGTGTAGTTATCGGAACCTACTCATCAATCTTTGTGGCTTCTCCGTTTTTAGTAACTCTCGAAAAACTCCAGAAGAAGAGTTAGGTTGCTAATCATGTCGTGAGGGGGGTAATATATATATATATTAGTTAACTTTAAATAATATGGGAATGGAATCATTTAATGCTATACCAGCAGAGGAATCTGAAAGAATAGACGATGTAGAAAAGGCTGAAGTAATGGCACATACATCTGATATTCATAGAAGCTCAGCGGCTGAAAAAAGAAGTGAAGCTGATGGATCCCAAGCTATACCTGAAAGTGAAATAAGAAGAAATGCAATTGTTAATGGTATGGATATGGAATCTTCAAATAATGATTTGAAAAACATATCAGGTGAATTGGCAAAAAATTCTGATAAATTTGCAGAAGAAGATGAGGCGAAAGCTGCAAGGGAATATGATTACGATAAAAGTAGAAAAGTTGAGTAAAAAATAAAATTAAAAACGAGCGCCGAGCTCGTTTTTTGTTAGCTATTTACTTTTTACATATTACTACGCTTCCGTATAATGAATAGATGCAAAAACATCTTACTTTTCTTATCATTGTTATCGTTTCTTTGGGAGCAATTTACTATTTCTTTGGAAGAGGAAGCCATTCGCAATACGTAGCGCCGCACGCAACCTCAACGGTGGAAATTGTAACTCCAACAAACACCACTCCTACCAATGGCGCAGGCCAGCCAATTCAAGGGGAGTTTGGTGACCCAGCACCGCAATCATCGAAACCTGTGGTGGTTCAAAAGAAAATAGTATCAGGAAACTATTATTATACTGAAGACTTGCAATCTCAATATGTAGGAAAAATTTGTTTTAGAGCGTCGGGAACTAATCAAGGAGTTGGCAAAACATTTTGTTTCGATAATTCCGACGAGGCGTTCGCACTGCTTGATATTTCGAAAGGAATTGGTGATGGCAGCAGGGAATGTACTACCACCGGGCCTGCAACTGTCGAAGTTAAAAACTACACAAAGCTAACTGGGGATGCTGGGGGGTATGATTCTGCAACGCTCACAAAGCTAATGAGCGCAGGGAATCAAGGTTTTCTTGCATGCGGAGAATTTAAATAAATCACAAAATCGAATAACGAAATTCGAAACACGCATGATGAAAAATGAATTAATAATTGCGAAAATCGAAATACGAATATGAGAAAACACCCCAACAGTTGTTGGGGTGTTTTTGTAACGCAGGTCTTCGTTTCTGGTGCGAGAGCGCAAGTTTAGCTTTGGTCCCAAGAATGCGATGGTTCCAAAACATGATTACGTTCCTTATTCTGTGGAAAGGCGCTACACCAATCCCAATAGCACTAACGCACTTAAGAGACCATGCTTCGACTACCGTTGTCTTAAGTGATACAGGTCCAAGCTTTACCTGACTCAGGGTCCTTTCCAGGGGGCTTAAGGTAGGAATACCTGGTGCCGGAGACAAAGACCTTAGAGCAGAATTTCTAGGATTAATAGTCTACCTATTATCTCTCTCTGTCAACAATGTGGGGCTATTTTTAGAGCCTCTAAAATAGCTTGACTCCTAGTGCCATATCTATATAATACAGGCCTGCTTCTAGAGAGTTTCTAGAAGCCGTTTCAAAACAGTTCGTTGACAACTTGTTACATAATATTTGAGAACGCCCAAGGTTTTAAAGACACCTTGGGCTAGCAAGTCTCAAGAATTCAAAAAGTGATTCCTCCTTCCTGCACACCGTCAATTCGATGGGCGCACATAGCAATGCGGTGCAGTGGAGGGGAAGTGAGCTTGGAAACACAATTCTTATATTTTCGGAAACGAAATGAAGTCTAATATTCTTTGTTTTGTTCCGTTCCAAATGAATGTTCAAACATATCATTTTTAATGAGAGTTTGATCCTAGCTCAGGATGAACGCTGGCGGCGTGGATAAGGCATGCAAGTCGAAC
>Ga0163144_10023864_pt1 | contig 12043 bp, 12 predicted proteins | sample OliLak19BULKMAT1_FD_123175 | JGI IMG/M metagenome (GOLD analysis project Ga0163144, IMG submission 123175) | Freshwater microbial mat bacterial communities from Lake Vanda, McMurdo Dry Valleys, Antarctica - Oligotrophic Lake LV.19.BULKMAT1 | ecosystem: Environmental > Aquatic > Freshwater >...
GAGGTGGTCGTTGAGCGTCTCCTGCTCGACCTTGTTCAAGGCCGCCCGCACCGCGCGAATCTGGGTCAGCACGTCGATGCAGTAGCGCTCCTCCTCGATCATGCGGGCGACGCCGCGGACCTGGCCCTCGATGCGGCCAAGGCGCGCGAGCTGGGATTTCCTGAGTTTGCCATCCATGACTTGAACCATACCCCCGTAGGGTATACATGGCAAGCCATGAACCACGAGCATCATCACGACCCCGGGTGCGGCCACGACCACGACATCGCGATCGATCCGGTCTGCGGCATGAAGGTCAAGATCGCGGGCGCGAAGAATACGACCGTGCATGAAGGCCAGACCTATTATTTCTGCAATCCCAAGTGCTTGCAGAAGTTCACGGTGGAGCCCGCCCGCTACCTGAAGCCGGCCGAGGCAGCGCCGGCGCCGCCCGTCGCCGCGGGCACGATCTTTACCTGCCCGATGCATCCCGAGATCCGCCAGGTCGGACCGGGAAGCTGCCCGATCTGCGGCATGGCGCTGGAGCCGGCCGAGGTCTCGCTCGACCAGGGACCGAACGAAGAGCTGATCGACATGACACGGCGCATGTGGATCGGGCTCGTGCTCAGTCTGCCGGTCGTGGCGCTGGAGATGGGCGGCCACCTCACCAACCTGCATATGCTGCTCGGGCAGAAGACGTCGAACTGGCTGCAGTTCGCCTTGGCTACGCCGGTGGTGCTGTGGTGTGGATGGCCGTTCTTCGTGCGCGGCTGGCAATCGCTGCTCACGCGCAACCTCAACATGTTCACCCTGATCGCCATGGGCACGGGCGTCGCGTGGCTCTACAGCGTCATCGCCGTCGCCCTGCCCGGGGTCTTCCCCCAGGCTTTCCGCAGCCCAGACGGGTCGGTCGCGGTCTACTTCGAAGCCGCGGCGGTCATCACCGTCCTCGTCCTTCTCGGGCAGGTGCTGGAATTGCGCGCCCGCGAACAGACGTCCGGCGCCATCAAGGCCCTGCTCGACCTCGCTCCCAAGACCGCCCGCCGGCTGAAGGACGACGGAAGCGACGAAGAAGTTTCGCTCGACGCCATCGCGGTCGGCGACCGTCTACGTGTGCGGCCCGGCGAAAAGGTCCCGGTCGACGGTGAGTTGATCGAAGGCCGGTCGTCGCTCGACGAATCGATGGTCACCGGCGAATCCATGCCCGTCACCAAGGAGGCCGGCGCCAAGGTGATTGCCGGCACCCTGAACACGACCGGTGGCTTCGTCATGCGCGCCGAAAAAGTCGGCCGCGATACGATGCTCGCACGCATCGTCCAGATGGTGGCCGAGGCGCAGCGCAGCCGCGCCCCGATCCAGCGCCTGGCCGATCAGGTCGCGGGCTATTTCGTCCCCGCCGTCATCGCAATCGCCGTCGCCGCCTTCGTGGCCTGGGCGGTATTCGGTCCCGAGCCGCGGCTCGCGTTCGGGCTCGTCGCGGCGGTGACCGTCCTCATCATCGCCTGCCCCTGCGCGCTCGGCCTCGCCACGCCGATGTCGATCATGATGGGCGTCGGCCGCGGGGCGCAGGCCGGTGTGCTGATCAAGAACGCCGAATCCCTGGAGCGGATGGAGCGGATCGACACGCTGGTCATCGACAAGACCGGCACGCTCACCGAAGGCAAGCCGAAGGTCGTGGCGATCGTTCCCGCAGCAGGCTTCGAGGAGAACGATGCGCTGCGCCTGGCCGCCAGCATCGAAAAGGCGAGCGAACATCCCCTCGCCCTGGCGATCGTCGCCGCCGCCGCAGAACGCAAACTCGCCCTCACCGAGGTATCGGCTTTCGACTCGCCCACCGGCAAAGGCGTGGTGGGCAGCGTCGAGGGCCGCAAGCTGATCCTGGGCAACGCCAGATTCCTCGGCGAAACCGGCGTCGACACAGCCGCGCTCGAGGAAGCGGCGGAACGCCTGCGCCAGGACGGGGCAACCGCGATCTTCCTCGGTGTCGACGGCAAGGCCGCGGCGGTGTTCGCCATCGCCGATCCGGTCAAGGCCACAACGGCGGACGCGCTCAAGGCGCTGGCAGAAGAAAAGATCCGGGTCGTCATGCTGACCGGCGACAACCGCACGACGGCCGAGGCCGTCGCGCGGCGACTCGGAATTTCCGAGGTCGAGGCCGAGGTTTTGCCCGAGCAGAAGAGCGCCGTGGTCGAGAAGTTGCGCCGCGAGGGCCGCTTCGTGGCGATGGCGGGCGATGGCGTGAACGACGCGCCCGCCCTCGCGGCCGCCGAAGTCGGCATCGCCATGGGGACCGGCACAGATATCGCCATCGAGAGCGCCGGCATCACGCTCCTCAAGGGCGACCTGATGGGTATCGTGAAGGCCCGGCGACTCTCCCAGGCCACGATGAGCAACATCCGGCAAAATCTCTTCTTTGCCTTCGTCTATAATGCCGCCGGGATGCCGATTGCCGCGGGTATCCTCTACCCGACGTTCGGCATCCTTTTGTCGCCGATCATTGCCGCGGCCGCCATGGCACTGAGTTCGGTCAGCGTCATTGCCAATGCGCTTAGGCTACGGCGCATCCAGTTGTAACGAGGATCAAGAACGACCACCGGCGGTGAATCTCGGCAAATCTAGCCCCGTCCGTCGTTGCCGTTCATCATTCTGGGTGGAACATGGAACTTCCGGATGCCCTACGCGTTTACGCTATACACGGGCGAGTTTTCGGCAAATGCACTCTTGAGAGAGGCAAACTTCGGGCCGACTTCTTTTGAGATAGGTCAAGTCCGAGCCAGCGCGCGTTCCTTACTATCGCTAGCCTCGATGCAAGTGCGAAGGAGCGTCCAAATACGCATGGTCACTACTCTGGCGGCCTTTGCCGTCCTAGCAATCCTTCCGGCGATCTCTCAGGCCCAATCCCCGCCCGCCGACGACCACAAAGGGCACCATCTCGCGCAAGCGCAGGCGCCTGCTGCGCCAGGTGGCATGGATATGAAGGGCGGTGGCACCAATGGCATGATGGGTGGCGACATGAGCCGCATGATGGCCATGATGCACGGCCGCATGATGGGCGACATGCCTCTGAAACACGTCGAGGGCCGGCTCGCCTTCCTGAAGACCGAACTCAAGATCACCGCGGCCCAGGAGCCGCAGTGGACCAAGTTCGCCGAAGTCGTGCGCAGCAATGCCAAGGGCGCGCAGACCGCGAAGCCACCGATGATGCAGGGCGACATGAAGGCGTCGACCGCGCCCGAGCGCCTCGCCAACTACGAGAAGACATTCGCCGCGCGGCTAGAAACAATTCGTGCGCTCAAGGCTGCCGTCGATCCGCTCTACGCGTCGCTCAGCGACGACCAGAAAAAAGGTCGGCGACGAATTGCTGATGGGGCCCATGGGCATCATGTGATGGCGAGACTTTCAGTAGGACGTTCGGCGCGCCTCTGGTGACACCTATGACCGTTACGCGGCCCCGACGCCGCGCTGAATTCCGATGCTGAGCGTTGCTGCGCACACTGTCTCAAGGAACGACAACTGATGAAAGAGGGTACCGGCCATGATCAGTCGACGCTATTTGGCGCTCGTATTCGCCGCTGTTACCCTCGTGGCCTGCGGGCCCATGTCAACGGGATCGGTGAAGGATCTCAACATCCGAGACTGGATTGGACACAGCGCGACCCATCTCATTCAGTCTTGGGGAACTCCCCATCATGACTACCCGACGGCCGACGGCGGCAGGGCGATTGGGTACATGTTCGTCAACCAGGCGGTGACGGGCCCCAAATCACAGGTCCTTTTTCGCGCGACCAACTGCATGGTCAACTTCACGGTCGATCGCAATGGCATCATCGAGGATGCGACAACGACCGGCTCGAAATGCAGAATTGGGCCTCACGGCGATATGCATCCGCCGCCCAATCGCACTTGAACGGCAACGGTGATGTTGGGTCGGCCTTCAACATCATAGTGGATTGAGGGTCTCCGCCATGTGGCTGCGCACCCTGAGACGCTATTTCGGGGCGATCCTGGTCGGCAATCTCGTTTGGGAAGCGGCTCAACTTCCCCTGTACACGATCTGGAAGACCGGAACCGTTCGCGACCTCGCCGTCGCCGTCATTCATTGCACGGCGGGCGATGTCGCGATTTCGGCGAGTGCACTTGTCATTGCGCTCTGCCTTGCAGGCGATGAGATGTGGCCCCGCAGCCGCTTTTTCGCGGTTGCCGGCAGCGCCATGGCAATCGGCATTGCCTACACAATCTACAGCGAGCGCATGAATGTGCTCGTGCTGCGCAGCTGGGGCTACGGTGATTTGATGCCGGTGCTCCCCGGGCTCGATGTCGGCTTGTCGCCTCTGTTGCAATGGTTGTTCGTCCCTGCTGCGGCGTTCGCCTGGGCTCGAAGAGCATAGTGTTGAAGTCGAAGCCGCCAAGGATCGCGACATCGCCCTTGCCACCGTCGGCGATTTCGACTCGCCGTCGGACAAGGGCGTGACGGGCACGCTCAAGGGGCAAGCATCTGTTGCTGGACAACGCCGGCTTCCTGGGCGAGCGCGGCGTCTATGCCGATGCCGCCGAGCGCAAGGCCGACGCGCTCAGGGAAAGCGGTGCCACGGTCGTGCTGTTGGCGGTCGACGGCAAGGTCGAGGGGCTGATCGCCGTCAGCGATCCGGTCAAGGAGACAACACAAGCGGCACTCCGCGAACTGCGGCGGGCCGGCATCCGGCTGGTCATGCTGACCGGCGACAACCGGCGCACCGCCGCCGCCGTGGCCAGGGGTATCGGCATCGACGAGGTCGAGGCCGGGGTGCTGCCGGAAGGCAAGGCGCAGGTCATCCAGCGCCTCAGGGCCGAGGGCCGGGTGGTGGCGATGGCGGGCGACGGCGTCAACGACGCCCCGGCGCTCGCCGCGGCCGATGTCGGCATCGCCATGGGCACCGGCACCGACGTTGCCATCGAAAGCGCCGGCGTCACCCTGGTGAAGGGCGACCTGCTGGGCATCGCCAAGGCCCGGCGGTTGTCGCAGGCGACGATGGGAAACATCCGCCAGAACCTGTTCTTCGCCTTCGTCTACAACGTGGCCGGCGTGCCGATTGCGGCTGGCCTGCTCTATCCACTGTTCGGCCTGGTGCTGAGCCCGGTCGTGGCGGCGGCGGCCATGGCACTGAGCTCGGTCAGCGTGATCGCCAACGCGCTCCGGCTGCGGCGCCTCAAGATCTGACCCCCTCCGCCCCGTTAGGGGCGGAGGGGGTCATAAGGCTGCGACATTTCGGGACGGCCATGTCGCTTTACCCTTGATCTGCAGTCGGCCGGGGCGGAAATTGGCTGGGTCATGCTCCTGATCCAACGCTCGCAACGCGCCGCCAATGCCGTCCGGACCGTGTCTCCCGGCGGCGAGCTGTTCGTGGCATCGGTCGTGATCTGCATGATCCTGGCGTCGTTCGGCGATGCCGTCGACCCGACGGTGCTGGGCGAAGCGGGGCTCGAGCTCGCCCTGTTCGACCTGGGCGGCGAGTTCTCCGTACTGGCGATGCGACACTGGCACCTGCTGCAACTCCTGCTGGGCGGCGCGGCGCTGGCCGCGGGCATCACCGTGCTGCGCATCGGCGGCACCATCTTCTACAGGGTGTTGCGCCCGGCCCCGGCCGGGGGCGTCGAGAAGGTTCCCATAAAGCTCTGACGACAGACTGAAAGCGCCGCCGCCCCTTGGGGCTGGCGGTCGATGTTCATTTTTCGTTGGAGATCTCCCTTGGAACTCGAATTCTTCTCAGCCGCCTTCTTGTCGGCCCTCTTCGCCATCATCCTGATCGACCTCGTGCTGGCGGGCGACAATGCCCTCATCATCGGCCTGGTCGCGCGCAACCTGCCCAAGAACACCCAGAACAAGGTCATCTTCTGGGGCACCTTCGGCGCCATCGCCATCCGCGCCGCGATGGCGATCATCGTCGTCTACATCCTGAACGTGCCCGGCTTCATGCTGTGCGGCGGCCTCGCCCTGGTCTGGATCGCCCGCAAGCTGCTCACGCCCGAGCCCGACGCCGCGGCCAACCATCTCGCCAAAGCGCCGGCGGCGACCTTTGCCGGCGCGGTTCGCACCATCGTGATCGCCGACGCCGTCATGGGAGTCGACAATGTGCTGGCGATCGGCGGCGCGGCGCACGGCAGCATCGTGCTGATCGTGCTGGGCCTCGCCATCAGCGTGCCGATCATCGTCTGGGGCAGCCAGCTCGTGATCAAGCTGGTCGACCGCTATCCCTCGGTCATCCTGCTGGGCGGCGCGGTGCTCGCCTGGACCGCCTACTCGATGATCGTGCGCGAGCCGATGCTGATGGCATGGTTCGAGGCGCATCCCGCGACCAAGCTGGTCGTGGCGATCCTGATCTTCTCGATCTCGCTCGGCCCCTGGTACAGCGAACGGCTGTCGGAGCAGACGAAGCCCCTGGTCGTCCTGCTGCCGGCGCTGCTGGTCTGGATGCTGGCCTTCGAGGTCGCGGCCAGCGTCTGGAAGGTGCAGGTCGACTATCTGCTCGCACGCGACCAGGGTGAATACCTGCTCGAGGGGCTGCGTTGGATGGGCTGGCTGCCGCTGGCCGCTCTCTTCCTGTGGGTGCGCGAGCAGTTAATTCAGCGCAGCCGCCGCACCGCACGGGGCTGATCGTCACGGGGCTGATCGTCAGGCCAAGAAAACGCGGGAGCTTGCAGGTCCCATCGTCGCGGCGTAACACCGCGACATGGCCCGCAAGCTCCTGCCGCTTCTGCTGGCACTCGCCATCGCGGCACCCCAGTCGGCCCTGGCCGACGATGCCTCCTACTGTGCCGAGTTGTCGGCCCTCTATCGCCGCTACCTCGGCAACACCGGGGAACGCGTGCTCCCAGACGTTACGGCGGCGGTCGCGATGGACCAGTGCGACAAGGGCAACTACACCCAGGGCATCCCGCCGCTCGAGAAGAAGCTGCGCGACGCGCGCTTCACGCTGCCCACGCGATCATGACACGTTGAGGTCGATGCCGGTCAGCCGTCGATAGGCCTCGAGATAGCGCTTGCTGGTCGCCTCGACGACCTCCGGCGGCAGCTTGGGCGGCGGCGCCTCTCCGTTCCAGCGGCCGGCGTGGCGCTCGACATCGAGCCAGTCGCGCAGCGGCTGCTTGTCGAAACTGGGCTGCGGACGGCCCGGCGCATAGCCATCGAGCGGCCAGAAGCGCGAACTGTCGGGCGTCATCACCTCGTCGATCAGCAGGATCTCGCCCGATGTGGTGCGGCCGAACTCGAACTTGGTGTCGGCGATGATGATGCCTTGCCTGAGCGCGACGTCGCGGCCCCTGGTGTAGACGAGGCGCGTCAGCCGCTCGAGCTTCGACGTCACGTCGGCACCCAGCACCTTCTTCATCTCCGAGATCGTGATGTTCTCGTCGTGGCCGCTCTCGGCCTTGGTCGCGGGGCTGAAGATCGGCGGATCGAGCCGGCCGCTTTCCTCGAGGCCTGCCGGCAAGGTCTCGCCTGCGAGCGTGCCGGTCTTGGCGTACTCCCGCCATGCCGAGCCGGTGATGTAGCCGCGCACGACGCATTCGATCGGGAACACCGTGCCGCGCTTGCACAGCATCGCCCGTCCCGCGATCTCGGCGCGGTGCGGCTCGAGCGCCGGCACCGAGGCCGCGATCTCGCCGGCATCGGCAGAGATCATGTGGTGTTTCACCACGTCGCCCAGTTGGCGGAACCACCAGGCGCTCACCTGTGTGAGCACGGCGCCCTTCTGCGGGATCGGCTCGGCCATCACCACGTCGTAGGCGCTGACCCGGTCGGTCGCCACCAGCAGCAGCCGGTCGGCATCGACTGCATAGACGTCGCGGACCTTGCCCCGCGCGATCCGCTCCAGGGGCAGATCGCTGGTCGTCATCGCCACCATGTCGCTCAGCCTTCCTTGCGCATCTCTTCGAACACTTCCTTGGCGGTCAACATCGCCTCGCGAACCGACGGCAGGCCGATGTAGCCGCCGAGATGCAGCAGTGCCTCGCTGAGCTCGTCCTCGGTCCAGCCCTGGTTCCGCGCCATGCGCAGGTGGATTGCCAGTTCCGGCCAGCGCGCCTGGGATGTGTCGGAGATGACGCAGATCAGCGCCCGTGTCTTGAGGTCGAGGCCGGGACGGGACCACAGCATACCGAACACCGCCTCGCGGGCGTAATTGCCGAACTTCTGCATCATCGGATCGTCGTAGACCGTCTTGTTCATCTTGTCGGCATAGGCAGCACCCATCAGCTTGCTGCGGATTTCGGTGCCCTTCTTGTAGTTCTCGCTCTCGGCCATTTTCCCCTCCGTCGACTTTTCCCGCTGCAGCCTCGGGGAAATCGCGCGTAGGATCAATCGCCTGTACGGGGGAGCGCAAAGAATACCTGCATGACGGTCAACGGCTCGCCGACGGCACTCGCCGGCCACAAGCGCACGGCCGGACTGACACTGGCGGCGCTTGGCGTCGTATTCGGCGATATCGGCACCAGCCCGCTCTATACGGTCAGCACCTGCTTCAGCGACTACACCGGGATCAAGCCGACCGCCGACAACGTGCTGGGCATGCTGTCGCTGCTCACCTGGGCCCTGATCATCGTCGTCACCTTGAAATACGTCGTCGTGGTGATGCGCGCCGACAATCACGGCGAGGGCGGCGTGCTGGCGCTGATGGCGCTGGTGCTCCAGGAGACGGGGCTCTCGGAGCGCCGCCGGCGGATTTACATGATGCTGGGAATTGCCGGCGCCGCGCTCTTCTATGGCGACTGCCTGCTGACACCGGCGATTTCCGTGCTGAGCGCAGTCGAGGGCCTCAACGTCGCCACGCCCGACCTTGCGCCCCTGGTGGTGCCGATCTCGATCGGCCTGATCATGGGCCTGTTCGCCCTGCAGCATTTCGGAACCGCCGGCGTCGGCCGCTGGTTCGGGCCGATCATGCTGTTGTGGTTCATCGCCCTGTTCGCCTTAGGGCTCCAGCATGTCGTCCATCACCCGCAGATACTGGCCGCATTCTCGCCGCTGCATGCCATCGATTTCGCCGTTCGCCACAAGGTCGCGGCTTTCGTGGCGCTGGGTGCGGTGACGCTGGCCTTCACCGGCGCCGAGGCGCTCTACGCCGACATGGGTCATTTCGGCCGCGCCCCCATCCGCCGGGCCTGGCTCCTGCTCGTGCTGCCGTCGCTGCTCGTCAACTACTACGGACAGGGCGCGTTGCTGCTCGACGACCCGACATCGCTCGAGAATCCGTTCTTCCGACTGGCCCCGCGCTGGGCGCTCTATCCGCTGGTGGCGCTGGCCACGGCCGCCACGGTGATCGCCTCGCAGGCCACTATTTCCGGCGCCTTTTCCATGGCCCAGCAGGCGGCCCTGCTGGGCCTGAGCCCTCGCCTGCGCATCCAGCATACCTCGGCCAGTGAGTTCGTCCAGATCTACGTGCCGGCCATCAACTGGGCGCAGATGATCGGCGTCGTGGCACTCGTTCTTGCCTTCCAGACCTCGTCGAGCCTTGCCGCCGCCTATGGCATCGCCGTCACCGGCACGATGCTGGTGACCAGTGTGCTGATGCTGAGCCTTGCCCGGCGCGGGTGGAAATGGGGCTGGCTGGCCGCGATCCTGGTTTTCGGATTCTTCATATTGGTCGACCTCACGATGGTCTCGTCCAACATGCTGAAGTTCTTCCACGGTGGCTGGGTGCCGCTGCTGATCGCTGCCGTGATCTTCACGGCCATGTGGACATGGCTGAAGGGCCGCCTCGCCGTCGCGGTCCGCGAGAAGGAACGGGCCGTGCCGATCGATGCCCTGCTGAATGGCTTCGAATACAGCGGCTGGCACCGGGCAAAGGGCACGGCGGTCTACTTCACGAGCTTCTCGGAGAATGCCTCGAATTGCATGCGGCGAAACCTCATCCACAATGAGGCGCTGCACGAGACCGTCATCCTGCTCACCGTGCGGATCGCAGATGAGCCTTTCGTGGCGCCGCAGTTGCGCCGCGAAGTCGCCAATCTCGGCAACGGCATCCATCGCGTTCTGCTGCGCTACGGGTTCATGGAAAAGCCCGACGTGTCGCACGACATCGCCACGCTCGCCGACAGCGGCATTCCGGTCGATCCCGAGCACACGACCTACTTCATCGGCCGCAACAGCATCGTCGGCGGCGACCGGCCGATGCTGGCGCGCTGGCAGCAGAAGATTTTCCTGGCGCTCTCCCGCTTCGCCATGAGCCCCGGCGACTTCTTCGGCCTGCCGGCCAACCGGGTCGTCGAACTCGGCGGCCGGATCGAGATTTGACCTAGGCCGGGGCGCCTACCATTCGCCGCAGCCGAACTTCAGCAAGTTGCCGTGCGGGTCGTGGATGTAGAATTCCTTCATGTTCCACAGTCTCACCTCGAAGGGCGACAGGCGCGGCACGCGGCGCTGCTGGGATTCCTCGAAAAGTGCCGGCGCCTGGCCGCCGCGGATGTAGCACGAGGTGTTCTCCGGGAATCGCCGATCGTCGGTCTTCCAGAAATGGATTTCCATCTCGTCGCGTTTGACGCTGAGGTAGTTGTCATCGGCGTAGTCGCTGGAGAAGCCGAGGTGCCAGACGTAGAAATCACGCGTCTCGGAATGTCGAGCGACGCCAGGATCGGAATGCTGCGGGCCTGGTCCAACATCACGCGTCGAAGCCGGTGAGCGAGATCGGCGTAGCCATGGGCGGCTGAACCTCTCCGATGGTTGGTCAAGCGTTGACAGCGAGTGTCATTTTATGCAATTGAGAGTCAATCGCAACTTAATAATCGAGGGAGATGAGAAGCGCATGAACCAGCCATCGCGGGCGGCACGGACGAACGAGTCCGAGGCCGGCCGGCCGGACTCATCAATACCAGTCGTCGACAGCGCCACGCTGATGAGCGGCCGGCCCGAGTTGATCATCCGGCATGGCGCCGAGAGCTATCGGCTCCGGGTCACCGCTTCCAACAAGCTCATCCTGACCAAGTAACTGCGCATCCCGGGGGGCCATCCCCCCTCGGCTAAACTGCCCAGCCAGCCGGTCCACTCGGACCATCGCCAGCCAGGCGTCCTTTTTTCGAGGACCCGATATCGAGTGGAGGCGGCGGGAGTCATAGCGTTACCCGGTCCGGGCGGAAACATCTTGCCTCGGACATAAACCCGCCGGATTCGACGCCTGTTATAGTGCCGTAGCAACAACCAGCGGCAGCGAATGGGCGAACGCCCCACTCTGATCCTTACTACGCGTCTGGGCGTCCGGCCGCTCGGCGTACGCGGCGATCCGCTGCATGCCGTGGCCGGCCAACTCCTGTCCGTGATTCGCCGCCGTCTGGGCGACGGCCCTGCCGACCTGCTGGCCGAGCCGCAGATGCGTGAATCGGACGACGGCATTGATTGGTATGCCGCGCGGTCGGGCGAGGTACGTCGGCTTGCTGACCTGAGTGAAGGCGAACGCGCCGAGGCGTTGGCGACGGTCGAAACCCATCTCGCCGCCATCCGCACGCTCGGGGCAAAACTGCAGTCGTCCGACGCCAGCGAGGAAGCGCGCCTGATCGGACGCTCGCTCGAACTCTCGACAGCCCGCCCGTCCGACGACTTCATCTATATTGTCGATGGCCAGCCGGTCATCGTCGCCTGGGGTTACGAGGCCGACGCTGCCCAGAGCCTCCAGACTTTCGCGTCGCCGCCCGTGCCCAGGATGGAAGGGCCGGTCGCCACGTTCGCGAGCGCCCCAATGGTTGCGCTGCCGGCCCGTCTCGGCTGGTCGCGTTGGCTGAGCGCCTTGCTGTTCGGCCTTCTGCTTCTGCTCCTCCTGCTGATCACGTCGTGGCTGCTGCGCGCCTGCAGTCCGGTCGATCCGGCCCTGAATGTCGCGACCATCGAAACGCCGGCGCCGCCCGCACCGGAGGCACCACCCGACCCGACGCCGCTCCTGAAAGCATCGCTCGACGAGACGCAGGGCGACGACAAGCGGCTCAAGGCCGAACTCGCCGCCCTCCAGATCGACCTCAAGGCCAAGCTGGATCAATGCAAGCCGATCGAGCCGCCCAAGCCGCCGCCACCGCAGCCGCAGGTAGCCGCCAAGCCTGCGCCACCGCC
>Ga0163144_10023865_pt1 | contig 12042 bp, 9 predicted proteins | sample OliLak19BULKMAT1_FD_123175 | JGI IMG/M metagenome (GOLD analysis project Ga0163144, IMG submission 123175) | Freshwater microbial mat bacterial communities from Lake Vanda, McMurdo Dry Valleys, Antarctica - Oligotrophic Lake LV.19.BULKMAT1 | ecosystem: Environmental > Aquatic > Freshwater > Lake...
AGCTTCACAAGCAAGAGCATTGATCATTCATTTTAGTAAAAAAACCAAACAAAAGTGTTCCCCTAAGCGGAGCGAGGGGACAGGGGATAAGTTTCACAAGCAAGAGCATGGATCATTTATTTTAGTAAAAAAACCAAACAAAAGTGTTCTCCTAAGCGGAGCTGAAGAGCTGCGTAGCCAGGGGACAGCGCATGAAGTAAGCGGAGGGGAATACAGCACAGCGAATCAATTTAATTTTTATCTATAACAGCCCAAATCATTACAACAAGTACCCATAAACTCAACCTATGCCTTCGTATAATTTATCCTTCCGGAACGGAGTCCTGCAATCCTATTCTGATGTATATACCCCAGAAGCATTAGAGTTGCTGGCCTCACTGTCCTCTTTCAACAAAGAAATTAAGGAAGTCATGGCCAACCGGATTTTAAAACGAAAACACCGGCAGGAAAACAATTTAAAAATCCAATTTCCCAATCCGGGTAATTTCATTCCTCGAACGCAGATCAAAGTCATCGATGCCCGGAATGGAAAATTTGAAGGTGCTGCAATACCAAATGACCTGCAACGGCAATGGATACAGGGCACAGGGCCCGCATGCAAACCTCGTGTAGCGTTGGAAAACAGCTTACGGAATGTTGCTTATGCCCTGTTATCCGGAGCAGATGGATGGATGTTTGATGGAGAGGACGCCCTGGGCCAGATCGATTCCATGTCACTGGATAACCAGCGTAATCTTAAATTGGCCATTCACCGGGATTCGGTTTTCCTTAAAGTTGCTGAACAAGTTGCCACGGAAATGAACCGTTGGGGACAGGACTTTTTTGGACATGCGATAGTTGCGGATTGGAAAAACCAACTTGATTTTACCACTAAAATATTCCGGGCGCGAGGCCTTCACCTGGATGACCGCCACATCCATGACGCAGATGGTATCTCTATGGCAGCTTCTATAGTTGACCTTACCCTGTATGTAGTCAATAATTATAAAGCGCTGATGGGTTCTGGTTCCTCTATCGTTTTATACCTTCCTAAAATCCAGACAGCAGAAGAAGCTGCCTTGTGGAATGATATGATGAATGCCCTTGAAATTGACCTTTCATTGCCTGGTGGCTCAATAAAAGTTTATGTTCTGGTCGAACAACTGGAAGCAACCTATCAATTGATGGAGATCAGGGCGGTGCTGGGCAAACATTTTGTAGGCTTCAATACCGGAAGATGGGATTATATCAATAGTGTCGCAGATGCTATGTCCTGGGATCAGGGTTTTATCAATCCCAACATCGAAGCCATTACTATGACGTATGGATATATGCGCCATTATGAAGACCGGGTCAGACGAGCTGTCAACACACCCGATCTCAATAGCAACTATGCCCTTTGGCAAGGGGGTATGGAACCCAATATCCCCGTGGGGTCCAAAGCAGGGGTGTCTGCCGGGATGACCAGGGCGATAGCTGGAGCGGAACGCGAACAAAAAGATGGCGCCAGCGGAAAATGGGTCGCTCACTGGAAAATGGTTCATATCATCAGGCCGGTGTGGGAAAAACATGGCGCTTTAAACCAGATGGGCCGAAGATTTCCAGCCCTGACTTATTTTCAGGAGGACGCAGACCATTTGATTGCCCTCGAGCCGGGAGCCAGGACCATACGCGGGGCCAGGAACCTGCTTAGTGTAGCAATTCAATATGGGAATGCATTTTTGCAAGGCATGCAGGCAGCGGCTTTAAAACCAGCTGATTTTTTTGGCAACGAGGATATTTTATACCTCATGGAAGACATGGCTACCGGCGAGATCAGGTTGAGTATATTATGGGAATGGGTGCATAAAGGGGCCGAGATTACTGAAGAGGATCCGGCCACTCAGATTAAAGTAGGTGATATTTTTAATCCGGACTTGTTTAAATTACTCTTGGTTGAAGAGTATGACAAATTATTACAGGCAGATCATAAGGATGTCCACCAGGACTCCAAAATCACCACCTTGCCAATATCCCGGGAAATAGCTGAAATATATGTCCTCGATGAAATAAAATTCCCCTGGTTTATTGACCTGCTCAATATCAACCTCAACCAGCCAGATCTCGATAAGGCAAAAGCGAGGATTAAGCTGTATCTTGATAAATTCAGGGCGGAAGATAGGCGGATCACGGAAAACCTGGATTTTTAAGGCACAGTGGACGTTAATAAATTGTTTATAATTTTGACAATACGTTTGTCTGGAATTGCCGGCTATAACTAAAGCAGGTTGAGTTTTTCGATAAAAGCAGACTATAAATTAAATGAGTTTCGTTTGGTTTATTGAGAAGAAATATTAATTTAACATAGTTTAATGATTTTATGTGCTGGATTCGTCATTAATTTGCCAACCTATTAACACCACCTAGCTATGATGAAAAATTTACTTAATTTATTGTTATTCTTGCTTTTATCCTTCGTATTTACCACGTGTAAAAAGGATGATATGGTTGAAAACACCCCGGCACAGTACGACGCTGAGTTGGTCTATGACTGGTTTAGGCTGGAATGTACTATTGTCAAAGAAACGGGTGGGTTTTTTCCTCCCCAGGCAGCCCGGGCATTTGGTTATACCGGTGTAGCGTTATATGAAAGTCTGGCTCAAGGGTGGCCCAATCCTATTTCCTTATCGGGGCAAATCCAGGGTTTAGAGGCCAATAAAATTCCTAAGATTGACGCTAAAATCCAATACCATTGGGGTATCGTTGCCAATGCTGCTTTGGCAGAGATCATCAGGAGCCTTTTTGAAAAGAGGATTAGTGCTGAGAACCTGAAGAAGGTCAATACCCTGGAGAATCAAAATTATCTGAGTCTGGCATCTTCAGCAGGTATTGAAGCAGCCGGCTTTTCCTCCAATTACGGAAAGGCGGTGGCTAAAGCCGTTTTTGAATACTCCAAAACCGATGCGGGTCACGAACAATATATTGATCCTTTTCAACTTCCCTATACCTGGCCTGTGAATGATGGAGGTTGGCTACCCACCAGTGCCACCCTGAATCCACTGGCTCCTCTCTGGTTAAAGTGCCGTCCTTTTTTAGCAAGCAACATTACTGAAGCCCAACCCAAAGCCCATGTCGCCTATTCCAAGGATTCAAGTTCAGAATTCTACCAGGAAGCCAGACACGTTTATCAAATCGTCACCAAGTCGACTGCAGAACAAAAGGAAATCGCGCATTTTTGGGCAGATGATCCTTTTAATACTTGTACGCCCACAGGACATACCTTTAATATTTTGACCCAATTGTTGGAAGAAAATCATTTGGACCTCGGGACGAGTGCCATCGGTTATGCTAAAATGGGTATCGCAGAAAATGATGCCTTTATAGCCTGTTGGAAGACCAAATACGATTATTTTCTCATCCGGCCAGTCACCTATATCAAACAAAATATTGATCCAAATTTTACCACCGTTATCGGTACCCCTCCGTTTCCGGCCTATACCTCAGGCCATGCTACTGAAATTGCAGCGGGATCCAGGATATTTACAGACCTGTTTACTGACGGTGATGGCAATTATCCATTCACTGACCGCACCCAGATTCAATTTGGTTTTTCCGTCCGCAATTTTGACAATTTTAATGAAATGGCTGAGGAATGCGCCAATTCGAGGTTGTACGGAGGAATCCATTACGAAATGGACAACCTCAACGGGTTAAAAATGGGCCGCTCGATCGGTGACAATGTGAATAAACGCATTAATTGGCCCCAATAAAACCATTTTGTTTGTTTTTTCGAAGCTTTTTTTTAAGCCGGTTGTATACTGTAATATTTTGTGTAGGGATAATTATTTTAATGCCATCCCTTTACAGTTGCGGCCAAAAAAGAAATGAGCTACGACTTGGGGAGGACAGCAGATTATTGGCTGATTTATACTGCGAAGCGAAATCACTGCGGATTCGGCGATTTGAACTGGCTGACCAGATACGTTTTGCGGAGGATAGTGCACAGGAAGGCAAAGGTGACCTCGGGTCGACCCCCCGCCTGGATTCATTAAACCAAATGATAAGTCCTTTAGCCGATCTGACTAAAATTCTGGCAGACAGCATTAATGCTTTGCAACAAAGATTTTATCAACAGGATTATTATACCAAAGAAAAGAGAAAACTATTAGACCAGGCTTTTCTAAAAAGGATTGAAGAAATTTGTCCGGACTGAATTATTGTTCAATATAATCACACCAGAGAAAAACATTCCTCATTTTTCCGTTTTGGCTTAACCGTTAATTATCTCCCCGCCATTGACATGTATAAATTGTCCGGTGATATAGCTGGAATCCTGACTGGCGAGAAATACGAAGGCAGAGGCTATCTCTATGGGCTGTCCCGGCCTTTTCATCGGGGTGTCTGTTCCAAACGTAGCAACTTTTTCGGGGCCAAAACTGGAAGGAATCAAAGGCGTCCACACCGGTCCGGGAGCCACCCCGTTTACGCGTATACCTTTATCCACCAGGTTGGATGACAAACTCCGGGTGAAAGAAACAATAGCCCCTTTGGTAGCGCTGTAATCAATCAATCCACCACTGCCCCGGTATGCGGTCACTGAACTGGTATTGATTATCGTGGATCCTTTTTTCATATGGGGCAAAACGGCTTTCGACATCCAGAACATAGCAAAAATGTTGACCGAAAAAGTTTCTATTAACTGGCGTGAAGTGATTTTTAACAGATCATCCACCGGATATTGTACAGCAGCATTATTGACCAGCACATCTATATGTTTAAATGTTTTGGTGATTTTATTTACCGCGCGGATACAATTTAGTTCCTTGCTGATATCGGCCGGTAAGAGGATACACTGTTTGTGGTATTCTTTTTCAATAATGGATGCTGTCCGTTGTGCATCTTTTTCTTCTTTTTTCAAATATAATATGGCAATATCAGCGCCTTCTTTGGCAAAAGCAATGGCGACAGCCCTTCCTATGCCGCTATCGCCCCCGGTAATGATGCATTTTTTACCCAATAATTTATTGTTGCCGGGAGTTGAATCCATAAATACAGGCGGAGGATCCATTTTGCTCTCCAGACCCGGCCTGTTTTGTGTTTGTTTTTTGAATATTGGTTTCTTGGGATTGATCTTTTGCATAGTTTATTTTTTGGGGGGCACCTTAGCCCCCGCCTGTTTTGCTTCGCTGATCCCAATGGCTATGGCTTGTTTCCGGCTTTTCACTTTCCCCCCTCGGCCGTCTTTCCCGGATTTCAGGGTACCCTCTTTAAATTCATGCATTACTTTTTCGATTTTCTTTTCGGCTTTTTCTGAATACCTGGGCATTGTAAGATAATTTAAGTGATAAAAAATGATGAAAAAGACTGGCAGAGAGGAAAAATGCGAGTTATCTTCTGGGTGTGCAGACAACTATAGTATTAACGATAAAGACACCGACTCATGTTATATGCCGGAAATTATTTTTTTAAAATAATTTAATTTGACCTGGAATCTTTATTTGTCCAGCATGACTACCTGACCTGTCCGGACCGATTCATCACAGGCAAAGGCTATTCTCAGGCTGTTGACGGCGTCCTGCATATGGTCCGTCAGGTCTGTATTTTCTAAAATGGACTTAAGGAAATACCGCTGTTCCCGATTGCACAATTCCTGGTGATCCGGTTCATCAGCCAGGTCGATCCATGTATCGGGGTGGATAAATTCATCCTTTTCATTCAAATCAGCCAGGTGATAGCGTAGGGATTCGGCTTTGGAGTGAGACTCAATGGACGCTGATTTACCCGTTGCGCTTGCCTCTTTGGCAGCAATGGATACACAACCCTTTGGTCCGATTACGTCTTTCACAAAAAATGCCGTTTCACTGATCATCGGCCCCCAACCAGCTTCATACCAACCCACGGATCCATCCTCGAAACGGATTTGCAATTGACCATAATTGTAATTGCCGGCTGGAATTTCTTCAGTAAGTCGTGCGCCTATTGCATAGACCTGTACCGGTTTGCTCCTCGTCATCTGGCACATTACATCGATATAATGCACCCCGCAATCTACAATCGGGCTCAGACTTTTCATCAGGTTGCGGTGCACCGTCCACATATAACCATGGCTTTGTTGATTCAGGTTCATGCGCATGACCAGTGGTTTACCCAACTGGTGTGCTAGTTCTACAAATTTTTCCCAGGAGGGGTGATGTCGTAATATATAACCGACCACCAATTTTTTTTTGCCCTCTACTGCAGTCTTCATCACCCGTATAGCCCCGTCCACCGTATCGGCCAGGGGTTTTTCAATGAAAACATGGCAACCCTGGTGCAGGGCTTTGATAGCAAAACGTTCATGGGTGTCGGGATAGGTGGATATGCATACCGCATCAGGTTGTGTTTGGTGCAGTGCGGTGTCGAAATCACTGAACAAGGCATAACCTCCACCCAGGTCTGCATTTAATTTTTCTTTGCTGTTTCCGGTCGAGACCAGGCCGCAGATTTCGAAACCTTCGATGTGCTGATAGGCTTTGGCGTGGGAGGCTCCCATGTTGCCGCAGCCTACAACGAGGACACGGAGGGGCAGTTTATTATTAGGCATGATTTGAATTAATTATTTTTTGTTGATTCCAAAAGTAAACAAAAAATCAGGGTAAAGATCAGAAGCACTTCTTTGCCAGTTGAGGCGGGTGAAACCCCCTCTGTTTTGGAGTGGTGAAACCCCGGGAGTTAAACTCCGACTGGAAAGAATATAAATAGGTATCACCTCGATTTAGTCGGAGTGCAACTCCTCCGAAACGAAGATAAACACTGTTATAGAGCCTCTTCAGGTAAAACAAATTTCCATTTGGTCTGGCAGACAATATGCAGATTGTTCGATCTGTAAGAAAAATTGTAAGGGCCGATGTGTGCAGGATCCAGGTTCAGATTGTGTTTGTATGTACCATTCCGAGCCTAATCTTCGTACAGCTGATGAAGCCAGGCTCCTTAATATTATTTTACTCTCGCCAGAAATTGCAGAAGAATCGGTAGCCTTGGATCGGGCTAGTAAGTCGATCTCGGCGCAAAAACAGGGAATAAAATCCAATTAAACGCAGGAAATAATTTTCAAGCGGCTCAATTAAGTCTTCGCTGAGGAGGAGTTCAACTCCGACCGTAAAATATTAAAAATACAATGTATAAAATTGTGTCGGGTATAACCCCCGGGGATTCACCCCTCCTGAACGTCGGGTGGGTTAATGAATTTATTGAGTTTTCTTGTCTAAAACATTTCAAGTCTGTTCAAATACCTTCGTTGAGGAGGAGTTAAACTCCGACTTGAAAATGTCAATGTACAATCAATATAATTGTGTCGGGGTATAACCCTCCTGAACGTCGGGTGGGTTAATAAATTTATTGAGTTTTCTTGTCTGAAAACATTTCAAGTCTGTTCAAGTACCTTCGCTGAGGAGGAGTTAAACTCCGACCGTAAAATATCAATGTACAATCAATATAATTGTGTCGGGGTATAACCCCCGGGGTTTCACCCCTCCTAAACGTCGGTGGGTTAATAAATTTATTGAGTTTTGTTGTCTGAAAACCTTTCGGTGGGCTAGCTCAATTTATCAAAGCCCATGAAAAGTACAAGCAGTGAGTTTAAAAGACGAATTTAATACTCGGTAAAACCTTCCAGATCTGGGTAGTTCGCCGATCAAGACCTGGAAGTTTTATTAGTACAAGGTCTCGCTCTGCTATTCAAATTAACCATTGACTAAACGACATTGCATTCTAACCTATCGACTTCCCTCCAAAGCAAAAGCCATATACACATCAGCAGAAGCCGTCCCATTGCGATTGCCTCCTCCGGCAGCAATGATCACATACTGCTTACCCTTTACCTGATAAACCGATGGAGCCGCATACCCTCCGGCAGATAATTTATACCTCCATAGTTCAGCCCCATTGCGGACGTTAAATGCTCGGAACATTTCATCCGCCGTAGCTCCAATAAAAACAAGTCCTCCGGCTGTGGAAACACAACCTCCAAAATTCTGAGTGCCGGTATTTGGAAAGCCTCTGTCTTTTAATTTAGGATAATATCCCAGGGGTACCTGCCATTTTAATTGCCCTGTTTTCATATCGACTGCATTTAAGGTACCCCAGGGAGGTGCTGATGCAGGAAATCCCTCCTGGTCCGTAAATATTTTATAACTCTTCAGCACATATTTTTCGAGAGGTAATTTATGATTCATTTGCACCCGTTCAGTTTTTCCGGTCGCACTGGAATCGGGTTCATTCATCAGATAAGTTACCATGGCATTCAGATCAGGGGATGAAAATTGGGTGTGTGCTGGCATCAACCCCTTGCCCTGGGTAATTATTTTCGATAGTCCCTCTTTGGAATACCTTTTAGATAATCCCATCAGGCTGGGCACAGCCTCGGTAGCCCCTTTGCGATCAGCCCCGTGACAATTGGAACAATTTAAAGCGTATACAATCTGGCCCCGGCTGGCGCCCTCATGTTGCAAATCATCACCGGCTTCCGATGGCACCTTTTCCAGTTGATAAATCATGGGAAAATCATTGCAATTGGCAAATGCGGTTTGGCTTTGCGGGTCAAACGAAATTCCGCCCCACAACATACCACCCCGGGTACCAGGCCTTCCAATGGTACCATTCAGGCTGGGGGGATCATACATACCCTGAGCGCGATATTGTCGCGTCTGTTGTTTTAAATAATTTCTTGCACTATCTGATAAAGTGGTCAGATCGGTGGTGTCCCATCCCTGTCCAGTCAACAGGATACCCTGGTTATAGGGTTGGGTGGCAAATGCCTGTTCACCGGGGATATCGGATGGGGGCACCGGTTTTTCCACGGACGGCAGCAGTGCCTCACCGGTGTTTCGATCCAATACGATGAGTTCACCCATTTTTGTAGGTTGCAGCAGGACTTCGCGATCTTTACCCTGCCAATGGATATCGGCCAGGGTAGGGGCACAAGGCAGATCATAATCCCAGATATCGTGATGGACCGCCTGATAATGCCATTTTCGAATTCCGGTAGCAGCATCCAAAGCGATGATACAATTTCCGAAAAGGTTAGCCCCGACACGGTTGGCCCCATAAAAATCATAAGTGGGAGACCCCGTAGATACATAAACAATACCCTTTTTTTCATCGAGACTCATGCCTCCCCAGTCGTTGGTTCCTCCATAGTTTTCACCTTCGATCCAGGCCCAGGTCTCATAACCGTACTCTCCTTTTTGAGGTATGGTATGAAATATCCAAAGGAGGTTTCCTGTCGCAGCTTCATAAGCGCGGATATGCCCAGGTGAAGCGTTGTATCCTTCGCCGGTAGCTGAGCCGATGATCAATATATTTTTAAACAGTATGCCGGGAGTGGTCACTGTAACAGAGAGTTTTGCCGTATCCTGACCCAGTCCTGCGCGCAGGTCTATCTTGCCCTGGTCGCCAAATGATTCAATCAGGGACCCGGTACGGGCATTTACGGCATACATATATTTACCGGCAGGAAAAAATATATACTCCAGTCCCTTATCTTTCCAATAGGTCACCCCGCGATTAATACCGGAGGCCACTTCTTTTCCGGTAGGTTTATACCTCCACAATTCTTTCCCATGGGTGGCGTCTAAAGCTATTAAATGGAGGGTAGGTGAAGTGAGGTAGACGGTGTTGCCGACGATGATGGGATTGCATTCGATGGTGGTGCGCTGACCGCTGTCTCCGGTGTGGAAGGTCCAGGCAGGGGTCAATAGGTGGACGTTGGAGGTATCGATTTGTGAAAGTGATGAATATTGGAGGGCATCGGGGGATCCGCGATAGGTATCCCAAACCTCATACCGGTTATTACCACAGGAACAAAGGAGTACTAAACCGGCAATTTTAAAAAGGGAATAATTGAAATCAGGGCATGGATGGACGTTAACAAACATAATTACCAAATCACAAGATTCAAGAAAATGAGGAATTCAGGCCTTTAATTTAATATGTTTCAGGCACAGATACAGTATATCAGGAAGATATCCCCCTATTACCTTTCATTTCAATTGAAATTTTATTTGATAATCACTGCTATTGTTTTAACCCTTAAATGTGAATCTTGACCGTTTGTTGCAAAACATCAATAAATGTTTCTTTTCTTCTCCGGGCTACCTGGATTTTGGTGCCGTCTTGCATGATAGCTAAACCACCATCTTCTTTCAGAATTTTTTTTACAAAACCGGTATTGACAATGTGCGATTGATGAAGTCTGAAAAAATATGGATGCGGAAGCATTTCTTCAAATTCTTTTAGGTTTCTGGCAGCCAGATGGCGTTCCCCATTGACCAGGTAGACAAAGGAATAATTGCCACAGCTTTCCAGTCGGCAAATTTCTTTGGTTTTAGCAAATACTGGTCCTTCACTGGTAGGCAGTGTGATCCGGTCAAAAATTTGTTCGGCGTTTGTTCTGACTAGATTTGAAAACAATTTCTCCTGATCGTATAGGTTCAATTTTTGTTGGGCTTTTTCAATAGCTACTGCCAATTCATCCGGATGAATTGGTTTTAGTAAATAATCAATGGCATTGTATCGAAAAGCTTTGACAGCAAATTCATCGAACGCAGTGGTAAAAATCACCCGGATATTCATTTTGGGAATTCGGTCCAACAGGTCAAATCCAGTGCCATCCAACAGCTGAACATCGAGAAACAGGATGTCAGCATGTATCCTTTTTATCCAGTTTTGGGCTTCCGCTACACTGGCTGCCTCTGCTACAATTTCCGCTGACGGGTGATTTTGGAGAATCAAATTGCGCAGAGTGGCCCGGACGCCGGCTTCATCCTCAACAATCATTATCCTTAAATTCATGATAAAACCAAGTGTAGTTGCCAGAGCAAAAGTCGTATTATATTCAGTTTAATTTCCTTAAACCACAATTTTGACTGAAATTCAGGGACTTTTTCAGATCAACTATGTATACGAGAATAATACACCGGCTCGGGTTGTACCTGCTTATCCTTACCGCAACCATACCTGGGTTTTCCCAGTCTTTAAATTTTAAAGTCAGTTATTATTCAGTCGCAGATGGGCTCTCCAGCCGAGAAGTTTATGATGTGATCCAGGACAACAGAGGGTTTATTTGGTTGTCCCTGAAGAATACCTTAAACCGATTTGATAGTTATACCTTTTCGGATCTGTCCAACCTAAGAATAACGGATTCGGGTTTGGTTTCAAAAATTTTATCAAAAGGCGATTTATCCGTTTTGGAAAATTCAGGGCAAAATCAATTTCTTATTAAATATATTAATGAACCCTCTGTTTTTGATTTAATTCACACGGATAAATTAAGTGTAAACTCATTTGATTTAAGTCCACTGTTTGCGGGCTCAAAACTGCTAGGTTTTGCTGCAATTCCAAATGCTGGAATGATCGCAGTGATAGCTGTAAAAAACAGGGATTTGGTCATGTACCATTTTAATCCGGCGGATAATACGATCATCCAAAAAAGCAAATATACTTTAGATGTCCATTTTAGGGCAGATAGTCTTAAAAATGTACAAATTTCAGTTTCGTCATCGGGGTTGACCTATCTTTCAGCTGCGGCGCTTCCTTTGATTTGTTTTGATCCTAAAGAGAAAAAAGCAAAAGAATTGGCAATTCCCATTTCCAAAATGGGATTTTCGTTGATAAAAGCGAATGGCGATAATGGATTATATCTGGTTGATAACGTTCAAAGACGTTTGTTGAAGTATGAGTTGTCTGATAAATCCCGAGTACACATTCCAACTCCATTAAAAGGAAAAATTGATCAGTTGTGGATTGACCTGGATGGAAATGTAATCATGGGCAGTGCAATAAACCGTTATTTTAATGAGCTTATTCTTTTGCCCGGAAATGGTGACATACCTATTCCTCTGAATTTAATTTTGCAAAAGGAAAATAAAATTTCCCAAATCCGGGGGGATCATTTTTTGGAACAAATCCTGGTCCCGACGTTCAGCGGTTTCTATATTTTTTCAAATGAAAAAAAACGATTTAAAGCCATATTAAATCAGCCACTGGAAGAGGGTGAATGGGGTCACGTGATACGAAGTATGGTAGAAGATGGGCAAGGCAATTTAT
>Ga0163144_10023866_pt1 | contig 12042 bp, 13 predicted proteins | sample OliLak19BULKMAT1_FD_123175 | JGI IMG/M metagenome (GOLD analysis project Ga0163144, IMG submission 123175) | Freshwater microbial mat bacterial communities from Lake Vanda, McMurdo Dry Valleys, Antarctica - Oligotrophic Lake LV.19.BULKMAT1 | ecosystem: Environmental > Aquatic > Freshwater >...
AGGCGGTGAGCTTGCGGGAGCGTGCGTCCTATGCGGGCTAAAAGCAAAACCGCTTGGGGTTTTGCACTTAGCCCGGATCGCCAAAACGGTTGAATCGGTAGACTTGATCCGAGCACACCGTGTCGGGTCGCTGGCGAGTAGAGCATGAAATATCCGGGCTAGGCGCGGCGGAGAGCAACGCCCGGCTCGACGTGTCCGGCTTTCGCTGAAAGCTCTGCGGGCATGCGTCGTTTACTTTGCCTGCTTGCCCCGGTGGCGATGATCGCTTTCGCCACGGCGGCTGAAACTCCGCCTGCGTTCGCCGATGCGTCGGCGCAACGTTACCACCTCACGCGACGGGCGAGTGAGATCGATGCACGCGCGCGGGAATACGCGGCGATCGATTTTACGTTCAAGGACAAGGCCGGCAAAGTGCAGGACCTGCAGCACGCGGTGGTCGACACGCGCGTGGCGCCACGGGGGCGGCTCGTGATTTGGTTGATGGGCTACAATGCCCCGCTGTTCGAGCGGCTCGGCGATTACGGACTGCACGCGATCCAAGTGCATTACGCGAACAAGTGGTTCGGGATCATCCCGACGAAGGCGCGCGACGACGGCACGAGTCTCGGCAAGATGCGGCTCGAGGCCGCGACCGGCGACGATCACACCACGCTCGCCGAGATCGCGCAGGCGGACGGCATGAAGGAGCGCGCGCACCAATTCGTGCAATGGCTGGCGCGGGAGCATCCGCAGGGGAAGTGGGAACAGTTTCTCGCGGCTGATGGCAAGGGGCTGCTTTGGGACAAGGTCATCGTGTCGGGCAGCTCGCACGGGGCGACGACGGCGACGCGTTTCGCGATGCACCAGCGCGTGGACCGGGTCGTGGCGTTCTGCGGACCGCGGGATCAATTGGAGACTTGGCACGGGTTTCCGTCAGCAACGCCGGCGAATCGGATTTTTGGATTCAGCCACGTGCTCGACGGGGGCTGGACGGGCGATCATTACTGCCGTTCGTGGCAGATGCTCGGGCTGCACCGTTACGGTCCGATCGTCGATGTGGATACGAGCAAACCACCGTTTGGGAATACACGCCGGCTCACGACGAAGTTCGACGTGAAGGGCGATGCGAAGAAGGCGCACAGCTCGGTCACGCCGGGCAGCGCCGCGGCAAAATCAGCCGACGGAAAATTTCTCCACGAGGAAGTGTGGCGCTATATGTTCACCCATCCGGTCGAGCAGGTGGGCGAGCCGGTGCCGGTGGATCCCGACTGCGGCAACGGCAAATAATCGGTCGGCGCACTCGGTAGACTCCGACGAGTGCCGTGCCCGCAGAGGGACGGCTCACGGCCACGTTGCAGTGGAGGTCGAGCCCGATGTTCCGATCGGGCTTTGTAGCGGAAGCGCTTCGCTTCCGACGGAGCGGGAAGCCGCTCCGCTACCTACTTCAATCCTGCCCGATGCGGACATCGGGTGCCACCTTTCGGCTTGGGTGCGCTCGAAAGAAGGCACGCTTCAACTGCACGCTTTCCCGCTCACGGCAGCGGGTCGCTGAGCAGGGCAATCGCCGCCGTCAACCGGCCAAGCCGCAAGTGCGGACGGTCAGGAGGAGAAATTTTTTGTGTAGATTCATGAAAGATGTGCGGACGAGGTCACGTTTCTCCTCCTGCAAGCCAGTCCAGGCTTCACTTCCTCCAGTTCAACAACGTTCCCATGAAAAAGCACCTCATCGTCCTCGCTCTCACTGTCGTCGTGGCCTCCTTCACCGGCTGCGCCACCGCCTCGTTCCCCACGCCGGCCCAAGTCTCGGCCCCCACGCCGGTCCAGAACAACACGGGAAAATTTTTGGCGCCTTACACCTCGGACGGCGTCGTCGCCGAGTGGGTCGACAAGGCCGTGAAGGCGAAGATGGGCGCGTCGATCGGCGGCACGATCGGCTCCTATGCCGGGCAAAAGGCGATGGAGCAGATTCCGTTTGTCGGCGGCTTCCTGGGTGAAAAGGCCGGCAAGGCGATCGGACGCGAGATCGCGGTCAAATCCTCCGGTGGCTGGGAAGCGATCAAGGGGGGTTCGGATCTTTCGTTCAACTCGGTCGATGACCTCGCGGTTTGGATGTATGCGAAATACTCCACCAACGAGCACTACGCCGATGTGCTCTCCGCCACCCAGGGCATCTACCCGGAATTGGTCGAGCGTTATGCGCCTGCGATTCAGATCGCCGCGCAAAAAGGCGCTTCGGGCCGGACCGAGGCGGACCGCAAGAGCTGAGCCCGGTTGCTACCCCTGACCGCGCTCACGTCATGAAATTCCTCATACTGTTTCCCGTCGCGCTCGCTGCGCTGTTATCCGGCTGCGCCACGACGATGCCCTCGGTTAACAACGCTCCGGGCCGCCCGACCGCCTACGTCACGGCCGATTCGCCGGGGCGCGTCCAAGGCATCGGCATGGAGTCGCAGGACATCATCTCGATGTCCGACAAGATGACGCGCGACATGCTCGCGCAGCCGCAGTTGGTGTCCCGGCCCAGTCCGCCGCGCATCATTCTCGATTCGGAATATTTCCGGAACGAGGGCTCCTCGCGGGTGAACAAGAATCTGATCACCGATCGCCTGCGCGTGGACCTCAATCGTTCCGCCCAGGGCCGGCTGCTCTTCATCGGCCGTGAGTTCGTCGCGGCCGTGGAGACGGAGCGCCGGCTCAAGCGTGAAGGTGTCACGGATCAGGGCTCCATTCGCAACACGCAGGCCACGGCCGGCGCGGACTTCCGCCTGACCGGCCGCATCGCGACCAGCGACGCGGTCGATCCCAAGTCCGGGCTCACCCAGCGGTTCACGCAGATCACGTTCGAGCTGATCGACCTCGAATACAGCACGATCGTGTGGAGCAACATCTACGACTACGCGAAGGCGTCCCAAGATGACATCATCTACCGCTGAGCGTGGATCGGGGTTGCGCGGCTGGCCGGCGTTCGTCGCGGTGCTGCTCGTCCCGGCGTTGCTGGTCGCGCAGACCACCGGCGACGGCGCCCGGCCGCCGGCCTCCGTGGTTCTGCGGCCGCTCGTCGACAAAGTGACGCGGGCGCAGAACAAGGATCGGGTCGTGAACGAAATGGAACTCGGCGTCACGGCCCTCGCGCTCGGCGAGATCGACGTGGCCCGCCACGCGTTCGACAGCGCCCTGCACCTGATTGAGATCACCCACGGGGGGACCGAGCAAGCCCGCCAGGCGCGGAGCCTGTGGTATGAGGAGGGCACCAAGGACTTCAAGGGCGAGCCCTACGAGCGCGCGATGGCGTATTATTATCGCGGGCTGATCTATCTGCGCGATCGCGACGCGGACAACGCGCGGGCGTGTTTCAACGCGGCGGTCCTCCAGGACTCGTTTGCCGAGGAACAGCAGAACCGCTGCGACTTCGCCGTGATGTATCTGATGGCCGCATACGCGACCCATCTGCAGGGCGACAAGAACGCCCGCGACGAGTATTTCGCGGAGTTCCTGCGCTTCCGGCCGGATTTTCCGGTGCCGGACTGGGACAACTCGATCATTGCCGTGGTCGAGACGGGCAAGGGCCCGCGCAAGCTCGCGGACGGCGTCGGGCATTTCCAGATGAAGCTCTTTCGCGGGAAAGGCTTCAAAGACGTCGCGGCGCAGCTCGCGGTCGGGCAACAGAAATGGCGCGCGTATCCCGCCGAAGACATCGCGTTCCAGGCGATGACGCGCGGCAGCCGTCCCATCGATCGGATCCTCGAGGGCAAAGTGCAGTTCAAGAAGCAGGCGGAAAACGTCGGCACTTCCCTCACGTCGGCCTCGTCCGAAGTGATGGTGGCCGCGCCTCTGCTCGGCAATTCCAGCGGCATGCAGGCCGCTGCCGGCGGGCTTGCACTCATCGGCATCGCGTCGGCGCTGATCGCGAGCAACGCCAAGCCGCGCGCCGATACGCGCTACTGGCCGAATCTGCCCGATACGGTCCACGTCGCTTTCCTTCCCAAATCGGTGCGCGGCACGGCGGTGTCCGCGGCCTTTCTCGATGCCGAGGGCAATGAGCTCAGCCGGCAGGAGCAGACTCCGCCGGAAGCGGAAACGCTGCTCTGGTTCAAAAATTCCTAATCCACTCCCATGTCCCCGCTTCAATTCCTCCTCGGCCGCCTCGGGCGGCGTCACCTCATTCCCACCGTCGGGGCCGCGATCGTGTTCGCCGCCGCCGGCTGCCAATCGGCGACCTACGAAGGCGCCATGGTCGCGCAACGGATCGACAGCCCGCACGCGCCCAACGCGAAGATCCATCTCAACCAGGTCGTGATCCTCGATCGCGATCTGCAGAACATCCCCGGCGAGACCACGCGCAAGGCCGGCAAGATCACGGTCGAGCGCCATGGCGCGTCGCGCGGCCCCACGGGCGCGCTCGACGTGTATGCCACGTTCCGCAACCGGACCGATTATCCGTTGCAGCTCGAGTGCCGGACGCAGTTTTTCGGCGCCCAGGAGGAGCCGGTGGAGGGCGCGTCGGCGTGGCAGCGCGTGATGCTGCCGCCGCTCGGCGTCGAGTCGTTCAAGGGCAGCTCGAAGGCGGCGGGCAATGTCGCGTTCTATTACGTCGAAGTGCGGGAGGGCCGTTAAAATGAAAGCCCTTCCTGGTTGGCGTGTGCTGGCGTTCGGGAGTCTCGGCCTCGCGTGGTGCGCTCCGGCGGCGCTGGCCCAAAGCGCCCGGCCGATGGAGCAGGATATTCGCCCCGGCGCCGTTTCGGGCGGGCGTCCCGCCCCGGCGTCGACGCCGTTCGACGCGCCCGCCGTGCCGATGCATCCCCTCTTCGCGAACCGCCCGCCGGCGCCGGAGCCGCCCCCCCCGCCCAAACCCACGGACCTGCTGCGCGATTTCACCCAGGCCTACGAGCTGGCGGGCGCGCCGCGCCTTGCCATCCTCTATAACCAGACGTTCGCGAACAAAATCAGCTCCTGGTCGATGGACAAAAACATCGACCTGAAATTACCGGCCAGCGCGGCGGATCGCGCCGGATTCTCCACGGAGAATATCCAGTGGGTATTCGAGGAGGGGTTCGCCAAGCCGTTCGCCGCCGCCGGCGTGAAGCTGGTGGATGCCGCGTTCATCATGCAGGCCGCGGATCGCCGCGAGACGTGGTGGTGGGAGAGCCGCAACGTCTCCGACATCAACGCCAACGTCACCGCGCTGAAGCAGCACACCGACTGGGTGGTGGAAGTCCTGATGGTGCCGGACAGCAAGATGGCGAGCGGCTATCTGTTTCGTTCGACGCTGAAGCGGCTGGCGGACGGGCGGATCATCGCGTCGGGCCTGTCGACGCTCGAAGAGTTCCGGCAGACGAAGGAGAAGCTGCGCGTGGTGTATGACGATACCGGTTACAAGTTTGTTCCGGATGATTCGGGTCAGCCGACGCTGGACGACTATGCCCAGAGTGCGGCGCTGAAGCTGCTGGTCGCGGTCACGCCGCGGCTCGTGTCGCTCGGCCTGCCCGTCGCGAGCCCGGCCGCCGCCGCGAAATAACCCCCGGCCGCCTGCGTGCGATTCAACGCATGAAACCAACGCCTTCCCGCTGCCGGCTCGTGGCCGGCCTGCTCGTGCTCGCCCTCGGGGCGGGATGCTATCAAGTGCCCGTCACCGGCCGCCGGGCGATGAATCTCGTCGATGAAAAGGAAGTGACGAAGATGAGCCTGGCGATGTTCGACGACCTGAAGCGTCGGCACCGCGTGGCGCGCGACCGCGGCCGACAGGAACAACTCGAGCGCGTGGGCGGACGGATTGCGAAGGTGGTGTTTTGGGATCTGCCGGACGCCGACTGGGAGTTCGTGGTGTTCGAGTCGCCTCAGATCAACGCGTTTGCGATGGCGGGGGGAAAGGTCGGCGTGTTCACCGGGTTGTTCAAGATTGCGAAGAACGACGATCAACTCGCCGCCGTGATCGCGCATGAGATTGCGCACGTGACGGCGAAGCACGTGCACGAAAAACTCTCGCAGGCCCTCGCAGTCGATACCGTGGGCACGGTCGGTGCGATCGGCATGGGCGTGTCGGGCGCGGGTGGGCTGACGATGACGGCGTTGAGCCAGGCCTATGGGCTGACGACGGGCATCGGGGTGCTGGCCTTCGATCGGGCGAAGGAAAAGGAAGCGGATATCATCGGGCTGATGTATATGGCCCGCGCCGGCTACGACCCGCAGGAGGCGATCAAGGTGATCGAAGCGCTGGAACTGGAATCTGCCGGCGAACTGCACCAGCCCGCGATGTTGTCGACACACCCGACGCATCCGGAACGAATCCTGCAGATGATGGACGCGATGCCGAAAGCCCTCCAGGAACGCACTGAAGCGGGAACGCGCGCGGCGCCGATTGTAGTGAAATAGCCAGACCGCGAACGCCGCTTTGCCATTCAAATATGAAGATTCTGCCCTGCGGCCAGACCGCCCCCGCACCGATGCGCCCTGCGGGTCAGCGACGAATCATGCCATTTTCCGGGGAGCACTCGCGTTGTGTTGGAGTCCTGCGGCCTCTCGTTTGGGGTAGCGGAGGCCATCCATGGTTGCAGGTTGGTGCGGCGCTTGCGCTCCCCGGATTCCCCGCCGCGCCGGCGGGACGCGCCGGGAGCGAGCGAAGGGGCTGAGCTAGCGTCGAAAGAGGTAGGGCGCGTTATCCGTAACGCGCCGCTCGGCAGACGTGCGCACACCGCAAACCCGGCGGCTTAAGGATAAGCCGCCCTACCTGCGAACCCGGCGGCGAGATGTGCCGCGCCACGATTTCAGCGCGCTGCTACAGCGACGCCGGAACCGATCATCATCGTGCCGGCAGTGCGATTCATCAGCCGCACGCGACGGGTGTTGTTGAGAAAGCGGCGCGCCCGGGCGGCGGCAAAGGCATAGGCGGTGGGGATGCCGCCGACGACCGGCAGCATGATCAGCATCATGAGCAGGGTGTCGCCGACGGTGAGTCTTTCGAGGTCGATGAACGTCGGCAGCAGGCCGGCGTAGAACGCGATGGTCTTCGGGTTGCCGAGCGTCAGGGCGCAACCCGCGAGGGCGTTGCGGCCGAAGCCGCGGGGCGGGGCCGGCACGGGTTTGCCGTCCGGTGTAGTCTCGATGCGCGCGCGCCACAATTTCACGCCGAGCCAGATCAGGTAGGCGGCGCCGGCGAATTTCACGAAGAGGAACAACTCGCCCATCGCCTGCGCGAGCGCGGCCATGCCGAGCGCGGCGAGCAGGAAGAAGATCAAATCGCCGACGACGATCCCGCAGGTCAACGCGACCGCCTCGCGAAAACCCCGTCCGATCGCGCACGAGGTCACCGCAAAAATTCCCGGCCCCGGCGTCGCCACGGCGATGCTCAGCGCGATCGCGAAGATGAGGAAATTATGCGGGTCCATGCGCGAGCGGCATAGAGCCGACGGCGATGAACGCAAAGGCATTCAATTCCGCCCGCCGTTGGCGGTCTATCGCCAACGAATTCGCGCTTCGCGGAATGCCCCCGTCGAAGGCCCACCGACTGGCTGGGGGCCGAACGGGTCAAAGAACTTCCGCCCCTCACGGCTGCGGAGGATTTTTCCTTTTACGGACGGACGCAGGACCGCGTGCCGATCTTCCTCTGGCGAGTGGGCGGCACCGCGCCGGAGAAGTTCGAGGAAAGCAGACGCACAGGCGTGCCCGTGCCCTCGAATCATAATTCCGCGTTCGTGCCCGAGCCCACGCTCACGGCCGCCGTCACTTCCATGTCGGCCGCGGTGCTCGATTTGCTCGGGGAAAAATGACGGTGTAGGCGATCGGAAGGTTCAAGTGATCTTGAGTGCGTGAGGACGCACGGCGAGCTGCGGCAAACGCGAAGCCGCCTTCGGCCGCATCGAAGCGACGCCCGAAAAATTAGGCCGGCTGCCGCAAACGGCTCCTGGCCTGCCGGCCCATCCCGCTTCTTGCCGCACATGCAATCGGCAACAAGATCGGCAGAATCGGCCCGTTTTCAGAGTGATAAGCGATGTTGAGTGACTATCGGGCGAGAGATTCCGTTTTCAATGCTCGAGGTCACGATCCGCTCCACCACGGTAATAGCGCCGGTTTCCCTCGCGCCGGCTGGTGACGAGTTCGGACGATGAGAGTTTTTTGAGTTCACCCTGCACCGTGCCCAATCCCATGCCGGTCTGTCGCGTCAGGTCACGCAGGTGCAGTTCGCGCGAGGCAGCGGCGAACAAGTGCCGAAGCACTTCGGCCCTGCCCTGGGGAAACATGAACTCCGGAAGACTCATGTATGGATAAACCTTACGATGGTTCGGTTTATCCAGTCGATCTATCAGAGCTTCCGTTTGGCGGACCGCCGCCCCGAAAAACGAGGGTAACCATGAGTAGCCAAACGACCAACCGTCCGGGTCCGGGATTCGGCGCCGGGGTGCGACTGAAAGTGCAGTCACTTGCCCAACCAAGGCCACGTCGATGCGGCCGACCCACCCCGGAGGTTTGTCACGTAATACGTGACAAACCGATCGTTCTGTCCCGGCGGGGGCGGGCTCGTTTGTCACTTAATAAGTGACAAACCATCGCGGCCGGACGGTGCGACGGTGGCCGGAGGCACTGACTTCACTTTCAATTGCACCCTCGGCGCCGGGCGCACCGGTGAATACATCGCCTTGGCTGAAGGTTTGCGACGGGCCGCCGAAGGAATGGAGGCGGACCTTGCTTACCTGGCCGTCCGCGTGGCGCAGCCTGCCCCGAGACGTTTCGCTGCGCGGTGGCGATCGACGGCGATCTTGGCGCCTGGCGCCTGGCCCCCCCGGCACGGCGCCGACAATCCTGGCCGCTGGCACCAGCACGCTTTCGGCATCGACCGCGAGGCGCTGCGTGCTCAATTCGCGGTGGCCGGCCGGCCCGACCACGAAGGCGCCGGTGCTGGTCGTGCCCGGGACGGCAAACGCTTGCGGGCCGGTCTCGCAGGGCCGCGAGCTGGATCGGGCGTTGAAAAAAGGCTCGGAAGAGACTGCCTTCCTCGAGCTCCCCGGCGCAGGCCATGGCGGCTGGTTGGAAACGACGACCGCGAAGCTCTTCGCCGAGCTCGGCCGTTTCTTCAACGCGACCATCTACAACTACGACGTAAAAGTTCGCACGCCCGAAGTGGTGCGGTGAGGCGGCGCAGCCGACGGACGGCGGGCCGTGAGCCGCTCGACCTCACCCCGGCCGGAAAGAGCTACGGATTGGGAGTGCTGTCATTGAGCTTCCCCTTCGCGATCTTCACCTCCACCCCGGCTTCGGTGATTCTGGCGTGGATACAGCCGTTCTTGTCGGTCCTCGCCCATTTCAGCTCCTTTTCTTTTTCGCGCAGCAACTTCAGCACGCTCGACGAGGGATGATCGGCGCCGTGCTCGCCTCCGGAAATTCCCAGATACTTCGCGCCGACGTCATCGATGACGGATGGATTGAATGCGTTGCCGCTGCCGTGATGGGCCACCTTGGCGAAAGCATACGGCCCTCGCGCGCGAATCGCCGCCCGGAGCCGCTCCATCTCCGCGTCGACCGCCCCTAAATCCGGCTCGGCAAACTGCATGTCACCCGTGAGCAGCACGCGCCCGTTTCCGGAGCCGAGCGAGATCACGATGCTCTGGTTGTTCAAAGCATTTCCCGGGCGACTCTTGTCCGCCAGCAAACCGAGCTCCTCGGATTGCGTGAGCATTCGGAAAATCGCGACGGGGTCCGTTTCCTTCACCAGCGCGGGCCATTCCTTCAACAAATCGGAATTCTTCTTCAATCCATTCGCGATCGCGCGTGCGCAGATTTCCAGATGATTGGCCGTCGGCCCCAGAAACTTGATCTCAAAATCGGCGAAGGTCTGCTCGAGCCGGGACAGATCCTGTCCGACGAACGGCTCAACTTTGGTGCCGGCGTTTTTGAGCGTGTCGATCATATCGCCATAGCGCCCTTCCTGCCCGGCCGCTTTGGCGATGAGTGACTCCGCCGCGACATCGGAAAGGCCCTCGAACGCGGCTTCCTCCCGCACGGCCGCCAACGCTGCCAGTTCGGCGGCGGTCAGGCCAGCGAGCGAAAACTTCTCTGCGCCCTTCACACGGCCATACGCTAAGTCCACATCCGCCACCAGGGCATGTTTGGCCGTGACGATTCCCTTCTTCACCATCGCCGGCAAACAACCGGTGTGATCCACATGCACATGGGTCACAACGAGCAGGTCGAAAGCGAAGGGCGCCGGGTGGCCGAAGATCTCCGCCAACTGGTCGGGGATGGTCTCAGCCCCTTGGTTATCAGTCTCGTCTCCGGGGCGCCCGCCATCGATCAGGATGGAGCGATCACTGCGGCGGCAGACGATGCAGTCACCGTATTGCCCGGTTCCCATATCAAGGAAGTGAAGATCGAGGGGTGCAGGCATGGAGTTTTTTTGTGGGGGGATGGAAAAAATCCGGTCACGGATAGAACCGCTGGAATTCCTTGAGAAACTCCGGCGCCGCCGGCGCCTGGTAAAGGCGCGAAAAATACTTCGGATCGTCGACCACGGTCAGCGGATCCAAATCCATCGATTTCGGCACCGGCAGTTCCGGCAAGAACGCCACTGCCTTCTCCCCCTCCGGATGATCGTCGTCCATCTCCAGTTCGAGTTCGATGCGTCCGGCATCCGGGAGGAGGGCCAGCGCTTTCTCGCGACTCCCGGTCGCCTCGAGATCGGCCATCGCGTTCGTCAGCTCGCTCGCCGCGTCGGCGAGCGACAGCCGGTTGACCTCGCCAACGGCGTCCGGGTGCTTGCCGTAAAGCAGCCGCGCCCGTTTGGCGACGGTGCAGGCTTCCAGTTCATCGGGAAGGCCGGACTGGCGCATCAGCGCCACGTCGCCAAACCGCGGCACGCCTTCGGTCACGACCAGGAGCACATCGCTCTCGATGGCGCGAAACAGATTCTCGTAGGGATCGGGAAAGCGCGGCTGCAGCACCAGCAAATCGGCGCCACAACCGGCTTCGATTCGCCCGAGCTTCCCGCCCCAGCCCACGATGTCCGCCGCCCGCGAGGTCACCGCTTCCGCCAGGGTGCGATAATCCAAGTCGACGCCCGCGTGCTTCGCCGCGAGCCACGCCACCTTCATTTCGCCCAGCAGATTCTTGGTGCCGCTCGGGCTCCAATCCGAGCCGAGCCCCCATTCGACCCCTGACGCCAGGAATTCCTTCACCTCCACCGTCTGCCCGTAAAGCAGCAGATTGCTCAGCGGCGACCAAGCCGCCTTCGCCCCCGTCGCGGCAAAGTCCCGGAAATCTTCCTTCTTCAAGCCCGCGCAGTGGATGCCGACATAGTTCTTGCTGATCAGCCGTTCGGTCACGATGGCACGGTAGGCATCATGCGCGCGCTGGTTCTTCCCTTCGGCAAGGTGATGGAAGAAACGCTTTCCGCTCTGAGCGTCGCTCCGCACCTTGTCCTGCTTGGCAGCTTTCTCGGCCGGATTTTTCCCCCATATTCTATCCCAGTCGTTCAACTCGTGCTCGATCTCGGGATACGCGGCATCGCCCGTGCTTTCGAAATTCCGCACCATGCCGCGATAGTGGCCGCGTTTCTTCAAGCTCATGCCTTGCGCGGACGTCACGCCGCCGACCAGCAGCTTGACCTCGACGTAGCGAATGATGGCCGCGGAGTGCTGCGTCCGCAGGGCTTCGGCGACCCCTTTCACTTCCGCAATATATCTGGGGTCGTCCCGCCACTTGTAGCGGTCTCCATAGGTTTTCGTGGGGCGCCAGAGCGGCTGGACATTATATTCGAGATGATTGTGAAGGTCGATCATCCCGGGGTAAATCACCCCGCGCGTATCGATCCGCGCCGCCTGCTCAAAGCCCGGCGGCGCCGCGTCCCGGGCGGCCTGCACGCACTGGATCTCGCCGTCCCGGCAATACACCGCTCCTTCGGCGACCACCCCGGCCGTCATCGTGACGACCTTTCCCAGCAACACGCGTGGCCGCGAAGCACGGGGATCCTCGGCAACGACGGGCGGCTGGGGCATCGCCAAGTCGCATATGGCATGCGCGCACTTTGGAAAGCACATTCCAACGGAGGGCGGCGCCCGCGATTCTTCCCCCGTTCTG
>Ga0163144_10023867_pt1 | contig 12042 bp, 9 predicted proteins | sample OliLak19BULKMAT1_FD_123175 | JGI IMG/M metagenome (GOLD analysis project Ga0163144, IMG submission 123175) | Freshwater microbial mat bacterial communities from Lake Vanda, McMurdo Dry Valleys, Antarctica - Oligotrophic Lake LV.19.BULKMAT1 | ecosystem: Environmental > Aquatic > Freshwater > Lake...
AAATCAGTCAAAATCTCGGCGGTTGCATCGGGCGCGGGGGCGTTCAGCACCTGCACGACCGCCGCATACAACTCCGCACTGTGCATGAGCACGGTGGCGGTTCAACCCGAACTTAAGCTGACCAAAACGCTTCCAGCCGAAGTGCTGATTTGCGAGCCGATTCAGGCGATATATGTGATCTCCAACTCCGGGTCTGGAACTGCCAGAACGATCCGCATCGAAGACACGCTTCCCGCCGGTCTCACAACCGCCGAGGGTAAAAGCAGTATCAGTGTCGATGCGGGAACCCTTGCCGCCGGTGAGACCCGCGAGGTAATGTTTAACCTGAAGGCCAGCAAAACCGGCGAGTATGTCAGCAAGGCGTTTGCCAAGGCCGACGACGGTCTGACCAGCGATTCGGGCGATGTGAAGATGATCGTCCGGCAGCCGAAACTCGCAGTGAAGTTCGACGGGCCTGAGAAGGAATTCATCGGACGGCCGTTCACATACAACATGACCGTCACCAACACCGGTGACGGCACTGCGAAAGATTCGGTGCTGATCGCGACATTGCCCGAAGGCGCGAAATATGAAGAGGCCGCTGACGGCGGCGTGCCGATCGATGCATCGCATGTCCAGTGGTCACTCGGGGAGCTTGCCCCGCAGGCGTCCAGGAAAGTCTCACTCGCAATCTCCGGAGCGATTGCGGGAACATTGAAGAACACCGCGACCGCCCAGGCGCGTTGTGCGGAAACCGTCACCGTTTCAAAGGACACGAATCTCACCGGCATCAGCGCGATTCTGGTTGAAGCGATCGACGTATCCGATCCGCTCGAAGTCGGTCAGGATCAGACGTACATCATCACCGTGACGAATCAGGGATCGGCCCCCGGCACCAATATCAAGCTGGTCTGCCAGCTTGAAGACCAGATGGAATTCGTCTCCGCCACCGGACTAACCGGCGGCAAAGCTGAAGGCAAGACCGTGACCTTCGCACCGCTTGCATCACTGGGTGCAAAGGGCAAGGCGGTATGGCAGGTGGTTGTGAAAGCAAAGGACGCGGCGGACGTGCGGTTCAGGATCAACGTCACCAGCGATCAACTGACCCGGCCGGTTGAAGAATCCGAATCATCGAATTTCTACAGGTAACCGTATCAGTCTCATTTTGAATGCAGCGCCCGCGAGACTGAGTTTCGCGGGCGTTTTGCGTATCAGTTCGCGTGAAAGATTGGCGAAACCACGAAGGCACGGTGAAGAGATACGATCCGCGGATTACGCAGATTTCGCAGACAAGAGTAATCAGCGTCTTCTGTCCAATCTGCCGGCAGGATCGGTCGCGTCGTCTCCGTGTCTCCGTGGTTTATGGGGAATCTACGCCCCCGGAAGATGGGCGAAGCATCTCACGTGCGTGGCGCGCGAAGGGAGCATATCCCTGACATAACGCAAGGGAATCCGCCACCGTGTATTGCGGATGCTCGCGCATCGACCGCAGCAGCCGGTCAACTCCCTCGGCGGTCCAGCGATAGTGCCTCACTCCATCGACATCGATCAGGATCGGCAACGGGCCGGTGGGATCATCAACATCAATGATCCAGTTGCTTGATTTGGCGTCGAAGTGTGTCATGTTCTCCTGTTCGATCAACCGCAGTGTGCGACCGAGTCGACGGAACATCGTGTCGCGATCCTTTGGTGCGAGCGTGTCGAGATCGAGCTGCGAGAGTGTGGTTCCCCGCATCTTCTCAAAAACGATGAGGCTGTGGGTGACGTATCCGAAAGCGCTCTTCTCCATCACCATCAGCGGCCATTCGACGGGGAAGTTCCGTATGAAAAGACTCCACGCCTTGTTCCACATCCGCCTTGCCCGGCTGGCCCGGCCTATGCTGGTGAGGTAGCGATACCAGAACTTTCGCCTCGGTCGCTTGACGATCACCGGCAGCGTCACGCCACCGATGACAACCTCAGCCGAAAGCACATCGCCACTGCGCGACCGCTTAAGCACTGGCAATTCGTTCCGATTCACCTGGTCGAGCAGTGATCTCCAGACATTCGCAACCTCCGCGTCCGTCACCTGCAATTCACTGAGCCGCGACCAGCGCCGCGGGAACTTTGAATGCCTGAAGAAATTGCCGCTCCAGGCGTCGCAGTGCAGCCTTCCGTAGTACTGATTATCACCGGTTGTCTGCTCGAGAAATTTGCGTACCCGTCTTTGGGCCGCCGCGTTCTTTCGGGGTGGCTCGGCACCCATGCTCAGTGTATCCCAGCCGCGCAGCAGATCGCCGCGTGTCGCGTATCGTCTGACACTGTATGCCAGCAGGGCGACATCGCTGCTCTTGAGACCACCGGGACGAACCGCGTAACCATCAAGCAGATACACCTGATCGTCCTTCAGCAGAAAATTTCCCAGATGCAGATCTGCGTGACCGAGTTTCGCCCCGCCCAGCCGACGCACCACATCGACGACGGCGCTGGCAAGTGTCCGATGCCCGGGCACCGCGCGGCCTTGCAGATCAAGATCATTCAGATACCGGTCAATCTGCACGGAAGGTTCGATCGCATCGATGATCACCGCATCGCCGATTTCTCCCCGAAGCCGAAACCCCACCAGAACGCTTCGCACGCGCGGCGAGGGGACTTTGGCTTTTTGCATCGCCTGCAGACGCGTGAATTCCCGCATCGCCGGGTTCCCGCGAAACAGCCGTTTCCACCACGAACCTGCGCGCGGGTAATACTTGAGGTAATAAGCTTTCCCCGAGAACTCAAACCGCCAGATCTGCCGGTATCCCCGGTCTTTTATCAACTGCCCGGTTTCGGGAAGGTTCATCAGAACATGTTCCAGCGAGTCATCGGGCACGTGCGGAAAGTTATATGCGCGGGGACGTGATTTGTCTTGCTGTCCCAACGCAAACACGGAGAAGGCGAATGTTTGTTCACGTTCTCCGTGTTGCTGATTTCAGTCGCGACTACGCCCGCGTCGTTCTGGTTTCCCCGTAGCGTGCGCGTCCCGCCCACGGCTTGAATTAAAAACCGTGGGCAGGATGCCCACGCTGCGGGGGCTGTTCAATCAGTAAGCTTCCACCAGCATCGAGTCCCGCAGTTTCTTGAGCGCTTCGTGTTCGATCTGACGTACGCGCTCGCGGGTCAGTCCGATCTGCGCACCGATTTCCTTCAGCGTCATCGGATCGGCTCCGTCGAGTCCATATCGCAGGCGCAGAATCTTCGCTTCGCGCTCGTCTATCCGCATCAGCAGTTCGCCAAGCTGCTGCAGATCGGCCATGCCGATGACGGATTCATCGGGCATTGGGTTGTTGGTGTCGGCGACCAGTTCATTGATCGTCAACTCGCCATCGTCCGATCCGGATTGCGTTGGTGAATGAAACGCCTTGAGCGCCTTCTTGATGATGCCGACCTTTTTTGTGCTGACTTTCATGTGTTCCGACAACTCATCGGTGTTGGGCATCCGGCCAAGCTCCTCTTCGAGCTGGCGCATCGCGATCTTGAACTTGGTCATCATCTCGACCATGTACGCCGGAATATGAATCGGCTGCGCGCCGTTGATCAGCGCGCGTTTGATCGCCTGCTTGATCCACCAGCTCGCATAGGTGCTGAAGCGGCAGCCCATTTCAGGATCGAAGCCTTCAACCGCCTTGAGCAATCCAATGTTGCCTTCCTCGATCAGATCCTGAAGTGACAATCCGCGGTTGACATAGTTCTTGGCGATGTTGACCACCAGCCGCAGGTTCGATCGCACCATGCGCTCACGGGCGGCCATGTCCTGCTGATGGATGATCCGCCGGGCGAGAGTTTTCTCCTCATCCGCATTAAGCAGCGGTGATTCGTTGATCGAACGCAGATAAAGCTGAAGCCCGTTTTGAACTGCTGTGGCGGCCATGATTTTCTCCCTCGAGAATGGCGAGTTCATCACCAAAGACGACGCCTCACCGTCTGCACTTTCGCCCTTCCTGTCAGGGCCGGTGTGTCGCAGATTTGCCGCAACACCCTTCACAAGATGTATCGGAGGCAACTAGGGTTGACTTTTGGAGAAGGCTTGAAAAATCGTATTTGTCTGTATTGATGAGCGTGGTTTTTTCGGACGTGGGGCGTTGCGGCTGGATCGCAAAGCATTTCACAGCAGATTATCGGGCTTCCTTCTTCTTCACGAACCTTCGCTCCTTGGCTTCTTCGCGTTCTCTTCATCAAGCTCACATTGTTCCATAAACGAACACAGCCCCGGATCTGCATCCGGGGCTGCGTGGTAAAATTAAATTGACGGAATCGATCAGCGGCCGAGCTTGAGATCGCCCAGGCCGTGAGTTTCTTCGACGCCTTCGAGGCCGCCTCGTAGACCCTTGGTCTTGGTGCGTTCGGCACGCACTTCTTCTCGCTTCTCTTCTTCAACCGCCCACTGGGCGCGCTTCAGCGAGAGGCCAATTTTGCGTTCATCCGAATCGACACGCAGAATCTTCACTTCCAGTTCCTGTCCGATCTTGAGCATGTCCTCGGGCTTCTCGACCTTCTGGTCGGCGATTTCCGAGATATGCAGCAAGCCTTCGAGTCCTGGTTCCAGTTCCACGAACACGCCGAAGTTGGCGATCTTGGTGACATGTCCCTTGACCACCATGCCCGGCCGATAGTTCTGCGGGATGACGCTGGTCCACGGGTCTTCCTGCATCTGCTTAAGGCCCAGTGCGATCCGCTGTTTCTCCTGATCGACTGAGAGGACGACCGCTTCGACTTCCTCGCCTTTCTTGAGAATCTCGGACGGGTGTCCGACTTTCTTCGTCCAGGAAAGATCCGAAACGTGCAGCAATCCGTCGATGCCTTCTTCGATCTCGACGAACGCGCCATAGTTCGCGATGTTGCGAACCTTGCCCTTGACCACCGAGCCCGGCGGATACTTTTCGGCAACGCGTTCCCAGGGGTTTTCCTCGACCTGCTTCATGCCGAGGGAGATTTCCTGCTTGTCCTTATTGATCTCAAGAACCTTGACCTTGACCTTCTGATCCTGTGCGACCACTTCGGATGGATGGTTGATACGCTTCGTCCATGACATCTCAGAGATGTGGACGAGTCCTTCAACGCCTTCTTCCAGCTTGCAGAACGCGCCATACGACATGATGTTGACGACGGACGCCTCATGCACAGAGCCGACAGGGTATTTGGTCTCGATATTTTCCCACGGCGAAGCGTCTTTCTGCTTAAGACCCAGTGCGATTTTCTCTTTGTCCTTGTCGATCGACAGCACTTTGACTTCGATTTCCTGATCGATCTTGAGCACTTCGGACGGATGATTGATCCGGCCCCACGACATATCGGTGATATGCAGCAGGCCGTCGATTCCGCCGAGGTCGATGAACGCGCCGAAGTCGGCGATGTTCTTGACGATGCCCTTGATGACGGTTCCCTCGATGATGCCGTCGAGGGTCTTCTTCTTGAGTTCTTCGCGCTGTTGTTCGATCATCTTGCGGCGGCTGATGACGATGTTGCGGCGCTCTTCGTCGATTTTCAGAATCACCGCATCAATGCTGCGGCCGATCCAATCGGAGATTTCACCCGGACGACGGATATCAACCTGCGAAGCAGGGAGGAACACCGGCACACCGATATCCACCAGCAGGCCGCCCTTGATCTTCTTGGTGACCTTGCCGGAGACGGGGTCGCCTTCCTTCTTGCTCTTCATGATCGATTCCCAGTTGATGATCCGATCAGCTTTGCGTTTGCTGATGCGGACCAGACCGGAATCGCCTTCAACTTCTTCAAGCAGCACTTTGACGACATCGCCGACTTTGACATTCTCGGGTTCGTCAAATTCGCCGCGCTCCAGGATGCCTTCGGATTTCAGACCGAGTTCAACGACGAAATCGTCGCCCGCCTGCCCGGAGATTTTACCCTTGAGGATGTTGCCCGGGACGAAGTCCTGAACATCGTCGCCCTGCACAAGCTTGTTCAGATCGTCCGCCGCATCGCCCAGAGCCAGCGCGACCGCTGCATTCACTTCGTCGTCGAGGTCACCGAGGGAGTTCAAAAGATTGTAATCAACCATTGGATACTTGAGCGTTTGAGGGGGACGGGCCGCTCAACCCGGGTTAAATCGTCTCGCTTGAAATCTTCGAGCCAGACCAACTGGCGAAAACGCGAGCAACGCAATATAGCAAGGGGGCCGTGGGTGTCGAGAGCGCAGCTGACAGTTTGCAGTTCTTCCTCAGGAACATCGCATATGTCCGCCTTCTCAATAGGGGAAGACCCTTCGGCGTAGCTACCCACGCGATTGGAGCAAGACATGGGTGCATCTCACCGGCGCGTTTGCCTCGAAAAATCATGTGGTTCCGGGACAGCTCGCCACCGATGTCAAAAGCAACGAGATCACCGCGATCCCGAAGCTGCTGGCGCTTATGGAACTCTGGGGCACGACGATGACGATCGATGCGGTGGGATGTCAGATCGGATTGATTCGCGTCAAACCGCTCTGCTGATCCAAATCACCAGCGCGATAATCAAGAGAACTCCGACAATCGTCCAGATCATGCCTTGTTTCATATCAGTTCGTCCTTCCGGTGTTAGCGCCCACTTTAATTCCCCTGTTGGGGGCGGCATCCTAACAGAGGCGGGGCAAGGTTGCACCAAAGCGGTTGAAAGTCCACAGTGGACACGGTGAATTCGATCTGTCCTATCGAATCGGCGGGTGGGAGATGCAATCACTTGGCTCACCCGTTCATGCGCGTCATTCTGTCGCCGCAATGCCTTTGTCCGTGGCCGTCGCAGGTGCGCTAGTTGTCGTGGAATCTGTCGCAGACTTGATGTTTACTCCAAGGAAAACAGTTTTGTATGCAAGCTGCGGCTGGGCACTACACACGGCACAACTCACGAAATCCGCTCGGCACCGGCCATATAGGATCGCAGCACTTCCGGCACTTGGATTGTTCCATCCGCATTCTGATAGTTTTCCATGATCGCGATCAACACCCGCGGGCACGCGATGGCGGTGTTGTTGAGGGTGTAGCAGAAGGTCGGCTGTTTCTCACCGGGCTTGCGGTAGCGAAGATTGAGCCGCCGCGATTGAAAGTCTCGCAGCGCCGAGCCGGAATGGGTTTCGCCATAGCCGTTTCGCGAGGGCATCCAGGTTTCGATGTCATACATCCGCCATTTGCCCTGCCCCATGTCGCCGGTGCAGTTCTGCACGACACGGTAGGGGAGTTTGAGCGCCTGCAGAATGTCTTCGGCGTTTTTGATGATCTCCTCGTGAATGGCGATGTGCTCGGCATCGTCGGCCTTGTGAACGATCACCTGCTCGACCTTGTCAAACTGATGAACGCGATACAGCCCGGCGGTGTCCTTGCCTGCGGCCCCCGCTTCGCGGCGGAAACAGGTGCTCGTCGCGCACATCTTCTTCGGCAGTGACGCTTCATCGAGAATCTCGTTGCCGTAAAAACTCGCCAGTGGAACTTCCGATGTCCCGACAAGGACAGAATGATCCTGCGTGACATACGCCTGATCTTTGCCGGCCGGAAAGTATCCCGTCCCGATCATGCATTGTTCTGTGACCAGGATCGGAACGACAAACGGCTCATACCCGCGCGCGGTCAGAGTATCCATCGCAAAGCGAAGGACGGCGTTGTAAAGCAGCGCGCCCTTACCTTTGACGACATAGCTGCGTGATCCGGCGATCTTGATGCCTCGATCGAAATCAAGAATGTTCAGTTCAGTTCCGAGGGCGATGTGGTCCTTCTGATCGGAAGTTAAACCATTCGGTTTGGAACCGTCTGGAGACCACTCGCGCATGACCTTGTTCGCGTCCGCATCCAAGCCGACGGGCCAGGTCGGATCGGGAATCGCGGGAAGCTGGAGCATGATCCGATTTGCTTCGGTTTCAGCTTCTTCCTGCGATGCGATCAATGACTCATACCGACCCTTGAGTTCGCTCGCCTTCACGAGCAGTGCATCCACTTCGGGATTCGTCCCGCCTTTGAGTTGCCCCTTGAGCTTCCCGACCTGTCCGCCGATCTTGCCTTGCTCGGCGCGCAGGGCGTCGGCCTCGGTCTGCGACTGACGACGACGCGTGTCGGCGATCAGCCATTGATCGACCAGTTCAGGCGTGCCCACGCGCTTGACGCGCGCGGCCGCTTTGACGGCATCGGGATTGTCGCGGATCAGTTTGGGATCGAGCATGGATTTGGTTTCTAACCGAAGTTGATTGAAGGTTGTAGTGCCTTGGTGGATGGATGCGCATAGACTTGAGACATGCGGATCGCCATGCTCGCACCCATCTCCTGGAGAACTCCCCCGCGACACTATGGCCCTTGGGAACTGGTTGCTTCGTTGCTTACCGAAGGGCTGGTGAAACGCGGGATCGATGTGACGCTGTTTGCGACCGGTGATTCGATCACCGGGGCACGCCTTGTATCCATATGCCAGAAAGGATACTCCGAAGATCCATCAATGGATGCGAAAGTGTTTGAGTGTCTTCACATCAGTGAGGTGTTTGAGAGGGCGGATGAATTTGATCTCATTCATAATCACTTTGACTACCTGCCGCTGAGTTACTCGAGGCTCGTGAAGACGGCGCTGCTCACGACGATTCACGGTTTCAGTTCTGAGCGGATCATTCCGGTTTATCGCAAATACAATGACAGCACGCATTATGTTTCAATCAGCAATGCCAATCGCCGGGCGGAGCTTGATTACATCGCCACCGTGTATCACGGCCTGCCAATGGAGCAGTTTTCGTTGAGCCGGTCGCCGGGAGACTATCTGCTTTTTTACGGCCGGATTCATCCGGAGAAGGGGACTGCCGAGGCGATTGAGGTCGCGCAGCGAACCGGACGGCGGCTGATCATCGCCGGCATCGTTCAGGATGAAACCTACTTCCGCGAACGGGTCGAGCCGCATCTGGGAAGAAACGGAATCGAGTACATCGGCGCGGTGGGGGAGGAGCGTCGAAGCGAACTGCTTGGCGGGGCGTACGCGACGCTGCACCTGATCAGCTTTGACGAACCGTTTGGATTGAGCGTCGTTGAGTCAATGGCGTGCGGCACCCCGGTGATCGCGATCAATCGCGGGTCGATGCCGGAGTTGATCGTGCAGGGTAAGACTGGCTTTCTTGTCGCAAATGTGGAAGAAGCAATCAATTCGGTTGAGGTTTGCGGCCAGCTCCATCGCGCTGCGATTCACAAACATGTTGAGAGAAATTTCTCCCAGGACACGATGGTAGATAATTACCTGCGTGTTTACGAACAAATCGTCGGCGGAAACGCGGGGAAATGAGGGTGATTATGGGACTGTCGCCAAACCGGAAAATACGTTCGGGTTATGCGATGTTTGGGGTAGGTTCATCGCGCCTGCGGGTTTTTTGGAAAGGAGTCGCAGATGCACAAGACAGTGTATCGGTCGGTTGGATCGGTTCGCCGGAGTCCACGCCCGAAAACCAGCGCCAGCGCGCCGGTGATCGGGAATGCGTTTGACGGGCTGCTCGCGAAGCTTGGTCTGGCCTCCAAGCAGCTCACCAGGGCTCGTCGCAAGGTGCGTTGACGCATTTTGGCGACGGAAGACAATGCCCACGCTCCAACGAGCGTGGGTTTTTTGGTTTATATTGGGGTGGAGCCGCGGATGGACGCGGATGAACGCGCATCAGACGAAGACAGAGCGAAAAAAGCGAATAATGAAAATGAAGAATGGGAAGATGGAATCTGGAAATTTTAGGAAAGAGCAGAATCGGAATTTGTTAAAGCGGGTGAATCAGCGGGATGAGTACTTCGCGAGATTTTTAACAGTGGCTCTGAAGTCCTTGGGAAGATCGGATGTGAGCATCATTTCCGAACAGTTCGGGTGGGTAAAGGTCAGCTGATGTGCGTGCAGGGTGAGGCGTGACATCAGCGGCCGTTCCTGTTCGCCTTTGGTGGCGCGGTAGTCGCGCTTGAACTGACTGAGCCTTATGTCGCCGCTTGCCCGTCGGTTGTAGATCGGGTCGATCACCAGGGGCAGGCCGATGGATTCGAGATGCACTCTGATCTGATGCGTCTTCCCTGTTTTGGGGAACACCCGCAGAAGCGTGAAATCGCGGAAGCGCTGATCAATCCGCCAGATCGTTTTCGCGGGGCGGCCGCGCTTGCCGGTGATCATCCGCTTCTTGTCGCCGGGATGAACATCAATCGCCGATTCAATCTCGCCCGAATCAGCGCCCGGCCTTCCTGAAACCAACGCGAGGTATTCCTTCTGAATCGTGTTGTTCTGAAACTGATGTGAAAGAAAGCGTTGGGCTTCAATGTGCTTTGCGTAAAGCATTACGCCGCTAGTGTCCTTGTCGAGACGATGCACCACGCGCAGGCGCGGGTCTTCCTTGCCGGTGCAGGGCAGTTTCAGCTGTTGTGCAAGTTCTTCAAGCAGGCAGCTGGTTTCCCCGCGCCCCGGAATCACCGCCAGACCGGCAGGTTTTTCTACCGCGACGATTTCATCGTCCTCGAACAGAATCGTATGTTGTGTGCGCATGACTTTGGAGCGGATGTCGAACTGACGAAATGTCGGAAGAACCTGACTCTATTTCTCGAAGAGCCTCTGCTCAGTCCACTTCCGCACCCACTGCTGCACTCGCGGCTGATCGGGTTTCAACGCCAGAGACTTGTTCCACGCCTCCAGCGCCTTGACGCGAGAAGCGTCGTTCAACTCAAGATCGCGTTCTTCGAAGACGCGAATGTAGCCGATCCCTTTTTCATTCCACGCCGGAACGTATCGCGCATCGAGCTTGAGCGCCTCGTCAAACTGCGCAATGGCTTCGTCAAATCTTCTGTTGGCGAGAAGAACAATGCCATATCTCGTGAGTGTGAGCGCGCTGCGATCCGTGGTGATCACCTGCTGCATGACGGCGGCCGCTTCGGAGGGCTTGGCCTGATTTAGCAGATTCGACACCAGATTCAGCATGCTGGTGCGATTGTTCGCGCCCAGTTCCAGAGCCGTGCGATAAGCGCGCTCGGCCTTGACAAACTGCCCGCGTGAATCGTAGATGACGCCCAGATTGCCCCAGGCCTCCGCCTCCCTTGGGGCCAGTCGCGTGGCGGTGTCGGCATATTTCATGGCATCGTCGTATTGGTCCAGTGCAAGATACGCCAGGCCGAGATACATGTGGCTTTTCCAGTCGGTCGGCGCCAGCGAAAGCGCCCGCAGGTAGCACGCGGCGGATTCCTTGAACATCTGCAGGAACTGATAGGTCAACCCCAGCCGATAATGATTGGCGGCGGTGTAGGGATCGAGGCGCGTCATTGCTTCATACTGCTTGCGGGCGGCGAGATAGTTTCCCTCGGCGCGGTAGATGTCGCCCAGCAGCGAATGCGCCATGCGCAGCTCGGGATTGGTGCTGACGGCCAATTCAAGCCGTGTCTTTGCGACTGCGGGGTTGCCGGCCTTGTGCGCCTGCACACCCGACACATAAAGGTCAACCGCCTTGGGTCTTTCGAGGGTCGGTCCGGAAGTTGAATGCGAACAACCGCCCAGCCAAAGGGCAAGCACGCCTGTTGTCGCGAGAAGGAAGGATCGGTGTGTTTTGTTCCTCATGGAAATCCCGATGGTAAAGCTTTGAGTGGATCGGCTATCAGCAAGCCTCAATAAATACACAGGTTAGAGATTTTGTTGACTAAATAGTCTAGTCGATCTAGGATTCGCGGTCGCCGACGCCGGCACCGCCTCGTTGCGACACGGAGCATAGGAGAATCAACTGACTAAGACCATGACGTCGCAACGCAAAGGAGGTTCGCGTGCGGGTGTTGATTGCGATTCCGGTTTACAATGAGATCAAATACGTCGCGGGCGTACTTCAAAAGGTGAAGCAGTATGCCCGGGACGTGCTGTTCATCGACGACGGCAGCACCGATGGTACTGCGGAGTGGCTCGCGGGTAAGACGCGGGCCGGGCAGGCGGGCGTCCGGCTGATCCAGCATCCGACCAACAAGGGCTATGGGCAAAGCCTGATTGATGCATTTGATTACGCCGATTTTCACGGTTTTGACTGGGTCATCACCATGGATTGCGATGAACAGCACGAGCCCGAGCGAATCGCCGATTTTCTCCGGGAGATTCGCA
>Ga0163144_10023869_pt1 | contig 12041 bp, 3 predicted proteins | sample OliLak19BULKMAT1_FD_123175 | JGI IMG/M metagenome (GOLD analysis project Ga0163144, IMG submission 123175) | Freshwater microbial mat bacterial communities from Lake Vanda, McMurdo Dry Valleys, Antarctica - Oligotrophic Lake LV.19.BULKMAT1 | ecosystem: Environmental > Aquatic > Freshwater > Lake...
ACCTGTACGGCGGCGCGCAGGTCGCCACCGGCGACGAACTCCAGCAGCATCCAGCCAGCCGCGGCATCGGCGTCGAGAGCGGTGACGACGTTGGGGTGGCGGATCGCCAGGGTGGCCTGGATCTCGCGGCGGAAGCGCGCCTCGGCCTGGCCGTGCCCGAGCAGCTCGGGGCGCAGGGTCTTCAGCACGCCCAGGCGGCCGTCGGCCAGCCCGCACAGCCACGCCTCGCCCATGCCGCCGCGCCCCAGCAGGGCCACCGGTTCGCATCCGGCCGGCGCGACAAGCCCATACGGCGCCAGGACTTCGACGACCTCGTCGCGGTCCTCGGCGGGCAGGGTGGCGACCACATTACGCAGCGCCGGCAGGTTTTCCGCGCTGCGGCAGTGCGCGATAATGCGGCTGCGCCGTCGCATCGGCAGGGCGGTGCGGCGGCGCAGGGCGATGGCCAAGGCGTTCAGGGGATGATGCAGGCGATTGTCCGGGATGTGACGACACGTAAGGTACTGGACCGTCCCGGACACGCCATGCCCCCAACCCATCTGCTGCTCTGCCTGCTGTGCACCGGCGCTGTGATGGCCTCCGAGGCGGTCGGGGGTGATCTGCGTGTCGGCCCGGAGCTGCGCCCGCTGAACTTCACCTACACCGTGGACGACGGCGGTGGCGCGCGTTCCGGTGAGGACTCCTTCGACCGTAGTGTCGCCCTCGGCATGCGCGGCTGGTGGGCCTGGTCGTCGCCAGGACGCTGGTGGGCGCCGGCAGTGGCTGGCGAAATCCTGGCCGCCGACAGTGCCTACGGCGATGGTGGCCTGCGCAGCTACGGTGCGCGCCTGCTTGCCGGCCTCGCCTGGCGGGCCGATGACCGCTGGGGGGGCGGCCTGTGGCTGGCGGCCGGCCGCGGCCAGTCGCGCTTCGACATCCCCGGTGACGGCTCGTTCGCCGGGCTAGAGGTGACGGGCGGCTATCGCGAATACGGTCTCATCGCCAGTGTCGAGTACGCCCTCACCCGCCGGCTACTCGCCATCGGCGAACTAGGCTGGTGGAGCCGCGAGCACGAGCTCACCGGCGACGGCGCGACGGTGACGGTGTCCGAGGACGGTCCGGCGCTGCTCCTTGGCCTGGCCTGGCGCTTCGGTGGCGCGCCTGCGGCTGTGGAGTGAACATGGCGGACTCTGACCAGGGCTGGAGCGGGGAGGACGAGACGCGCCAGCTGGGCGAACCGGTCGGCCAGGGCAGCTCGAGTTCGCGCCGGCCGAAGTTGCAGATCTTCACTGGTATGGCCACGACGCGGCCGAAGGCCAGCGGGCCATGGCATGGCGAGGCTGAGACCCGCGTCCGTGCGGATGCGAGCACGGCTGCGGATCCGGCGGCCCCGGCGACACCGGCCCCGGCGACCCACACCACCGGCCGCACCACCCGCATCGGCGCCCTGCTCTCGGTCGACGGCCGACGCGGGCCGCTGTCGGGGGCGGTGTGGCCGGACTACGAACTTGGCGACCTGCTCGGCCAGGGCGGCATGGGCGCGGTCTACCGGGCGCGGCAGATCTCGGTCGACCGTCTGGTGGCGCTGAAGGTGCTGCCGGCGCATCTTGCCGGCGACGCCGATCTGCGCCGACGCTTTGAGATCGAGGCGCGCGCCAGCAGCACGCTGGCCAGCCCGCACATCGTGCAGGTGTACCACGCGGGCATCCACGACAATCAGCTCTATTTCGCCATGGAGCTCGTGCCCGGCCAGAGCCTGGCGGAGTTGGCTAAGGCGAAGCGCGCTGCTGGCACCAGGTTCGCGCTTACCGAGACCCTCGGCTACGTGGCGCAGCTGGCCGAGGCTCTGCGCGTCGCCGGCGCCGCCGGAGTGGTACATCGCGACATCAAGCCGGGCAACTGCATGATCGATGCCCAGGGCCAGCTCAAGCTCGCCGATTTCGGCAACGCCAAGATCCTTGACGAGGACGGCGGTACCCTGACCGGCACGGCGATGGGCACGCCCAGCTACCTCAGCCCCGAGCAGGCACGCGGCGAGGAGATCGACCCGCGGGCCGACCTCTACAGCCTCGGCATCATGCTCTACGAGCTGGCCACCGGCCGGCTGCCCTACATCGGGAGATCGCCAGACGCACTGATCTACCAGCATGCCTACACCGAGCCGCCGCTGCCCAGGAGCCTGAACAAGGACATCAGCGGTGACCTCCAGGCGGTGATCCTCAAGCTGATCCAGAAGGCGCCCGAAGCGCGCTACCCCGACGCCAAGGCGCTGCTCACCGATCTTGGCCGCATAACCGGCGGCATGGCGCCAGAGGTGGCGGTGTTCGTTGGGCGCAAGCTGGGCACTGGCGCCGACGCGGCTCTGGCGCGCATAGGCGGCTGGCGGCGACGCGCCTGGATCGCGGCAGCGGCGGTGATGGTCTCGACGGCAGCCCTCGGTGGTGGCTGGTGGTGGTGGGATGCGCGTAAGGTGTCGCTGGACGAGGCGGCGCGCCTGCGCGGCGGCCTCGCGGTGCTAGACCGCCAGGAGCCGGTGCCGACCGGCGCCGGCGACGCGCTCGCCCACCTCGCCCGACTCGCCGGCGACGGCGACGCCGATGTGCTGCGCTGGCGGACCGATCTCGCCCGCGTCCAGCAGCTGCAGGACGGGCTGCAGCGCTTCGCCGCCCTCGCCGAGCCTGGCCACGCCGAGCAGCAGGAGACCGTGACCGTGCTCGCTGCGTACGAGCGCGAGACTGGCGGCGGCGACGGTTTGGCGCGGCAGGTTCGCCAGCGCCTGGACGAGACGACGGCGGAGCGCGAGGCGCTGCGCCGGCAGCTCGCCGAACTGGACGGAGCCGATGTCGTGCCGGCCGCCCGGGCCACCGCCCTGGCCGGGCCGCTGGCGCGCCATCGTCGCCTAACGCCGAAGGGTGACGCCGATGCAGCGCGTTGGGGCGAGGCGCTGCGGCGCGCCGACGCGACGGTGGCCGAGCTGCGCGCCGGGCTGGCTCCGCTCGACCGCGTACCGCCGTCGCCCACGGCCCTCGGTGCCGTGGCCGGCCGGCTGGACCGCCTACGCCTCCTGGCCGGCAGCGAAGATGCCGACGTCCTGCGCTGGCAGCGCATCGTCGAGGCGGCGCGCAGCCGGCAGGGCGCGCTGCAAACCAGCCTCGCACGGCTCGCGGACGGACCGCTGCCGGGGGCCGAACTGGTTGCCGCCACTGCCGCCGATCTGGCGGCCTGGCGGGCCCTGGCCGAGCCAAGCGATCCCGAGCTGGCGCGATGGCACGCCCGCCTGTCAGCCGCCGGCCAGAACCGGGCGCGGTTGGGGGCTGAGCTAGAGGCGGTGTGCGCGGAACCGATCGCCGCCGACCGCCTCGATGCGGTCGGACGCGAGGTCGACGAATACCGCCGACTAGCCGGGACCGGCGATGCGGCCGGCCGGTTGTGGGTCTCGGCGGTGGCGGCGGCCCGCGACCGCCTCGAAGGCCAGCGCGCGGTGCTGACGCAGCTGGAGCAGGGGCGGGAACTGTCCGTCGAGGAGCAACGCCTCGCCCGCGCTGCGCTCGACGGTCTGCGCGCCGCCGGTGCTCTGGACCAAGCGGTTGACGAGCGCTGGCGCCAGCGCCTGATGCGCGACGAGTCGCAGCTGACTCTGCTCGCCGGCAACCTGGCCGTACTCGAGCAGCCGGTCGATCCGCCAGCCCAGGCTGCGGACTGGCTGCGGCGCTATGAGCGGCTGGCCGGCGCCGACGACGCTAAGGCGCGGCAGTGGCGTCTACGCCTCGATCGCATCGGCGCGCTGCGCTCGCGTCTCGCCCCGCTCGACCAGCAACTACCGGTGCCCAGCACCGCCGCCGCCGATGCCGAAAGTCTGCAGGCCCTGGTCGGGGCCAGCGACCCGCGCCTGACGGTGTGGCGCGGCAAGTTGGCGTGCTGCGCCGCCATGTCTGTGGCGCTCGCTGCGCTCGACCGGCAGGCCCAGCCAGCCGCCGACGCCGCGGCCCAGCTGACCGCCTACGAGCGCGAGGTCGGCCGTGAGGCGCCGGACGCTCGGCGTTGGCGCGCCCGCGTTGAGCGCATTGCGGCTCTGGAACTCCGCCTGAGCGGACTGCGCGAGCGCCTGCTGCCGGATCCTGCCGCCGTCGGGGCAATCGCCGGCCTGGCCGAACTGGTCGGCGAGACCTCCGCCGTCCTGGCCGCCCGCCGCCGGTTGGCCGAGCTCACCGGCCCACCGCGTCCGGCCTGGGCGGAAGCTGACGGCATTGACGAGCGCGGCCGCTGGGCCGAGGCGCTGCTGCGCGGCCAGCGGGTACGTCTGCGCTGGATCCCACCGGCTACCGTGCGCCTGGGTAGCCCGCCGGACGAGCCCGGCCGCGACAGCGATGAGACACCGGTGCAGGTGGAACTGACCCGCGGCTTTTGGCTCGCCGACGGTGAGACCACCCAGGCGCAGTGGTCGGCGTGGATGGGCGGCACGCCGTCCTGGTTCCCTGGTGTCGATCGGCCAGTTGAGCGCGTGTCGTGGTCCGACGCTGTCGCCTGCTGCACCCGCCTGGGCGAGGCCGTCGGCGCCCCACTGCGCCTGCCCAGCGAGGCGGAGTGGGAGCACGCCTGTCGCGCCGGCACTGCTAGCGCCTACGCCAGCGGCACGCTGGAGCGCGCCGCTGTCTACGCTCGCCCGGCCGACACTGGCACCGACGTGGTGAGTCGCCGCCAACCCAATGCCCTCGGACTGATGGACATGCACGGCAACGTGTGGGAGTGGTGCGCCGACGCCTACGCGCCGTATCCCGGCCAGCCGGCGACCGACCACCGCGTCGACAGCGGCGCGAAGCGGGTGGTGCGCGGCGGCTCGTGGAAGGACGCGCCCGAGCGCCTGCGCTCGGCCAACCGCCAGGGGCTGGATCCGGCGGTGCAGTCGGCCTGCGTCGGCTTCCGCATTGCGATCGCACAGGAACCATGGGAGGGCATACGATGAGACATTGGCTTCTGGCTCTGCTGTTGATGCCGACCCTCTTCGCCGGCGAGACGCAGATCCTCCGCTTGGCCGCCGTGGGGTCGACCAGCAATCGCCTGCTGGACACCGTACCGGCCGGCTGGCGCGGGGTCGGTACGCGTTCGCTTTCGCTTGGCGGCTGGTGTGGTCTGGTTGACGAGAACGGCCGGGTGGTGACCTGGCTCGAGGGTGGCGGCTTCAATATCATCGCCCGCCCGGAATCGCTTGGCGAGGCGGTGCAGATCGCTTGTGCCGCCGCCCATCTCATCGTCCGCCTAGCCGACGGCACGGTGGTCGGCTGGGGCAGTAACACCAACGGGGCGGCGGCGCCGCCGGGTGGGCTCGCCGGGGTAATCAAGATCGCCACCGGCTTAGGCTTCAGCATGGCGCTTAAATCCGACGGCACGGTCGTCACCTGGGGCACGGGAATCGGTGCCATCCCGGCCCCCAACAGCGGCATTACCGACATCGCCGCTGGCCCCGACCACGCCCTGGCAGTGCGCTCCGACGGCAGCGTCGTCGCCTGGGGAGGCAACACCCTTGGGCAGATCACCATCCCGGTGGCGGCGGTGGGAGTGGTCAAGATTGGCGCCGGAACGCATGCCAGTGGGGCGCTGCGCAGCGACGGCCAGCTCGTGCTGTGGGGCAAGTCGGGGTTTAAGCCGCCGCCCGGCACCTACACGACCTTCGCCCTCGCAGAGTTCGCCGGTGCCGCCATTGCCACCGACGGCACCTGCCATGTGTGGAACCAAGCCAACCGCACGACCTGGGCCGGAGGAGCCTCGGCCAGCGCCCTGCAGATGATCGGCTACGGCCACTTCGGCAGCACGTACCCGCCGCTGGTCGCGATCACCGCTACCGGCTTGGCCAGCCGCATAGATGACTATAACGACGCTGCCTACCAGGCGCCGCAGGGGGCGATCGACGTGGCGCGCCTGCCCGTCGGCCACGTCATATTCAGCAATGGCCAGGCCCAACTAGATGCTGGCCCTGCTGTCTCCATACTACCAGCGGGAACCTATAGCGACATTGCCTACAGGCATGCGTACTACGGACAGCGAACCGGCGGTTCGATCGGCGCCCTCGGAGGCGACGCGACCATCACCACGCTGACCCAGGTGACCAGCATCGCCGGATCCTCGGGGCTTTTCGCCTACACCAAGGCAGACGGCTGGGGTCACTATAACGCCATTTTGGACATCACCGTGCCGCTCGCTAATGCAAGCGTCAAGGTCGCGTGCGGCGATAACTGGGCGTTGTTCCTGCAGAGCAATGGGACGATCGTTGGACACGGCAACAACACCTGGGGCCAATTGAACGTCCCCGTCGCATTACCGCCGGTCACGGACCTCGCCTGTGGCAACGGCCATGCTGTCGCCCTGCTGCGTGATGGCAGCGTGCGTTGTTGGGGCGACAACAGTGATGGTCAGACCATTCCGCCTGCCGGGATGGGCCCCGTCATAACGGTCGCGGCCGCCAACTATCGCAGCCTGGCGGTAGGATTGGACGGTCGCGTGCATATCTGGGGTAAGAACGCCATCATGCCGCCCGGCATCGCCCGGGTGCGACGTGTCGATCTGTCGTATGCCGCCATGCGTCTGTCGCGCAACCTTGAGCCGATCTTTACTGGTCTGCCGAGCTCCAGTGCTGCAGGCCTGGTGCAGGCGGAGATCGACCTGAACTGGCCGGTGGCTGATCTGACAGCGTCAGACCTAGTGGCGAGCAACGCCAACGTCGTGTCGCTGAGCGGCTCCGGCGGGGCCTACACGGTCACGCTCAAGCCGATGCTGCCGGGCGCCGTTGCGGTGTCACTGGCAGCTGGCGCATGCACCTCACCGGATGGCTGGGCCTCGCTGCCGGCGAACGCCACATACCAAGCCCTGGCGCTGACCGCCGACGTGGCCGTGGCGCAGACCGCCGAGAACATGGATTGCGTGATCAATCTGCCTAATCCGAACCCGGTGGCCGTGACCTACCAGACGGTGGCCGGTCCCGGGCACGGCTCCCTTTCCGCCTTCAGTGGCAACCAGGCCACCTACACCCCGGCGGCGGGCTGGTCGGGCAGCGACTCCTTCACCTACCGGGTGACCAACGGCGCCTACTGGTCGGACGCCGCAACCGTGACCATCACCGTTCGCATGGTCAACAGTGCGCCGACTCTGGTTACGATCACCGACCTTGCCGTGCTTGAGGACGCTGCCCAGCAGGCGGTGGCGCTCTCCGGCATCGGGCCAGGCCGCGCCAGCGAGAGCGGCCAGATCCTGACGGTGACCGCGACCAGCTCGAATCCAGCCGTGGTGCCGGACCCGACTGTGAGCTACGTCAACGGCCAGACCACCGGCAGCTTGGCGGTGGCCCCGGTGGCCAACGCCGCCGGCAGCGCCGTCATCACCGTCCGAGTCCAGGACGATGGCGGCACGACGGATGGCGGCATCAATGCGGTCACCCGCACCTTCACCGTCACGGTCGGGCCGGTGAACGACCCGCCGACCCTCGCCTTCATCGCCGGCCGCAGTGTCGCCGAGGATGCGCCGCAGCAGACCCTCACGCTGACGGGCATCAGCGTCGGGCCGGCCAACGAGGCCGGACAGACCGTGGTCCCGGTGGCGTTCTCCACCGCACCGACGGTCGTTGGGCATCCGACCATCGACTACGCGGCGGGCAGCACCACCGCGACGTTGCATTGGCAACCCCTTGCCGAGGCCAATGGCCAGGCGCGCATCTTCGTCACCTTCAGTGACGACGGCGGGACGGCCAACGGCGGTGCCGATTCCGTCAGCCAGAGCTTCCTCATCAATGTCACGCCGGTGAACGACGCGCCGGTGCTGGTCCGGCACGACGCCGTGTCGCTGGTGGTGTCGACGCTCCGGGCCATCGGCAGCGACGTGTTGCAGACTACCGACGTTGATGTGCCGCCAGCGGCAAGCTTGGTGTATACCTTGACCATCGCGCCGACCCGGGGCCAATTGCTGCGTAATGCCGTCGCCCTGGCGGTTAATGGCACCTTCACCCAAGCTGACATCGACGCCAACCTACTGACCTACCAGGCGGGCGCCGTGGTCGGCGCCGACGGTTTCACCTTCACCGTCAGCGACAGCATCGCCGCCGCTCTGCCGGCCGCCTCGGTTGCCATCACCATCCAGCCGAGCGGCGGCGGCGGGGCCACCCCACCGCTGGTGACGCTCGACACCGGCGTGATCACCTACGTCGAGGGCAACGCGGCGCTGCTGGTCAGCCCGGCCGCGACGGTGAGCGACAGCGATTCGACCGACTTCAACGGTGGCAGCCTGCGCATCGATTTGACCCAGAACGGCACCGCGGCCGACCGCCTGCTGATTCAGGCCGGCGGCCGCGTAGCGCTGTCCGGAGCCACCGTCCTGGTCGACGGCGTCAATGTCGGCACCTGGTCCGGCGGGGTCGGCTTGGCTGCCTTGCAGATCGCCTGCACAGCCAGCGCCACCCCAGACCGCATCCAGGCCCTGCTGCGCGCCATTGTCTTCAGCAACGTCAGCAACGCGCCCAGCGATCTGCAACGGCGTGTGCAGGTCGTGGTCAGCGACGGCGACGGCGGCGGTTCGGTGCCGGCCAGCCGGCAGATCGCGGTGCAACCGGTCAACTCGCCGCCGGATATCGCCCTGCCGACCGCCGCTGTCGCTTTCACTGAGGGTGGTGGCGCGATCGCCATCGATCCGCAGGCGGAGGCCAGCGATGCCGACTCGACGGTGATCGCTGGCGGCAACCTGCAGGTGGCGATCTTCGCCAACGGCGACGCCGCTGACCGGCTGCAGTTGGCCGACTCCGGACAGGTCACGATCAGCGGCAGTGCGGTATCGTATGGCGGCACGGTGGTCGGCAGCTGGAGCGTTGGCGACATGGCCAATCCGCTGCGCGTCGATTTCGCTGGCGCGGCGGCGACTCCGGTAGTGGCGAAGGATGTGCTGCGGGCGGTACGCTTCGCCAACGCCTCCGCCGCGCCCAGCGCCGCGCCGCGCACCCTGCGCGCCACCCTGTCCGACGGCCAGGACACCTCGGCGCCGGCTACGGTGGTGGTGGCGGTCGCCACGGTGAACGATCCGCCGGTGATCACCGTGCCAGATGCGCCGAACTTCACCGAGGCTGGCGGCGCGGTCCGCCTGACGCCCAATGCCACCGTCAGTGATCCGGACAGCGCTAACTTCGATGGTGGCAGCATCACCGTCCGCCTCGCTGCCGGAGCCAATGCCGCCGACGAACTGCTGGTGGTCCACGAGGGCGACGCCCCCGGCCAGGTCGGAGTCACCGGCTCGGAGCTGCGCTATAGCGGAACAGTCATCGGCACGGCGGTCGGCGGCAGCGGCTTCGCCCCGCTGGTGGTCTCCTTCAGTTCGACCACGGTCACCCCGGCGGTGGCACGGGCGGTGCTGCGCCGGGTCGGCTTCGACAATGCCTCCAGCAATCCTCTCGCCGGGGCGCGTACTGTCGCGGCTCGAGTCGCCGACGGCGACGGTGGCCAGTCCAGTGAAGTCTCGCTGACCCTGCAGGTCACCGACGTCAACGCGCCCCCGACCCTGACCGCCACGGGAATCACGTCCTGGACCGAGGACGCGCCGGGCGTGGCGATCGCCTCCGGCGCGTTGATCACGGATGGCGACTCGGCCGATTTCGCCGGCGGCTCGTTCAGCGCCGTGATCACGGTCAACGTCTCGCTCGGCGACCGCTTGCGCATTCGCCATGTCGGCAGTGCGGCCGGCGAGGTTGGCGTCGCGGCAGACCGGATCCTGGTCGGCGGGGTTCAAGTCGCTACCTGGTCTGGTGGGGATGGTGGCGCTGCCCTGGTTGTCGCCTTCGCCAATGCGGCGGCGACTCCAGGGGCGGCGCAGGCCGTTGCGCGTCAGGTCGTCTTCGACAGCACCTCGCAGGCGCCGTCCGCTGCGCAGCGCACCATCGCCCTGGTGGTCAATGATGGCGACGGCGACGCCAGCCCGGCGGCCACCGTGTCGGTCGACGTGGTGCCGCAGAACGACCCGCCGGAACTGGTGGCGCAGACCCTGGCGGTGGCGGCCGGCGCGCCGGCCACGGCCATCCTTGCTGGGAGCGACCCTGAAGGCGATGCCTGCGTCCTCGAACTGGTCGCCGTCCCTGATGCCGCCAGTGGGACGCTGGCCATCCTTGATGCCGCAGCCCGGCGCGTCCGCTTCGTGCCGGCGGCCGGCTTCGTTGGCACCTCGTCTTTCACCATGCGTCTGCGTGAAACCGTCTCCGGCCTGACCTCGGCCGATCGCGTCATCGCCGTGCGCGTCACCGGCACCGGCGAGCCGCGGCCGCAGGCCGCCAGCGAACCGCCGCGCGAGGCCTTCCGTAGCCGCGAATGGCGCTGGCGTGTGCGGGTTGACACCACAGGCATGGCCGACGCCCTGCCGCTGGCGATGGTGCTGGAGGGCGCCCCGGCCGGCGTGCAACTGATCGGCGACGAGGCGGTCTGGCAGGTGCCGGCCGACCAGGCCCTCGGCGTGGTGCGCTTCGGCGTCCGCTTCGCCACGCCATCGGCGGTGGCCGGCTGGCAGGATGCGCTGATCCTGGTCCGGCCGGCTCCGGGAGGTGGGGGATGAACATGCGCGCCGTCATGCTCCCGTCTGTGCTCGTCCTCGCCGGCTGCGTTGGGGCTGGAGGCTCGTCCGGCGGCGGGCTCAGCCAGGATCTCGCCGCCACCCGCGCCGAGTACGTGATCGTCGATCTCGCCACCGGTGTAGCGACCACCACCCGCACCGCGCCTGACCTCGCTGCAGACCAGGGGCGCATGGTCTTCCGCCGCATCCCCCACGGCACGGCCACACTGGGTGCGCCCAACGGCGAGGTTGGCCGGCAGGATGACGAGGTCCGGCAGACGGCGGAGTCGGCCGCCTACTACATCGCCGTGACCGAGTGCACCCAGGGCCAGTGGCAGCGCTTGGCTGCCACCACGCCATGGTCGGGCAGCGGCCTACCGGTCGGGGACTCCCAGCCGGCCTACGGCCTGTCGTACGCCGTGGCAGAGACGGCGGTCGTGGCGGGCAACCTCCGCATGCGCGGCGGTCGCCTCGCCCTGCCGAGCGCGGTCGAGTGGGAGCGTGCCTGCCGCGGCGGCTCCGACACGGCCTACAGCTGGGGCTCGGCGACCGGCCAGGCCGCCGTGGCGGCGCAGGCGGTGGTCGCCGAAACCCGCACCGGCGATGGGCCGCTAGTCGTCGCCGGGCGGGCCGCCAACGGCTACGGACTGTACGACATGCACGGCAATGTCTGGGAGTTCTCGGCCGATGGCGATCTGCATGGCGGTTCCTGGCTCGATCCGCTGACCCTGGCCCGCGCGGCCAACCGCCAGGAGGTCGAACCTGATACCGCGCTGCCGATCGCTGGTGTTCGGCTGTGCTGGCGTCCGTCGGCGCCGTAACCGAGGGGTCCACCCATGCATACACAAAATATACGGCTCTAAAACGCAAGACGCGCCACGGGCGTGCCAGCGGCGCGCGGTCCGTGCGTCCATCAGCGCACGGCCGTGAGGTCCGTGACCCGAGTGAGTGCCTGTGAAGGGTCACGGACAGGCCATCAGGTGGTTGATGACGGGACGTCGAGGCTGCGCTGTTCGTGGACTGGGGATACCTGCATGATGTAGCGACGGAGCAATCCGGTCATGCAGGAGACAGAGGCGTCATAGTACCGTCGAAGCCGGGTAATGCCGGTGGAGGGAAGGACGCCAGGAAAGTGACGGAAGCTGCAAGGACGTTGCGGAAACCACGCCTGGCGGTGCCGATGAGGCCGAAGCCAGACGAGAGGGCAACCGAACCGCACATCCCACGCCGCAGGTCGGCGCGTTGACTGGTGGGCACCCCGCAAGGATGCGGGATAGGAAAGGCGGTTCTGCGCAAATGAGGACACATGTCCGCCTACCGGACGGTTTCCCTATCTCGGGCGGATGGATTACCAGTTCTTCGACAAGCCCTTCAACAGGGCATCGAACTGGGTGCTGGTGACGGCGTACTCGTCGAAGAGGCGGTGGTATTCCTCGACGAGGCGTTGGCTAAGCTTGGTTGCGTGGGCGGTCTCCTGGACGTTGAGTCCCTTGGTC
>Ga0163144_10023872_pt1 | contig 12041 bp, 8 predicted proteins | sample OliLak19BULKMAT1_FD_123175 | JGI IMG/M metagenome (GOLD analysis project Ga0163144, IMG submission 123175) | Freshwater microbial mat bacterial communities from Lake Vanda, McMurdo Dry Valleys, Antarctica - Oligotrophic Lake LV.19.BULKMAT1 | ecosystem: Environmental > Aquatic > Freshwater > Lake...
CGATTGCCCACCGCCCGCGCCGCGCGAACGATCGGCGTCTCGATAAACTCGTACACCAGACCGACCGTCCCATCGTCAAACAGCGTGGCGCTGGCCTCGATCTGATTGAACCGCCCCAGCCGGTTGAGCCGCTGCACATCCGACCGCACCGCGCTCTCGCGCAGGGGCGAGCCCTCGACCGATCGCACCTGGTTCAGCACAAGCTGGGGCGACACCTGCCGCAGGCCACGCAGCTCCACCGATCGGATCAGCCGATTCTCGTAGCCCAAAAGCACCTTGGAGACCTTTGTCACCGCAGGGCCGTCGCCCGCCGGGATCGTCGCGGGCCCGCGGGGCGCATCGGCGCGGATCGGTTCTGCGCTGGGGCGGGTCGCACCCACGCCCGACCCCGGAGTCGGCGCACCAGGCTCGCCCGGGCCCGGCGCTGCCACCGGAGGCACCTGGTGCGAGGTTTCCGGCGCCGCAGGCGACTGGGCAAAGCCCACCGGCGCCCCCGCCAGCAACGCCAACAGCAGCGTCGAGACGCCGCGTGACCGTGCATTCCACTTCGACGCTCGAGTTGAACCGAAGAGAGTCTTCAAGGACGACGACGATAGCAGGGGCGGCATCCGCGCACAACCCGCCCCGGCTGCCCGCCAACGCGTTGCGGACAACCCGTGCCCTCACTCAAAACAGTCGCCAGACGTACGAGATCATAAAACCCAGGATCACGGCCGCCACCACGATGATCACCCAAGGACTCTGGCCACGCGATCTCGACGCCACCACCGCGTCGCCGCAGTGATAACACACCTCGGCGTCGTCATAGATCTCCTTCTTGCAACTCGGGCAGCGCCGCGTCACGTTCTCGTTGAGCCGCTTGACGTCCGCAGGGTTCGGCATCCCCTCGTCCTCGTCCTCCTCCGCTCGCCTTCGCAACCCGCGCGACTCGACATCGCCGCTCCGCGGTGCGGGGCGAGGCGGGAACTTCAGCGGCCCAGAGTCTTGATCCATCATGCAAGCGTAGAAGCGAACGCCGGGCCACGCATCCGCGAGGTTTTTCATCCCCCGGATCCACACCTCTTCCGCCGTTCACTGCCAGAGCGGCAGCCGCCCGCCCCCCCACGCCCATTCCGGCGGGCGCCCACCCCTCAACCCCCCGCCATGCCCGCACCCGTCAACGATCTGTGTCGGACAAACCAGCGGAATTCTGCCTCTGGCCCAGATCAGCCTCCTGGCGCGCCGCTTGCCCCCTTCTTCCTTCGGAGGGCCGACTATGCGACCAGACCGTTTCACCACCACCGCCCAACAAGCACTCGCCGACGCCCAAGCCGACGCCGGCACGCGCCAGCACGCCGAGATTACGCCCCTACACCTACTCGGCTCCATGCTGGCCGACAAGTCTGGCCCGACCTGGGGACTCCTGGCCAAGTCCGGGGCGGACGGCGCGCGGGCCGCGTCTTTCGCACAGAGCGAACTTGCGCGCTTGCCGACCGTTCAAGGCGCCACCGCTCTCCCGTCGCGCTCACTCCTGGCGGTCATGACGGTCGGCGAGAGCGCCAGTAAAAAACTCAGCGACGCGTACGTGAGCACCGAACACCTCCTCCTCGGCCTCATCGATACGCCGGGCCAGGGCTCGGTCAAGGAACTCCTGAGCCTCTCCGGCGTCGATCGCGGCGCCGTCGAGCGCGCCATCCGCCAGACTCGCGAGGCCAGCGGCGTCTCCAACATCACCGATCAGAACGCCGAGGGCTCGTTCGAGTCGCTCAAGAAATACACCATCGACCTCACCGAGAAAGCCCAACAAGGCAAAATCGATCCGGTCATCGGGCGCGACGAGGAAATCCGGCGCGTCATGCAGGTCCTCGGGCGTCGCACCAAGAACAACCCCGTCCTCATCGGCGAGCCCGGCGTCGGCAAGACCGCCATCGCCGAGGGCCTCGCCCTGCGCATCATCAACGGCGACTGCCCCGAGCCAATGCGCCACCAGCGCCTGCTCTCGCTCGACATCGGCCAGCTCCTGGCCGGTGCCAAGTACCGCGGCGAGTTCGAAGAGCGCCTCAAGAACGTGCTTCGCGAAGTCCAGGCCGCCAAGGGCCAGATCATCCTGTTCATCGATGAGCTGCACACCATCGTCGGTGCCGGCGGCGCCGAAGGCGCCGTCAGCGCCGGCAACCTCCTCAAGCCCGCTCTCGCCCGCGGCGAGCTCCGCTGCATCGGTGCCACCACGCTCGACGAGTATCGCAAGCACATCGAAAAAGACCCCGCCTTCGAACGTCGCTTCCAAACCGTCTTCGTCGATCAGCCCAGCGTCGAAGAGACCATCGCCATCCTTCGTGGCCTCAAGCCCCGCTACGAAGCCCATCACGGCGTAAAGATCCTCGATAGCGCCATCCTCGCCGCCGCCACGCTCAGCAATCGCTACATCACCGAGCGCTTCCTCCCGGACAAGGCCATCGACCTCGTCGACGAAGCCGCCAGCCGCCTGCGCATCGAGAACGACAGCATGCCCACCGAGCTTGACGAGCTCCGCCGGCGCATCATGCAACTGGAGATCGAGCGCGAGGCGCTCAAGATGGAAGGCGGCGCGACGCTCGCCACCGCCCCCGGCTCGCGCGAGCTCTCTCGTATCGAGAAAGAACTCGCCGACATCCAAGAGCAGAACCGCGCGCTGACCACCCGCTGGGAAGCCGAGAAGGCGGACCTGGACGCCGTGAAGATGGTGAAGAACCAGATCGACCGCAAGCGCACCGAGCTGGAGCAGGCTCAGCGCCGAGGCGACCTTGAGACCGCCGCGCGCATTCAGTATTCAGACATCCGCGAGCTGGAGAAGCGCCTCGCCCAGGCCGAGGTCGCGCTCGAAGAGCGCCAGCGCACCGGCAACGCGCTGGTCAAGGAACAGGTAGACGCCGAGGCGATCGCCGAGGTCGTCGGGCAGTGGACGGGCATCCCCGTGGCGCGTCTCGTCGAGGGCGAGCGCGAGAAGCTCCTGCGCATGGAAGATCAGCTCACCACGCGCGTCGTGGGTCAAGACGAAGCCCTCAAGGCCGTCTCCAACGCCGTGCGTCGCGCCCGCAGCGGGCTTGGCGATCAGAACCGCCCAGTCGGCTCGTTCCTCTTTCTAGGCCCCACCGGCGTTGGCAAGACCGAGACCTGCAAGGCCCTGGCAGAGTTTCTGTTTGACACGCAGGACGCCGTGGTCCGCATCGACATGAGCGAGTACATGGAGAAGCACGCTGTGAGTCGCCTGATCGGCGCGCCACCCGGCTACGTCGGCTACGAGGAAGGCGGCGCGCTCACCGAGGCGGTGCGGCGCCGCCCCTACGCCGTGATCCTGCTCGACGAAATCGAGAAGGCCCACCCGGACGTCTTCAATATCCTGCTGCAAGTCCTCGACGACGGCCGCCTCACCGACGGCCAGGGCCGCACCGTCGACTTCAAAAACACCATCATCGTCATGACCAGCAACTTCGGCAGCCAGATGATCCAGGAGCTCGCCTCCAGCGGCGCCGAAGATTGGGAGATCGACGCCGGCGTGCGCGACCTGCTCCGTCGCGGCCCCGCCGCCCACGCCATCGAAGAAATGGGGCGCGCCACCGGCCTGCCCACCAAAGTCCGCGACGCCATGCTCCGCGCCCAGCAGGCCATGGGCGGCTCAACCTTCCTTCGCCCCGAGCTGCTCAACCGCATTGACGAGGTCGTCGTCTTCCACCAGCTCAAGCGCGAACACATCGCCCGCATCGTCGAGATCCAGCTCGCCCGCCTCCGCCAGCGCCTCACCGATCGCGGCATGTCCCTCACGCTCAGCGACAGCGCCAAAGACCTCATCGCCGCCGAGGGCTGGGACCCGGCCTTCGGCGCCCGCCCGCTCAAGCGCGTCATCCAGCAACGCCTGGAAAACCCGCTGGCAACCCGCCTGCTTTCCGGCGACTTCGCCTCGGGCCAGACCATCGCAGTGGACGCGCAAGGCGACGCGCTGGTCTTCAGCGCCGTGCCCAACGACGACCGCACGGTCTGATGGCCGGGGCAGCTGGCGCGATATCGCTCGCTCATTCGCCCAGGAAGAACCTGAACACAAACAAGATGAGCAAACCCACCAACGCGTTGTTCAGGCTGTGCGCCGTGATTGACGCGATCAGCGACCCGCGCCAGTGCCGCAGCACCGCGAACAGGCACCCGAGCGTGAACACCGGCAGCATCAGGTGAATGGGCAGCGGATGTAGCACCGCAAAGCAGAGCGAGCTCAGCAGAACCGACACGAACGGCACCATCCGCGTGGACATCTGCCGGAACACCCCGCCGCGAAACACCAGCTCTTCGGTCAGCGGCGCCCACAGCGTCAACAGCGCGAAGAACGCCAGCAGCGTGAACACGTCCGCCGTCGCGATGATGTGTGGGATGCGCAAGTCTTGCTCTGGCGGTGAGCCAAGAAACAACTGAATCACGCCGCCCAGGATCATCGAGACAATCGCCGCGCACAAGACCAGTGGCAGCATCGCAACCCACCCCAGAACTCCCACGCCCACTTCTCGCAGCACACCCCGACCCGCATGCCCGGGGATAAGCCCAACGGTCCTGCGAAACTCGCGATACGGCACGCCGCGAATCAATGGATACGCCAGCAGCAGCGCCGTCACACCCCAGGGCGCGACCACGCCCGCCAGGTCGACCGCGCCCGAGTCCGGCGCCATCGCGCGCGCCACGCTCAGCAGCAGCGCCATGGCCAGGAACGCAACGGCGAACACCGCCGCGAGTTCTATCGGCAGGCTCCCGCCAGGCCCGACCTGTCGCTCAGGTAGCGATCCGCGCGCTAACGCGCCAAACCCCGGCTTGAACACCAGCGCCACCACCATCAGCCCCACGCCCAGCAGCAGCAGCCCAATACCACCGACGATGAACAACACCGACAACGCGATGATCCACGCGCCGCCGCTGAGGAACTTCTCTCGCTTCTCCGCCTGCGCCGGGTCGTTGAACGCCAGCGTCAACTCGCCCAGATAGCCGTGGCGCTCCTTCAACAACCGAGCCTCGTACTCCGTCACGCCAGCGTCCTTCGCCGAGCCGAGTTCATACACCCGCCGCGCCACGCTCATGTCGCGCAGCAGCTCTTCATCATTCACGCCCTTGGCCTCATTCTTCTGGCCCGTGCTCGGATCAGTCGGCCCCTCCGCGCCGTCATCGAGCGCCTTCATCGCCGCGTCTCGCGCCACCTGATCCGCTGACGCCGCCGTCCGCACGATCGCCTCCGCAAGCCCAAGACGCGCCCGCTGGACGTCGTTCTTCGCGGCCTGCCGAAAGCCCTCCAGCGCCTCGAACACCTGTTCCGGCGCCGCCGAGAATCGCAACGCGAACTTGATGTTCAACGAATCAATGTCGAAGCCCGGCGGGGCCAGCTCCGCCTTCCGAGCAACCGTGCCATCCTCGCCCACCACACGCTTGGAGTTCGTCGCCACCGGCGCAGACACCGGCGCGCCCGACTCAAGCAACCACGTCACCACGCCCTGCTGCACCGCGACAAGCACGACCAGGCACGTCAGAAATACGATCCAGGCAATGCGCGCGCTGCGACGAGAGCCAAAGTCCGCCACGCGTTCTGCCCCTGTCGTCGTCTGCATCGCGTCACCACTCCATGAGATCGGCCCGCCCGTTCGCCCGATGCGCACGGGGAACGATCGCTTTCGGCGCGCCCACCCTCAGCCTACGCGCCCGCCGTTTATCGGATCAGTTCGCTCATCCCCGGCTGCGCATCGACGAATCGCTGGTGTACTTCCATGTAGTGCTTGCGATAGATCGCATCGATCTTCGCAGCGCTGGGGAACTTGGTGCTGAAGCCCTTGCTCGCTCCGTCCAGCGCCAGCTCGCTGGCCTTGACCAGGTGCGCGATGAGGGTCCGCGGGTCCTCGATGCCGATCGAGATGCGGACGGTCGTCGGCTCGATTCCCGCCGCGCGCAGGGCGGTGTCGCTCATCTCGCTGTGGCTGGTGATGGCCGGGCAGAGCACCACGGTGTTCGTCTGCCCCAGGCTCACCTGGTGTCCGAAGACCGGGTCCAGACAATCGAAGAACCGCTTGAACGTGTTGCGATCAAACGGCGCCTGCGACTGGCCCTTGTCGCCCTTGCCCTTCTTGCCCTCAAAGTCGATCGTAAACAGCGGCGCCGGCAAGCCCAGATACATCACCCGCTCGCGCACGCCGGCGTTGTGATTCCCGGGCACCGCGTTGCAGTTCACGTTGATCAGTGGGTGCGCGCTCAGCACCTCCGCCATCGTCAGCGTGTTGATCGTCTTCTGCAGCACGCGCATCTCCAGCGTGTGCATGCCGTTGATCACCTCGTACGCCTTGTCCGCGTCAAGAAACGCGCCCTTGATGTAGTACACGTTCCAGAACAGCGTCTCGTGCCCGTGCCACTCGCGCGCCTTGCCATCAACATCAACCCCCATCACCTTGTCGTGCTTGCCCATGAACATCCGCTCGTTGCGCCCGATGACGCAGCCCGCCGTCGTGCCGCCCATGCCCGACAGATCCTTCGTATACGAATGGATCACAAAGTCCGGGCGCTCCAGCGGGTCCTTGCGCCGCAGCGGGCGATGCAAGAACGGCGTACCCACCGTGCTGTCACAGAGCACCGTCATCCCGCGCTTGTGGGCCTCTTTACAGATCGCAGGCACATCGAGGCAGTAGCCGTGCGGGTTGCACGGGCTCTCGATGTAGAGATACACCTTGCGCCCTTCCTTGATGCGGTCGGCGTTCTCCTTCTCGACGCGCTTCAGCGCGTCAACAAAGTCCTTGGTCTCGTAGCCGTCAAAGAAGTTGACCGAGATGTCCAGGTTCGAGGGCTTGGCCAGCCAGTCGTGCATGAGCTGGTAGGTGCCGCCGTAGACGTTGCGCGACGAGAGCACGATGTCGCGATAGCCCAGGAGGTGCGACAAGATCGCGTCGATGCCCGCCATGCCGCTGTTGAAGTTCCACGCGAAGTATTCTCCGCTGAGTTCCCCCGCCTCGATGTCCACGATGTGGTTGGCCAGGCTGACGTTCGTCGGGTTCAGCAGGCGGCTGTACACCTCGAGCATCAGCTCCTTGCCCTGGAACGCATCGTCCACCCACTCGGCGCACGCGTAGATGTACGTCGCGGTGCGAGTGATCACCGGCTTGGCGCTGAACAACGCCGTGAGATTGTCAAAGACCGGATACGGCCCACGCGCCAAGCGAGCCCCCTGCGTCTTCACCACGCTCTGATACGTCGACCGCCACCCGTGCATCAGCGTGTCGAGCATCTTGGCCATCTGAAAGGCCAAGAACTTCTGGGCCGCGAAACGCGCCGCTCGATCCTTGCGATCCAGCGTCGCCAGCTCCATCTGCAGCGCGCCCCACATCTGCCGCAAATCCGCATGCCCCGAATACACGTGCCCCGCCAGCCCCGCCAGATGCTGCCCAAACGGCGTCGAAGGATCAATCCCGAAGTGCGCAAGCTGCTCGCTCACCAGCTCGTTCACGCTCGTCGCGTCCGTCGACTTCCGTCGCGGCGAGATCTCCCGCGCCAGATCAAACTCCCGCTCGACCGACAACTCCGGCTCCCGACCCTTGACGGACATTCCATTCGTCCCCCCACCGGCGTGCTTGCCGTTGGAATGGACCGGACGACGCTTGACGTTCGTGGACTTGGCCATGAGGGCCTCCCTGTGCAATCGACCGGATCGGGCGGCTTCGGTCAGTCCGTCGCTGCGCTCCGCAAGCATAGAGACTGCGCCCCCCGCCAGCCCCGAGCTTCTCAAACTGTCTGTTGCGCCCGAGCTGTTGCCGGACAACCCGCGCACCGACTGTCGCTTGCGCCGCCTTGCCGACAGCCCCCCTCCACCCGTCGCGTGCGCAACCAACCGCGCAGCATCTCAACCGCCAGCCCGCGCCGCCACCTCGTGCCCCGCTCATCCACACGCACCCGGAAGCCGCAACCGCCCCGCAAACCCGCGACAATCCGCGCTCGCGCCGCCAGATCTCCACAAACGACAGGGCGCTCTAACAACCACTACCAAAGATCTATCTCTAATGGGAATACAGAGAGCCAGGACGCGCACACTCTGTACACTCGCCTCTCGCATCCAGTATCGCCCCGTCTGCCCACACTCCACGATCCCGACCATGATCAGGCGCTTCCAAACCAGTCTCACTTCTCCCGCTCGTTCGGATCGCGGCTGAACGGGTCCACCGGGGCCTGCTCGTTCGTCTTCACGATCTCCACCCGCTGGGTGCTCCGCTTCTGTGCATCGGTGTAGACCGTCTGGCTGGCCCGCTCGCCGTCGCTGCTGGATTTCACGCGGATCAGCGAGGCCTCGGTCCCCGCTCCCACCAGCGCCTCGGTCACCGACATCGCCCGATCAAATGCAAGCCGGTGTCCACGCCGGATATCCACCGCCCCCTCCACGCCGGGTGTCGCGCCCCCGCCCCCACCGGCCTCCCACGGGCTCACGTGTCCACGCACCTCGATCACAAACCGCTGACCCTTCACCGCCTGCGCAAACGCCTCGATATCTTCCCGCGCTCGTCGCGAGAGTGCGCTCGAGCCCGTCTCAAACACCACCGTCTCGTTCTCGCTGACAACCTGTGCGTTGTTCAAGGCGTTGGATTGCTCCTCCTCGCCGGCGCCCTGTCCGCGTGAGCCGGGCATCGGGGTCATCCCCAGCTTTTCCTTGGCGCGCTTGCGAAGCGACGCCTCGTCAGGGTTGGTCCCCTCCATGTTCACCGGACTGTTGAACGATTCACGGATCGCCAGGACCGCGTCGAGCCACTGGTCAGACGCCGGCGCTGACGCCGCGGGTTGGCCATTCTCAGGATCTTTGGGGTCCACCGGCCCGCGCGCCTTGATCCCCATGTTCATCGCCAGGAGGATACAAAAGAAACCCATCTGTAGCAGCGCGTTGTCGGCGAACGACACCACCCACTCTGGCACGCCCTCTTCGTGTTCCTCATGGCCACCAGGACCGCCGCCGTGCCCGCCGTGTTTGGCGTGCCCTTCCTTGGCGTGCTCATCATGGCCGCCCTCCGCTGCTTGTTTGTCATGCTCCGCCATGGCTGACTCCGGTGAAGCGTGTGTGAGAGAGGCGTGTCCCGCCTCTCCAAGGCGGGCCTCCTCAGGCCGCGATGCCCAGCTTGCTGCGCTGGACCTTCGGCACGAAGGCGAGCATGCGGTCGGTGGTGACGCGTGGGTTATCGCCCGCCTGGATCGACAGGATGCCCTGGATGACCATCTCGCGGGTCAGCAGCTCCTCGCCGCTGCGCATCGCCAGCCGATCGCCCATGGGCCCGGCGACGCAGTTGGCCAAGACGGTGCCGTACATGGTCGCGACGACCGCGACCGCGAGCATCTGCCCCATGATCTCGATGGCGCCACCCAGCGCCGAGAACATGCCGATCTGCCCGATCAGCGTCGCAGTGAGCGCGATGCCGGGGCCGTACACCTTGATGAGGTCGAAGAACTTCTTGCCAGCCTTGTGGCGATCCTGCATCGCCATGACTTCAAGCCGCAGGGTGGATTCGATGGAATCAGAGGCAACGCCGTCGATGGCCATCTTCAGCCCGCTCATCAGGAACGCGTCCTTGAGCTTGGCCACATCGGCCTCCAGCGAGAGGATGCCCTCGCGTCGTGCCTTCTCCGCCAGGTCGTTCATCTGCTTGACGATGTCGCCCGGCGACTGGCCCTTGTGGAACAGGAACGTCTTGATCCAACCGGGGACGTTCTTGAGCTTCTCCATCGGCATGGCCATGAGGATGACCGCAGCCGTGCCGCCCAAGACCATGATCGCGCCCTTGTCAGACCACAGTGCCAGGAGGTTGCCGTGCGTCGCCTTCCAGAAGACGACGAAGCAGCAGATGAACATCAAGAGTGAGCCCGCAATGCTTCCCTTGTCCAAAGGTCACCTCTTCCTGCACAGTCTTCGAGTGTCGCACTTCGATGAGGCGTGTCGCGTGCCAGGGGCACCGTCGCTCAGACCATCGATCTGCCAACTGAATCGGCGCTCCGGGGGCCTCGGTCCACCTGTTCGTTCAAGCCCCCCACCACGCCCGATCCCCCCGACCCACCGGATCGCGCAGGTCGCGCACGCCAGCGCGCCCAGCGCGTCCAATAAACGCTGGCACGCGCTCCCCGCCTGATAACCTGCACCCGTGCCCGACCCCACATCCAAACACAAACCCAAACCCACGCCCATCGACGAGCAGATGATGCGCCACGCGCTAGAGCTCGCCCGGGTCGCCGGCCAACTAGGCGAGGTCCCCGTCGGCTGCATCGTCTACGACACCGCCAGCGGCCGCGTCCTGGGCGAGGGCTTTAATCGGCGCGAGTCGGACAACGACCCGCTGGCCCACGCCGAGATCCTCGCCATCCGCGCCGCCGCCACCGCGCTCTCGGACTGGCGCCTCAACGCCTGCACCCTCGTCGTCACCCTCGAACCCTGCTCAATGTGCGCCGGCGCGATCGTCAACGCCCGCCTCGGCCGCCTCGTCTTCGGCGCGACCGATCCCAAAGCCGGCGCCTGCGGCAGCCTCCTGCGACTCACCGAAGACCCCCGCCTCAACCATCGCGTCACGCCGCTGGGCGGCGTGCTCGCCCCAGAGTCCGCTTTGCTCCTCCGAGATTTCTTCCACCGCCTGCGCGGCAAGTGAGCAACGTTCCATCGGCTCGGGTTGCCAGACCAGCAGCGTGAGGCACGGACCCAGCGCTCCGCATCAATGCGCCGCAGGCACCTTGCTCCGGCGCTCCGCGATCATCTGCACCACATCGACCCCCAGCGCAAAGGCCATCGCAAAGTAGACGTACCCACGCGGGATCTGATGGTGAAACGCCTCGGCGGTAATCATCACCCCAATCAACAGCAGGAACGCCAGCGCTAGCACCTTGATCGAAGGGAACTTCTCGACAAACCGCATCACCGGCCCCGACGCCAGCACCATGATCGCAGAGGACAGCAGCACCGCCCCGAGCATCACCGGCACCGCCTTGGCCATCCCCACCGCTGTGATCACCGAGTCAATCGAAAACACGACGTCAATCACCATGATCTGCCCGATCACGCCCCAGAACGCACGCCCAGCGACGTTCGCCGCCACCCCCCCACCCGTCGCGCCCCCCGCGCCCGTCGCTGGCGTCGCGATCGCGCCGGGGTGCAGCCCGTGCTTCACCTTGTCGTGCATCTCGTGCGTCGCCTTCCAGATCAGAAACAGCCCGCCCACCAGCAGCACGATGTCCTTGGGCGACATTTCCTGACCAAGCGGCCAGATCACCGGCTCGTTGTACTTCAGCAGGAACGCGATCGAAAACAGCAGCCCGATCCGCGTGATCACCGCGCCCGCGATCCCGATCCGCGCCGCCTTCTGCCGCTCCCCCACCGGCAGCTTGCCGGTGATGATGCTGATGAACACAAGGTTGTCAATGCCAAGCACGACCTCCATGGCGGTCAGCGTGAGCAACGCGATCAGATTCTCGGTGGTCAGCAGTTCGGTCACAGGCGCGCTCCGGGACATGTTTCAGCGCACCCGAGCGCCGCCAGCCCGGAGCTTGCCCCGCAGCCGCGTAGTCCACGCGCACTACTGATCATCGCACCGGCGCGCCCCCGCGCGCGCGAATGGCGCATGATCAACTTCTCATGCCAGCCCGCGCTCCCAGATCAAAAGCGCCCGCTCAACGTCTAGCGTCTCCCACGCCTCTGCTCGAGCTTCGTCTTGAACGTTGAGTTCGGCGCGAACCGCCGGACTCACCGGCACCGCCCGCCAATCACCACCCGCCAGCGCCCGCTCAAGATGACCGTCCAGCAGCCACGTCGCCAGCGCCACGCCGCCGCGCGGGTTGGGCCCCCCGCGAACCAACGCCAACGTCGTGGGCACCATCGGCAGATCGGCCTCCAGCGCATCGGCGACGAAATCAACCGGCCAACCCTCGCGCTGACCCGCATACACATCATCACAATCGGTCAGCCCCGCGTGCGCCTCGCCTCGCGCCACCGCCCGCACCACGCCCGCGTTGCCATCAACCTGTCGTACCCCCGCGGCCCCGAGCTTCGTCGCCAGCGCGCG
>Ga0163144_10023873_pt1 | contig 12041 bp, 9 predicted proteins | sample OliLak19BULKMAT1_FD_123175 | JGI IMG/M metagenome (GOLD analysis project Ga0163144, IMG submission 123175) | Freshwater microbial mat bacterial communities from Lake Vanda, McMurdo Dry Valleys, Antarctica - Oligotrophic Lake LV.19.BULKMAT1 | ecosystem: Environmental > Aquatic > Freshwater > Lake...
ATTTCCTGCAAAATAGAAATGAGTTTTGTTTCCTCGCCACGATAGCGCTGAACAATCTGGGTGGCTTGATCATCGAGTGGGTGGTGCTTCATCGGGTACTCCTTTACACGGCTTATACACCCGTATTTTCGTTGGTTGGCCGGCGCGCTACCTGTGCTCTCTCTTCAATCGACGAGCAAGCTGTGCCCTCGCTTCGCTCTAACATCCCGCGCCTTCCCACTCTGCCTCGGCGCAAAGCCCCTAAACCACCGCCCCTCTCCTTCCAACCACAGTCCATACCAACCCTCCCCAGCAGACTGTCTAACGATGCAGATCCCCTCCAAGGCTTTCCCGCTCTCGCACTCATCCAACCTGCCTAGCACCAGCCACGCATCAAACGCTTTTTTTTGTGCTTGCGCTAACTCAATACGCACAGACCTCCACGCTTCGCCTTTTCTGCGAGATAAGATTTTTTGTTTTTGTTTTTTTGGGGGAGGCAGAGACGGCAATCTACAAGTCTCAAGTAAAGTTCAGCGATTCACCAGGAATATGCGACAGGAACAAGTCTCAGTAATGTTCTGCCCAGTCGTTGCGAGGACCAAAGATCCGAAGCAATCTCCGAACCATCCGAGATTTCTTCGCTTCGCTCGCAACGACTGACCGTCGATTACTTACATGTTCCGCAGTGAACGATCTCTTTGTACTGTCCGCCCATTGGGTGGCCAGGGATCTTCTTTACGAGTTTGCGTTCGATGCGCGTTTCGAGCGTGCAATGTTCTGTGCGGATCACCCAGCCCATTTGGCCGTCGAGCGATTTTTCATAGGTAGCGCTCTCGATAGCATCTGCACGTTTGTAAAGTTGCTTTTGCACTTCGGCATCACCTAACACTGTTGTCAGCGTATTAATGCTGTATGCAACTGGATGCATTGGTGAAGTTGCGAATAGCGACCCACTCGCCATTAGCACACTGATTACTAGTAAGTTTTTCATATTTATTTACCCCCAAGCAGCAAAAGCTAGGCCTGTAATTTACGCCGGTCATGAGCAGCTGCGTCACGTCGATATCTTGCAGAGCAGTGTGAAATAAAGTACCGACAATGATTGGGGGTTTTAAAAAATGAACATGGGTCGCGCTTTAGCTTTTGCTATTCTGCTTTGTAATTTTTACACACCAGGCTTCGCCGTCGCTTCTGGCGCGGCTTCGCAGACGAATAAAGATCTGCACGATAGCGTTTTTGAGATCGATAAACTGGCCGAGGAGTTGAAGAAAGACGGGCTGGAAGGTTCGATCCACGGCGCCGCTCCTGACTTGGGCGAATATGTTTTCACTGTTCGCGATAAGACGGATTTTTTTAAGCACCTAGAAATCAGTCTTTTTACTCGCTTACCCGACGTCAAAAAGCAGCTGGCTGCTCTCAAGCGCCACGACAAGGTAAAAATCAAAGGCGAGTTTGTTAAGAATCCGAGTGCCCAGCCGCACATCAAGGTGACCGATGTCACTGTTACTACCGCGTTTAAAGATCCCGAACGCGACAAACACGGTCGCTACACGCACGCGACCGTGGTCGGTGATGCGTTAAAGGGTAAAACAGAAATTGAAGCGGTCGTGCATGCAGTGGCGCGTGAGGGCAAAGTCCTTGTCGTCGAATACGGCGACGCGGTTATTCCCGTTGCAATGACCGACGGCACGCTTACAGAGAAACTTGGCCGCGGCGATAAGGTACGTCTGAAATTCAAAAAGCAAAGTTATCCGCGCTCTCCGACGCATATCGAATTGGATGAAGACGCGAAGGCGCCGATTGAATTGATCGAGAAAAAGTCGCTCGCCGAAAGTGCAGGGGATGATTTGGAGCTAGAAGGAGATTTAATTTATTTCCCTAAGAGCCCACAAATCAACGTTCCTGTATTTGCTATTCGCGTGGCCGATGCCAACGGCACATCGAGAAATTACACGCTGCTTGGCACTCCGGAAGTTTTCAAGGAAGTTCGCGAGCATTGCGCGAAGATTTGGAAGAGCAATAACAGCACCGAAGAGCAGGGGCGCAATTTCTTGGTTAATCCGAAGTTAAAAGCGAAGGCTAAGGGCACGCTCGGTTACGACGATCGTTCACAGGCTAATCCGCAAATTTATTTGGAAAAACTCGAAGATATCGAGCTGACATACGACGGTAAACCCGCAAACTAACTTACCGCGTTAAAGAGCTCTCTCCGTTTTTGCCACAAATCGTCACGGGCTGGTATCCTATAGGGGTACCAGCCTTTTTTAATTCTCGGACACCCATGAAAAACAAGATCGCCTCGTTCGTTCTCTTGTCGCTTTCCATTTTGTTTATCGCTCCTCAGGCCCTAGCCGAGCTTACACGCGCGGACATCGAAGTGGCCCTGGCTAAGCGCGGCACTGCAGCGAAGGTGAAAGCAATTCAAAAGCTCATTGATAGCCCCGAATCCTTTAGCGACGCCAAAACCAAAGCGATGTTCCAGGTTGTCTTCAAGGCGGTGGCTCCGGACTATCGCGATGTGGAGAATCCAGTTGAGACACCTAAGGAAATTGTCGACGTAGTCTTTACGCTAATGGCGAAAAAGCTCGAAATGATTCCCACCCGCCTCTTGGAGGCGCCGGGATATAGATTCCACTACGGTTTGGTGCAAATGTTGCTCGAGCGAGCTCAGAACGGAAACGACATCCGTTTCCTCGCCGCCACCGCTTTACAGCCCCAAAGAGAATGGGAAAGCCGCGAACAGTACAAAGATCGGATCTTCCAGAACATCGATGGGCTCCGAGATCATGTCGACAGCCTTCGAAAAGCGCCTGCTTCCAAAGAAAACGCAGGCAAGCTGGCTGCGGTCGAAACCGCTCTGGGAAATTTGATTACCAAGCATCCTGACCTGGAGATTAAAGCGTACGCAAAAAAAATAATGGAGGCCGAGCGCACCAACTATAAAAAGGAAAGGGTAGTTGAGAGTCTAAGCGCAGGGGCCTGGAAAAATTTAGCCAGAGAGCTCCCAGCGGTGGTTGCTACTGGTAAGCCCACGATGATCGCCGCCCATACCAAACTGCTGGCGGATCATGCAGCCCATCTCAAAGCAAAGCCGGAAGATTCTAGAGAGATGGAGCGGGCACTGGCGGCGCTGCTCACCGGCAAGGACCCTAATCCCGAAGTGCATCGTATTGCATTAGAGCAGCTATCTAATCTGGAACTTTCAGATCCAGCGACCTATCTCAGTCTGCAGGCAGATGGTATCGACGATAAAAACAGCAAAGTCGCCAAACGTCTGATCAAGAAAATGGAAGAAGGGCCAGTCCTGATCGCTGATCCCCGGATGATGCCTATGCTTGAAGGAGTTATCGAATCTACCTTTGTCAGCAAAAAGAACTTAGCCATGGCCATCGAAACGGCGCGGCTGATGGGAACGCAAAACACGGCGTTGCAGGCGCAGCTTTTTGATTTGGCAAATATGAAATCCACCACGGATTCCATCCGCGCGGCAGCGAATAAAGCGCTCGATGATTTAAGTGCTAAGAATCTGATTACCTTTGAAACTGCGGAACTCATGCTGAGTCGGCATAACGAAGGGCGCCTGCGCTATCCATTTGAACAAGATAAACGCCTGGTCGTTGCTCTGCGACAGGGCCCAGTGAAGATCACTAAAGAGCTACTCGACACCGTCCGCTCTGCGAATTCTTTTGGCTTGATGGAAATTGCCCAGGAGCATATGGCGCGGAGAACTCAGAATGCGGATTTTACGCGCGCTTTCCTTGAGCGCATGTTTAGCCCGGAGCTAAAGGAACCCGAGAGAGCCTTCCTGGCCCATAACGTGTTTAAACATCTGCGCTTTCCTGAAGCTCTCATTGCAGAAATTGTGCGGCCTCACTCCGATCCGTCGGACCCGATGAGCGCTGCTGCCAAGGTGTTCCTAGACAAAGCTGCCATGGTTGGCGATGCGCCTGTCGTCGATTGGGATCGCATCCACCCGGAAGACGGGCTGTCTTTCCGAACTGGTCAATCAGAAGTGGATCCAGCCTGCTTTAGGAAAGTCTCTAAGAAGTCGAATGACCGCAAGTAATCGGGCTGCGGAATCACTCGCTGCGCAAGGCCTCGATCACTTCAAGTCTCTCGGCCTTCATGGCGGGAATGATCCCGCTAAGAATACCTACACCAACGATTGAGATGAAAGAGACCGCGATCGCCGTCCAGTCAAAAATCCACTCGAATTTAAGGCTCTTGATGACTTGGCTCGCGCCGTAAATCGCCAATTCATAAACTGCAAATCCGACCACGATTCCTACCAAACCGCCCACGCTGCAGATGATGACCGACTCCAACAGATATTGAAGCCAGATGCTAAAATTTGTAGCGCCAAATGCTTTGCGCACGCCAATTTCCTTTAATCTCTCCGAGATCGACACCAACATCATATTAGTAATTCCAATCCCGCCCACAGCCACAGAAACTAACGCGATCAGTCCCAGCAGCAATGTGAACATATTCAAAAACTTCTTCATCTGCGCAAGCAGCACGCTGTCAGAACCGACGATAAACCGGCCTGATTTGCCGTAACGCCGCTCGAAAAACGCTTTAATCCCTTTACCAACGCGCTCGATATCCGACCCCGCTTGAATCTGGAACGCCAGCTCGCGAATGCGCGAGCTCCATGGATCGCTCGTAGTTTGGAAATAGGTAAAAGGCGTGATGATCTGGAGATTGGGCTTATTCCATTCTTTGTTCGTGGTTTGTGCCTTAAGCACACCCAAGACTTTGCAACCGTAGGAAGTCTCGCGTTGGGTGACATGGATGATCTGTCCAATTGGATTTGTCGTCGAGAATAGGCGCTGAAATATCTCGTGCCCAATAATGCAGACGGCCATGCGCTGTTGAACGTGCACAGGTGTAAACCCCGTACCCATCATTAGTTTGCGATTCATAATCTCTAGGCCATCTGCGGTTACTCCCATCACGCGCACTTCTGACTCAATCGATTTACCGCCAAAATTCGCGCGGTTGTCCCAAGACACCATCATCGGTGTCGCGCGTTCAATTTGCGGGAAGGTTCTATCGAGATGGCTAATGTCTTTTTCCCAATCAAAAGCCTGAAACATCGAAGGCACTTTATCCGTCGCCTTGAGATCCCAGTTTGGATAGCCGTATACGGCAAGCGTGTTTACTCCGAGCTCCGCATAAGATTCCAAAATCTTTTGTTCGGTAAATTTTCCAATTGTCAGCATCGACAGAATCGCGGCGATGCCAATTACTATGCCCATCATCGTCAAGACAGAGCGGCCTTTGTTGTGCAGCAGATTACGAGTCGCAGAGGGCACAAGTGAAACGCAGGCCTGAACGTAGTGGTCTATGGTCTCCCAGATCTTAGGCTTTCGTGGGGCGGCGACTGGCTTCTCTTCTCGTCGAGCTGTGGGACGCTTTGTCGGTTTGGCATCTTCGTCAATCACACCATCTCGAAAGGAAATCACGCGGTCACAACGGCTCGCCACTTCGGAGTCGTGGGTAATAATCAGCGCAGAACGACCTTCGTCGACGCTTTGCCGGAGAATGCGAAGAATCTGTTCGGAATTCGCGGTATCCAAGCTACCGGTCGGTTCATCGGCCAAGATAATGCTGGGATCATTGAGTAAAGCGCGCGCAATCGCGACGCGCTGTTGCTGCCCACCAGAAAGCTGATTGGGGTAGTGGCCCAGTCGATCGCCTAGATCAATCTTGCGAGCGATTGCCCTCGCCCGCTCCTGCAACGCCCCGCTGTCTTCCGTGAATTCGGTGCCACGGTATTGACCAGGAATTAAAATGTTCTGCAGCAGATTTAGTTTCGGCAGTAAGTAAAACTGCTGAAACACAAAGCCAATGTGCCGATTGCGAATTGCCGCTAGCTCAGGCTCGGAAAAATCCGCTAGGTCTTTTCCCAAGAGCGAAACCCGTCCCTCATAGGGACCCAGCAAGCCGCTTAAAATATAGAGGAGGGTGGATTTGCCAGAGCCAGAGGGTCCCTTGATCGCAACGAGTTCGCCTTCATCGACGTGTAAGTTCACGCCCTTGAGAATGGCAGTTGGTTCAGAGCCTAGCCGTCGGTAACTAAACCACAGGCTGCGCGTTTCCAGAACGTGTTGCATTACGAGTTCTCCGGCACCTGCATGAAGTCCACTTGGCGAACTTTGGTACCTTCTTTGACCCCCTCTAAAACTTCCGAGACGGCTTCGTTTTGAATTCCCAGCTTGATGGGAACTTTGCTGCCGTCTTCTAAGACGACAAAAGGATTCTCGCCGTCGAGATGGATAAATTCATGAGCAAGGGCAATGACATCGTCTTTCTCATTGGTAACAATATCAATCAGACACGACATGCCGGGCTTCAGCGCGTCGTCGAAATTCGTAATTTCTATTTTAATTAAATACTCAATCTGCGAGCGCGATCCCCATTGCTCTCTCGCCGTGGCCGCGAGCGAGATTTCTCGCACCACGCCTTCATAGGTGCGGTTTAAAATTGCCGACGCTTTGATGTCCGTCTTTTGATTCTTTCGCACTTTCACCATGTCGATCTCGGGTGCATTGGCGTGAATAAAAAGCCGACTGAGATCGTCGATGCGCATGATGTAGTCTTTCATGTCACCGGGTTTCACAAACTGACCTTCCGTCTTGAGCAGTTGCACGACGGTACCGTCGAATGGTGCGCGAATAGGAAAAGATTCATCGCCCGCGTTAAGCGACTGCACGATGCTTACTAGCGGCTCGCCCTTTTTTACTTTCTGTCCAAGCTTCACATAAAGTTTCTGGATGTAGCCTTCGTAAGGAGCGCTCAGAGCGCTCATGCGATTGGGCTCGATGTTTCCAGCAAGCGTTACTCTTTGCACAATCTTTTCGCGAATGGTCACACCCAGGCGATCTTTTGGATCGGGCGTTTGGTCGCGCGTGAAATAGTAGATGCCCCCGGCAATGCCTAGGACAACAAAAACCGAGAGGATTTTCTTAAGCTTCTTGGAACGATTCATAGAGACGGCCTTCATGGTAACGGTACTGAAAGAGCAGTTCCTGCAACTCGAAATACGACGTAAAAAGTTTAACCTTCGCGCTCAGCAAATCGCGCAATCCGACGATTAAATCCAGATAACTGACTTTGCCATTTTGATACTCCACTCGCAGAAACTCGTAAGTCTTGGTTTCTAAGTCGAGAAGCTCTTGGCTCAACTTGAAGTTGGCGTGAATTTGCTGAAGGCCCAAGAGCAGCTTTTCGTTGTCCGCTGCAAAGGTATTTAGCCCATCTTGGATCTGGCGCTCTTGCTGGATCTTGCGTGCGCTAGCGATTTGGATATCGCGGCGACGAATGCCCCAGTCCATTAAGTTCCATTTTACCGTCGCTAGCATGTTCCAATTCGATCCGGAAAATCCATTCATGCCGCGCCCGACTCTTAAGTAGTCGTCCTCGACATAATCAGCGCCAGCAGTGAGCGAGAGCTGGGGCCAGAACTTTCGCGATGCCACCGAGACTTCGTTGCCAAATACTTCAGACTGAAGCGTCGCAATGCGATATTGGAAGTGCCCAGCAATATCGGGTGCGCGTTGGGGGATTTTTTCGACCGATTTGATGTCAACTGCGATGGCCTTAAAATCTGGGGGCATCGGAGCGCCGTTGTCCCATCCCATTAACCGTCTGATTTCCACTCTGGAACGCTCAATCGCAGTTCGAGCTGAAATCAGATCGATTTCGTTCCGTCGAAGTTCCGTTGTGAAGCGCAGAAAATCTTTGCGTGTCTTCACGCCTTGGCGGTAGAGCGCTTCGATGGTGGTGTGTTGTTTTTTGACGGTATCAAACTGGGCTTGTTGGACTTCCAACAGATTCTGATTCAACGAATAGCGCGCGAATTGTTGCGCAAGTGAAAGAGCCAAAAGATCGCGCGCGTTTTGATAACGCAATTCTGAAATCTGCTTACGCAGTGCCGACGAATCATAATTTAAAATCGATATTCCGCTGTCGAACAATGTCTCGGTCAGCTGGAGGGAGAGAGCAGAGGCCGCACGTTGATTGCCTCCTGAGATCAGCCCCTGATTTGCGGTGACATCCACCGCCGGAAAAAACGAAGCCACGGCTTTTTTCTTCTCTGCTCCGGTGGCATCCATGTCGGCTGCAAAGGCGGCAAGCGATGGAGAATTGCCGGTGGCAATGCGAACGGCTTGCGCCAGGGTCAATTCCGTTGGCGGTTCTGCGGCGAACGCCACTGCACGGGAATGCAGCGCCAGTGACATAATCAAGCCGAGTGCAATGCGCATGGGAGGAATTTTTCCTATTGCTGAGAGACGTACCGACTTCGAAACCTGTGATTGCACGGCCTGGATGCTCGCGCTTTTTTCAGCCAAAATCTAGCAAAAGCTGGCCAGAATCCAGCTCGTCTGCTGCGCTGCGTGGAGGCGGTTGAGGAGGGACGAAGCTCGCCACTGACAGGCTAGCGCTCGGCTGGTCGAGGCCGTGTCGTCGGCGATAGATCTCAAAAAGTTGTGCGACCCGCTCTGCAAACAGCCCTTCGCCTTTCATGCGAGTCTTAAAGTCGGCATCGTAGAGCTTACCGCCGCGCATTTGCCGAATGTTAGAGAGGATGCGTTCTGCTTTGTCGGGGTAGTGGCGGTGGAGCCATTCCTGAAAGATATCTTTCACAGCGTGGGGCAGTCGCACGCACGTGTACCAAGCAGACCGCGCGCCTGCTTCCTTCGCAGCTTGGAGAAGTGCTGGAATTTCGGTTTCGTTTAATGCTGGAATAATCGGCGCCAGATTCACACTCACGGGAATTCCTGCTTCAGACAGCAAGCGAATTGCCTCTAACCGTTTCTGGGGCCTAGAGGTTCGCGGCTCCATTTTTCCGCAAAGGTCGGCGTCGAGTGACGTGAGAGAGAGTGTCACGCCGCAAGCATTCTTTTCGGCCAGTCGCTTTAATACGTCGATATCTCGGGTCACGAGAAAATTCTTCGTCACAATCCAAACCGGATGCCCGCACTCTGCTAGCACTTCCAAACACCGGCGAGTGAGTTGCAATTTGCGTTCAATCGGTTGGTAGCAATCGGTCACGCCTGAAAAGAATATCGGCTCGGGTACATAATTCTTCGCGGCTAGTGCCGTGCGCAGTAATTCAGGCGCGTTTTCTTTTACAAAGATTTTGGTTTCAAAATCGAGGCCCGGCGACAGGTCGAGGTATTCATGCGTTGGCCGCGCATAGCAATAGATACAACCGTGTTCGCAGCCACGATAAGGATTTACACTGGTGCCAAATCCCAAATCGGGGCTATCGTTTTTGGACAAAATACTTTTCGAAGAGTCTTTGAAGAACTGTGTCGCTACAGACGGACGCTCATCGATTTCGCATTCGAGATCGATATCCATGCCGCGATGAATCTCTTTAAATCGATTGCCAGGATTTTCTGGAGTGCCGCGACCTTTCATTTCTAAGTACTACCATACAGATATATTTATATTCTACATCTGTGAATTTTGTTTTGTATGGAGATTTGCGGGAGGTACGAAGTCGGGTGGTCCGTTCGCAGAAGTTTTCATCACAGGCTATTCGAGGATAAAGAATTCAACTCGTCGATTGAGCGCGCGGCCTTCTTCAGTCACGTTTGGCGCCTTAGGCTTACGTTTGCCGTAACCCTGAGTAGAAAGCGTTTCTTCGGCAACGCCCTTGGAGACGAGGTACCGCTTTACAGTATCTGCGCGATCTAGCGACAGCTTCTGATTAAAGACTTCGTTAGACGTAGAATCGGTGTGCCCGACAATCAACAGCTTCTTCACGCTGTTCTGTTTGATGACGTCTGCAATTTGATCGAGCACCGCAGTGCTCTCCGAAAGCAAGATGGCTTTGCCGACTTGGAAATTGATGTTCTTCTTGATGATGAATTTGCGGTTCACGATGTGAACATCTTGGGTAGTGTAGTAATGCACGCGCTCTGTCGACGACAGTCCAAATGTATAACTCACTAAACCAATCAGTTGCACGGGCGGGATGTACGCCACGCCAGGAACGCTGCCGCGTTTCACCGCGAAGTCAGCGCCTAGTAAAAACGCCAAGCTCTTGTTGCTGAGAGGGGTTACTCGAAAACCTGTGGAGAAAAACGTCGGGTCAGCAAATCCCAATCCGCTGCCGCCTTGCATGCCAGTGTGAAATTCCAAGAACGGACTAAAATCCCCCATCTGGTATTCCGCGCCCAATCCCAAATCAAGCGAGTGATAACGACTGAAGCGGAAGAAAGTTTCTGGCTGCATCGTCGTCGGTGTACCGCCGCGCACCTGCGGCATGTGGTAGACGGCGTTGGCGTGGAGAAAAAGCGGAATCTCCATGGCCTTAAAGAGGCTGTAAGTAAACGCGCCGCCAAGTCCGACACTCATCGTGGTGCCAGCAGGTGCGAGATTATTAAAATTCGACGCAATCCCAATATTCACAAACGGGCTAATAGCCATGCTCTCAGCAATGCGAGCCGAGTAGGCACCCGAAAAGGTAAAGTCTCCTAAGGAGGAAATCAGTTGGTCGGCGGCCGCAGGTGTTGCAAAAGTCGTCGACGAATTGCGACGTTGAACGCTTAACGTCCAATCTTTCCAAGGCGAGTAACCAACGAACAAACTTTCGGCAATCGTCGTAGCGGCGTTTGGTACGCCACCAATCAGCGGGCCATTTGTAATCGAATAGAACTCGCCACCAACACCAAAAGTGAGTGCGCCTTCGGGCAATCCTTCAGCGGATCTCAATCTAAAGAGTCCGGCTTGTCCCCAAATCGAAGGGTGAATTTGTTGGGTTCTTTGTGTTGTTCCGACGGCGTAGATTTCGCCTTCTACTTCTTTAGAAACCTGCTGTTCGATGGGCTTTTGCTGGGGGTTATTTGAGGATGGCTCGGCGACAAGGCGGTCGGCGGCCAGCAGGCCGATTATGAGCAAAACTCCAAGATTTACCCCTAGGGCGCGGCGTGAATTCATTGAGTGCTTTCAAAAGTTTAGCACTACTCCCGTACATTATGGAGATTTCCTCACAGGGTGAAACGACGCGTCAATTCCAGCTATAATAAGGGTAGGAAAAAGCCTCTCTATGGGTTCGATTCTATCTAGATTACTCACAGTAGTTGTCGGTATCGCGGGTTCCGCGGTGGCCGGCTATTTCCTTTGGGTCTCCCATAAAATGCTGGCTGAATTTCCAGTCGAAGCAGCTGCCGAACATACAGAAGCCGCGGCCGATCACGGTGGTGGTCACGGTGCCCCGGCTGCGGATGCGCACGGAGCTTCTGCTGCCGACGCACACGGCGCTGCTCGCGCACCTGCTTCAGCGGAAAAGCCCACCAGCATTTCTCGCTCGTGGATCTCGATGGACCAAATGTTTGTGAATCTTTCTGGTCCCGAGAACGAAGGCCACTCGCTGACTTTCCAATTAGAAATCGAAGTTTTTGAAGAATCGAATCGCCAAATCATCGAGTCGCGTTTGGCGACGTTAAAGAATGCCGCGATTGAAGTAGCCCGGGACCAATCCTTTGGTCGTTTAAAGAGCCTGTCCGGAAAACTCTATTTCAAAGAATCGCTGGTCTCGGCGATGAACGAATCTCTCCGTCAGCCCATAATCCGCGATATCCACATGGGCACGATTTTCCTGAAGTAACCACACGCTGCTACTTTACTTGAGACATGTTGATTGCTGTCTTTGCTTGTCCCAAAAAAAGAAAATAAAAATCTTATCTCGCAGAAAAGGCGAAGTGTTGAGGTCTGTGCGTATTGAGTTAGAGCAAGCACAAAAAAAAGCGTGTGATGCGTGGCTGGTGCTGTGCAGTTGGAGGAGTGCGAGAGTGGGAAGGTTTCGTTGGGGGCTGCCTTGTTAGACAGTCTGCTGGGGAGGGTTGGTATGGACTGGGGTGGGAAGGTGGGTGGCGGTGGTTTGGGGATTGTGCGCCTAGGTGGAGTGGAAAGGCGCGGGGGTGGTTGAGCGAAGCGTGGGCGCGGGCGGGTCGCTGCGGGGGGGGGCGTTGGGCGAGTACTGGGAGACGGGCAGGAGGATTGAGTGGGTTAGTGGGTGATGGGTGATGGGTGATGGGTGAGTG
>Ga0163144_10023874_pt1 | contig 12040 bp, 12 predicted proteins | sample OliLak19BULKMAT1_FD_123175 | JGI IMG/M metagenome (GOLD analysis project Ga0163144, IMG submission 123175) | Freshwater microbial mat bacterial communities from Lake Vanda, McMurdo Dry Valleys, Antarctica - Oligotrophic Lake LV.19.BULKMAT1 | ecosystem: Environmental > Aquatic > Freshwater >...
GCGATTTTCGAAGAACTCAAGCGGCAGTGGATCGCCCGACCGCTCCAAATACTTCACCTGATCGAGAGCAGGCAGATCCAACTCCGACAAATATCCTCAGCCATGGTTAGCACTCCCTAATTTTTGCCGGGTTGACTTTAAATTTTGATATAAAAAATGTGCAGCGGAGCCGCGGTATCAGAAAAAAGAAGCGGAAGGAACGGGGCTTAACTGAACAGCGAATCGCCACTCAATCCCTGCGTCTCCATGATACTGCGCAGCCGCTTGAGCGCATCGACCTGAATCTGTCGCACACGCTCGCGGGTCAGGCCAATCTCTCGGCCCACCTCTTCCAGCGTACTACTCTCGTAACCGCGCAGGCCAAAGCGGCGCGAAACCACCTCCCGCTGCTTGTCTGAAAGCTCTTCCAACCAGATGCCGATGTTGTCCTTGATATCCATATCCTGCAACAGCTGGGAGGGGTCGCAGACATGGACATCGGCAATCAAATCCACCATGGAATTGTCCGAATCAGGACCCACCGGGGTATCCATCGAAATGACACGCTCGTTAAGTCTCAACATACGCTTCACATCGGCTACCGGCCGATCCAGCATTTCTGCAATTTCCTCTGCTGAAGGTTCATGATCGAGCTTTTGAGTCAGTTCGCGCGCGGCGCGCAGGTAGATGTTGAGCTCCTTCACCACATGAATGGGCAATCGTATGGTTCGGGTCTGGTTCATAATCGCCCGCTCTATGGTCTGGCGTATCCACCAGGTGGCATAGGTTGAAAAACGAAAACCAAGATCGGGGTCGAATTTCTCAACCGCCCTGATTAAACCAAGATTGCCCTCTTCAATCAGATCCAGCAGGGTGAGTCCACGGTTGATATAGCGGCGCGAAATTTTTACCACCAGGCGCAGATTGCTCTCGATCATGCGCTGACGTCCCGACTCATCACCACTGCGCGCCTGCCGGGCATAATACTTTTCCTCATCCGAGCTCAACAGCGGTGAGTAGCCGATTTCATTCAGGTACAACTGGGTGGCATCGAGGGACTTTTCAGTCCTGGGGGACACTTCACCTTTGGCGCGATCAAAATCGTCTTCACTGAGATCGACCGATGGATCAAGCCAATCTGTAACAGCCAGCGCTTCCTGTTCTACATCTTCGGAGTTGATTTGAGTGTTGCCTGGGGGCTTTGCGGACCGAGCACTGACAGGTGGCGTATTACGAGCGACTACGGACCGCTTTACGGCCGTGCCTGGTTTCGAATTCCGTTTCGAACCTGCGGTTGTAGGATCCACATCCATGGCCATAACCCACTCTTCTTTTAGTATAAATACTCAGAGTATTTTTCGCCGGGCCCACCAGACTAACCCAGGTATATTGCAAATTGCAAACAGGGTTCAGAAACGCAATATTATTCTAGTATTCGCTAATATTTTGTGGCCTTTAGCAGGTCAATAATGCCCTATTTGCCAGACTACTACCGCCGCGGCAGTACCCTTTGCGGGTCAATAGGCTTGCCCTCCTTGCGAATCTCAAAATGCAGTTTCACCGTATCGGTGCCTGAGCTGCCCTTTTCCGCGATGGTTTGTCCTGCCACGACCGTCTGGCCTTCGGCAACCAGCAAACGGTCATTGTGCCCGTAGGCACTGAGGTATACCTCGTTGTGCTTGACAATCAACAGCTCACCGAATCCGACGATACCCGTGCCAGCGTAGACCACTTTACCGGCCGCCACTGCGACAATCGGGTCACCGCGTACGCCGCCGATATCGATACCCTTGTGCACAGTCTCGGAATAGCCCCTGATCACTGGCCCCGATGTCGGCCAGAGCCAGGACTTGACCTCGCCCCCCACGTGGGCAGCCACGCCAGCCTCCGCTTTGACCGTGGCGACTGGGGGGGCGCCCACCGGCGCGGGTGCCGGGAGCGCTTCGCTGACAACCGGTTTGCTGCGCATTACCGTAGACGGCGTAGATGCCCCACTACCGGGCGGGACAGGACCTGGCAGGGGCGTGTACACAAGCGGGCGCGCGGGAGTGGCTGCAGGCGCACTGGTTTTCACAGACGGGGCCGCCTCGTCCAAATAGATTTTCTGCCCAGGATAAATGGTATACGGTGCCGCTATACCGTTGGCCACCGCCACCTTGCGAAAGTCCAGACCATAGCGAAACGCGATGGAATACAGTGTATCGCCACGTTTTACGCTGTAGGCAGAGTACTGCGGCTGTGCAGTTCGGTCTTCCACGGGTGCGCGCGCATTACCGCCACACGCAACGAGGCCGCACAACACCAGGCTCAACACAATCCTCGCTAGCAAACGCTTTCCTCAACACGGGTATCACCGCGGCCGGACGTGACCCCAACAGGTTTGTATCAACCAGATACTGGCCACTACTTTTCTTTACCAGAGCGCAACGGCACAAAATAGACGGCCTCAACGATTTCGGTTTCGTAACCCTCGTGGGTGCGCGTCACCACCTGTAAATGCTGGATCTCGCCCCCGACTGGTATGACCATGCGACCACCGGTTGCGAGTTGCACCAGCAGGTCCTCGGGAATTCGCTCCGGGGCGGCGGTGACCACGATACCGTCAAAGGGGCCGCACTCCTCCCAACCCATGCCACCATCGGCATGATTCATGTGGATGTTGCGCAGTTTGAGCTGACGCAAACGCTGACGCGCCTTTTGCTGCAAGGTCTTGATGCGCTCCACGCTATACACTTCATCGACCAATTGCGCCAGTATTGCCGTCTGGTAGCCAGAGCCGGTACCGATTTCCAGGACCCGCGAACGCGGTCCCGCCGCCAACAGCAACTCCGTCATACGGGCGACAACATAAGGCTGTGATAAGGTCTGTTGGTAGCCTATGGGCAATGCCACATCTTCATAAGCGCGATGAGCCATGGCCTCGTCAAGGAACAGGTGACGCGGCGTAGTGCGCATGACATCCAACACCGTCGCATTACTTACCCCCTGTTCCGCCAACCGCTGTACCAAACGCTCCCGTGTGCGCTGGGACGTCATCCCAATGCCATGAAGATCAATCCTGTTCACTACCGATACCACTCTCTATACACCCCTCTTTATACTGCACGAATTCAGCCAGCAGTGCGGTGGCATAGCTGCCAGCACCCAGCGAAAAATCCAGTTGCAGAGTCTCATCATCACAAAACTGCCAGCAAAAGTCATCCGGCACCATGCGCGCGGGGCGCCAGGCCAGATCCAGAGCGGACTCCTCCAGGAAGTCACAGATATCCCGGCACTCAGCCAGGGTATCCGCCTGTCGCGCGCCGAACATGGCGTCGACACTGGCCTGTCCACGCCCCCACAGTGGCAATCCGGGATGAATATCACCACCGCGCGCACGCGCGCGAATATCGTCATTGACCTCTGCGCAGGTGAAGAAACTCCTGGTCCCGCGCAACAGACACACATCACCGGGGTTTATCGCATTCCAGTCACCGTTTTCTACCCGCAGAGCAAGCAGTCGATTAAACACATAGGCGCGCAAGGCCGAGAAATACAGGCTGCGCTTGTCGCGCGACAGTCTGCGTCCGCTGTGCATCCAGCGCCTGGCTTGCTCGAGTGTCGAGCCATTGCGACCAAAACGCTGCTCACCAAAATAGTTGGGAACACCGGCGTCGCGCAGTTTCTCCAAACGCTGTTCGAGAGCCGCCCGTTCACCCGTCAACGCACGCAACACCAGCGTAAATCGATTGGCGCGATGTACGCCGCGCCTGAGTTTGCGCAGATGCCGCCCCATCGCCACTACCTGCACATCGCCGCCGGCTTCTAGCGCGTGCCAGTCGGGCTCGGCGCGCCCGGCCATACCGACACTGAACCATTGCCGGGTTACGGCATTACGGTCTTTCAAACCGCTGAGACCAATATCACGCGGCGCCGCGCCGCTGAGGGCAGACAAACGCTGTAGCAATTCCATACTGTTGAGCTGGCGTTTCTGCACATACAGGAAACAGTGCTCGCCCGCACCCGACAACTCGAAGCCCAGTTGTTCGCTGACCTTGAAATCCTCGGGGCAGCAGCGAATCGATGCGCTACCGGGAAGTGAACCCCATGCCCGGGGCCACGGTGGCATCATAGAGCTGCGGTCAGCAGCAATACGACCGCGTGGACTGCAATGCCCTCCTGACGGCCGGTAAAACCCAGTTTCTCTGTGGTGGTGGCTTTCACATTCACTTGCGCCACCGTGGCGGCCATATCGGCAGCCAGATTCTCGCGCATGCTGGCAATATGGGCCGCCATCCGCGGTGCCTGTGCAATGAGCGTGGCATCCAGATTACCCAGCACCCAGCCTGCCTGCTGCACCAAGTCCATCACCTGGCGCAACAACAGTCGACTATCAATACCCGCATTGGCCGGATCGGTGTCAGGGAAATGCTGGCCTATATCACCTTGGCCGAGCGCACCCAACAATGCGTCACAGACCGCGTGAATCAGCACGTCGCCGTCGGAGTGGGCCACCAGGCCGCGATCGTGGGGGATACGCACCCCACCGAGCACCAGTGTGTCGCCCGGCCCAAAGCGGTGTACATCATAGCCGTGGCCTATGCGCATCGACGGCCGCTCTGAGTTCTATTATTCATGCCTGTACACGCCCGACCCGTGCCTGCAGATACCAGGCCGCCAGCGGCAGGTCCGCAGCGACGGTCACCTTGAGGTTGCCTGCCGATGCGGCAATCAATTGTATCGGATAACCCGCCATCTCCATGGCGCACGCCTCGTCAGTCACGGCCAGATCCTTCTCCTGCGCCTGAGCCAGTGCCCGGCGCAATTCATCGAGGCGAAACATCTGTGGTGTCTGGGCCCGCCACAGGGTAGCGCGATCCAGGGTACGTATAACCAGCGCATCTGGCGAGGCCTGCTTGACCGTATCAACGATGGGCTCCGCCAATATCCCGCCCGTACCGCTGGCGGTCACTGCCTCTATCAATCTCTCAATATCGTGCGCCCGGAGGCAGGGCCGCGCCGCGTCGTGCACCAGCACCCAATCCCGTGGCGCCGCTTCGGATAGCAGGTGCTCCAGCCCCGCCAGCACAGAACCACTGCGCTGCTTCGCGCCAGTGACAGTCTGTACCCGCGGGTCCTGGAAAATCGGCAGTGCAGCCGCCCGGCAGTCTGTTGCATGCAGCGCCACAACGACCCCAGAGAGCTGCTCACACGCCAACAGGGCACGCAGACTGTGCTCCAGCAGAGTGGCACCGGCCACCTGCATATATTGCTTGGGCAGATCACCCCCCATACGGCTGCCAGTGCCTGCAGCCGGCAGCACTGCCCAGCAACGTGCTTTGCCCTGACTCATGGTTTGTCTTCCGCAGCGGGCTCAGGACTCGCGGCTCTCGCAGGCTCAGGACTCTCAACTATCTGATAAAAGGTTTCACCCTCCCGCACCAGCCCCAGTTGTTCCCGGGCGCGCTGTTCCACACCCTTGTTACCACTTTGCAGCTCCATTACTTCCCGTTCCAATACCGCGTTGCGCGCCTGCAACTCACTATTGATGCGGGTCTTTTCCTCGATCTGGATTTGCAGTCGATGCTGTTCCGCCAGGCTGCCCTCGGCGAACCACAGGCGGTACTGCAGTACACCCAGCAGCAGTAGCAGTGTAAAAAGCAGCCAGCGCAAGGGCTAGGTCTTCACTGGCGGGTGAATTCCGCCAGGCCGCGGTAGGGCGCACGTCCGGCCAGCTCCGCTTCGATACGCAGCAGGCGATTGTACTTGGCCACCCGGTCCGAACGGCACAGAGAGCCTGTTTTGATCTGGCCCGCTGCGGTAGCCACCGCCAGGTCGGCAATGGTGGTGTCCTCGGTCTCACCACTGCGATGGGAGATCACTGCGGTGTAGCCAGCCGCCTTGGCCATGGCAATGGCATCGAGGGTCTCGGACAGGCTGCCGATCTGGTTGAATTTGATCAGGATCGAATTGGCCACGCCCTTGTCGATACCCTCCCTGAGAATCCTGGTATTGGTGACAAACAGGTCGTCGCCCACCAGTTGCACCTTGTCGCCGAGCTTGTCGGTCAGCAACTTCCAGCCGTCCCAGTCGGATTCGTCCAGGCCGTCTTCAATGGAAATAATGGGGTGGCGGCCAGCGAGGTCCGCCAGGTAGTCAGTGAAGGCCGCACTGCTGAACTGCTTGCCTTCGCCGGCAAGATTGTACAGGCCGTCCCGGTAAAACTCGGATGCCGCACAGTCCAGCGCCAGGGTGATGTCGCTGCCCAGTTTATAGCCCGCCCTGGCCACTGCATCGGCAATCACCTCCAGGGCCGCCTCGTTGGAAGGCAGATTGGGAGCGAAGCCGCCCTCGTCGCCAACGGCGGTACTCAGGCCGCGAGTAGATAACACTTTTTTGAGGTGGTGAAAGATTTCCGCACCGGCCCGCAAGCCCTCCGCGAAGGTGGCCGCCCCCACCGGCTGCACCATGAACTCCTGTATATCCACATTGTTATCAGCGTGTTCACCGCCGTTGAGGATATTCATCATCGGTACTGGCATGGTGAACCCGGAGCTGCCATTGATATCGGCGATGTGCTGATACAGCGGTATCCTGCGGGCCAGGGCCGCCGCCTTAGCCGCTGCCAGCGACACCGCGAGAATGGCATTGGCGCCAAACTTCGCCTTGTTGTCCGTGCCATCCGCTGCGATCATGACCGCGTCCAGCTCGCGCTGGGCCCCGGCGTCACGCCCCAGCAGTAGCGCCTTGATGGGGCCATTCACATGACCGACAGCCTGTAGCACACCCTTACCCAGGTAGCGACCCGCATCGCCGTCACGCAGTTCCAGGGCTTCGCGCGAGCCGGTGGAGGCGCCGGAGGGTGCACAGGCAGAGCCGACTTCTCCGGATTTCAGGGTCACTTCGGCCATCACCGTAGGATTCCCGCGCGAATCCATTACTTCAAAAGCCTGTATATTTGTGATCGATGTCATGCGGTCCAGCTCCGTAATTACTATTCGATGTGCAGGGGGGGCAATGACTTCACCAGGTCATCGACCGCCTTCACCTGTACCAAAAAGGGCTCCAATTGTGCCAGCGGCAGTGCGCTGGGACCGTCGCAGCGCGCCTTGTCCGGCTCCGGATGAGCCTCCAGGAACAGACCTGCCAGGCCGACCGCCATGCCGGACCGCGCCAGTTCGACCACCTGCGCCCGGCGCCCACCGGACGCAGCGCCCCCGGTATCCCGACACTGCAGCGCGTGGGTGACGTCAAAAATCAGGGGCACATTCCCGCAGTCGCGCTTCATCACACCAAACCCCAGCATATCTACTACGAGGTTATCATAGCCAAAGTTGCTGCCGCGCTCGCACAACATGACGCGGTTGTTACCGCACTCGGCAAATTTTTCCACGATATTGGCCATCTGCGAGGGACTGAGAAATTGCGGCTTCTTGATATTGATCACCGCGCCAGTAGCCGCCATCGCCGCCACGAGGTCGGTCTGGCGCGCCAAAAACGCCGGGAGCTGGATGATATCGCACACCTCGGCGGCGAGCGCCGCCTGTTCTGGCGTGTGCACGTCGGTGATGACCGGTATACCGAACGTCGCTTTAACCTCGGCTAGAATTGACAGGCCCTCCTGGAGGCCGGGCCCCCGGAAGGAGTAAATGGAAGAGCGGTTGGCCTTGTCGTAGGATGCCTTGAACAGATAGGGAATGCCCAGCCTGTTGCACACCTCGACATAATGCTCGGCCACCCGCAGGGCAAAATCGCGACTCTCCAATACATTCACACCACCCAGCAGGACAAAGGGGGCGGTGTTGCCGATACGCAGTTTGCCAACAGAAATGGTCTGGTCAGTCACGGCCTGTACTCATTATCAGTTTACCGGGTTGACGGTCTGGCCCCGGGCGTGGGCGATGGCCGCTTCGATATAACTGGTGAACAGCGGATGTCCACCGCGGGGCCGGGAAGTGAACTCCGGATGGAACTGACAGGCAACAAACCAGGGGTGTGCAGGCAACTCGATCATCTCCACCAGCGAGTGATCCGCGGACCAGCCGGCGATACGCATGCCCGCATCCTGTAACCGATCCAGATAGTTGTTGTTCACCTCATAGCGGTGACGGTGGCGCTCCGAAATAACATCCTTGCCGTAGATTTCCCGCACCTTGCTGCCAGCTTCCAGGTGGCAGGGCTGGGCACCCAGGCGCATGGTGCCACCCTTGTCGGATGATTCATTGCGCTGCTGTGAGCTGCCATCGGGGTTCATCCACTCAGTGATCAAGGCCACGATGGGGTGGGGCGTGGCCGGATTCATCTCGGTGGAATCCGCGCCCGCCAGTCCGCAGACATTGCGCGCGTACTCTACCAATGCGACGTGCATACCGAGGCAGATGCCCAGGAAAGGGATGTTATTCTCTCGTGCGTAACGCACTGCGGTAATCTTGCCCCCCACACCGCGATCGCCAAAACCGCCGGGCACCAGGATCGCATTTACCCCTTGGAGTGCTGCGGTGCCATGCCGTTCGATGTCCTCGGCGTCGCAATATTCTATCTTTACATGGGTCAGTGTCTGCAGGCCGGCATGCACCAGTGCTTCATTTAGGGATTTGTAAGCGTCCTGCAGGTCGACGTATTTGCCGACCATGGCAACCCGCACCTGGCCACGATTGGGGGTAAATTCCCGCGCCACGACATCGTCCCAATCAGACAGGTCTGCCACGCTTTTGCAGTCAATGCCAAAACGCTCCACCACAAACTTGTCCAGGCCGAAGTCGCGCAGCATACCCGGAATTTTATAGATCGAATCCACATCCAACAGCGGAATGACGGCACGCTCTTCGACGTTGGTGAAGAGGGATATTTTCTTGCGGGCACTCTCCTCTATCTCTACCGAACAGCGACACAACAGAATATCAGGCTGCAGCCCTATCGAGCGCAGTTCCTTGACCGAGTGTTGGGTGGGTTTGGTTTTGATCTCCCCCGCAGTGGCTATATAAGGCACCAGGGTGAGGTGCATCAACAGGGCGCGACTGGGCCCCATTTCCAGCTTGAGTTGCCGCGCAGCCTCCAGGAACGGCAGGCCTTCGATGTCGCCCACCGTACCGCCAATCTCGACGACCGCCACATCGGCATCGCCTGCTCCCAGTATCACGCGACGCTTGATCTCATCAGTGATATGCGGGATGACCTGCACCGTGCCACCCAGGTAATCACCACGGCGCTCCTTGCGCAGTACCGCGTTGTAGACCCGGCCCGTGGTGAAGTTATTGGTGCGCGTCATGACAGTGTGGGTAAAACGTTCGTAATGGCCCAGATCCAGATCGGTCTCTGCCCCATCCTCAGTCACAAAGACCTCACCGTGCTGGAACGGGCTCATGGTACCGGGATCGACGTTGATGTAGGGATCGAGCTTGAGCAGAGTGACCCGGATGCCCCTGGCCTCCAGCACTGCGGCCATGGAGGCAGCCGCGATTCCTTTGCCCAGAGAAGAAACTACCCCACCTGTGACGAAAATATAACGCGTCATGATTAGCCTATAATTATGCTGTATTTCCGGGCACACAACACCCGCGTCCGGCACTCACAGGGAGCTTTATCTACCGGCGCAAGTCCTGCAAAAGATGGGCAATCAGGCTACCAGAAAGGCGCGGCAAGCTCAATCGGAACGAGCGCTGGCGAGCGGTTCCCAGCTCAGGTTCCAGCGGTGTTCGCCCTCCGTCGCCGCCGTGCGCCAGCGGCTGGACTCGCAATGGGCCAGATCGCCCACCGCCAGCAACTCGTCCTCCACGTACAACAGGGGGACACGATCCCGCCACCAGGGCGGGACATGCCACTCCTGTAACAGGGCCTTGAGGCTGCGACTGCCGGAGCGCCCTGGCAAACGGCAGCGCTCACCACCCTGGCGCCAGCGCAGCGTAAGCTGTTCTCCGGGTACCAGCCACAGGCCAGCGCCGTACCCGCGCTGCAGGCTGACCGTACCCACCCCGGGCACTGCGCGACTCGCACAGGGTACAAGCGCAAGCGACTCTGTTGGGGGCGGGGCGCCAAACTCCGGCAACAGGTACACCCTGTCACGATAGCGTTGCAGGGTGTAGGTGCCGCAGGCCAGTCTGGGGTTGGCATCGACGTCGGCCTCGCGCAACTGGCGCAGAAACTCTACCAGTGCAGCGTCATCCGGTGCCTGGTAGCCCCGCGCCCGCAGCCAGGCCCGCAACCGGGTCGCAGCGGCTTCTGGTGACCCGGCGATCAACGGCGCCAGAACCAGACCGGCATCGCCCAATACACTGTGCACGGTTTCCGGAACACCCAACTCGTCGGCCAGGACGCTGGCCGCGGCGGCCATGTGCCTGCTGGCGCGGGTTACGGTCTGCCGATAGCCTGGCCAGCGCGAGGCCAGCAACGGCAGCAGTTCAACGCGCAGGAAATTACGTTCCATCGCGGTGTTGCTGTTGGAGGGATCCGTTACATAGGCCAGACCGTGGTGCGCGGCATAGTGTTCCAGCTCGCGGCGAGTGTAGTCCAGCAGGGGACGCAGCAGCAGCGCCTCGCCCAGGCTCCGCCTGCGCGGCATCGCTGCCAACCCCTCTACCCCGGCACCGCGCAGCAGGCGCAGGAAAAAAGTCTCCACCTGGTCGTCGAGATGATGGCCGAGGAACAACACCGCCCCGGGCGGTAACTGCTCCTGAAAGGCGCGATAGCGTGCTGTGCGCGCCGCCGCTTCACCGCTTCCTTTCGCATGCACGGAAGCGGTGCACGTGATGAGGGGCAGCTGCAGCGAGCGGCACACGACCGCGCAGTGGCGCTGCCAGTGTGCTGCCGCTGACTGCATGCCATGGTTGATATGGATTGCACCGAGTGGGGGTGACCCGGGATTGGCGGCACACCACTGCTGCAGCAAATGCAGCAGTACGGTGGAGTCGACACCACCACTGAACCCAACGTACCAGCGGGGCGCAGCGGGCAGGGCGTTCAGTTGGCGGTCAAGATCGGTGTAATTGAGCAATCCCGCCTGGTTTCCGTAGCTAATTTCCGTAAGACATGAGGCGCTGATAACGTTTGGCCAACAGATCTGCCAGCGGTAGTTGCTGCAGACTCTCCAGTTGCGCGACGATATGCGCCTTGATCCGCTCTGCCATCAGCTCCACATCCCGATGGGCGCCGCCGAGGGGCTCGGCAATGGTGGCGTCAACAATACCCAGGTCCTGCAGGACTTTGGAGGTGACGCCCATGGCAGCGGCCGCTTCCGGCGCTTTGGCGATATCTTTCCAGATAATATTGGCACAGCCTTCCGGAGAAATGACGAAATAGGTTGAATACTGCAGCATCGCCAGGTGGTCGCCCACCCCGATGCCAAGGGCGCCACCGGAACTGCCCTCGCCAATAACGATACAGACAATAGGCGTCGCCAAGCGGGACATGACCGCGAGGTTCTGAGCGATCGCTTCGCTGATACCGCGCTCTTCAGAATCGATACCGGGATAGGCGCCGGGCGTGTCGATCAGTGTAACGACGGGGATTTTGAAGCGCTCCGCCATCTCCATCAAGCGCAGTGCCTTGCGATAACCCTCGGGCTTGGGCATGCCGAAATTGCGCAGGACCTTGTCCTTCACGACCCGACCCTTCTCCTGGCCGATGACCATTACCGGATGGCCATCGATACGGGCGATGCCACCGACAATCGCTTTGTCATCGCCAAAGTGGCGATCGCCGTGCAACTCGTCGAACTCGGTAAATACGCGGGAAATGTAGTCCAGGCTGTAAGGCCGCCGGGGGTGGCGCGCCACTCTGACAATGTCCCAGGCACTGAGGTTGGAATAGATTTTTTCCGTGAGCTTGGTGCTCTTGACCCGCAGGTTCTCGATCTCCGAGCTGATATTGATCTCATTGTCAGAGCCGACCAGTCGCAACTCCTCGATCTTGACTTCCAGCTCAGCAATGGGCTGTTCAAAGTCCAGGTAATTGGGATTCATGCAGGGGTGATCTCGACGGGTTGGCGTGGCGCACAGTGTACAAAATTAATGCGCCGCAGACCATGAGCGCGACAGGGCGTGATTCCCTGCAGGTGTTGCTGTAAGCTGTGCGCCCAAGTCAGGCA
>Ga0163144_10023876_pt1 | contig 12039 bp, 7 predicted proteins | sample OliLak19BULKMAT1_FD_123175 | JGI IMG/M metagenome (GOLD analysis project Ga0163144, IMG submission 123175) | Freshwater microbial mat bacterial communities from Lake Vanda, McMurdo Dry Valleys, Antarctica - Oligotrophic Lake LV.19.BULKMAT1 | ecosystem: Environmental > Aquatic > Freshwater > Lake...
ACGTTAAAATCTTTGGTACGTTTTAAAGTTGATGGGGTTGGTTTCCCCCACCCCAGCATAGCGTAGCCCAAAGTGAGAGGGGGTAAGAAGTAAAGTGTTTCATTTTCTTAAGCGTTGGCTATACAAAGCCGTTTGTCTTTCCCGCTACGCGAGTGATTGTGTCATCCTATCGGATGTCAATCAGCGAACATTGCATCCTGCTGAGCAGTTTCGAAAGAGGTCTATTCTTTTAAGTGAGGGTAAAGGCTTCACGACCCGCTTTTAGTAATGGATACAAGAAGAACTCATAGAGGCGGCGCTTACCGACCATGATTTCCCCGCGAACCGACATGCCTGGGCTAAGTTTGCGTTGAATGCCATCAATGGTATAGTAGTCTTCTTTCAAAGAAATGAAGGCAGTAAACGGTTCAGACTTATTGTTTTCCGCGGCGTCTGCACGCTCTTCCGTACGAATATTGTTGGTGACGTAAGCCAATTTGCCCATGAGCATACCGTACTTTTGATAATCGTACGCATCGACTTTGATTTTGACATCCTGTTCAGGTTTCAATAAACCAATATCGCGGTTGGCTATTAAAAGCTTCAACTGCATGGCGTTATCTTTATCCACCACTTGGGCAAGGGTTTGCGATGGGCTAATGACTTCACCAATAGTATGGACGTTTAACTGAGAGACAACACCATCCTCAGGCGCACGGAGAAACTGTTTTTCCTTACGATACGTTGTTTGTTCCTGATTGGCGGCAATGCCCATTAACTGCCTGCGCGCTTCTACAAGTTGCTGACTCATTTGATTGCGGTAGCCATTGGCATACTCGTCTTTTTGTTGAACTGCTTGCTGAGACTGATAACTAATTTCACTGAATTCAGAATTGGTTTGATTGACAAGCCCCTGCTGTTCAACCTGCTGTTGTTCAAGTGTATTGATTTGGTCAGAAGCAATGAGGTCCGCAACAGGCCGCAAGCGGGCAAGTTCAGCATTGACCAGACTCAGCTTTTGCTTCGCTTGATCGTTCCGTAACTTTACGGTTTGCTGTCGTTGCTTAAGGCTATTTGTTTGAGCATCATAACTAGATAACCGTGACTGGTGCGCCGAAATGGTATTGTTATAAAGAACACGTTGTTGCGCAATGACATCCGCAGGGCATTCCCCTACGCAAGCAGCATCAAACCCATATCCACCCAAAAGGGCTTCAAGGCGACGCACTTCCAATTCATAACTGGCTTGCTGGCCGCTTGTAGATAAGAGGATTGAATCGTTCAGATCAGGCTCCACTTCAAAAAGAATATCTCCCTTTTTCACAAGCTGACCGATCTTGACGTTGATCGCTTTTAGAACGCCTGCTTCTAGTGGCTGAATCACTTGCACATGGCTTTCAGGCAGGACTTGCCCAACAGCTGAAACAGTGACATCCACCTTGCCAAAGTAAAGAACAGCTAACAAGACCATCATTAACGCCAGCATGGACCAGAAAACTATGCGCCCCGCTGGTGATGTGGGTTGTCGTTCGATAACCAGAGACGTTGGGTGAAATTCATGCCATTTCTGGTTAGAGGATTCTACACCAAGGCTTTGCTTGATTTTTTGCAGAAAATTAGCCATGTGTCGAACCCTCCTGATCGTCGCGCTCGTTGGTAATGTCGTCCATCGTATCCGAAACAGACGGCGGTACGTACATGGTGCCTAATTCTTCCTGCTGACGCGTCACCAATTGACGGTACATGCTCTTGGGTTCAGCCAACAACTTGTGAGGCGGTCCATATTCGTAGACCATCCCTTCGTTGACAACCACAATGAAATCACAATCAGAAAGCGTGGATAATCTGTGCGCAACCATAATAACAGTCCGTCCCTTACAGATGCTCTTAAGATTACGGCGAACAATGGCTTCACTTTCAGAATCCAGTGCTGAGGTCGCTTCATCAAAGATCAACAATGGCGGGTTGGTAATTAACGCACGCGCAATCGCAATTCGTTGACGTTGCCCACCCGATAAACTCGCTCCACGCTCTTCAACCCACGTGTAATAGCCTTCAGGGAAGTTGGAAATAAATTCGTGAGCACCTGCCAGTTGCGCTGCGTACGTCACCTGTTCCATGGTGGCATCAGGTCGCGCCATCGTGATGTTTTCAAGAATCGTCCCTGTAAACAGAACGTTATCCTGCAACACCACGCCAATGTTAGAACGCAACCACTGGGGATGTAGCTGCCGAATATCCACACCATCCAACGTGGTAATTCCACTTTCTGGGAGGTAAAGACGCTGGAGAAGTTTTGTCACCGTGCTTTTGCCAGACCCCGATGGCCCAACCACTCCCACACATGACCCTGCGGGGATACGCAAGCTGAAATCCTTCAACACATAAGGTGCTTCAACGTTATAGCGAAAATTGATTTCTTTAAATTCAATATCCCCATTAATACGCTGAAGTGTTTGTGTGCGCTTGGATTCAGGCACTTCAAGCGGCTGGTTCAGAATATCGCCCAATTGATCCACACCAATCAGGGCTTGCTGCAATTCGTTCCATGTTCCCGCAAGGCGCAGAACAGGCCCAATAACCTGACCTGATAACATGTTAAACGCAATTAACTGACCAAGCGTCAACTTCTGATTGATAACCAGACCAACACCCACAAAAAGAATCGCCATCGTCATTGCGCGTTGAAAGAACGTCGAAATAACCGCACTCACGCCTTGAAGCTTGTTGAAATCAAAGGTGCTTTGGACGTATTGCGCAAGGGAATCTTCCCACTTACGCTGGATTTTTCCTTCAAGGGCAAGAGCCTTAACCGTATGCATAGAGGAGAGCGATTCAACCAGAAAGGATTGCTGTGCTGCGCCCATTTCAAATTTATGCTCAAGTTTTTTCTTGTAAATAGGTGTAAGAATCCAGTAAAGAATCGCAATCAGTAGCGTGATTCCAACCACAATCAAGGTCAGCGGAATGGAGTAAAACAACATGACAATAATAAAGAGCGTGCTAAATGTGGTATCCAGTAAAATAGAGACGGCTTTTTGTGTGATAAAGCTTCGAACGGTTTCAAGTTCTTTAACTTTAGCAAGAATATTTCCAACTTTACGTTGTTCGAAATAGCCAAAACTTAAGTGAAGCAAATGCTCAAGCAATTTGGTTCCCAAAAGCACGTCTAGTTTTGCCGCCGTATGGGTGAACAGGTAATGTCGCAGCATCCCAAAGACTGCTTCGAATACCGCCAGCGCTATAAAAATGGTTGTGATGACTTGAAGAGTGCTCACGGCTTGGTGAACAATCACCTTATCCAGAATCACCTGTGTCAGAAGGGGCGTTACCAAGCCAAAGGCTTGTAACAAGGCAGATGCAATCAACACTTCGGTTAAAACCGTCTTGTAATTGAGAACCTGCTTTAAAAACCAGGACAATCCAAATTTTGCCGAAACACCAAGCAACTGTCTCGTTTGTACCAGCAAAAGCTTGGGACTGGCAGGGAGTTGATCGAGGGTCATCGTAGCAACTGCCTGTTCTTGGCAATCAAACGTCAACCACTTTAGGACTGTTGCTTCAGTGCCCCGCTCCTGCTTAATACGTAGCAATACGCTGTGATGGTTCGTCGTTTCATCAATAAGAATACACGGGTATGGAATCTTCGTCCATTCCTCAGGCGTACTTGGCATCGTTGTGGTGTAACGTGCTTTAAACTTAGACTGCTTCAACCACCGCAACGCAATCGGTTGATGATCCAAATCTGACGCTTTTATATTGAGGCGGCGCATGGCCATATCAGGGTCAAACGTGGTTTGCTCGACTTTCGCAACGATGCTCATTGCCAAAATCAAGGGGTGAGGCTTACCCGACGGGCTTGGTGGCGTGTTTGGTTGCTGACCTTCAGGGGCCGCGTCTATACGTGTCATGTCTTTACGATCTTTCTTTTGAGGAAGTAAGCGCAGGCACTGGAGAATCAACATCCAGTAACTTGTGACGCTCACTAAGAAGCCAGCGTTCAGCGGTGTTGCGTATCTCGCCCAGCATTACGTCAATGACCTTAATGCGTGTATTTAATGTATCCAGTGTTGAAACAACCTGTTGCATCTTTAAACGATCTGTTGCAGTTTGAAGCTCTTTGGCCTGACGAGACGATTCAACCATCACTTTTTCAGAATCAGGCAAAGCTTTTAGGCGCTCGCGGTTATGTCGCCATTCCATTTGCAACTGTTGCTCTGCTTCCATTTGCTGGAGCTTCATCTGTTCAAGTTCTAACTTTAAACGGTCTTCCTTTGCTTTATAGGAAAGCGCCTGGCTAAGGGGCACCTGTAAGACCAAGCCTAAACGACTGTTTCGCAAATCAAAGTTTTCAAGGCTGTCTGTTAGACTGCTTTGATCCGAACCAAAGGAAATTAAGCGCCCGTAAGCATTTAGGCTCGGTGCCCAACGTTCACGCTTAACAGTATAAATTTCCCAGTTTTTTTGCTCCATACGGGCGTCAAGTTCTTTAAGTTCAGGGGATTTAGAAAAATCAGGAGAGGTCGATGTGTCTAAATTAAGAGCCACAGATTCTTCACCTGTAGACGTCAAAAGAAGTTTAGGAGCAGCCCCTCGTTTAACATCGTAGCTGGTGTAGGTGAACCGCTCCAGACGTTGAAAGTTTTCAATACGCTGTTGTTCAAGACGCTCAATATTTTGCTGAATATCCAGTAAGGATAACGCCTGCTCAAATACGGGAAGCTTTCCGATTTCGCCTGCTGCCTGTAAACGCTGAAGGACGCTGTACTTGTTTTGCTGCAGGGCCAACTGTTCATTATAAAGGCGCAGTTGTTCCTGCACCTCCCACAAGCCTGCAAACACAGGAAGTGCCTGCATGTACACTTCTTTAACCTTAAGCTTTGCCCCTTCAAGTTCCGCTTTGGTAACGGCTTTCGATTGACGAACCGCGGCCTTGCGCTTTCCGAAGTCCAGTAACGTCACTTGAGCAGACAACACGGCCGAGTGTTGGATGGCGCTTTGATTCACAATAAAGGTATCGCCAATATTGGAGACACCCGAGTTGGCATTCGTCGTTGAGGTCGGGGCCAAATCATCCAAATATTCACTGTTGGCCTGTATGCCCACTTGAGGAATATACTGGGAGAGGGCTTCTTTTTCCTGCTGTTTAGCGATGTCAACATCCATCGCTTCTGACTTGAAAACGAGGGAATTGGCCTGTAAGGTTTCCTTGAGTTGCTGCCATGTAAGTTCATCGGCAGCGTGTACCGAAGGAAGAAGGAGAATACCAGTGCTCAGTAAAGCCACAAGAAAAACAAATTGAACGTATTTAAATGTCAGGCGAAGAGTCATAGCAATCCAAACAAAGTTACAGTTAGAAAGGGAAAAACGTGTTTATCTATAATACGACAGGTTATCTTGATGTCACACAATAGTTACGGAAAGCCCCTACAGATTCATTATAGAGCTAACGTCTAAAACAATGAAACACTTTACTTCTTACTCCCTCTCCCTTAGGGGGCACGCCTCGCTCGCCTCTCGCAGGCGAGGGCGGTAGGCGGGCTATGCAGGGGTGGGGGAAACCAACCCCATCAACCCTAAAACGTACCAAAGATTTTAACGTTGGCTATATATAAATCAATAACGACTTGTTAAATTGTCGCTTCGCTCTGAATTTCAAAAAGGGCTGTTGGCAATATATAATTGGGAATCGTCTTATCAGAAACATTGTGTTCTACAACCTCAACAGCTTGAGTGTTGGATGTATTGATGGTGAAGCCTAATTGTGCCTTCACTCGCCAAACAGCATTTGAATGTCCGTTTCTTATTGTACTGATGAGAACAACCACATCCACATCATCAGAATTAGAAGAATGTGGGTTTAATTGCAAAATTTGTCCCGTTAGCGTAGACGCTTCTACAATGACATCTGCTTCGTTAGGCGGATAAATGGGATGATTCAATGAAAAATATAGGGCTTGACCCACGCGCAACTGATGACCAATAATCGATTGTTGTGGCGAAAAGCTTAGCTCCATTCCATTCGGTAAAACGGGAGCAAGCCGAAGTTCGGCATCTGAAACTCCTCGCTTCACATCACTAGTCAACAATTCACGAGCATCATCAACCTGATTTAAAACATCGTAAAGCCATGCCTCTGTCACAGGGTCGGTTAATTGTATCGGGAGGTCTGAAAACACATTCAACACATGGTGTTCATACAGAACCGCAAGCGCGGTCTGTTGATCTGGCGTTAGCGTTTTAAAGGATTCATCTTCTTTAAGTAAGGCAAGATTATACTCATCTTTAATTTGGGTGGTGGGAAGCAGTAGCGTTTTTAATGAAAGCCAAGTCTCAAGCTCGGTCGCCTTTGCTTGTACATTAATTTCATGATTTTTGCTACTCTTTATAATGCCGTGTTTCCACGCCGTTTCAACCACCGCGTATTGGGGGTGCGTGACTTGCACATCACGAAATGGCGAAACATCCCGCAGCGTCCATTGGATGGGAACCTTGAACTTATGGATCATGCGCTGAGCCAATTCTAAGCGCGTTACATCATTGTTATTAAGAACCGTTGGCGGGCCAATCTTAGGTTCTTGATCATAAACGCGTTGAAACGGCAATTTCAGACTGGGAATCTCTGGAAGGAAATCAGGAAACACATGAATCTCAATGGCGCGCGCTGGAATCGAAGAGAGTAGTAAAACCAATAATGTCATCCTGAGCGAAACGCAGTGAAGCCGAAGAACCTTACCAGCTATAGTCGAAAACAAGCCCAAACCATTTGATCCTATCGTGAACTTGTAAGATCCTTCGACTGCGCTTAGGATGACATTGTTATTTTTCATTTTTATCCTAGCAGCATTACTATATCTAAATGATCCGTCTCTCCAGAAGCAAAGTTCTTGCAGGGGATACTGCCCGTTTCGCGTTCCTGCTCACCGAGGGTATATACCGCTTGAGCACCGCGCTTATTGGCCGTCTGCATTTGCTTGCCAAAGTTTCGACTGCTTAAGTCTACCTCAACACGCTGCCCTTTTGCACGTAACGCATTGGCCAACTGAAACGCAAGCGCATGTTGATCCGTCACGATATAGACATCCAGCGGATCAGGATCAGGTGCCGTCATCAGTTTCGATAAACGTTCGAGTCCCATTGCCCAACCAATCGCAGGCGTGGGAGGCCCACCGAGTTCTTCGATCAATCCGTTGTAGCGACCACCACCACAGACCGTTCCCTGCGCCCCCAGTTGATCGGTGATAAATTCAAAGACCGTCCGCGAATAGTAATCCAGCCCGCGCACCATCCGAGGGTTCGCCGTAAAGGGAATATTGTTGACTGTCAAAATGTCTTGTAATTCTGAGAAAGAACTCCTTGCCCCTTCGGACCATGCGTAGCCCTGTAAGAAACTATCCATGTCAGGACTATCGAAAATCGTTTTACACGTCGGGACTTTGCAATCGAGCATCCGAATCGGGTTTTGCTCAAAGCGACGCTGACAATCTTCACAAAGTTCGGGCAAGTGTTGACGCACCAAGTTCTGTAAAGCTGCACGAAAGGCAGGGCGATCTTCAGGATCACCGACGGTGTTAATTTCTAAACGAATCTGGGTGAGTCCCAATTGCTTCAAAACTTCCCACGCAAGCAAAATGGATTCCGCATCGGCGGCGGCATTGTTGAGACCCAAGAGTTCCGCTCCCACTTGGTGAAATTGTCGTTGGCGACCTTCTTGTGGACGCTCGTAGCGAAACATCGGCCCCATATAATAGTAACGCTGTGGCATGGGTTCCCGCGCAAGCCCGTTTTCGACAAAGGCCCGAGCCACGCTCGCAGTTCCTTCAGGGCGGAGCGTCAGGCTGCGCTTTCCTTTTTCAAAGGTATACATTTCCTTGTTAACTACATCGGTACTTTCACCAATGCCACGCTGGAAGAGGGTGGTATCTTCAAAGATCGGCGTATGCATGGCCTTGTAATTGGCCGCTTCAATCGTGCGAATGCAGGTGGATTGCAACCACTGCCAAGCATCCGCATCGCGTGGGGTGATATCTTGTGTGCCCTTCGGCTTTTGTACTTTCGTGCCCATTGAAATTCTTTCTCTTACTCCCTCTCATTTTTCAAGGAGAAGGTTGGGGTGAGGCAAAGCAACCAGCACGACCTCCCACCATAAATGTGTAAATTCAGTCTATCAAGAAAGGAGGAGGGGGAAAACTATTTACCTATTTTCTCTCGGGCTGCATTCAGCTGGGCTTGTAGACCTTGCTTAAATGCGTTATACTACCCCCATACAGAAAGAGCCTACGACGATAAATCGCAGATTCCTCCTGACCTATTACCCTAATGGGTTTTTAAGTAAATTAAGATCTAGATAATGATCTCCAGAACTAAAATTACTATGGAAGCTCTGAAAAAGTCCCATTGGGCGCATATACTTCGTTAATTTAAGCCGTTTGTCGGTTATGAACCCAGTGTTCACGCCCTCCAATCCGTTTAAATTGTCTCGTCTCTGCATCCCACTTAACCTTCTTCAGAGTTTCCCTAAATCGTAATTCATGTCTGAGCTCCTTTTTTCGATTAGGTTCAACCTGTAAGAGAGTCTTTACTAGAGGCTCTCTTACGCTTTAGGAAAAAAGCCAAAAGATGAGAGAGCAGCTGAAAAGTCAGTCCAACAGGGATCACCCTTTCCAAAAGGAGCTAACCTGTTACGATTAAATCATAAACAGACTTGTTCATTGATGTGGCTCGTTTACACTACTCTATAAAATTGCGATACAATGAAAATGCGTTAAAAGTTAAGGCTGGTTGGGTTCCCCCTCCCTCAGCATAGCCCGTCTACCGCCCCCACCCTTAGGGCGAGCGAGGCGTGCCCCCTAAGGGTTGGGGTGTGTAAAGCGATTAGTAAACCCATGCTCACTTACCGAAAAGACATTGATGGCCTGCGAGCACTCGCCGTTCTGGCCGTCTGCCTCTTCCACTTTGACACCCCTCATATACTCGGAGGCTTTACGGGGGTGGATGTCTTCTTCGTCATATCGGGCTATCTTATCACCGCGATTCTGTATCGGGATGTACAAAAAGAGGATGTCTCGACACTCCAGTACTTTGTGCGCTTTTACGATAAACGAATCCGACGCATCCTCCCCGCCTTTCTCGCCATGATGATGGCCTGTATTTTTTTTGCAGGGACAGTTCTATTGCCACATCACTACGATGCGTTTTTCAAAACTGCGCCGTACGCACTCATCTTTTTTTCTAACCTGCAATTTGCCACACAGACAGGCTACTTCGATGTCGCCCATGAGATGAACTTACTCCTGCATACGTGGTCTTTATCTGTGGAAGAACAGTTCTACCTGATCTGGCCCTTGTTATTACTCTCCGCTAAACGCGTTACACCAAAGGTTTTTAAAATACTTCTCGCCACGGTCTGCGGCATCTCTCTTATCTGGTGCATCATCCAAAGCAACAGCGATCAAAACACCGCCTTCTTTTCGATCCTCACACGCCTCTGGCAAATGGGCGTGGGTGGATTGATTTCTATCGGATTGTTTCCCCAACTCGCCTCCCTAAACCGCCGAGAGATATTGAGTGGCTTAGGCATCATTATGATGATCGGCTCTTTTTTCTTTATCAATGAATCAATGGTTTACCCTGGAGTGGCTGCCCTTATCCCAACGCTTGGCACGTTTCTCCTGATCTACGCAAATCACCAGCAAGCGCGCGTGACACTCATCGGCAAAGTATTAAGCCATCCTGTGTTGCGTTTTATCGGATTGATCTCCTTCTCGCTCTACCTCTGGCACTGGCCAATTCTTATTGGGTACAAAACGCTTATTACGGGTGCGAATCCGTTAACGTGGATGGATCGCGGACTGCTCATGACACTTAGCCTTGTAGTTTCCACGCTTAGCTGGACATTCATCGAGCAGCCGTTTAGACATAAACCTTCTGGAAAACCCTTCACCCCCACCCTTTCCCCAAGGGGCGAGGAAATAAGTCCAAGGAGGGAATCATGCTAAGCAAACCGTCTATAGTATTAGTCGCGCTTTCGGGTCTTCTCTTTTTTGCGAGTCTTACGTTTAAGAACTATGGCGAACTTGTCTGGCCGACCGAGCGTCTAAATACAGCCAAACTCACCACGACGATGGATGCTCAGTTTTACGCATGCAACTTTGAATACGGCGATTTTGATGGGAACCACTTAAGCAAAACGCCGTGCATGGTGGGCGAACCCGATTGGCCTTTGGGCATCATGTACATCGGCAATTCGCACGCTACCAATTACTGGGAATACATTCGTCGCTTGGGCAAGCAACAGAAACGTAGCATCCTTTTCTACACATCATCAACCTGCCTGCCGTTGCTCAATTACAAGATATCAGAGACCCTCAAATACAACCCCGCACTCACGCAAAAATGCGACGCCTATTCCAAGAACATCCTACCGCTACTGGATCAATATCCGCAGATCACAAGCGTCTACAGTGCCGCACGTTACGACTTTATTTATACACACAACGAAGACACGCAAGCACCATCAATAGCGCTCCACGCGGATCAACAAACCTTCCTTACATCTGATGAAAAATCGCAGTTTCTCGCTTACAAAACCACCGAATTCATCCACGCCCTTGCGCACCGAGGCAAGCAGTTGACGATCCTGGGGCAGGTGCCGTTAAATCCTCACCACCTCGGCGTGATGCGGAATGTGTTTGATTTGAAGCGGACAGGTGACCCTCATCGCTTCGATCAACTCGCTATGAATGCACTCAAACCTTTAAGTTCGCAACAGGAGATTTTTATCCGCCTTTCAGAGCAGTATCCGAACGTTCAGTATGTTGACCCTGTCGATGCCTTTTGCAAGGATGCGCGCTGCGTGACGGTGAATCCACAGGATGCGAGCAAGGCATTGTATACGGACGATCAACACCTTAGTGGCGCGGGCTCCCAATTTTTAGCCGATCAAATGTTGCTCAATAAATCATGGCCATAGAATAAAAGCGTAAGACAATCGTAACAATTTGGGTTGACATGTCTATGTTTGTGAGAATCTATATCCCAAGGACTGGTTTCCTCCCCTTCTGTTCGATTGCATCTTGACGAAAGATGCCACTCGCGAATGACGCGTCTATGGGTTGAAGGTTTGGCAAACGGGTTCCGCTACAAAGGCATCCACAATGGGATGTGTAGCCAGAGCGATGTTTGCAACGTTTAACAAACAACAAAGCCGATCTCGCTTTGATCAATCCATGAAAGATACTTATATATATGACGACTACGACTGAAATCAACGTTCACGTACACGGAGCCTTAGCTTCCGCACTCGCAAAACGTGATTACACCACACTTACTTCCGTGCAGGAAGCCGTGATTGATCCAGAACTTACTAATCAAGATTTGCTGGTATCTGCGCAGACAGGATCAGGTAAAACCGTTGCTTTCGGGCTTGCAATGGCGCCTAACCTCTTAGAAGACGAGCCTCATTTCCACCGCGCGCTTAAGCCTTTAGCGCTTGTCATTGCGCCAACGCGCGAACTCGCTCTCCAAGTTCAGCGTGAACTCGAATGGCTTTATGCCGAAACACGCGCTCAGATGGCCACCTGCGTCGGCGGAATGGATATTCGTCGTGAACAGCACACCCTTAATCGTGGGGTTCACATCGTCGTCGGGACGCCTGGTCGTCTTCGCGATCATATTGAACGCGGCTACCTTGATACGACTGAACTTCAAGTCGTTATTTTGGATGAAGCGGATGAAATGCTTGATATGGGCTTCCGTGATGACCTTGAGTTCATCCTGAAAGAATCCCCTGAAGATCGTCGCACGTTGATGTTCTCTGCTACTGTGCCTCGCGAAATTGCTGGACTGGCCAAGCGCTACCAGAAAGACGCTAAGCGTATTTCTACTAAAGAAGAGGAAAAGCAACATAGCGATATCGAATACCAAGCCTTGACTTGCGCACCTCGTGATCGTGAAAAAGCGATTATCAACCTGTTGCGTTATCATGATGTTGGCACTGCAATTGTCTTTTGCGCCACTCGTGCAGCAGTTGCAGGACTGATTACCCGCCTTACCAATGCA
>Ga0163144_10023877_pt1 | contig 12039 bp, 9 predicted proteins | sample OliLak19BULKMAT1_FD_123175 | JGI IMG/M metagenome (GOLD analysis project Ga0163144, IMG submission 123175) | Freshwater microbial mat bacterial communities from Lake Vanda, McMurdo Dry Valleys, Antarctica - Oligotrophic Lake LV.19.BULKMAT1 | ecosystem: Environmental > Aquatic > Freshwater > Lake...
AGCCCTTCAATCAAATAACTGAGTTCTTGGCCGCGAACGCTGCCACTTTTATCACGAAATTCGATGTCACCCAGCGGAAGGAGGTCGTTAATTAGATTGTCAGTGCGAAGGGTGAAGAGTGGATAAGGTTCGAGGTAATTACTTTTTATTTCGTATTGTGTGGAATCATGTTCCCACTGTGCGGTGAGGATTGGTTGGTTGGGATCTTGTGGGCGCAGGCTACTGCGAGCTTGCAGCATGCAGGCGGCTGATATGCCGAGCGTTAAGAGCATTGTTTTAAGTATTGGCTTCACGATTTCTCTTTAGTTTTATTAAAGGTTAATTTCCAATTGCTTAAACTCTAATAAATTTCGTCGTTGCCTGTCAATGAAAACCTGCTTGTTTTCGTGATATCCGATTGTTCATATTGAAATTAGCCCGTAAATCGTACCAGTTGCGTTGTGAAATTCCTGGGGTAAGATGAGTATAGTTGATTTTGAGAAACCGGAGCTGGTATTATAAGATCAACAAGAAGATTAAAAAACTGAGTAAAAGCGTGAGATTTAAAATAGTTTATTTGAGTAAAAGAGTAAGAGTAAAAAGAGTTTAGTAATGATTCACAATCCGACTGCGCCTAGAGCCATGTCGGGCAAAAAAAGGAATGATCATGTCAGTATCGAATAAAGAGTATGTAATGCTTAGTCGCTTGAACGGATTACCAAAAAAGATGTTACAAAATCACGAGAGTGAAAATATAGCGGAGCTAGTTCTGCATGAACTATGCCACCACTGTTTTGACATAAATAAAGCAGCCTATTTTGTGGATAACCCGTCTTTCGATTGCCTCAAGGGCGTCGCAGGGTATTGCAAAGATGATATGTGCAAAGTGCCACAAGATGCGTGGCAAAATCCTCAAGACTTTTCAACCCAATTCAAAGCATCCCCATTCAACCAACGTGTTCGTGGTCTCCAACGCGCCAGTGTGCGAAAAGAGCCACGACCAGATGAAGAAATTGTTGAAGATATTGCGCGTGAATTGCAGATGGGTGAGCATGGATATTATTCTTGGGATATGAAGCACAATAATCATGGCATTTTCGTATTCGAAAAGAATGGCATTATTCCGGTAGATGATGAGCGCGTGGTCAATGCGTTGTGTTTACTCGGATTCTGTCCAATTATTTAAACCAGGCAACTCCTCACCTGCAATGTAGGCGAGGGTAGCGCCGCCGCCGGTTGAAACGTAATCGATCTGATCGAGTAGGCCAAATGCTTGAGCAACAGCAGATGTATCTCCGCCGGCAAGAATGCTGGTCGCTGGAGATTGTGCAATGAGTTCAATTAGTTTGCGTGCACCATCGAGCGTATCTTTTCGCTCAAGAAATCCAAAGACGCCGTTAAAAAAGATTGTTTTGGCATTCAAAATGTGTTCAGAAAATAATTTGAGCGTTTTGGGCCCGATCGAAATTCCTATTCCATTGCTTGGTATCGCATCCGCGGCACAAATGGTGAGCGCTCCATTGAGCGTATCATGCGCCATCTGGTAATCCACCGGAAACACCATCGTAACTCCCTTTTTTTCACACTCGGCCAAGATCGTGCGACATCTATCCAATAATTCATCTTCCACAAATGATTTTCCCACGCGCGTTCCGCGTGCTTTTTCGAACGTGAATGCAATCGCCGGGCATAACAGAATGATCTGTGCTTTGGCGATTAACTTTTCGAGCAATGGAATTTTATCGTGTACCTTGCCACCACCCAGGATAGCAATGAATGGCTGTTCTGGATTTTCTTTGACGCGTTCAAGTGCGGCAATCTCGCGAGCAACCAAGAATCCGATCGAGCGGTGCGCTGCATCAAATTCGAGCGGTAGCAAAGTGATTGAAGTATCGTCCCGGTGCATGGCGCCGAATGCATCATTGATGTAATAATCCCCCAGCGTGGCGAGTTCGCGGGCAAATTCTTGCGAATGTGCCGCCTCAGCTTGCCAGAAGCGAAGATTTTCGAGCAACACTATTTTCGATTGTGCGCTGCGCGCATCTGCAATGGTGGGCGCGAATTGAACGTCGTAGTTGTAGCCATGAAACCAGGGAAGTAGGTGGCGAGTGGAAAGGTCGACGTCATAACCTTCCGGCCGCCCGATGTGGGTCAGTATGATCACCGTCGCTTGGTGCGCAAGTAAGTAATCGAGTGTTGGTTTGAATGCCTGTAATCGAAAGTCGCTAATTACTTTGCCATCATTGACTGGCACGTTCAGATCGGCGCGCAGAATGACGCGCGCATTATTCAAATTCCAATTTGGGACAGTGTTTGTGATCTTTATCATACTCATCCTTCGAAACGTAAGACGTGAGAAATGTTAATCTTCCGGATAGTGCGTGTGGGAATCCAAGTTGCAAGAAAGCTCAGTACCAAGGTAGTTAAAAAGACCGCAATAATGATAGATAGTTCCATTTTTGCCGGCAAATGGCTGACGTAATAGGCATCGGGAAGTTGGATAAAGGGATACGCTTCCAGGAGCCAGCTGGCGATTGTGGCGAATAGCAGGCCCACCGATGCTGCACTCATCGCAATTCCCATTCCCATGAGCACGAAAATCCTCGAAATGGTGCGTTGTGGCGTCCCAAGTGCGCGCAGAATTGCAATGTCGGGCCTTTTTTGGGTGATCTGCATAAAGAGTAGGGCGATGATGCACATGCTCGCCATCAGGGTGATGAGCGCGAGTATGAAAAACATCGCATATTTCTCGAGTTTAAGCGCCGATACAAGTGCGGGATAGAGATCTTTCCACGAAAGTACGGGCAGATGCGTGCGTTCTTGCAATCGCTGTATGACGCTCGCTTCATCGGCATCAGACGTCAGTTTGAGATTTATTTGCGCTATGCCTGCATCGGGAAATAGTGATTGGAGGAATTCAAGTGAACAAAAAATAACTCCCGCATCGAACTCTTCGATACCGCTGTCAAAAAATCCACCTACGAGCGCGGGAGCGCTGTTGAGCGATAATCGTTTACTGGTTGCGGCACCTAGATCGGTGTAATACACTTCCAATGGTTCGCCAAAATGAAGATCAAGATTTTGTGCGAGTGTTTTACCGATGAGCACGTTACTGCCGTTCACGGCGTCGCCCAATGAGAGTTGTATGCCTTTGTTTGCGGCGTAGATTTTCTTGCCAATCGCAGATACCTGCGATTCGAACAGCGGATTGATGCCCTTGAGGAGTACCACGGTTGGATCGGTGTCAGCGCTTTTGACGATTGCATATTCCATCGCCATGGGGCTGAGTGTTATTATTTCGGGAAATTCTTGCCGAATCATCGTGGTGATCCTTTCCACATCCAGATCATGGCCAACTGCGCGGATCATGAGTTGCGGATGAATGTTTTGCATTTTCGCGTGAATGGTATATTCAAAACCGCGCATTACTGCGGTTACAAGTGCGAGCGAAAAGGTGCCCACGGCAATGCCAAGGAAGCAAATTTTCACCATCGTAGCAACACTTTTTTCTTGTGATGTTGCCCAGACGTAGCGCCACGCGAGTAAAGATGATATATTTTTCATGCAGTTCCTTTGTTTTTGAGTTGATTTAACATACCAGGATATTTTATGAAACTGAACAGATCATTTTATTTAGCGTGTGGATTGCTTGCAGTATTGCCCGGGTGCGGCAGACTTATCGATTGGGGTAAAGAGATCTTTAATCAAGGGCAAGAGGTTGATGAAATTAATAAACGGGTCAAAAATTATATTCGTAGCATCAAAGTGTATGACCAATTTACCACGCGCGGCATATTTGACGTTATTTGGATGAGTGATGAAGTGCGCACCGCATACGCGGATCTTTATGCGTTCCGCCAAGGCAAGAGTGATGAACACACCAAGGCGTTCATGCGCCGTCAGCTCGAAGAGAATAAACATACGATTTCATTTTATGTCTTGAGTTTGTATGAAGTGCCGCTGGGTGAAGCCAATTCTGAGTGGAACTTGATCTTGAAGGTCAATGAGGCAGAGTTCGGTCCTATTGAAGTGAAGAAAATCGAATTGCCACATGAATATCGCATATTCTTTGGTCCTGATCATTACACCCGGTTCAAAGAACCGTACATTGTGAAATTTAATGCAAAAGACGTGGATGACAATTTGATCATCGGGCCGAACACCAAGACTTTGGAACTCTTGTTCCGAGCGGTTGATCGGCGCGTGGTGGTTTGTTGGACGTTGGATGAAAAGGGTAACGTGGTTGGGAAATAAAAAAGGAGCTCGTATGAAAATAGTAATCGGAGCGGATCACCGCGGGTTCGCCTACAAAGAACTTATCAAAGAAATAATAACCGACATAGATTTGACCTCCATCGAATGGATCGATATAGGCGCATTCGATACTGATCGTTCTGATTACCCTCAGTACGCCATCATCGCATCAACTGAATTAATCGAAAAACGAGCTGACGTGGGCGTACTGCTGTGCGGTAGTGGCGTTGGTATGGCGATAGCGGCAAATCGCTTTCCGGGCATTTATGCGGCTATTGCGTGGAGCGAAGAATCTGCCCGCATTGGACGCGAAGATGATAATGCGAACGTGCTCGTGATCCCTTGTGATTTTGTGGTTGCTGAGCAGGCGATTGAGATTGTGCGTGTTTGGTTGCGAGCTGAGTTCAAGGGAGACCGGTATCGGGAACGGTTGGAGATGATTGATACTATTCGTCCATAAATTTATAACATAAAAAAAATAAGCCTGTCATTTGAAAATGACAGGCTTATTTTTTTTATTTAAAGGTGTTCAAATCCTTCGCCCTTCGCAAGCTCCCCTCAACCCAACTCGGGACAGGCAGGGCAGGCACTGAGATCAGAAGGGGCCTGTACTGGAGAAATGAAGTATCAGGACGAACGGGGGAGATTCATAATCCCCTGAATATCACCCCGAGTCAGCGTCTCGTGCTCTTCGAGCGCTGTAATGATGAGCTCGAGCTTATCGCGATGGAGTGTGAGAAGTTCAGTAACTTCTAGTTTGCATTGCGCAATGATCGCAAAGGCCTCATCGAAGCGTGCCTGTTGCACATGGCTTGGTAATCTCTTGATGTCGAGTCCCTCAAAGGCGAGTGATTCAGCCAATCCAAGCGCATGTTCCATATCCTTCGCGTGAACGCTATACCCGCATGATCCACAGATCAATTCTTCGGCAATGATGCCACTCAGATGGTATTTGATGAGGGCGAGCTTTTCTCCACGCGTGTTGATGTTGATGCTGTCGCCATGATGATGCGTGAATACTTTACCGTATTCGAATCGTTTTTGGTTGTCATCTATTTCTTTCGAATAAAGATGCATACCCATCGAGACTTCTTTGATGTCGGTCATCACTTGTTTGATGGTGACCTTAGCTAGTTTGGTGTGCATATCGAGCAGGTTGAGCATCAACGCATGGCCCGCAAAGTGGGTTGCCAAAAGTTGCCGTTCGTGTGCAGGAATCTCTTTGCATTCGATGTTCACCACATGGCGCAACTCTTCATCGAGTGTTTGTTCGATGTGCTCTTGGGTAACCACCTGATTGCGAATGCGTGCCTTCAATACCGCTTTGTTGATCAAGATGTTGAGCGCTTCGTACGATTTGCCATCGGTTTGCTCGGCGAGCATTTCAATGTTGAACTTTTCGATGTTCAAAGAAAGCTTATCCAGTTTGCGCGTCAAATAGAGTTGCCGTTCGCCAAATGAGGGGAATTCAAAGCGGAGTTCCTTGCCAAATCGACCCGGTTGGCGCAATGCTTCATCCAAATTTTCAGGGCGATTGGTTGCGGCAATGATGATCACTTGGTTTTTTGGATCTTTAGCATCCATCGTACCGCTCATGTAGGTCAAGAATTCGCTCAGGATTTTGTTTTTCCCTTTGCGTTGCAAATCAAGCAGATCGATCTCATCGATAAAGACCACGCATGGCGCCGCGTTCTTGATCAAGCTCAGCAGGTAGCCGATGCCATGTTGATCGATGTCCGATGCATCAAGATCAAAAAACGAGAACTCATTTTTGGTGCCCAGTTGCTTGTGCATGCGAGTAATTTCGCCCCACAATGCTTTCACGCTGAAGGTTTTACCCGTGCGAGAATCGCCGATGAGCAAAATACCTTTTGGCGGCGTGAGGCCGAGGCGATCGTATGGCTCTGGGTTCTGCAAGTAATCAACGAGTATCGAGAATTCGCGCTTCACGTGATCGAGGCCAACGAGATCGTTAAACGACACATCATCAACTTCGCGTGCAGCTTTTTGCGCTTCTTTGAGGTATGCGCCGCCCTTGATCCTGTTGGTGATGATTTTCATTTTTTCAGCGAACCATGGACTAAAATGATCTTTCCATTCAAGGCCGAGGCCGGTGATGCTTGCAGCGATCATGTATTGGCCAATGGGCGCGTAGCCGCGCAATAAACTTGAAATATTAGTTTCTAATTTTCCCAAGTAGCCAAGTTCGCCATGATTTTCGAGCATGCCATATGCATTTTCTTTTGGTCTTGGTCCGCAAAAATCTTGAATGAATCCGGGGCAATTGAGTTCCCATGAAGTTTGAACATGAGGTTCTTTTTTATTGTCGGTTGCCGGTAGCTCTTCTTGAGCTTCTGCTTGGTCATTAGCGGCTTTAGGTGCTTTTGTAGTAATCCCCGTCGGCGCACTGAGTCGCCACCATGCCCACATGACTCCACCCGCAGTGAGCGCAGCAATGCCGGCGCGTTGTGGAATCGAATATTTTTGGCACGGACGCACGATCCAATTGTCGACACCGCGATAGAGATGATTGTACCAACGTAACCCTGCATGATCAGCTTCTTTGGTGAATTCAGCAACGAGTTTTTTTGATTTTTCGATTTGTGCGTAAAGCTTTTCTGGATTTGGCGTGAGTGCGGGAGTGCGGGTGATCACCTTTGTCGGGTCATAGGGGGGTAACGTCTTGAATCCCTTGCGAATTGCAATGAGCACGTGTTGCATAATGCTGTGATTCAGGCGCAACAAGAAGTCGACCGTTTGCAGGTCGGTCTGAATAAACTTCTCTTGCATGATTGATTGAATCAGTTGGTTCATCTCTTTGATGTTTTTGAGCATCTCTTTTTTGTCGCGCACGCCTGGCATCTGGTTGTCGCTCACCATCCCGGAGAGACCACTCAGTGTGGAGTAGGTTTGGTTCAGTTGCTTGCGAGCTTCATCGAGCATTGTGTCCACTATCGTGACGGCTTGTGAAGTTTCAGATTCGGCTGAAATTGGTTGATGAATGCAGAAGGTCATAAAGAAGGTGAAAAGAAAGGCGATCGATATGTGCTGTTTATTCATAGTGCGTACCTTAATGTGTTTAATAGATGAATGACTGTAAAATATGGTACTTGGTTGAATGAATTTTGTCGATTAAAAAAGTGCGGTTATGTAGACATCTACACAACCGCACTTTTTTAATTTACGAAACAAGTTAACTTTTACGCATTTTCTTCGCTTTTTTAACTTTCACAACATTAAGCGCTTTCACAACATCAGCCACTGGCGTCACCACTTTATTCTTTTCGATAATCGCCTTAACGGCGCTACCAGATAAAATGGTGCGTTGTTGCAACTCAGTAGCTAACGCTTGCAATGCCTTGGTGTGGTTGCTCAAGGTAATTTTCACTTCTTCTTTGCACTGAGCAAAAAGATCGTGCGCCTGTTGTTGATATTGCTTTTGCAAATCGGAGGATAGCTTTTCAGGATCTAATCCATTGAGCACATAGCGATGGGCGCAGCTGAATGCGCGGCTATGATCCAGGTTATCTTGTGATACACCGGAATTGTTGAGCAACAGTTCCTGTGTGGCTGTACCGGCAAGATATGATTTACACATATTGCGGAGCTCTTGTTTGGTTCGCATGTTGATACTGTCGATATTCTTTGGCTTGGTGAACACGCTGCCATGTTCAATCGTTGCCTGTTCTTTCATATCTTTATGGAACACTTCTTGCAATGCGGTACGCTCATTCAATTTGGTCATGACCGGTTTGATCGTGACTTTTGCGAGCTCTTCATTGGTATCAAACAAGCTGAGCGCGAATGCGCGTCCGGCAAAGTACGCGGATAGAAGCTTTTGTTCAGCTTCGGGAATTTTGCGATCATCTTCGAGCATGATGTGATGCACTTCTTTATTGAGGCCGTAATCGAGGATTGCTTGATTGAGCGGCGCTTTAATTATCCAGCTTTTTATGATGCCGCGCCGGATGACTGAACGCAAATCTTCAATGGTGTGCGCGGCTGTTTCTTGGGCAATTGCATCAAGATCAAATTGCTTGGTATCGAGTCCGTAGCTGCTCAACTCTTTCAATAAGAACTGTTTGCGTGCTTCGAAGGTTGGATGTTCGATTCTGATTTCTTTGAATCGGCCGGTACGCAACAATGCTTTATCCATCATTTGCGGTTTATTGGTTGTACCGATGATAACAACCATTCTTTCTGGGTCGTTATCGGTACTGTTGCCGATGGAGGTGAGCATTTCATTGAGCATTTTGTTGTCGCCCATACGTTGCAGCCCAAGCAGATCGATCTCATCGATGAAGATAACGCATGGTGCATTGCGGCGCGCATAGTCCAAGATTCGCGTTATGCCGCCAGCTTCTTGAATGAGTGGGGCATCAACTTTCATGAATCGGAACGCGTGTGCCGCTTGTCCGGTCACGTTATTAATTTCTCCGCAAAGTGCTTCGACCGCAAACGTTTTACCCACACCCGGTTCACCGGTAAGGAGGTATGCTTTTGCAGGAATTAATCCGCGTCGAATAGCGCTTTCAGGGTTCTTTAAAAATTCAAGAAGTACATTGAATTCAGCTTTGACGCTTTCAAGGCCGATTACCTTTTCAAATCCGTGTGATGGTTGGAAGTTCCAGATGCCCGAGGTCTTTGGTTTGTCGTAAGCGCCACCGCGTAGTTGGTTCCACGCTTTGGCAGCATATTTGACGAATGGTTCTTTGATTTGATCCCACATGCCATACGCATAGACGCTCATACTGGCAATGACGAATGAAGTCAGCGGATCTTTGGTTGCTCTTTTGATTGAATACGCCATTCTGCTGCGCCAGGTGAATCCGTTTTTATTGGGATCACATGGCTTTTTTGCGTCATGATCCGTTCCGATGCCACTGTCTTTATTGATATTGCATGACTCTTTTGTGTCATGATCCGTTTTGACGCCAAAGTCTTTATTGAAGGGAATCGGCTTTCCCCAAACAAGTTGGGCTTTGAGAATAATTTCGCCCATCCACCCCGGGGTAACTTCTGCTAAGCTTTCTCCGTATTCGCTAATTAGATACCAGCCGGTAATGAATGCTGCCGCGCCAATCATGAGTCCTTCGCGCAGATTGTTCCGCTCGATGGGAACAAGAATGTTGTTATCGATTTTTCGTGCGAGTTTGTTGTACCAGGTGAGCCCGAGATCAGCCACCTGTTTTTCGATTTTGGCAAGGAGCTCATCGAGTGTTTTGATGCGCAAAATGAGGTGTGCGGCATCGGGTTGGATAGGATTGAGATCGCCAATAGTAGCTTTTTTATATTCATCCAGGGCAAATGGCTTGAATTCTTTGAATCCAGCTTTAAATGCTTTTTGGTAGTGGTTGGCAACCATTTCGCCAACGCGGGTCAACAGCGCAATGAAACTCATTTTGGTTTCATGATCAGCGGTCAGGAGCGCATGCTCCGATGCCAGTAATTCTTTCAAGAATGTTCGAATGGCGGTACTGCTTTGCATCGCCTTCTTAGGATCCTTGAGAGTTTTAATTTGGCGATCGCTCACCAAACGAGCAACGTGCTCTGCAACTTGATCGAGGCGATTGAGTTGTTCAAGGGTGAACTGCAGGAGGGCATCAGCGACGGCGCTTTGCGATCCGCTGATTTTATGCTCAGGACGAACGGACTCCGGCTTGTTGGCGTTTGCATTCAGCTGAGTTATACTAACACACGCGAGAGCAAACAAGAGAATATAATTAATACGAATTGAAATTTTCATAATAACCCCATTTAAAATTGAGAAAAGTGCGTATTCATAAGTCTTTATTAGCCTAATGCATTCAGTATTTTTTTCAAATGGGTACACGAACGAAAGTAGAATAAAATGATCAAACAAAAGGTCCTCACCATGATTATTGAACACAAGAAATTACTCAGTATCACTGGATTAGTCGCAGCTGTGTGCGTTTTGGGCGCTTGCTATGGCACCAAAGCACATCGAGAATACAATTTAGATATTTTAAAAGAAAAAGAAAATATAGTTCCAATTGCGATAATTGGGTCGGGCCCGGCGGGATTAAGCGCCGGAGTTTATGGTGCACGGGCCAATCGATCCACCCTGGTTATCGAAGGAAATCAGCCGGGCGGACTGCTCACGAAGACCAGCACGGTTGAAAACTGGCCGGGTGAAATATCGATCCAAGGGACGCAAATTGTCAAAAATATGCGAGAACATGCCGCTCATTTGGGAGTTTCGTTTCTGGCCGATTCGGTTGAAGAGGTTGATTTTACTCAATGGCCGTTTGTGATCACCACCGGCGATGGTGTTACCTTGCATGCGCTTACGGTGATTATTGCAACGGGCGCAAATCCCCGCAAGCTCAATATTCCAGGTGAAGAGTTGAGTGGCGTCAGTTCATGCGCCGTGTGTGATGCGCCATTCTTCAAAAATGAAGACGTGGCAGTAGTTGGTGGAGGCGATTCTGCGGTTGAAGAAGCAATTCAATTGGCTACCTTTGCCAAATCAGTCACCATACTCGTTCGTGGGCCGCAGATGCGAGCTGCAGCGAGTATGCAGGATCGATTGAAAGATTATTCCAGTGTGCGAATCATGTATAACGCTCGTCCGGTTGAAGTGATTGGTGACGGTGAAAAAGTTACCGGTGTGCGATTGGTTGATGCTGAAGGTAACCCCAAAGATCTATTGCCTGTTACCGGAGTATTCTTGGCCGTTGGCCATATTCCTAACTCACAGCTTTTTGAAGGTAAATTAGAACTCGAAGAGGGTGGTTATATTATGATCAAGGGCCGCCCGGCAGATACAGGCCGGGAACAAGAAACCTCAGTTGAAGGGGTATTCGCGGCTGGCGACGTGGAAGATCACGTGTATCGCCAAGCACGCGTTGCAGAAGGAAGCGGCGTGAAGGCGGCACTGGATGCAGAAAGCTTCCTACAAGAAATCGGATTCAATGTCTCAATGGGCAAAAAACTCAAATCTAATCTGTTCAAAGTAGGCACCAAACAAAGTGGTACTGGTGTACGGAAAGTTGAATCGCTTGCTGATTTCAACACCGTGCTTGAGGGCGCTGAAGGACTCGTCGTCCTAGATTTCTACGCGGATTATTGCCCATCGTGCTTGCATATGCTTCCTGCGTATGAAGCGGTGGCGACTGAATTTGCAGGCGAGGTCACCTTCCTCAAGGTTGATTCTGAGCAGGCGATTGATTTGGTGGCGAAATATTATGTCACTCGAGTGCCATGCCTCCTGGTGTTTAGTAAAGGCAAATTGGTCGGGCGATACAATCAGGCGATGGATAAGAAGGAACTCAGAGAATTTGTTGATGGGTTCATTCAAAGCTAGTCAATTCTGAAAATAGTAGAAATTAAAAAAGCCTCTGGAACAAACCAGAGGCTTTTTTCTTTGGTGAAGTTCTTGATTTTATTTTGAGTTTCAACCCCAGTCCTTTTAAGCAGTCCTATCGATTAGAACGGATTAAATCTTCCGTTGAATGCCTGTTTCGGGGTCATTGGTCTCACATGAGGAGCTTGGCTTGCAGGAAATTGATGTCGTTGGCGGCCGAGTGCTTGATCAAGCAACCGTTTTTGCGCCGCCGGCATTGGCGCTCCGTAATTTTGCGCAATCGGGGCGGATGGCGCGTGTCCTGGCCTTGGAGCATGATAACTCGGAGCCGACCCGTAGTGTGGTCCGGGTTGATGGACTTGGAGGTGAATAACAGGTTGATGATGAACCACAATCGGCGCTGGTGCATACACCGGAGCTGGCAGAAATATAGGATCGATAAACACATAGCGTGGGCGCGGGTAACGGTAATAATTCCA